>JAABUQ010006371.1_pt1 | contig 17955 bp, 15 predicted proteins | sample 5560001 | NCBI WGS metagenome assembly JAABUQ01 (sample SAMN10711888, study PRJNA513371) | rock metagenome | isolation source: Antarctica rocks | place: Antarctica: Victoria Land, Finger Mt nord | collected 2015-12-18
CCGATAGAGAGAATAAGCTCGCTTGATACCAATACAAGGCTACCTGAAGACGCTGCTGCGTGCCGGACGGAGCTGGCTGCACCTGCTATGGATCTATCTCGCCACAGCATGGCGCTTCCTCCTCTGGCGCGTGCGTCTCAGGTTGCATTATTGTTATTTACAGGAAAGTAGTTCACCCAAGCCTATGAAACAGATGCTGCTCATTATCCGGCATGGGCAAACGACCTGGAACGTTGAGCACCGGCTGCCCGGGCAGGTTCCCGGCGTCACGCTCACCGAGACCGGCAAGCAACAGGCCGCCCGCCTTGCCGAAGCCTTGACCGTGCTGCCAATCAGTACGCTGGTCAGCAGCCCATTGGAACGGGCGCGCGATACTGCCGAGTTTATCGGGAAGGGGCGCAACCTGGAGCTGCACCTTGAGCCAGACCTCATGGATACCAATATCGGACCCTGGACAGGGCAGAAGATTGAGGATCTGACAAAGAATGACCCGGCCTGGACGGCCTATGTCAAAGATCCGACAGTCGCGCCCGAGGGCGTTGAGACCTTCCCACAGGTGCAGCAGCGGGTGGTGGCGGCGGTCGAGCACTGGTGCGCGCAGGAGAAGAGTGGGGCCTATCCCGCCTTTGTCGCGCACGCCGATGTCGTGAAATTGCTCATCGCTCACTACACTGGCCTTGATGTCGCGCGCGCCGGGTCACTGCTCATTGATAACGCCTCGGTCAGCATCGTCGAACTGGAGCAGGATCAGCACCCACGCGTCATCTCGGTCGGCTGGAGTCCGCACCCTGGCTGGTTGAAGCCGCCTGTACCCGAGGAGCCGAAACATGCTGACCCGGTCCAGGAGACGGGTGAACAGAAAATGTAGTATTCTTTACGGATAGATAGGTATACCCTGATTCACCTGGGAGGGAAGCACAGCATGTTTGATCCTCGTGACCCCTACGAACGTTATTATTGGCACTACGAGTCGCGCCGGCCGCTCTCAATGGCGCAAATCATCGCGCTGGGCAGTGTAGATGCCGAGACTGTCGCCCTGATCTGGTTGTTGCTGGAGCATGGTGCCTCACTCACCGTGGCGGGACCAACCGATCCACAACCAGGGGTGGGCAAGACCACGACGTTGAATGCGCTGCTCCAGTTCTTACCCGAGGGGACTGCGCTGGCTTATATGTCGGGCATGTATGAGAACTTTGCCTTCACACGCCTGCCCGATATCAATCCCTCCACTACCTACGCGCTCTGCAATGAGGTAAGCGACCACCTGCCCATCTATATGTGGGGTCGCGTCGCCAGGCGCTACCTGACGCTTCCCAACCAGGGCTATCATATCGCGACCAGCGTGCACGCCGACACGATTGACGACGTCCTCTACATGTACAGCCACGATCTGCGCCTGCGCCCTGACGATATACGACGTCTGGGGCTGGTGGTCAATATCGGGCTGGTGGGACGCATCTATCCCGCGCGCCGGCGCTGGTTCACCTCCCACTTTTTTCAGCCCGAGGCCGATCCTGCTCACCCGGAGACCGTTGTCCCCGTTCCACTCTCACTCTGGAACGAGTTCGATGATAGCTTCGAGCACGCCGATCAGTCTATCCTCGATGATCTGGCGCGCTGGATCGGTATAGCGTCGCAAGATTTCAGCAAGGCGCTGAAAAGACGCGTCGAATGCCTGCTGGAACTTTCACAGGACTCAGGGGCCGATACACATGAGATGTTTGACGCCATTCAAGATGTGCGCAAGTGTTAGCGAGAAGTCCCGCTTGAAATAAGTCATCTTTATCTTTTGTTGTAACGTATGAAAAGAGAAAGGAGGGTTTTCCTATGCCTGTATGCCAGCGGTACGCCAGTGAAGGGCACTGGCCACGCATCTGCAACTAACCTGGCTAAACAATTGAGAGAGTGTTCTGGTGTACTCTATTTGCCAGCCATGATCAGTTTCTGGGGAGACACTCTCAAAGAAAGAGGAGTACGGTTGTATGTCTCATACTGTCGCCATGCTCAGCATGCATACGTCGCCGCTGGATAATCCCGGTCGGACGAAGGATGCGGGCGGCATGAATGTATATATACGTGAATTAGCACAAGAATTAGCCCAGCAGGGCAGCCATATAGATATCTTTACCCGCCGGACCAATAAAACTACCCCCCAGGTCGTTGATCTCAGCCCACAGGTACGTGTCATCCATATCCAGGCCGGACCAGCCGCACCCGTTCACAAAAATGATCTCTATCAGTACACACCTACCTTTGTTCGTCATATCGAAGAATTCAGGCGGCGTGAGGCTGTGCGCTATGATGTCATCCACAGCCACTACTGGCTATCAGGGGTTGCCGCGCTGAGGCTGGCCTGTTACTGGGATGTGCCGCATGTGACGATGTTTCATACCCTGGGCCGCTTGAAACAGCTCGCCAATCCCAATGAACCAGAGCCGCCGCTACGCCTGGAGATGGAGCAGCGCTTGATCCACCACGTCGATCGCATTATCGCCGCCACCAATGACGAACGCGCGCAAATGATGCGCTACTGCGGTGCGACGGCGAGCCAGGTAGAGGTGATCCCCTGCGGCGTGGATCTGGAGCTCTTTGTGCCGCACGAGCGCCAGGAAGCGCGCGCGCGACTGGGCTTAAACACTCACCTGCCCATCCTGCTCTTCGCCGGTCGGCTCGATCCCTTTAAGGGACCCGATCTCCTGCTGCGTGCTGCGGGTATGATGGAGGAAGAGGCGCAGGTGGTAGTGGCCGGTGGCAGGCTCGGGGGCGATAAAGATCTGCAAAAGCTTCAGGCGTTAGCGAAGGAACTGGGCATCGACCAGCGCGTCCGTTTCCTGGGCGCGCGGCCGCGCGAGGAGATGCCGCTGCTCTACAGCGCCGCCGATGTGACCGTTGTGCCATCGTATCATGAGAGCTTCGGGCTGGCCGCCGTGGAGTCGCTGGCCTGTGGTACCCCCGTCGTCGCCACACGCGCGGGCGGTCTGACCACCGTTGTACGGCACGAAAAGACGGGGTTTCTCGTTCCGCGCTGTCCCGGCTTCTTCGCCGAACGTCTCGACGCGCTCCTGCGCGATCCTGTCCTCTATGCCGCGCTGAGCGCCGCCGCCCGTCCCTCGATCCTGCGCTTCGGCTGGGGTAACGTCGCTCGCCAGGTGCAAGATGTGTATGACGAGCTGGCGGTGAAGGAGCTTTATCTGGTCGCGCAATAATATGTATGTGCCGCCTTTCCACGCCTACGGCGTGAAGAAAAATTTTACTACTATGCGCACTTTTTTCGGCTGAAGGCCGAAAAAAGTGCGCATAGTAGTAAATAAAGGAGTGGGCCGCCTCTGGCGGCAAGGAAGATGAGGAGTTACCGGGCTTTAATCGACAGGAATATCGAAGTTCAAAAGTTTTTCGCAGAGTCGTCGCAAATCGCCACTGACAGCCTTATGTTCGGGATGGGGAGAGTAAGCTCGCAAATGCTCTTCATCCACAAAGGTCATAATAAAGCCATAAGTATAGCCCTGGTGAAACTGATTGCGGTTCTCGCCTGCCTGGATATTCACGATGCCAGGGATTTTGTCTTTGAGCGCTTGCACGCGTTCGAGTATGGCAAGCATCTCCTCACGCGTCGTTTCAGGTCTGGGTTGCAAGAGAAGGGTGTGTATGATCATGAGACGTTATTTCTCCTTAATCGTTCATACGGCGCAATGTGCTGAGTATCTCTTCTCGCAAGTCTATCATAACGCGTTCTTGTCCGATAGGGGTATTTTTTAAGCGATCGGACATTTGTAATAAGCGTATAACATAGCGCGTCGAGTGAAAACTTTCTGCCATCTTCATGCCCTGCAAAGCAAAACGTATCCCTGTTTTCGTATCCCCCGCGTGACAATGCGCCTGCGCTTTGACAATGGCGTAGGAAGCCTGGTCCCTGAGTGGTCGGAAGGGGCGCAATTTGTCTGTTTGCTTGTAAATTGCTAACGCTTTCTCAGGTTGATGGAGCATGGTGTAGCCCTGTGCTCTGGTTTGTTGCACTTCAAGCTTATCAAAATCAGCGCTTAAAGTATCTACAGTAAGCGCAGTATCTTCTGCTATCTCTACTGCGAAATCAATCGTTCGCACGAAATCCTGTTCATTACCATAGGTGAAATGGTTAATTGCCGCAGCTTTCCACAATACGCCCTGGATATGTTTAGAGACTTCCTGGTCCCGTATGTATTTCTCGGCCGTTAACATACGCCTGAGTGAAGCTTCGTACCAGCCACGACGCCGGAACATTTCTGACTGGTGAACGAGGGCGAGAGTCATGATATCTATGTCCCCTACTTCTTCAGCCAGATCGTGCATCAGTTGGAAGTGGGCGATCGCCTGCTGTGTTTGAACATGCTCAATCGCAAGACGACCAAGCATCTCATGAGTGTATGCTAAGAGCCGCAAGGCGGACTTTCTGAACTGGCCATGGTAAGCATCGAGCGCACTGTCCAATTTTTGAGCTAGATCGGTCAGACTCCCCCTCATATCAACTTCTGCTCCATCCCCTTTCCAGACCAGCCAGGACATTTTTACGGTATTTTGTGCAGGCTCCAGGAGAACTTCTAACAGTCTATCATCATCCCGGAGAGAAGGAGGGGGAGATGTTTTTCGTGAGGGAAAACCTTTACCTGCTGCCGCGAGTTTTTCTTCTGGTATGCCTAAAATGTCAGCGAGACGCAAGACCTGTTCCAGTTTATCGAGCTTGCGTTCCCCACGCTCTATCTGCGAAACATATTCGCGTGTGAAGCCCCAGCGTTCAGCCAGGTCTCCTTGCTTCCAACCGCGCTGCACCCTGTAAGAACGTATGAGTTTGCCAAACGTATTGTTATCCATTACCGCCTCGCAATCAACCAGAACGGAACATTGTGTTACATACGCGCAACTGCTGTTACTACGATTGTATCCGAAATACAGGTACTATTCAAGCCGATGGGTATTTAGTTTCAATAGAGGAGGCAAACATGGCGAGTGAAATCGCACGACTTAGAGCACAGATTGACCAGGAAATAGCAGCTATGCGTCTGGGGCTGGATGGATACGCTGTAGTCTCGAAACACGCGTTCATTAACCATAGATTTGAGCAACTTGGCAAGTGCATTGAGCGACTCAGACCGCAGATAGGCGAGCAGAAAGCTGTTGAGATGGTGATGGATGCGCTGGAGAAAGGGGGCGTAATAGACCGATGAAGCAGAATTTACAGGAGGTGCGCAAGGAAAGAGGGCTGACGCTTGATGATGTAGCGAGTGTCGCAGGCGTATCGCGTACGACTGTCTATTTAGCGGAGATTGGAGTTGCAATCGAAAAAGGGGACGCTGAAAAGATACTTGCAGTTCTCTCCCATATAGCCGGGAAGCAGTACACTCTGGATACTGTTTGTGTGCTTCTCAAGCAAAATGAGGAGAGGAGGAAGAGCATCCATGGCCCAGCTTTCTCTAGATTGTGATACATTTATTGTTTTTCTGTCCCTTTTACGTGTTTCCTTGGGGCTGGAGGATAATTGAAGGTGGGAGAAACGAGCTGTATACGATGACGCTTCAGTTGTTTAGGAAAATGTTGTACGATCAAGGGCAAAATTTGTTCGACCGTCATAGAGAGATATTCCTCGGGGATATTCAATTGTGAGCCAAGTCTGACCGCGTGACGCAATTTGCGTACGTCTTCAAACGTGCTCCACCAGTGAAGTGCATTTTTAAGTTTGATAGAAAAGAAAGCAGAGGAGTTTTTGTGGTGATGAACTATCTCTTCGATCTCTGGCCAGGGTACAAAAATCTTGCCCAGGTGTGCCCAGTAGTCGATATGCAGACCTTCGGCGCCGATTTCGATCGCTGATTGCCGCATCTGTACTTGCCGCCAGTCACGTATAAATGCTGAGATGATGACTGACAAAAAAAATGTCCCCATGATGGCGAGCGCAATGATAACGAACGTTCCTATATTCATGCTCGCATCGTGCCAGAAGATCCAGGCAACCAGGCAATCTAGACCAAGGATGAGTAAAATAGTGGGCGTCAAGCACCCGATGCGTTTCTTGAAGGCGTTGCGGGATGCATACACCCTGATAGTTTGTGTTGATGAGGTCGCATTGTTCATTGCTTGATCTCGCATAAAAATTCTACTGGTATTGTATCATCGTCGCGTATCTCCTCGCCTACCCTGTTGTCAGAGGGGGTCCACTTCTAGCTTTCTTATCCAGTGCATCTACTTTCTTGTCGCAGACAAGAAAGTAGATGCACTGGATAAGAAAGAAAACGGTACAGTGTCTTTCATTTCTCATATATACCATCCCCATTATGCTCCCCATGCCAGAGCCGCTGCATCTCTGTGCTGGTCGCCAGCAGTTCGTCAAGCTTACCTGATGCTTCAATCGTGCCGTCTTTGAGCACGAGGATATGGTCGGCGCGGCGCAGGACGGCGCGGCGGTGCGAGACGGCGAGCACGGTGGCATCCTGGCGCGCGGCGATACGTTGCCAGAGCTGCGCCTCGGTCTCGACGTCGAGCGCGCTGGAGAGATCATCGACGACAAAGAGTTCGGCCGGCCGCACAAACATACGTGCGGCCGCAGCGCGCTGTATCTGTCCGCCTGAGAGACGTACGCCACGTGGTCCAATCATAGTATCCAGCCCCTGCGCCATCTCCGCGATATCCGGCGTCAGTACCGCCAGTTCAAGCGCCCTATCCAGCCCCTCCGCATCCTCCGGCACGCCCAGCAGGATATTGTCGCGCAGGCTATCGCTGAACATATGCGGCACCTGCGCGGTATAGGCGCTGTGTGGCGGCACAAAAAACGACTCCGGTTGTGTGACACATTCACCATTCCAGCGTATCTCGCCCCCATCCTGTGGTAGGAGTCCCAGCAGTACCTGGAGCAGCGTTGTCTTGCCCGCGCCGATGCGGCCAGTGATGACGGTGAACGTGCCGCGTGTGAGCGAGAAGCTGATATCGTGAATGCCGTGCTCGCTATCCGGGTAGCGATAGGTCAAGCCTTTCACTTCCAGCGTGCGCAGCCTCGTGGCACCGATTGGCGCGATCGCCGGCAGGGCGGGCAGTGGGCCGCGCATATACATCTTGCCAGGTTGTACCAGCGTCCTGGCTGGCGCGCCCTGCAAAAGTTTGAGCATTCTTTCGACCGAAACGCCTCCCTGTTTGTACGCGGTAAGCATGCGTCCGAAATGATTGGCGAACTCGGTCAGCCAGCCCAGGAAGTACACAAAGAGCGCGAAATCGCCGACCGTGAACGAGCCCGTATGCATCGCGTGCGCCGCCAGCAGCAGGATTGCTCCAGTGCCCAGACTGATGGTGTTGGAAAAGGTTGATTGCAGAATCTGGTCGAGCAGGCGATCGCGAATCGTCATCGTCAGACGGACCGCGTTGAGGCGGCGAAAATGGGCGATGACCTTTTCCTCCGCGTTGGCGATCTGTACCGCCTGCACCGCGCCAAACAGTTCGCCCAGAAAGCCCGTTACATCGCCTGTGGCCTGGCGGTTATCGCCGCGCCGCTGCTTGATCTGCTGGCCCGCCAGGTTAACGATAGCGACGATGAGGATCAATGGGAGACAGACCGCGAGCGTGATCAGCACGTTGATGCTGATCATAATCACAAAGGCTATCGACACAAACAGGATCAGCCCGATCATATCGTTGAAGCCCATCAGAAAGCCACAGTTCTCGTCCACATCGTCGCGCAGACGACTGATCGCCTCGCCGGATGAAGCGGGGAGGGCGCGCGCGCCTGGAAGTTGCAGGATGCGCGCGAAGAGATTTTTCTGTAGCATGGCCGCGTTCGTATACATAAATGGCGAGTTCGTCACCTGGCAGCCCAGCAAAAAAGTAATGCGACCTGCGCCCGAAAGCAGGAACAGGGCCGCGATCCACCAGAGATCGATATTGCCATGCGCGCGGGCCGTCAGTTGATCAAAAAAGCTGCGCGCCGCCAGCCCCACGATCATGTCAAAGACAAACACCATGTTGATGGAGATGCAATTGAGGATGTAGAGCCAGGGAAGAAAACGGACCAGGCTCCAGAAAAAGCGATATGTCTTCATCGCAGGACCTCCTCGTGCGCTGTATGCAGTAGATGGGCAAAATGAGATGTATGATCATCGGCGAGCTGCGCGCGCGATCCATATTCAAGGATACGTCCGCGATCCAGCACCATAATCGTATTGGCGCGTCCTACAGTACTCAAACGGTGGGCGATAATAATTGCTGTGCGACCGCGCAGCAGCTTATCGACCGCCTGTTCGAGCAGGCGTTCGGTGGCGGGATCAAGACGTGACGAGGCTTCGTCCAGCACAACGACCGCCGGGTCGCGCAGAAAGACGCGGGCGAAGGCCAGCAACTGCGCCTCACCGGCCGACAGACCACCTCCATTCGCCGCCAGCAGCGTATCCAGCCCCTCGGGGAGCGTCTCGTACCAGGGGAGCAGGCCAAGTTCATCCAGCGCGTGGAGAATGCGTGTATCCGCGATGGTTGGATCAAAAAAGGTCAGGTTATCGCGCACTGTCGCGTGAAACAGTTGTACATCCTGTGTGACCATGCCGATCATAGCGCGCAGATCTGTGCGCTGTGCCTGGCGTACATCGACATCGCCCAGCTTCACAGTACCCCTATCAGGATCGTAGAGGCGGAAGAGCAGGCGTGTGATGGTCGTTTTGCCGCTACCTGTGCGTCCTAGCAGTCCGAGCACTTCTCCCGGCTCAAGACGAAAAGAGAGATCCTCGACCACCATCTCCTCCTCACCATAGCCAAAGGAGACGTCAGCGAACTCTACCGCGAGCGCACCGGGCGCGAGGGAGACGCCAGGACCGTCCTTGATCTCGCTGTGTATGCTGAGCAGTTCATTGATACGCACGATGCCGGCGCTGGCCTTCTGGAAGTCGTCGAGCTGTTCGCTGAGGGCCTGGATGGGCTGAAAGATGATCTGGGTGTAGTAATAGATCAGAAAGGCCATACCCAGCGTCATACTGCCACTGCGATAGAGCCAGGCGATCAGCACAAACGCGACCAGGGTACCTGTGAGCGAAGAGATGATCGGCATACCCCAGATCACCACTGACGTCACACGCGCGCGCCGTGCCAGGCGCAGGCGTTCGCGTGTGTAAGTGAACAGGCGGCGCAAAACGTAGTCCTGTGCGCCGCTGGAACGAATATCCTCGGTTCCCGTCAGACGCTCTTCCAGAAAGCCATATAATTCGGCGCTGGCCTGGCGAAAAGCTGTCCAGTGTTTAGTTGCTATGTTGCGGACGCTGTTAATGAGTACCAGCGCGGCCAGCGTAAAGAACGTGAGGGCGAGACCGGCACGCCAGTCCTGGAAGAGCAGGACGATGAGTACGCCAAGCAGCAGGAGCAGGTTACCCAGTATTCTGACGACGAACTGCGCGAAGAAATTCGCCAGCGCGGTCACATCACCATCTACGCGCTCGATCAGTTCGCCCGGCGTATGTTTTTTGTGGAACGAGAGATCGAGCCGTACCAGGTGCAGCGCCAGGTCACCGCGCAAGGCATTCGTCGCCGTCCAGCCGACGCGCTCGCCAAGATAGGTCGTGCCTATCTTCACGCCCTGCTGGAGTATGGCAATGGCAATGAAGAGCAGCGCGATACCTAACGGCATGGCCTGCGCACCGGAGGAGGTAATGGCGTCGATAAAAATGCGTAGTAGCTGCGGGTTGACCAGTTGCAGCGCTATGTCGCCACACAACAACAGCGCCAGCAGGATGACACGCGTCATCTGCGGCGTGAGATACTTCACAAGTAGATTGCGATATTCTTTAAGGCGAATACGCATGATAATCCCTTCTTTAATAGAGATGCGATGTCAGCAGTTACGCCTGACACCATCTGCTACGGCTGCTACGAATACGATCTGGATGAGAAAATGCGCACTTTAAGAACGGTGGTTCTGGCTCATGTATCCCACGGCCGCCAGAAGGATGGGAAAGGAGAGATGCAAAAAGCCGTGGGATCTGATCATGTTGCCCACGGCCTGCGGTGCGTATTTACACGGATGTGCTATCAGGGTGCGGTGAAAATGGGCACAGCATGGCTATGGGCGGGAAGCTGCGGAGCACCATAGCGTCGTAGAAATAGCTGTGCCATATAATTGTTTTCCTTGTGTGCAAAATTATCTAGCGATCAAACTCTTCGCAAGAAGAGTAACATGTACTGCCCATAAAAGTCAAGAATACAGTGTAGCTGAAACTGTGCAGATTTGACCTGAGAAAGATTGAGAGGTCAGTAGCACTAATGCCTTTTACGCTGGATTGTGCACAGATCTGTAAGCCGGAGTGCGTTTTTGTACACAAATAGGGCAATGGCATGAAGGGAAGCATCCAGGGTGGTTTATCTACATAGTGAATAAAGGTTGCCAGGCTTACAATGGAATGGCTAGAAAGCCTCGTCCTTTTAAGGTTGGCATGAATAGCCGTTCCTTGTTTGGAGTATGGGAGGCGCAAACTGATATCCTGGATAATCCCGCACCAAGTACATAGCAACTGGTATAGACTGGTATCAGTGCTACGGCGATTGTTGCGCTCGACCAGCCGCCAGGGCAAGACAGACCTCTGTCGGATAACATGCGCGCTGCTCTGTTAGACGCAGAGATCATTCTTCTACGACCGCTACCACAGATAATGGGCCCATTTCCAGTGAGAGGCGCCCTGTAGTCTTCGCAATGTGGCTACGCCGTTTTTGTTCTCCCTGGGGGGCTTCAAGAAGCAATACTTCTTTGCCTGGCATATCTGCAAAATCAATGGTCACCTGCTGACGATCCGTGAGATAATTAACCAGTATCTGAGCGACCTGGCCAGCAGGAGCTTGCCATCGACTTGTAGCAATGCTCGCGAGGGGGATATGCGAACCATCTTGCCGCTGGAGTATAATGGTACCCGTCATGATAGCACGCGGTTTGAGCATGATTCCCCATTCTAGCCATTCCGCTGCGGCAAAACGTCTCCACTGAATGAACGTGTTGATCAACTGAAGCAGGGAGGCTTGCTCTGGTGGGGCAATATCCCATGAGGTTCCCCAACCCCAATGCAGTTCTCCTCTTCTGTTTAGGGTGACCGAGAGCAAATCCCCAGCAACGAAAGCGGAGGCGAGTTGCTGCCGAACGACATCTGGGGACGTCACCAGGTCAATTATCCCCCCCAGATTGACCTGGTTGCCCAGAAAATTCGCGACTCTGCCATGGTAGAGGTAGGCGTAGAGTGGGACGGATTCCCCGAAGAGCAGTCCCATATGGGATCGTAGATCGTTGATCGGTAGTGCCTCCTGGTAGGGTTCAGCTGCCCCTGCCTCACATCCCAGGATCAGGTGTTCACCCGCTGCTACTTTTGCTTGTGCATAGAGGTGGAGCATCTCCTCCACCATCCATCTACCTGGAGCGGGGGGATGTCCATGACGCGAGTCATAGCAGAAATAAGGCGTTCCCCCGATCTGCTGATCAAAATATTGTAGGTAATCGCATCCGGTCGCAGCCACTCTGGCGATCTCCTGTGCCGTGACCTCTTTGGCAAAGGGAGTCGCAGCGCATAAATCATAGCCCCACCGTTGGCTTCCACCACAAATCAGACTGTATGGAAGTTCTCCCTGCGGACCACGGCACATAAAGCGGTCGAGGTGTTCCTGCTCGAACTGTTCCCGGCGTTCATATGGCACTAACAGGCTCTCCTGGGTCCAGCCGATGCCACTGCCATACAAGCCCACTAGATGCCCTTGCCTGTGCATGAGCTTAATGAACGAGGTGAGGAGTGCCTCTCCCCCAAAAGGAGGCCAGATGTAGGGTGGTGCCCAGGGAGCGGTCCCCTCCCAGTGCATCAAGAGCGCCAGTAAAGGCGCATCAAATGCTTCTGCGAGGTGATTGAGAACAGGGAGTGCTCGCTCATAGGGGAAATAGGCATTCGGAGCCATCTCACCTGTGTCTTTTTCTCCACGGATAGGGTAGATCACTACGACGGGATAGCGGTGATACCATTGGGAGGCACGCCCGGAGAGTGCTGGCCGTTCATGCGTTTGTTCATACCACTCCCGATAAAGCGCAGCCGCATCATACCAGTCTCCCTCAAACACGCCTAACACCATCTCATACCCCATAGCCCAGGTGCCACGTCCAAGCGCGCCAGGAAAAAGACGGAATTGGAGCGCAATCCGCTCTTCCTGGAGCCGATACTCAATCATCTTTGGGCAGCCAGACGCATCATGTGCGGCCAGATACACGCCCCCTTGCTGGTTGTAATACGCCATACATTGTGATTGGCAACAACCTGGATAGAAGCCTTCCCATCCTCTGCTAGGATACTGCAACGGCTGGGCTGCCATCCAGGTCCCCTCACGCTTGTGTGCATCCGTAATCAGGAGCCCTTCGCATCCCGGCCAGAGGATAGAGGAGTCTCCCCCGGCAGCAATCAGATCATTTGCAACAGTCACGTGAGGGAAATCAATCCACTCGATCACACTGTCTGTCTCATTGCTCATCTCCATACTCCAATACGTGAGTCCCCGCTCCGGCACGATACGTATTTTGACACGTACCGTCAGTGGCAGGTGTGCGACTCGCTCATAGGTGAGCAGAAGCGTGTGTGCTTCGTGGTGCTGCTGTTGCTCCCAGCGAAGAGATTCTGCTTCATGCGAGGAGATCGTCCGATCTGGTTGGCCAGGAGTGGACAGGCTGAACGAGAAGAGAGGAATAGTGTGTTGTTGGAAGAGGATATGGTGGCCTCTTTTCAGTGTTTGAATGGCTCCAGTTGTGTCATCTAACGAGAGTGTATACAAGGGATGCTGAATATCCATATGATTGCTCCACACCTTACATAATCGTTCGGAACGATGAAGATAAGGCTCTGGCAACAAGAGGCAACCTGCTGGCTGTTTGTATGAACCTCTTGCTCCTATCATTATAGCAGAGGAAATGCGCTCAATGCTGAAAGTGTGCAGATATTAGCACGCGTCTCCTTATGGCGAGGAAAAGGACGTGTCTCGTCTTTTTCCTCGCCATTCTTCTGTCTACTTCTTCTGGCCCTTTGCCCACGTATCCAATTGTTTTTGTACCTCCGCAATAATGGTATCAGCCCCGGCCTGTTTGATCTGACTCAGATACTTCGGCAGATCGCTGTCCGGGTTAAGTCGGCCTGTATTGAGTGCGGTGATAAGTGGCGAGATGACCGCCGTCACCTGCGCTGATTCGGACTTCACAGGGGTAGGATCAAAGGTAAAGCCAAAGGCCGCCGTGCGCGTTGCCGCGTTATTGGTTTGTTGGATACGATCATAGATCCCCACCGCATTGGGATCAGTGTAGTAGCCATTGATCTCATTGCCAAACTCCCAGTCTGTTGCCGGGTTATAGCGATCCGTCGTGGCCGTGATCCCCTTGGGGAAATCGATCAACTTTTTCGCCTTATCTTTGAAGACATAATGTTTGCCTTCGATACCATGGCAGAGCAAGTTGAAAATGACCGGGTCGGTATTGACGAGCTGCCAGAACTGCAACGTCTCAACGGGGTGAGCCGAACTGCGAGCTATGGCATTCATATTGTCCGCAATCATCGTGGTGGAGAGGAAGGCCGTATTCACCGGTTTGATTACAAACTTGACTCCATAGAACGCTTCCATGAAGGGGATATCGTTCGGTTTGCATTGCTGGCCCAGCAGCAGCGCATATTTACCATTCTGGACATCGATTTTGCCTGTGGCTCCTGGGACCTGGTCTTTTTTGGTGTAGCCTGCCTGCGCCCATTTCCAGCGCATCTGAGCCAGTTGCCTGAACTCTGGCGTCTCGTACATATTGAGTACTTTGCGCTGTGAGTCAAGGGCGTTCCTTCCCGCCAGATCGGTAAAGGCTTCTAAGTTAAAGGGCCAGCCGCCCTGCCAGTAATCCCCAGACGCAAAACCACTATCGGCCATGTACACAGGCGTGACGTTGGGTTCATGGGCTTTGACCTGCTCTAGAAATGGCTCCATATCCGCGTAGTTGTGTAAGGTCTCCGGGATGTACTGCTGATATTTCTGGGCCAGATCGGGCTGGATGAAGACGCCATACAAAAAGGCAAAGTAGTTCTGATTGGGAACACTATAGATTTTTCCATTGATCCTGACAGCGTCCCAGAACACCGGTGGCATCGTTTTGTAGAGGGCCGGGGCGTTCTGCTTGAGCAGATCATCGAGCGGCAGGAAGTTGCCCTTGAGAGCATTCTGGAGGTAGTTATTGGCCCAGGGGGCGGTAAAGACCATGTCATAGCGCGTTCCTGCAGCATAGCCCAGTTGTAGTTTCTGGTCGTAGGAGGCGTAATCAATCGGGTTCAGCTTGACACGCAGGTTAGCCTTTTTGAACTGCTCGGTGGCATTCATCGCATCGGTTACCAGTTGCACATCGGGGACCGGTGTAAAGGTGGGATAGGTGTAGGTTACTGTAACAGGACCGGACGACGTTGTGTCTCCTCCACAGGCAGTCAGTAGTGTTGCTCCACTGCCGACCAGTCCAGCAGCAGCGAGCGCTGTGCGACTTTCAGAGAGGAAGCGGCGGCGCGTGAACTCCTGAGAGAGACCAGCAGCGGCCTGCTCATTGAGACGAACCATAGTTCATAATCCTTTCTTGCAAACAAATAGCGATCCGTTGTGAAACCGAACGAAAGAGACACTCCAGGATGGTAAAAGTAACCCATGACGGTTGCTTTAATCCCCTTTGAGTCCACCCAGGGTAATGCCTCGGATAAAGTAACGCTGCGTAAACAGGAACGCAAAAACGATGGGGCCAATGGCAAAGACGGCCATCGCCATCAGGACCGATTGCGTCGGGATCTGCACCGCCACATCCGACTGACTGGCCGCCCCCGACGTCAAAAACGTGATATTCTGGGCGATCTGGTAAAGCAGGAATTGCAAGGACATCAGGTGAGGATTGCTGATATAGAGCAGACCCTGGAACCAATCATTCCAGTAGGTCAGCATACAAAAGAGTCCCACGGTAGCCAGGGCCGGTGTGGACATGGGCACAACGATCTGGAAGAAAATGCGCCACTCGCCCGCCCCATCCAACTTGGCCGCCTCGATCAGCTCCTTTGGTAGCCCGGCAAAATAGGTGCGCAACAGCAGAACATAGAAGGGCATGACCAGGTAGGGCAGAATATAGGCCAGCACGGTATCTTGTACATGCAGCAATTGCGTCATCACCAGGTAGAAGGGAACCAGGCCACCATTAAACAACATGGTGAAAAGCGTAAAAAAGGACAGGGAGCGACGAAAGGGGAAGTCGCGCCGCGAGATCACATAGCCCAGCAAGGCCATGATCAGCAGGGCGGCCGCGCTGCCCACCAGCGTCACAAAGATCGAGACGCCGTAGGCAGTCAGGATCTGGCTGGGATCGTTGAGTAAATACTGATAGGCAGTCAGCGTGAAGGTGTGCGGGATGAGCGCATAGCCATAAGTCGCGATATCTTTTTCGGTCGAAAACGATCCGGCGATAACCAGGAGTAAGGGCAAGAGAAAAAGCACAGATAAGAGAATAAGTATGGCATGGATGATGGCATGCGAGAGATGCCGTTTCTGATGAACGCGTGTCCCTTGTGATCCAGCGCGTAACGGGTGCTTGCTCTTTCCAGGGAGTGAAAAGGTGTGCACAGAACGCATGAACGTCTCCTTTTTGCTTGCATTGGGCATTATGACGAACGGGATGAACGCAGCATCCCTGTTCTTCTCAGCGCCTTAGAACGCTGCCTGGTCAGGATCGATACGGCGGACAAACCAGTTTGCCGTCAGGATGAGCACAAAGCCCACCAGCGATTGGAACGCACCCGCCGCTGAGGACATGCCAATATCATCGAGCGATATCAATGCACGGTAGACAAAGGTATCAATCACATCAGTGGTTGGATAGAGCAAGGGCTGATTGCGCGTGACCTGGAAGAAGAGACCAAAGTCCGCATAGAAAATGCGTCCGATGGCCAGCAGCACGGTCAGAATAATCAACGGTTTGAGCAAGGGAAGCGTGATAAAACGGATCTGTTGCCAGCGATTGGCACCATCGAGTTGGGACGCTTCATAGTATTCGGGATTGATCGCCACCATGCCCGCCAGATAAATAATAGTGCCAAAGCCCACGCTCTTCCACAGATAGACCAGGGTGAGGATAATCGGCCAGTACTGCGGTGAGGCATACCAATCGACCGGGTGCAGATGCAGCGCGCTCAGCAGATGGTTGACCAGGCCGGTATCACCGTTGAGGAGGGCAAAGACAAAATAGCTGACCAGCACATACGAAATAAGATAGGGAAAGAAGATCACCGACTGATAGATCTTGGCGAGAAATGGAGAATGGTCGCGCACTTCGTTGAGGAGCAGCGCGACGATCAGACAGGCGAGCGTTCCAGAACCGATGAACAATGCGTTCATCAGCAGGGTGTTCGAGGTAATGCGCCAGGCCGTACTGGTTCCAAAAAGAAAGCGAAAATTATCAAAGCCAACCCAGGCACTACCAAAGAAGCCTGCAAACGGCAGGTAATTTTTAAACGCGATCAGGATGCCTGCCATCGGCAGATAAGCGAGCACGAGCAGCACGAGCATGCCAGGCAGCGCCATGCAGATGAGTGCTGCATTATTACGCATCGTTTGTCGCGCGGTCGCTCCTCTTTTCGGCCTTTGAGAAGACCTGGTGTGCGCAGTGGTGGCAACCCCTGTGTACGGGAGGGGAAGACGCTCTTCGAGCGTTGGAATGGATGGTTCATTTGAATTACGCAATGTCATAGCTCATGGTTTCTCCTCATCAAGGATGTCAACACTGCAATGTGAACTATCGAAATCATGAAACGAGAGTGTGAAACAAACACCTATCAATGAGAGAAATATTTCTATCATTTTATAGATATATTCACGACTTGTTCATAACCATACCTGATATTTTTTCTCTTGTCAAGAGATATACTGGATGGGACGCACACTTTAGGCAGCGTCGTTTGAGAACGAGCGCAAAAAAAGGACTTGACAGGATGAACTTTTCTAAAGTATGCTACAACCGCATAGTAATATTTCCTGAAATATGGTGAGGAATATGTCTGTCAATTTGCAAACTATTGCCAAAAGAGCTGGCGTCTCAGCAGCGACAGTTTCGCGTGCGTTGCGTGGCACCTATCCCGTAGCCCCGGAGACGCTGGAGCGCATCCATGAGGCTATGAAGGAATTGAACTACGAACATGATGGCATGCTGAAGCGCTATCAGGAACGGAAAGCGAGTCCGCTACGTCACACAGGCAATATTGGACTGATTCTCGGGGATATCACCAAGAAATTCTCTGATCCGTTCTGGGCGGCAGTACTCGATGGGGTCAATGAAGAAGCACGTGAACAGAAATACCATCTCCGTTTTACATTCACCCGTGATGATGTGCGGCAAGAACATCAACGCCGCTTGCTCACACATGCCAATATTGATGGACTGATCCTGGTGGCAAAAGTCCTGGAAGAACCATTTGTGCATGAGATCGCGCCAGAATTTCTTGTGACCGTTGAGTATGGGATGCCATCACCTTTTTCTCCACTCATGACAGATAATATCGAAATGGAGAAATGTAATGCCATGAGGGCCATGACGGACCATCTGATCTCATTAGGCCATCGTCATTTACGCTTCTTTACAGGCGATCTGGATGATACACGCACCTCGGGTTTTTTCGATGCACTCACGCGCGCATCCATTCCAGTAACGCCAGAATGGTGTGTGAAGGTGCCCTGGACGACGGAAGCGGCCTATCCCGTGATCCTCTCGATCCTGCAGGAGTCAGGCAAGGAGATCGATGCACTTGTATGCGCCAGTGATCTGATCGCCGTCGCCGCCCTGCGCGCAGCGACGGCGTGCGGCCTGCATGTGCCGCAGGATATCGCCATCACCGGATTCGATGATCTCCCTATGGTACGCGACCTTGACCCCCCGCTCACCACTGTTTCGGTTCCAAAAGAATT
>JAABUQ010006372.1_pt1 | contig 17952 bp, 24 predicted proteins | sample 5560001 | NCBI WGS metagenome assembly JAABUQ01 (sample SAMN10711888, study PRJNA513371) | rock metagenome | isolation source: Antarctica rocks | place: Antarctica: Victoria Land, Finger Mt nord | collected 2015-12-18
GGGGGGGTGGGGGTGGGGGGGGGGGGGGGGGGGGGGGGGGGGGGGGTGGGGGTTGGGGGGGGGGGGGGGGGGGGGGGGGGGGGGGGGGGGGGGGTTGGGGTTTTTTTTTGGGGGGGGGGGGGGTGGTTTGGGGGGGTGGGGGGTTTTGGTGGGGGGGGGGGGGGGGGGGGGGGGGGGGGCTGGGGGGGGGGGGGGGGGTGGATGGTGGAGATGGTTGAGAGGGAGGGGGAGCGGGGAGAGGGATTTGATCTGTAGGGAATAAGACGGCGCGGAGGGATGAAGAGATGGAAGGAGCGGTGGGGAAGGGGGGGCGCTTTGAATGAGGATGAGGATGGATCTCTTTCTGCGATATGTTTCGGCGAGTAATGAATCATGATACCCCTTCTCATAGGCGAGCTGTAGCAATGTCGTGAATCCGGATTCAACAAGCGAATGGAGACGTGGAATTGTCCGCTGTAGCGTGGCTCGAACGGCGTGAGAACAATATTCAGTCTTGAATTGATGGCGTGGATCGTTCCTTGAAGATATCATCGACCCTGCAACCGTGGGAGCCAGCGCCGTAACCCATACGCTCTCGCTATGCCATCGCCACTGCACCTGAAGCTGTCCCCACCTCCACGTTGTTCAAGTCTAAGAGAGCAGCACATTCGGCACGTCCTGGTGGATATACTATCCCACACCAAAGGATCAGCATCATCATCCCCCCTTTAAACCCCCAACTCCAGAACAAAAGCAGAAAAGCAGGAAAATGAGTTCCGCACTGGGGGGAGGAAGAGTACTCACATCCCGATACAACCCCTCCATCTTCATCCGAATAAAACACTTATACTCCACCCTCTCCCTCCCCAAAAACCTCCCCAGCCCCTCCCCCTCCCCCCCCTCCCCATCCAAACACCTCCCCACCTCCCCCCTCACAATCCCCCACCCCCCTTCCTCCTGCAACCCCAGCCCCCTCATCAACTGCCCCAAATGGCTGTTGAAAATCGTATGATGCGCATTCTCCCAGACCTCTCCGCGGTCTTCAACCGTGATGAGAGAGCCCGGGGGGGAGGAGGGGATGGAGTAGCCTTGGGCGCGGAGGGTGGGCATGTGGAGTTTTAGGCCGCCGAAGTCGCGGACGGCGAAGCCGGTTAGTTGGGCGGTTGGGAGGGAGAAGCGCGCGCAGATGTTTTGGCCGTGGGCTTCGAGGCTGATGCCGTGGTGCAGGAGGGGGGGCAGGGTGGAGAGTAGGAGGAGGCGGGTGTAGCTGTTTTTTGTGGTTAGTTGTGGTGAGGAGGGGAAAAGGGGGTATGGAAGGAAAGGGGGGACTTACTTGCGGAACCAGGCTTTCTTCTTTTCTAGGGTGTCGAGGTGGAAGATGCGCGCTGCATGGCACTCCTCGTTATCGATGCCTCGTTCTGCTAGGGCGGCGGCGGGGATGAGCGTCTCCCCGTGGGCGCGGGCGCGGAGTTCGACGTTCTCCCGGATTAGGACGCTGATGTGTTTGGCTTTGTCGAAGTCGGGGTTGCTGCCCGTGACTGCGCCGATCTCGGTGAAGACCCACATCGTCGGGGGGAGAAGTTTTTGGAGGAGGACGGAGACCTCGGGACCGATGTTTGCGGTCCAGGGCGTTATGGTTCGCAGGGCGGAGGTGATCTTGCAGGCAAGGGTGAATTTGAGGTGGTGGGGGAATGCAGAGTCGGGTGGTAGCGAGACGGTACGCAGGGATGCTTGCGCTTGGGCGTGGAGGGGTTTCGGCGTTGGAATCTTTTGAACTGAAGGGCCGAGTTGTTCAAGGATCGCGGGGAGTTGGCGGGCCAGGCAAGGAATGATAATTCGGTCTGAAGGGACTGCACTGGTAGGGATGTCGTTTTCTTTGAATAGAGGCCGGATTTCGGACTCGAAATCACCGGTGATGTGAAGGTCCCTTCGTAGGACTGAGATGAAGAGTATCTCTGGTTCGAGGAGGAGAGGTATCTCTCCGGGCAGTATTGGTGACAGCGGGGCTTGGGCAAGACAGGTCCGGTGCATCTAGAGAACTTCTATCAGCCATACGAACTAACTATACTTTCCCTAACGAAGTAAAGAAAAACGAACTGGATGCGTCGGATGGCCTCTTATGATAGCCCGCTCCCAGTCAATCAGTGGGGACCCTAGCTCCGGCGGAGTAGTATGTGCTGCGATTTGGAACCATTCCGCTATGACTCTGTCAGTACAGATCCGGCCCCTTACGATCAGGGCAGGTCTCAACTCACCCTGATTGCCCGCAGAGCTCATAAGCTCTTGAACGATCTGCCGCCTGGCATCTTCATTGCCCCCAAGCCATGGATATATAGCGTCAAACAAAGCTACTGGATCCGGCTCTGTTGTCTTATATTGAACGTCGCCAGTTGCATGTCTGATTGCCACGGGCAGTCTCAAGTCTTCCGGGTGTAGCAAGGACTTGGTTAGTTTGAAAGTCGCATTTTCAGCGAAAACCTCGCTGAGGCCGACAGAGACAATTAATTCGTCACTGCCAGTACCAGTCTCTTGGGGATTGCGGAGGCACAAGCAAGTACCATTGGAGCAAGTAAAAGCTTTCACGAGACCCTCATTGACTAAGCACGCAAGCAATCTGGAGGTCGTTTCAAAGGCGGCTTGTTCTTTCAGAGAATGGCTGACGTGGACATCATTGGGACTGTGGAACTTGTTGGATGAGTGATCCTTCTCGGGGGCTGAAGTGCCAAGACTACCCATGTTTGCTGCTTCTGGAGATACAATGAAAGAAAAACCTGTCTGGCTTGCGGAGAGCGTCTTTTATATCCAAGAATCGGCATGACTGATATAAATCCATGACAGGGTCGGTGGAGACCTCGGCCGAGATGTTTCGCGAATCAGGGTCGGAGGTTCGGCCTTCTGACGCGGATCAAGTACCTACATAACGGCCGCTAGGCTAGCCCCAAGGTTAGCTCAGCCGAGCCTCATCCACAGAACATCCGACGCAATCCGAGCTTCATCCGCATCGAGATGCCACCGCAAGAAATCCAGCGATTGTAAGGCTATTCTTCTATCAAGCCTTTGGCATAATAGGCACGATGGAGAATCCCTCGAAAGAATTAAAACAAATAATTCTCAATTTGACCGAGAATGACGACCCGGTCTTGCACAAAGCCACCGTAGACAAATAGTACGTCACTCAGTCGTTTTTGTGTCTGTCTCTAGTATCATTCTGTTCAATACAGCCGAAAACATAGGAGTTACCCTTGCGTGTTCGTGTATCGTTTCAATTGAGTTACGGAAATTGTTACTTCGGTCAAAAGTAACAAATCCGCAATGAAATTAACATCTATGAATCAGCTTCCTGCCCACAGCCTCCTTCGAACACCCCATGGTCAACGTCACCTCAGGTCCGAACAGCATTGAAACGCTCAAGCAAGTCTACGCAGTCTACAAAGTCTTCACCAAGCACGTCAAAATCGACTTCCAAAACGTCACGGTCGATCCCAACAACACGCGTTCAGTTATTGAAATGGAGGAGAGTCTCACGCCTATTTTGATGCCGTATGATTGGATGAGGTTTGAGCGGGTCAAGATTGTGACGATTTTGGATTTGGTGAGGGATGAGAGGAGTGGGAAATATTATATCAGTAGGCAGTATGGTATGAATTTCCCCAACCTAGCAGGCGTTGGAGGTGTAACATCGAAGGGGGGCCTGGACTAATGGGGCTGTTAGATGTTTTTCCGCTGGACAAGCTGCATGAGATACTGCCGTTTGGGTTTTTGTATAAGTGGTGGCAAGGCTTGGCAACGATTACAGGTGGGATTGTGGGAAGAGCGCTGAACATTAGTGGGCTTTGGTAGCCGGTTTTGCAGCATCCAAAATAGAGTGGTTTGTCACATGGAAAGCTTATTGTTATCAAAGCAAATTCTAACCATTCATGTTATTCATAGACCATAGACATCGTCATCGTGTCATCGCAGCTCGTCATCTAGATGACAGGAACTATGCTACAGGTCAGCTGCGTGTGAATCAACGGTGGGCAAGGGCCAGTTTACCATCTCTGCTTCCTTCTCATCGACACTTGACCTCTCAGATGCCGTTCTCGTAATCAAACCTAGCTTACTCTTCTTTAATTCATACCACATGTCTCTTCTGTCCCCACCCAACGCTCCTCCCAACAGCTTCGTCTTGAGTCCTCTCACCAGATCATTGTACGCTGAGGGCTCCTCCATCTCAATCATCTCCTCCCTCAGCACACCCAGTCCCTCAATGGCCCTAGGATAAGCCAGATCACCAAAGCTATCCGTTATGTGGCTTTCAATAATACCACAAAGTTGACGCGCTAGGTCGCGGATTCCCTCAACTGACTCGGACGCATCAAGAGCTTGCCGGAATTCGGGAATGGCGTTTTGGGGGTTTAGTCGACGGGCGTTGGGTTTGGAGCCAAGGAGAGCTGAGACATCGAGACCGGACATAGGTTTTACCTCGTTACGGGCGCGTTTGCGGGATTGGGTTTTCGGTGGAACTGGAGTTTATCAGCAAAGGTTATAGGCAAGGCTGGCGTGTTAAATGTCCAACCTTTCTTGACATCTGCTACAGCTATGAGCTTTTCTAATTGGCGCTTCGAATTTGCGACAAGCCCCGTGGGAGGTTTGGTGTATCTAATCAATATCTGATATGGAGGAGGCACGGGCTCTGCTGGGCGTACTGCTTTCCATCGTACGGCTTGGTCGATGCGATGAAGGACTGGTGAGAAGGTGTCGGTAATTTGCATGTACTCGCACGGGTCGCCCTCGTCGTCCTGGCCAAAAACGGAGAGATCCATTTGGTCGACGTAATCGCTCAGAGCGGCCTTCAAAGCATCGCCAGGCAAGTTGCGATGCTCTTTGGTTGCTTTTCCAGATACAGTGATGACTCTGTCAAGCGGCGGGAACTTATAATCGCGTACATCTTCCGTGAAAGGAAGTTGAACGTCCAGTAGGCATTCGAAGTCTAAGTCAATTGATGGTGCCAAAAGGATGATGACAGGCTCCTTGTCGGTTTTCGGGACTAAGCGTGCTACAGCGTAGGATTCTTGTATGAAGAGGGCGTGGACCAGAGACGACAAGGCCATGATGGCTTTGCTGTTTGTCTTTTGTGCGATTATGACGCATGATACTGACATGCTCATACATCTTTCGTACTAGTCTGACTCAGACAATGACTGATTCAGTAGAGACGGGCCAACTCACAGATTCCCAAGGAATGAATCCGATGATTTCGAGACCTGCTTGCGTCTCTAATTTCGTGACATTGAGATCCGACTCACTGATATGCACCGCTGTCCGACCATACTCATATCCCTTGGCTAGGTCATCCCGAGTAACGTCCTTTTTACCCCCTGGCGCATCGCCGTCGAGGACTTGGTACGTCCTCGCCATCTTCACGTTGGTCAGAAGATCGGAATCAGTCTGCAGTGGTCCATCGGCGTCGGGCATAATGGTGTTTGATGAGTGTGTGCTATCACGATCGTTGGAAAGGTCGGCCCGTTGGACGAATTGGCTCGCTGTGAGCGGCCTTCGAACCATAATGCGAGGATAACGCTCGACATCAATACAGAGAGCTGAGTCATATTGGTCGGGGTTTCCTAGAGTAAGCTGGCCCTTGTAGGATGTGACTGGCCTGACTGGTTTGACACGCGGCTGACCAAGCTCCTCAATGGCTTGCAGCATAGTCCCAAAGACGCCATCGCAGTCTTCGACCACTGACTTGAACGTTGCTTCGTTGGCAGCCTTTTCATCGTCCTTATTGTCTTCCTTGAATCCATAGTCTAGATCATCAAAGTCGACCCCAACGATTACAAGTTCCATCCCATCTTCTTTGATCTTGTCTGTGATTTGTGACAAGTCCTCTGTGTCGAGTGACCCTCTCCCGTTTGTCACAAGGACTATTCTGCGAGTATATTTGAGTTTCTTGCAGTATTTTGCGATCATCTGGATAGCAATGACAATAGCAGATATGGCATCTCCATTCTCTGTATTGCTGGGTTTTATCTGTGATCGTAGCTCTTTCAAACCCGGCAGCAGTAGTTGGCCGATCTCTCGTAGGACCGATATGTTGCTGAAGCTCTCTTCTTTGTCCAATTCGTTTTCTGTACGGTCCGTCCGCAATCCAACGACACCAAGAGTAGCTGTCTTCCGATCCAGCGCGACCTGTACCTGTAAATGAATCCCTAATTCCAAAGCAGCTCACAACTTACTGTACTTGTGATCTTCTCCCACACATAGGTCATGGCCCAGTCGAGGTCGGACTGCAGGCGGCCGTTGTGCTTTTCTCCCATAGATCGGCCCATATCTACAGTGTAGACCGTTGCCTCCTTGTCCGCCATGACTATCCACCGATAGCCAAGAGCGTGACCTCGTGGATAAAAATTGGTAGATGATTTCTCGGAGTTACCGTGCGAGGGGACTCACCCAACGTTCGCGTTCCCGCTTAACTCGCGTATGCACGTGACCTCGGTACTTTGGTATTTCTTCCTTTCATCACCCCTCTGCCCGCTAACTTCGCTACTTCAAATGTTCCCTCCGCCTCGTCCGTTGCTTCAACTTCATCGCCTCCATCAACCGTACCATCGTAGGCACGGACGATGTCTGCACATCGAGAGCCTGCCTTTGACGAATACAGACCTCGCAGTAGGCAGTACCATGATGACACCAACCAAAGACAATATGAAGACCGTTATTCGAGGTCGTACTCAAGAGACAACCCGCCCAGAATACCTTCTCCCCGCCCACAGTACAACTCTTCTTCGCACGGTAATCCAACTACAGGACATCTAAACCATCCAACTTGCGCGTCTGCTAATTCTCGCTCTGTAAAGATCGCTATCGACGATCAAACAGTGACGAGTTTGAGATCAAGGGAGCGTCGGCTCGCAATGAGAGGAACATGAGGGAGCCTCGAATTGACGAAATGGCGTTCGACACACATCGAAGTGGAAGTTCTCGATCACCTCGAGGCAACGCAGGGAGACCCTATCGCGATCGGGACCTTGAAGGTTACAAGTCACCAAGCTATCACAGCCGAAGTCGAAGTGGAAGGCGGAGTCGAAGCTGGAGCAGAGGCAGAGATCTCTCACCCAGCTACGGAGGCCCACCAAGCCGGGAAGTCATGTTGGAGGGACTGCTGCCAGACACGGTTGAAGATGACGTTTGCCTACCCACCCAGATCGCCTGATGAAGCATCGATGTCCATGCAAGATGAGAGCATGAGTAGTGTGAGAATCTCGTTCGAACTCTGGCTAAGCGAAGGACATCTCGATCTTGCAGATATCCAAAGAATTAAAGCAGTATCACCGTGTAGACAGGCTCGAGGACGTCAGGGTCATTCGCGATCGGCAGACAAGTGAGAAGAACAGCATAGTATCCCATGCATCTTTAGCTAACCCCCCCAATAGAAATCTCTCGTTGCTTCGGTTTCATTAGGTTTCCAACACTTGAAGCCTCGAAGGCTTTTGTCGAGCAAAACTACCCCATGATCTATCTCTACGGAAATACTTCGACGGGTAATGACAGTGACGCAGCAAAAGTTCGGATAGTCTACAGCCGAGAAAGGGATGACAAACGAGGCGAGAAAGCCGATGGGGAATGGACATGCAAGATTGTAGGCTTCGAGCGCATCCAACGTCAAAATCCACAACTAACCACATTGAAGTGCACTTTCCTCAACTTCGCCGGTCGAGTGCGATGTCACAGGTGCCAGACTCCACAGATTGGTATTGTAAAAGTAGTGACTGTTGGAGGATGGGGCTGATGTGAGTAGACATGGCGGCCTTCGGAGGCCCAGCTTCTTCGAAACCTCAACAGATCAACAGCGGAGACAGCGATACTTCCCCAAACGGGCAACCATCGCAGTTCTTGCTCATACGAAATCTAGAACCTACCGTGACTGAAGACCTACTTGCCAAGGGCATGGCTAAACTTTACAAGCCTGGTCGAAAACCGTCACCACCAACAAAAATTTCGTCAAAGAAGGGCAATGCGAAGGTAGTGTCAACCACGGGTGATTCCAATCTTGGTGCCAAGTCCGAGACTCTACGAAGAGTGCTACTTGTGCGAGATCGACGGAGCAATGAAAGCTGGCGCTATGGTTTTGCGGAATTCGCCACCATTGATGTAAATCGCCAGGTAATGCGATTATTACGACCTGCTGACCATGTGTCTCTAGGACGCTCAAGCAGCTCTGACTCGTTACAACTCTTTCGAAAAATTCACAATCTCCTCAAAGCCCGTGACAGCTGACTATGTTCACGCTGGTATCTTCGTTCCCGTTCTAAAACCATCAGAGAAAATTGAGCCGTACACGTTCAGTCCACTTGGCAATACTGCGACGAAGCTGGTGTATTGGGATGAAGATGCCTGGGCAAGCGAGCTGATGGTATCCACTGGATCGTCGAAATTAAATGAGGCCACCGGAGATGTTCAAGCTCGATCGGCTGCTGATGAAGCTGCAGCTGCAGCAGGGAAGGAAGGACTTGTAAAGCCTGGAAAGGAGACAGAGGCTAAAGGGAAAAAGCGAAAAGCAGACGACGCCGTCGTAGACAAGCAGAAAAAGGTACGTTTGCCCGGTGCACCCAACATGCTCAGAACATTGACCTCGACAGACGGCACCGGCACATTTGCAATTCTGGAGCAATCGCCATGCAGAGCTTCATGGTGTCAAATCTTCTGAGGCAGAGGACGACGAACCTAAAGATGCCACAGACCGCAAAGACATTGTCAATGAAGGCAGCACGCCTTTGCAATCCTATGCCGACTTGACGAAGAAATGCTGTTATCTTTGCTCTCGCCAATTCAAGACGGAAGCGGAGGTCAACAAGCATGAACGTATCAGTGATCTACACCGGGACAACATGAAGAACGAGGAACTCCTATTCAAAGCCAAGGCTAAAATGGCAAAAGCTGGCATTAACCCGGCCAGCATGAATGAAGGCACCCAGGAGTACCGTGACCGAGCTAAGGAACGCCGAGCAGCGTTCGGCGCATCGAAAAAGATCTCGCTACCCCTCAAGAAGAATACTAGCCAAGCTGACGAGCAAGCTGAAGATAACGCAGCTCCAGTGCCTTCGAAAGGAGCATCGTTACTAGGCAAAATGGGCTGGTCTGAGGGTGAAGGTTTGGGGGCTCAAGGTACTGGTATGACAGCGCCAATTGCTACAGACATGTATGTACAAGGTGTGGGGCTCGGGGCCCAAGGTGGGAAGATTGGAGATGCTTCTGAAGAGGCTGAACGAAACACTAAAGGTGGTTATGGTGAGTTCCTGGAAAGGACCAAAGACAAGGCCAAGGAAAGGTTCGAGAAGATGGCATGACACGACAAATATCAATGGTAGAATTATCTCGCTTGAAGACTCTTGTACCCGTCAGAATCAAGACAGCGGGGCTTTAAGATGCAAATGTCCCTGGGCTCATCTACATAGTTGAACTTCTCCTGATGCTTTGCCAATTCCCCTACTCTCGTCTCACTTCATCCTTTGAAGTTCCCTTCCCAACATCAACATGTCGATCTGCTGATAAAGCCACCTCACACCAACGCAGTCAATCCCGGCCCCATAAATTTCATATTCGCAGCAAGTCTTCTATTCCTCTCATTCACTCCAACAGGGATCTCATCATTCAGCCCCAGCCCCGCTTTGACAATGGGACGCGTGTTTACAAGCTACGATGCGCAATCATCTGGTAACATGGAGAACCATTCATACCGCCAAGGATCTTTGACAGAAGACTGATTGTGAGATCCAGAGGAAGCAATGGAAGCTGAGAAATCAGCCTGCGATCAACGAAACCGTGTAGATGAGATTGAGAGGCGATATAGCTTGATTCTTGGGCACGTCACCACTCTACCACTACGGACCCTCTTCGACGACGAACGAGAGCATTCCAATGACCGATTTGTGGAGATATATAGCCTCACCGAAGACTTCTTAGAGGACCATCTCGAGCTCTTTGAGATCAAAATTGACACCAAGAAACGGATCCGCGAAGGGTTGGATAAGGATCTCACCTCGCACAATTACCACGAGGCGCTCATCAAAGCGTTCTTCGAGCCCGACAGTCCCTTCTTCATCCTCTTCGACGACGAGCGTGACGGCAAAGATGCGACCGACAAGACTAGGAGCATCCTTGACGCATGGAGGACTTGGCGCAATGCATGGGTCAAGCGCACCTCGAATGAGACAGGAGCCCAGAATGAGGGCATGTGGGCTTTCCAAGAGATGCCACACCTGGTACAAAAACTCCGAGAAGTTATCGATCTAGCCCTGCTCCTGAGGAAGAACGGCGGTCAAGTCATACAGTACAAGGTTCCGGAGGGGCAAACAAGGATTGACGAGATTGAGGAGACTCTCAAGAGACTACACCATGGGAGACCAAAGCGGCCAGGGACACCAAAGATGCGCGATTGGTGCCCTGCATTAGGACAGCGAGGGAGCTGGTGGTGATGGGCAAAGGACGCCGCAATCGAAAGCGGTCAAGAAAGTATCGCATGGCACCCTAAATGGCCTGGCTGAGCATTCACGGGAACAAGTGTCTACAGAGCGCATCACGATTGACGGCGGCCGTCCAAATAGCGAGACGACTACAATGATGATACATGAAATCATTGGGATAGTAGAAATGCTTTGAGTGAAATACGGTGGTAGGGGGGCCTTCCGAGAGACGTGACCAGGCTTCTGCGACTGAAATATGCAAGTAACAAATCAGCAGATGTTGAGGAAATAGCATTCAGATTGAGATCAAAAATTGCGCCCAGCTTCCCAAATGAGACCGTTTCTCACCGATTCGCTGATCTAAATTATGACTGATGAATCAATGAATTTGTCTTGACAGGATTTTTGTAGAAGGTCCATTCCGGCTCGTGAAGCATGAGATGTCTACAGCGCTTGCATTCTTATGGAACAGAACGAAGATATCGATCAAAATTGACCGGGGCCGGTATGATCAAGGTAATTGGCTGCTCGCATGTGCATCTACTGGGTGGTTTGTCCGAGGAGGCAGGTCATCCGACCACCACTAAAAAACTCAGACGACCACGCTAAGAATTAGAGTTTGGGTGTAATTTATCTTCGTTTTGTTTATAGTCGCCTTACTATTTTTCCTATATTATATATCTTTTATATAATTAATTATAAATTTATTATATAATTAATTAATAATTAATTTTTAATTAATTAAATTTATTATAATAATTAATCTGAAGAAAAGCAATATTTATATTTAATATAAAGCCCTGACCTAGCGCCTTATAAACTAGTTTATATAAAATAAAAAATTAATAAAAAAGATAATAGTAATAATTTAATTCCAAATTAATTTTAATTTAATTTAATTTAATTTTTATTTTAAAATTCTATTTATTAAAATTGATTTAAGATTATTTACTAATTAATCCTAATTTAATTTGATTTATCTTTAATATTAAAATTCTATTTATTCAGATTGATTTAAGATTATTTGCTAATTAATTCGAGTAGGATAAGTTGTATATTATAATAAGCGAATTCTTTTATTATTGTTGTATATTATAATAAGCGAATTCTTTTATTATTTTAATATAGGTAATAAAAAGCTCTATTTTATTATAATAGAATTAATTCTTATTTAATCTAGATTTAATCTAAAATTAATATAATTATAAGTTTATTTTTTAAGTATTTTAGCCCTCTATAAATATATATCGAAAAGTTATAAAATAAATATTTTTTAAGAAAATTATAATTTTCAAAGACTCTAAGGTATTATATAGTCAATTAATAAGTTTAATTTTAAATTAATTCGGGATTGAATATTAATTAATTTAAAATTCTTTAAATAACTTATATATTATTAATTAAGAGATATAGCTTTTAAAACTCTTAATTTAGCAAAGAAAGTTATTAAGGCCTTAATTAAGTAGAAATTGCTTTTAAAAAAGGATTAAATAATAATTAATTTAAAATTGAAATAAAATTAATTGCTAATTAATTTAACCTTATAAAATATATATTTGTATTCTGCTCAAAATTCTAAAAAAAAAGATATTTTATTATAATTATAAAAATTATAAAATTAATAAGTTTTTAATTTTTTAATAATTTAATTTTAAATTAAATTCGATTTGAATCTAGATTAATTATTAATTAAATATAAAATATTTATAAAATTTTATTTATTATAATTATCTAAAACGTTTTGATTATTTAGATTATAATTCTAATATAATAAAAGCTAAAAATATATTTATTATTAATAAGTATTTTAACAAAAATAATAGGAATAATAAGGAGGTTAAAGGGGAAACTAGGGGAGAAACTAAAAAAGAAATTAAAGGAAAGGCTAGAGAAGAAACTGCAGAAAAAATAAAAGAAAAAACAGGAAAAAAAGTTAAAAGGGAAATAAGGAGGGAGGCTAAGGAGGAAATTAAAAGGGAGATAAAAAGAGAGGCTAAAAGGGAAACTATAAAGGGTAAAAGCAATAAAAAGTAAATTAATTAAATCGAATCGAAATCAATCCGGGATTAAATAAAGATTAATCTTAATTAATAAGTTAAATTAGCTTAATTTAAAATAAGTAAATAATAAAATTAATTAGAATTATTTCTAATTTAATCCTAATTTAATTATATTTTTTTATTATTTATTTAATTTCTTAATTATATTATTTTTTATTTTATTTTTTTATTTTTAAGCTTTAATTTTCGAATCTTTGCTTCTTTTTATCTTTATTTTAGGCTATTAATTAATAGTTAATTAGACGAATTCTATTAATTTATTAAAGCTATTTATCGAAAAAAGCTAAAATTAATTAATAAATAAATCAGAATTAATTAAAATTCAATTTTACTTTTTAAATTTTTAAGAGTTTAATTTTGATTTTAATTATAATCGAAAATTATTATTAAATTTAAAATTTAATTATCTTTTTCAGCTTTCAAAAAATATAAAAAATCTTATATTATTTTCTTTATTAAAGTTTATCTCGATTAATAATTGCTTCTGATTTTTGCGATAACTTCCTAATATTTAAATTAATTCTAAATTAAATTTAAAATAAAATAAGATTAATTATTATTTAATTTTTATTTAAATTTATAAAACCTTTCCAATAAACTTGTTTAATAATATATATATTATATACTGAAATCGAAAAACGTTAAATATTATTAAATATTATATTAATTAAGGTTTCTAGTATTAAATTAAATATAAATTAATTTAGATTTAATTTAAATTTGATTTAGATTTAAGCTTATTTTATAATAATATATAATAATATTAAACCCTTTTTAATAATATTACTTTTATAATATATTTGCTTAATTATATTAATATAATTATAAACTATAATAAAGACTTCCTTTAGGATTTCGAAATAATATATATTAATATCCGAAATAATATTAATATCTTATTTATAATAAGCTTAATTATAAATCTTCGGAGTAGATAATAATAAATTTAAAAAGATAATAAATATTTAATTTAGATTTAATTCAGATTTAATTTGGATTTAATTATTAATTAAAAGTTAACAAATTTTAAAATAATCTTTTTTCGAAGAATATTCTAATAAAGTTATTATTTATTTATAAACAAATCTATCGTATTAATTAATTCTAATATCTTAATAAATTTTATATTTAAAATAAATATTATAATAAATAATTATTTATTATATATATTAATATTAAGGCCGAAGATAAAGGTTAATAAATTAAAGATATTACTTAAATCCTAATTAAATTAATATTGAATTAAAATTGAATCTAGATTATATATACTTTAAATTTAAATTTTATTTATATTTATAGAGACTATTTTAAGGCTATTATTATAAAAATAAAGCTAATAAATAAGAGATTATAATAATTTGGAAACTAATTCGAATATTTTCGTAAATATTTGTTAATAATATTTGCTATTTAACTTATTTATATAAACTCGATAAAATATAAAAATTATAAAATATATAATTAATAAAATTTTTAAATTAATTATAAATTAATCCTGAATTAAATCCTTTATATTTTCCTAATTTTAGTTCGAATATTATAAATACGATTTTATTAATCGATCTTCTTACTTTTTTAAATATTATATTTATTTTGCAAGCTTTTAGTTACAAAAAGATCCAGGCCTATTTCTTATAAAAGGTAATAATAATCTCAATACTAGCCTTATTAATATTAAAATATTAAATATATTAATATTAATTAATTATAAATTAATTCAAGATCGAATAAAAATTAATTAGTAAATAATTAAAAACTTATTCCTTTATTTATATTTCGATATTTAAATTTATATTCAAGTTAAATATTATTAAATATTTGTTTTTTAAGATAATAAAGTATCTTTTGCTTCCGAATAATAGCTTCGATTTAGTTTATTTGATTAATATTTTAATAAATATTTATAATATATTTTATTTAATAATTTAAATAAAATATATTTAATAATAAATTACAAAGGAATTTTCCTATATAATTAATTAAATTTAATTTCAAATTAATTTCGATTTAATTTCAAACTAATTGTTAATTCTAAATCTTTTATTTGCTTAGCAAACTTGAAGAAGCTATCCTATAACTCTAATAGAAAACAATTATATAATAGCGGCGGATATATATATATTCTATATAAAATAAAAATAAAATATAAATAATAAATTAAATTATTAAAGATAAAAATATTAAACTTTATTTAATAATTTATATATTATAAAGCTCTAAAATTAATTTAATAATTAATATTTAAATTAATCTAGAATTAATTCCAAAATAATTTTGAATTAAATATAAATTAATTATTACAATTCTTCTTCTTAATTAATATATATTTAATAATATAATATAAGTTCTCTAGCTCTAGTTGGGGATTACTTGACTTTAAGAAAAGATTTTTAAAATATTTAATATAAATATTTTTAATAATATTTAATAATTGGAAAAAAAATATTTTTTATTTTAAATCTTTATTGTTTATATAATCAATATAAAATAAAGATTTATCGGAGATAATTTAAAATTAATTCAGTTTTAAATTATAATTAATTTAAGATTAATTTCGGATTGAATATTTAAGTTCTTATTTATTTAATTATAAGATTATATTCTTTATTTTATTATTTATATATATTCTTTTATTCAAATCGCTTTTAAATTTAGATAAATTACTTTTTTAAATATTAAATAAATTCGATTATAAATTAATTTAAAATTAATTCTTATACGATTATAAATTGAATCTATAAATTATATAAGTTATTATAAAATTATTAAATCTTTTAAATCCGTTTTAAATCGTTTTTAATAAAAAATATATATTATATTTTTATAAGATTTAAATATAAATACTAGCAATATATAACTTTAGAATATTAATATATATATTAAATATAAAGAGCGTTATTTAAGTATATTAACAAGAAATATTTTTTCGGATATTTTTATTTCTATAAATATTAAATTTATTATTAAATTAAGTTTGAATCTAAATTAAATTCGAATTAATTTAAATATAATTTACCGAATTATAAATTTCTTTTATTTTTCTTCGGTCTCTTAAGAATATATTAACGATATATATATATTTATTAAAATAACTTTAAGAATAATTAAAGAGAATAAAAGAATATTTAATAAATAATATTTTTAAGCTAATATAATAATATATAAATATAATAATAAGCTTAAATATAATAACTTATTCGATATCGGAGTTATTTTTATTAATAATTAATTTAAAATTAATCTCGAATTAATCCTAGTTTATTCTATAATTTTAAAATTTATAAAATTATATAAAAGATAAGAGGTTATCCGACCAAAAAGTTTTTTTAAATTTTTTTTTAAAGCTAACCTTAATATAGCTAGACTAATAGTCGGCCGACCCTAACATGGTCGGCCGAGTTTTTTAGTAGTAGTCGGATGACCTGTAGGCTCGGTTTGTCCTACTGGGAGGGAGTGTGATATCCTGTCGCTCGGACAATTCGGATTCATGGGGGAAGCATTAACCGGGCAGGCTCTACGGAACACCCCTGGACGGAAGTGAAATAACACCGTTAAACGACTCAGTGTTAGAGTAAGAATGAGGATGAATGTTGATGAGACCCCCCACCGCTTCAACAGAGTAACCTTGGATAGGCCATAGCAAGTGTTCCGGTATCTTATGTTCTCATGAAAGACGATCATCAGAGGGGAGCTCCATATCTTCCAATAACCGACTGTTAGACCAGCACGGGATTGTGCCTCACAACCACCGACCGAGGCGAACTTCCTCGGATCATCTCCGAATCACTCATTCCCATCGCGAGCCAGAGCCTCAAGATGGAACAAAGTCCGCAAAGTGGGGAAGGACCACAACGTAAGCGCAGGAATCGGGAGCATACCAATTCCAAGTTTGGCTGTGCTCAATGCAAAGCTCGCAAAGTCAAGGTCATCGGCCGTGTGCCCATCGCGCATCCTGGATCCCGCTGACGAGTCTACGTAGTGCGATGAAACCCGACCCAATTGTCGAAACTGTGCTCGCCGGGCAACACCCTGCACCTATGTAAACGACCGACACAGCTCCAACGGCCTCAACGAGCTTGCCCGCCTGGCAGCCAGCTCCCCTCATGGCTCTGCCGCGCCCCTCCCACCTCCATCCCACCCCTACACTTCCCACCCGAACAACAATCTCTTCGCCCAACCCCCTCCTCCTACGCCCATATTCCACCGCAACACCATAGACTTCCACCTGGGCATGCCACACCTCGAGCTCCTCCACCACTTCACCATTTCGACCGCCCACTCGCTCACAACCCCCACCATCCTCGCGGACCTCTGGGCGAACACGATCCCGAAAATAGCCCTCTCTCACGAGTTCCTCATGCACGCCCTCCTCGCTGTCGCCGCCTTGCACATCGCGCACCTGAACCCCCACCAGAGCGCTTCCTACCACGCCCGGGCAATCGCCCACTCAAACCGCGCCCTCGAGCTCTCGCACACGGAAATGGCGCACCCCTCGCGCGAAAACGCCGACGCGCTCTTCGCCTTCGTGTACCTAAACGCCTACTACGCCTTCACAGCCCCCTACCCCACCCCCCGCCCCAACGACGAAGGCCCCAAGCCACTGCAAGGCGCAGTCCAAACCATCAACCTCCTCCGCAGCAGCCGTGGCATTTTACCCGCCGTGCACGAACACGTCGAATCCGGCCCCCTAGCGCCCTTACTCGGCTTCCACCCGGACACCAAATCCTCCCCCACCTTCGCCGCCCCCGAGACCGACGAGCATTTCTCCGCACTACTCCTCTTCTGCTCGGGCGCCGCAGGCGGGCCAACCGAAATCGACGACATCGAAACCTTTGCCGCCGCGGCGTCCTCCCTCCGGGCTTTGTTCCTCAAAATGGAAACCCTCCCCGCGGACGATGCGAACGCGCCGCCGATTTGGCACTGGGCCGTTCGGCTCCTCGGCAGTGTTGCGCAACGCCTGGGGGAGGGGCAGACGGTGCCCTTGGTTTTGGTGGCGCATTGGTGCGTGTTGCTGTTGCGGGTGAGGAGGTATTGGTGGATTGAGGGGTGGGTGGAACGGGCTATGCGGGAGATACGGGAGGTTTGTGCTGAGGAGGGGAGGGTGTGGTTGGAGTGGCCGATGGCGAGGGTGAGGGAGGCGGGGGAGAGGGGGCAGTGGAGTGGGGAAGGGGGATTTGGGAGGGTGATGGATGGGTGATTGCATTGGGATTGGGATCGCGAGGGATGAGCGGGGGGTAGGGTGTAGTTAGGTGCGAGGGTGTATGTGATTCTTGCGATGCGAATGTTTTCGATCTGTCTTCTACTTCTTGACTTGAGATGATCTCGCGAATAACATACGCAATCGGTCTCATGAATTCACACCTGCCTTTGCTTCCCCAACCACAACCCGTCTTCCCCTTCTCACACCATAACACCCTTCCCCATCCCGTCCCCTAACACACCAACCCTGAACCACCGTTGGGGGGGGG
>JAABUQ010006373.1_pt1 | contig 17952 bp, 17 predicted proteins | sample 5560001 | NCBI WGS metagenome assembly JAABUQ01 (sample SAMN10711888, study PRJNA513371) | rock metagenome | isolation source: Antarctica rocks | place: Antarctica: Victoria Land, Finger Mt nord | collected 2015-12-18
GTTCCCCGGCTCGGCCATGCAGTGGAACGGGCTGACCGACATGACGGACGCCCGCCTGCTGGCCCGCCACCTCGAATGGGCCGCCACCACGGATGCGGCGCGTGACCAGGCGTTCAACGTGGTCGACGGCGACGTTTTCCGCTGGAGCTGGATGTGGGGACGCCTGGCCGGGTGGTTCGGGCTGGAGCCGGCGCCCTACCCGGGCGAGGCCACGCCGCTGGAGCGGCAACTCGCCAATGCCGCGCCGATCTGGGCCGGTATCGCCGGGCGGTACAGTTTGGTCGAGCCCGACCTCGGCCGGCTGGCTTCGGCTTGGCACACCGACGCCGATCTTGGCCGGCCGATCGAGGTCGTGACCGATATGGGCAAGAGCCGCCGCCTCGGCTTCCTCGACTACCAGCCGACGGATGCTGCGTTCTTCGACCTGTTCGCCCAGCTCCGGACGGCGCGGATCATCCCGTAGGCAAGGGCCGTGCAACAAGGGCGTTGCGACGCCCCGGAGGTTTAAGATGGGTCTGCTTCATACCATGACGTGCCGTCGCTGCTTCAGCCGGTCGCTTGTCGCCAGTGCCGTTGCCGCCCCGGTCACGATGCTTCTGGGACGCCGGGCGTCCGCCGAGGAAAAGGTGAAAATCCCGGTTCCCGGCAGCCCGATGTCGGCGCGGAGTCACATGCTCGACACCGCCGCGGATGCCGTGCAGGTGAAGCGGCCGATCGACGCGATGAGCGAGTACCTCAATGGGTTCCACTTCTACGCCGACGATATGGGCCGCCAGGTGGAAGCCAACCATTTTTGCACGCACCTCACCGAAGATTTCCACCAGTGTGTGATCTACGACTCCAACCTTTCGGACGCGAAGCTGATCGGCATCGAGTACATCGTCAGCGAACGCCTGTTCAAGACGCTGCCGGAAGACGAGAAGAAATTGTGGCACAGCCATCATTACGAGGTGAAATCGGGTGAGTTGATTGCGCCGGGCGTGCCGACATTGGCCGGCCATGCCTTCATGCAGGACCTCGTCACGACTTATGGCAAGACCTGGCACACCTGGCAGATCGATCGCGACCACAGCTTTCCCATGGGCATCCCGCAACTGATGATGGGGTTCACCAAGGACGGGCAGATCGACCAGGCCAAGCTGCAGGATCGCGACAAGAGGTTCGACGTCTCGTTCGAGAAGCAGAGGCAGAACCGCGACGATATTCCGATGCCGGACGTCGATCCCGGCGCAAATTCCTGGCAGGGCGGCAAAGTCATGCAGCTCAAGCTGGAGGAAGTGCCGCTCCGCAACCTGCGAGGCTGACCGGCTATCGCCGCTCTCTGTGCGGTCGGCTCCTCGACTACCAGCCGACGGACGATGCGTTCTTCGACCTGTTCGCCCAGCTTCGGACGGCGCGGGTCATCCCGTAGGCGAGGGCCGCTCAGCCGGCCGGGTTGAGCATGTTGAACACCGCGGCATACTGGCCACCGGCCTCGGCGTTGCGCAGCATCTTGACCCGCTCGACGCAGATTTCCGCGGCTGCGGGATTTGCCTCCAGCAATGCCATACTCTCGCTGATGTAGTCGGCCAGCGGCATCATGTTGGGATCGGTCCGGCTGTGCGGCATCAGGTCGGTGGCGACACCCGGCGGAGCAAGCTCGATCACCTGCACCGCTGTCCCGCGCAGTTGATGGCGCAGCGCCTGGGTGTAGGAGTGGATGGCTGCCTTGGTGGCGCAGTAGGTCGGCGTCATTGCCAGCGGCACGAAAGCAAGCCCGGACGAGACGTTGATGACCGTCGCCGCAGCCTGCCGGCGCAGATGCGGCAGCAGTGCGGTGGTCAGGCGGATGGGACCGAGCAGGTTTGTCGTGATGGTGGCCTCGGCATCGGCCAGGTCGAACGGCTCGGCCAGAAGGTCTTCCGCGCGCATGATCCCGGCGTTGTTGATAAGGACGTTGAGCGCCGGATTTTCCTGTGTCGCCTGTGCCGCAAACGTTTTGACGGCCTCGGCGTCTTCGACGTTCAGAACCTGGAAAATCATTCCGGGATTGGCCGCGGCCGTCTCCTCCAGCGCCTGCTGGCGGCGGCCGGCGATGATGATTTTGTTGCCGGCGGCGTGGAACGCTTCGGCGAGCGCGCGGCCGATCCCCGATCCGCCGCCGGTAATCAGAATGGTGTTGCCTGTCACGATCATTGCTGGCTTCCCTGAAAGCGCGTGGGATTTGCGCGCCGCGGTGATATAGCTGCGGCACTTACTGCCAGGAAGTAGGCACTAAAAAGTGCTATACTTACCCAACGGAGAGTATCAGGATGAACGCTCCTATAGTGCCCGACCGCAAGCCGGCAATCGCCGCCCGGAGCCAGCCCCCTTGCGACGACCTCGACCCGAGGCTTGAGGCGCTGGTGAACGAGTTGATTGGCCGGGTCGCCGACAAGTGGACCATGATCGTGCTGGAGGTGCTGACCGAGCATGGCGAACTGCGCTTCACCCGGCTTGGCGAACTGGCCGCCGGCATCAGCCAGAAGATGCTGACCCAGACGGTCCGCCAGATGGAGCGGGACGGTCTGCTCATCAGGACGGTTCATCCGGTTATCCCGCCAAAGGTGGAGTATCGGCTGACCGACTTGGGACTGAGCCTGAGCGAGGCGTTCTGCGGCGTCTGGATCTGGGCGGAAAAGAACCTCGAACGCATCGAGGGTTCGCGGCGGGTTTTCGATGCGAACTCGAAGCAGGGTTGAGCGCAGCGTCCCAATGGCCGGTCACCGGGTTTTCGGCGTTCCCGCTTTGGCCATCTGGTTCAGCATGAAGCGGGGAGCAATCCGGCTCATGGTGTTCAGGACGTTGCTCAGGCCGGGGCGGATTTCCAGCTTGCCCGCTTCTATTTGGGTGATCGCGCGTCTCGCCAGCACTGTCGCGTCCATTCCTTTCTGACCCTTCATCGCCTCTGCGAACTCACCACGGAGCAGCGGGGTTTCGACAGCGGGCGGAGCCAGTTCGATCACGGCGACACTGGTGCCGCGAAGCTGCACGCGCAGGGACTGGGAGAGCGAATGGATCGCGGCCTTGGTCGCGCAATAGACCGGCGAGGCCGGGAACGGTATGAAGGCAAGACCTGAAGAGACATTGACGATGGCTGCGTCCTTGCGGGTTTTCAGGTGCGGCAGGAATTGCTGGATCATGCGGACCGGCCCGCTCAGGTTAATCTCTATCTCGCGCGTCACGTCGTTCAGGTCGCGCTCCTGATTGAGGTTCAGGTTGCGCATGATGCCGGCGTTGTTGATGAGCACGTCGAGTGTGGGGAATTGGGCGACCACGTTGTCATGCAATGCCGCAATGGCCATAGGATCGCTGACGTCGCTGCGGAATGCATGAACGCCGGGGAGAGTGCGCTTTGCGGCGTCCAACCTGTCCTGATCGCGACCTGTGACGACAACGACGTTGCCGCGCGCCAGGAGTTGCCGTGCCAATTCAAGCCCGATGCCGCTGGTGCCGCCGGTTATCAGGATCGTCTTCTGGCGCAGTTTCATTGCAGGCTCCTGGGTGTCCGAGCAACCAGCGCGGGTTACTCTTCGATGTCCTGCAGTCGAATATAAATGGCTGCTTTCTAACAGGAAGAAGGCACCGCAAAGTGCCAGACTTACTTGAAAGAGAGTGTAAGGAGGATTGCGGGGTGGAAGCGTGTGTCGCCTGAACCTCGTCCGATGCCATCTGTCCTGGACCAGAACCCTTTACAGAGGCCGCCTTCACCCTGACTATTGCATAGTTTGTAGCAGAAGACGCGCGTCGGGAGCAGGACATGGCAGGCCAGTGGATCGAGATCGGGACCGGCAGCGCTGAGACGTTCCGCGGCTATCTCGCGATCCCGGCCAGCGGCTCCGGCCCTGGCATCGTGCTGCTGCAGGAAATCTTCGGCGTCAACGGGCACATGCGCGACGTGGCCGATCTGTATGCCGAGGAGGGCTATGTGGTGCTGGTGCCGGATTTGTTCTGGCGGCTCGGCCGCGACATCGACCTGGGTTACGACGAAGCCTCGATGCGGCGGGCGTTCGAGTATTTCAGCCGCTTCGACGTCGATACCGCGATCAAGGACGCGACGGCGGCGCTGGCTGCGTTGCGCGCCCGGCCGGAGTGCGCCGGCAAGGTTGGCGCCCTCGGGTTCTGCCTGGGCGGCAAGCTGGCCTATCTGTTAGCGGCGCGCAGCGATGTCGATTGCGCGGTCGGCTACTACGGCGTCGGCATCGAACAGGCGCTGGGCGAGGCCGCTGCCATAACATGCCCGATGGTGCTGCACTTCGCCGAACTGGACCGGTTCTGCCCACCGCAGGCGAGGGCGCGGATCACCGAGGCGTTCGCCGGGCGCAAGGACGCCGAGATGTACCTGTATCCCGGTGCCGATCACGCCTTCAACGCCCCGGAGCGCGCCGCCTTCGACAAGCCCGCGTCGCTGATGGCGCACACCCGCTCGCTGTCGCTGTTCCGCCGCGTGATGGGGCCGCAGTACGACCTGTCGGCGCTGTGGGAGAACCACACCAACCTGGAGTTCGGCGCCCGCGACGCGGCGGCGACGATGGCGACCATGGTGGCACAGCCGTATGTGAATCACGTGCCGACGATGACCGGCGGCGTCGGCCACGACGAGTTGCTGCGCTTCTACGCCAACCACTTCATCCCGAAGACGCCAGCCGACACGCGGCTTGTTCCGGTGAGCCGCACGGTTGGCGCCGACCGCGTGGTGGACGAGTTCCTGTTCTGCTTCACCCATGACATCGAGATCGACTGGATGCTGCCGGGCGTCCCGCCGAGCGGCAGATACGTCGAGATCCCGATGGTGGCGATCGTGCGCTTCCGTGGCGACAAACTGTACAACGAGCACATTTACTGGGACCAGGCTTCGGTGCTGGTGCAGATCGGCAAGCTCAGCGCCGACCTGCTGCCGACCGCCGGGATCGCCACCGCCAAGAAAATGGTCGACGAGCATTTGCCGTCGAACACGCTGATGACGCGCTGGGCCGAGAGTATGCCCAAAGCCGCGGAATGACGATGCCCGGTTATCCCGCCGGGCTTGCCTGACCGGCCTTAATGCATACCGATGCCGGCGGTGAGGCCGCCGTCGATCAGGTAGTCGGCCCCGGTGCAGAACGCCGCGCGCGGGCCGGCCAGGAAGGCGATCATCTCGGCGACCTCCTCCGGCTCGGCGATGCGGCCAAGCGGGTGGCCGGCGCCGAAACGTCGGAGCGCCGCGTCGACATCGGCGTCGGGACCGTCGAAGTGGCGCGCCGCCAGCGCCAGCATCGGCGTCCGCACTGATCCGGGGCTGACCGAGTTGACGCGGATGTTGTCGCCGGCGTGGTCGATCGCCATAGCGCGGGTCAGCGCATGGATAGCCCCCTTGGATGCGACATAGGCGGCGACGCCCGGCTGGCAGGCGTGGCCCTGCACCGAAGCCAGGTTGACGATGGCGCCGCCGCCGCGCCGGCGCAGCTCGGGGATGCCGAAGCGGCCGGTGAGGTGGATCGACCCGACGTTGACCGCGAGGCAGCGCATGAAAGTTGCAAAGTCGGTGTCCTCGACGGTGCCGAACGGATGCACCGCCGCCGAGTTCACGATGATGTCCAGCCCGCCCAGCGTGGCGGCGGCAAACGCCACCGCCGCCGCCACTTCGTCGGGATCGGCCATGTCGGCGGTGCGCGCATGGATGGCTGGGTGCGCCGCCGCCAGCGCGGCATTCGCATCCGCGTCGATGCCGCACGCCAGCACGACGGCGCCGGCCTCCGCCAATCGCAGCGCCGTTGCCCGCGCGACGCCGGTGCTGCCGGTGACGAGCGCCACCTTGTTGTCGAACTCGGCCATGGTTGCTCCCCCTCGGTGGCCGCAACCTAGCAGAAGCTAAGCCGGCGCGGGCATTGGCGCAGCGGCTTCCGCTGTCAGCTTGCGCCGGATCATTCAGCGACAAGCGTCATAACGCCCTATGAAAATCATGTGTTTTCCGTATTAGTGTGTTTTAGCAATAGCGGCGGGCTTATCAACCTTAGCGGGAGAACACCGTGGTCCGAGCCTATAAGAGTGCCACGACTCTCGGTGATGTGCCGCTTAGCCGCCTGGCTGGAAGGATGCCGGTCGAGATCCGCCAGCGATTGCGAAACCTGTTTGGCTCGATGGCCAGCCGTCTGCGGCGGACCACTCGGATCGAAGCCAGCCTCCCGATCGCTTGCGTCACCCCTGAACAGGCAGAGCGCGACGCCGAATGGGAACAGGAGAAGGCTGAAACTCTGGCTGCCTGGTAGTAAACAGGTAATCATAAGCGGGGCCGCCGTGAGTCGGCGGAGGTAGGCTCTGGACCGGCCTGAATGCGAAGGGAGAGACAACCACCAAATGCCGACCGCGCCCGTCTTGCTGGCCGCGCAGCACGTCTCGATGTCGTTCGGGGTGGTGCAGGTGCTCCATGACATCTCGTTCGACCTGCGCGCCGGCGAGGTTCATGCGCTGATTGGCGAGAACGGCGCCGGCAAGTCCACGCTGATGAAAATCCTGTCCGGCTACCAGGCGCCGACCGCCGGCCGGCTCGCCATGAACGGCCGCGAAATCGCCTTCGCGTCCAGCGAGGCGGCGGAGGATGCCGGCGTCGTGCTGATCCACCAGGAGTTCAACCTGGCCGAACAGCTCAGCGTCGAGGCCAACATCTTCCTGGGCCGCGAGTTGCGCCGCGGCCCGTTCCTGGCGGTGGGCCGGATGCGGCGGCGGGCGAGGGAGCTGCTCGACGGGTTGCAGACGCCGGTCGATCCCGATGCCCGCGTGAGCGACCTCGCGGTGCCGCAGAAGCAGATGGTGGAGATCGCCAAGGCGCTTGCCCGTGACGCCCGCGTGCTGATCCTGGACGAGCCCACGGCGGTGCTCACGGCGCGCGAGGCGGCGGTGCTGTTCCGCCAGGTCGAGCGGCTGCGCGCGCAAGGGGCGGCGATCCTGTACACCTCGCACAAGCTCGACGAGATCAGCGCCATCGCCGACCGGATAACCGTGCTGCGCGACGGCCGCCACGTCATCACCGCCGCCGCCGGCGAACTGAGCGAGGACGATATGGTGCGCCATATGGTCGGCCGCGACCTCTCCGAGCTGTTCCCGCCCAAGGCGCCGGCCCCGCAGGCGGAGGTCGTGCTCGCGGTCAAGGACTTCTCTGTCGAGGACTGGGTGCGCGGCGTGTCGTTCGAGTTGCGCCAGGGCGAAATCCTGGGGGTGGCCGGGCTGGTCGGCTCGGGGCGCACCGAGTTGATGGAGGGGATCATGGGATTGCGGCCGGCCGCCGGCGAGGTGTGCGTGCGCGGCAAGCCGGCGCATATCCGCGACCCCGCGCAGGCGGCACGGCTTGGCCTCGCCTACCTCACCGAGGACCGCAAGGGCTGCGGCCTGCTGCTCAACCAGACGATGCGGCCGAACCTCACGCTGCTCGGCCTGGACCGCTTCTCCAGCATCCTGATCGACGAGGCGGCGGAGGAGCGGGCGCTCGACCGGGCGGTGCGCGAGTTCGACATCCGGGCGCCTCGCCGCGACATGGCGGTGGGCAACCTGTCCGGCGGCAACCAGCAGAAGCTGCTGCTGGCCAAGACCATGCTGATCGAACCCGGCATCGTCATCATCGACGAGCCGACGCGCGGCATCGACATCGGCACCAAGCAGCAGATCTACGGCTTCATCCAGCGCCTCGCCGCCACCGGCAAGAGCGCCACCGGGTGATCGTCATGCGCGCCGGCCGCGTTGCCGGCGAGCTGTCCGGCGGGAACATCGAGGAGACCGGCATCGTGCGCCTCGCCATGGGCCTGGACGGCGTCGATGCGTCAATCGGGCCATCAACCAGGGCGGGCGCGCATGTCGGTCACTGACGCGGGGACGCCGCCGCGGCGGCTGCGGATCAACCTGCATGTGCTGGGGCCGCTGGTCGCGCTGCTGCTGCTGGTGGTGCTGGGGGCATCGCTGAACGGCGACTTCCTCAACGCCTCCAACATCACCAACGTGGTCGCGCGATCCTCGTTCATCGGCGTGATTGCGGTGGGCGCCACCTTCGTCATCACCTCGGGCGGGCTGGATTTGTCGGTCGGCGCGATGGCGGCGCTGATTGCCGGCGCGATGATCCTGGTCATCAACGCGCTGGTGCCGCGGCTCGGCGTGGGCTGGCCGGTGGTGCTGACCGGCATGGCGGCGGGCCTGGCGCTGGGGGCGGTGGCGGGGTTCGGCAACGGCCTGCTGATTACCCGCGGCCGCATCGAGGCGTTCATCGTGACGCTCGGCACCATGGGCATCTTCCGCTCGACGGTGACCTACCTGGCCAACGGCGGCACGCTGTCGCTGAACTTCGACGTGCGCGACGTGTACCGGCCGGTCTACTACGGCGGCATCTTCGGCATCCCCTGGCCGATCGTGGCGTTCGCGGTCGTGGCGCTGCTGGGCGAGCTGGTGATGCGCCGCACCCGCTTCGGCCGCCATTGCGCGGCGATCGGCAGCAGCGAGCAGGTGGCGCGGTACTCGGCGGTTCACGTCGACCGCGTGCGCCTGGTCACCTACGTGCTGCAGGGCGTGCTGGTGGCGGTGGCGACGCTGCTGTACGTGCCGCGCCTCGGCTCCGCATCCAGCACCACCGGCGTGCTGTGGGAGCTGGAGGCGATTGCCGGCGTCATCATTGGCGGCACCACGCTGCGCGGCGGTTACGGCCGGGTCTGGGGCACCGTCGTCGGCGTGCTGATCCTGAGCCTGATCGACAACATCCTTAACCTGACGAACATTGTCAGCCCCTATCTGAACGGCGCGTTCCAGGGCATCATCATCATCCTGGCGGTGCTGCTGCAGCGAAACCGCAAGGCAGCCCGCTAAGATCCATCAAGTGCCCGTTCGAGGCACGTACACTGGGAGCAGACACGTGAGAGCAATCCGAACCATGCTGGCGGCGGGCGTTTGCGCGGCGGCGTTGGCGGGGCCAGCCCTGTTGGCGCAACCGGCCCTGGCGCAACCCAAGACCTACACCATCGGCGTGTCGATCCCGGCCGCCGACCACGGCTGGACCGGGGGCGTCGACTACTTCGCGCAGACCGCCATCGACCGGCTCGGCAAGACCTACCCGAACCTCAAGTTCGTGCTGGCGACGGCGGGCGATCCGGGCAAGCAGGCGTCCGACCTCGAAGACATGCTGGCGACGCGCAACATCGACGCGCTGGTGATCCTGCCGACCGATCCCGACCCGCTGACCTCGCCGATCCAGCGCGTGAAGAAGGCCGGCAAGTTCGTCACCGTGGTCGACCGCAAGCTGTCGCAGCCGGGCATCGAGGATCTGTACGTAGCCGGTGACAACCCCGGCCTGGGCACCACCACCGGCAACTACTTCAAGCAGCGGCTGGCCGACGGCGGCAACATCGTGGTGCTGCGCGGCCTGCCGATCCCGATCGACAAGGAGCGGGTGGACGCCTTCAACGCCGCCATCGACGGCAGCAAGGTCAAGGTGCTGGGTAGCCAGTTCGCCAACTGGAACCGCGACGACGGCTACAAGGTGATGCAGGACTTCCTGACCCGCTTCCCCAAGATCGACGCCGTGTGGACGCAGGACGACGACACCGCGATCGGCGCCATCGAGGCGATCAAGCAGGCCGGGCGGCAGAACGACATGTGGGTGGTCGGCGGCGCCGGCATGAAGCAGGCCGTGAAGCAGGTCATGGACGGCAGCAAGCTGACGCCGATCGACGTTGGCTACGACCCCGGCATGATCGGCACCGCGATCGAGATGACGGCGCTGCATTTCGAGGGCGGCGTGCCGGTGCGGGGCCGCTTCATCATCCAGTCGCCGCTCATCACCAAGGACAACGCCGCCGAGTTCTACCACCCGGACTCGCCGTACTAGGAGGAGTAGGTGATACCGAGGCGGGCGGCGACGCGCCGTGCCGTCTCCTCCCGCTTTGCCGTGATGTCTCGGACGGAACGCACGGCGTGTTCCAGTATCGCGGCAGGGGCAGTCTCGGGCGTGCCGCTGTCGAAGGGCGGCTCGGGCGCATATGCCATATGCAGCTGGATGGTCTGGGCAACTTCGTCGCCGCGTAGCTCGGCCGCCACCCGCAGGGCGCCGTCGATGCCCGCCGTGACGCCGGCCGCGAACACCATGGTGCCGTCCATCACGACACGCTCGTTGACAGGGATCGCGCCGAACAACGGCAGCAGGTGGAACGCGGACCAATGCGTCGTCGCGCGCCGGCCCCGGAGCAGTCCGGCCGCGCCGCAAAGCAGCGCCCCCGTGCAGACGGAAAACACGCAACGCGCTCCGGCTGCCTGCCGCATGATCCAGCCAAGCACCGCCTCGTCGTCCATCAGCGCCTCCTGCCCGAACCCGCCCGGCACATGCAGGAGGTCGAGTTGCGGTGCGTCCGCGAGGGTGGTATCCGGGGTCAGCCGCAGGCCGGCGATGTCCCGCACCGGATCGGTCGTCTTGCCGAAGATGCGGCAGGTCGAGTTCGGGATGCGCGACAACACCTCGAACGGGCCGGTGAGGTCGATCTGATCCAGGCCCTCGAACAACAGGGAGCCGATCTGCAGGTGGGTGTCGTGCGGGATCATGGGGCGCCTCGCCGAAAAATCTGCCGAATTGTCGGCAGGGAAGCAACGAAAGTGGATGGGCCTCCAGGCATCGCGCGACGCCTGGAGGCCGATGGGATGTTTGATCCGGATGTAGCTAGAACCCGGTAGGGCCGACCGCTCCAATCCAGCGGCTGACCTTCGAGGGATCAGCCTCGTCCATGTAGAAGAAATGGGCCATCGAGGCCTTCACGGCCTGTTGGCTGGGATCGTCGAACATCATTGTAACTTTGCCGTGAAAGATTTTGAGTGACGGGCTGTCCCAGTACTCGACAACCTCATGATGTGCGGTGAACCCCTTGTCGATGAATGCGCGCAGGTTCTCACGGATCGTCTCGCGTCCATGCCAATCGGCAACGCCGAGGTTGCACACGGCATTCTCCGCGAAGCAGTCGAAGCCTTTGCCGAAAGTTTTGTCATCGATCTCTTTCCACATGGCCATCAGCCACTCAGGCGGCGTGGTTTTTGTGAAGGTTGAAGTCGTCATGGCATTCTCCTGAGTGTGTAGCGTTTGGCGCTAGGCTGGTTGGCGTTAGGCTGGTCGGAGTGGACAATACTCATGTAAGGGTGCAGGTCTTGGCGGAAATGCCAAACATGCCTCCTTTCCCGCCAAACGAGTCTCGCGTGATCGAGGTGCTTGCCTTCCCTTCGGTGCAGCTGCTCGACGTCGCGGGGCCGTTCCAGGTGTTCGCTTCGGCCAATGACCTGCTGGCCGCATCCGGCGGCGCGCCGGCTTACGTGCTGCGGATCGTGGCCCAAGGCGGCATGGGCGTGACCGCCTCGGCCGGGCTGGGGCTGGCGGCTGCTCCGTTGCCGGCGACCGACGCGGCGTTGGACACGCTGATGATCGCCGGCGGCCAGGGCGTGCAGGAGGCCGCCGCCGATCCGGTTCTGGTGGATTGGGTGCGAGCCCGGGGGATGCGGGCGCGCCGGGTCGCCTCGGTGTGCACCGGCGCGTTCCTGCTGGCCGCTTCGGGGTTGCTGGATGGGCGGCGCGCGGCGACGCATTGGTCGTTCTGCGCCGAACTCGCCCGCCGCTTTCCCGCCGTGCGGGTCGAGCCGGACCCGATCTTCGTGCGCGACGGTCCGGTCTGGAGTTCGGCTGGGGTGACCGCCGGGATCGACTTGGCACTGGCGCTCGTGGAGGAGGATTTGGGCCGCGTCGTGGCGCTCGCGGTGGCGCGCTACCTCGTGGTGTTCCTCAAGCGTCCCGGCGGACAGGCGCAGTTCAGCGCCGCGCTGTCGTTGCAGGCGGCGGACGACCGCTTTGCGGCGCTGCATGAATGGATCAGCGATCATTTGGCAGAGGATTTGTCACTCGGCGCTCTGGCCCGGCGGGCGGGGATGAGCGAGCGCAGCTTCATCCGGCACTACACCGAGGCGACCGGCGTCACGCCGGCCCGTGCCGTGGAAAGATTGCGGGTGGAAGCGGTTCGCCACTTGCTGTCCGACACGCGGCTGCCGGCCAAGCGCATCGCCGCGCGCTGCGGCTTCGGTTCCGAGGAGACGATGCGCCGCAGCTTCATGCGTCTGCTTGCTGCCACGCCGCAGGAGTATCGCGCCAGGTTCGGCTCTTGAATGCCGGCTGTGGCCCTTGCCCGGCTTCAGGCCGGAAACGACAGGTAGGCGGCCAGCAGCGTGAGGCCGCCGATTGCCAGCGTGGCGTGCAGCCCGATCACCAGGATGTTCGGCCGCCCCCGCCGCATCCGGATCGCCGCCATGACGGTGGCCAGCGCCAATGCGGCGGCGAACAGCACGGCGGCGGCGTTGCCGAACGATCCCGCGCCCATCTTCACGCCCCGCTGCGGCCCGCCCAACGAAAGCAGCAGCAGCACGAACCCGCTGACCCCCACCGTTCCATGCACCGCGCCCGGCACCCAGGACGCGCCCAGCGCCGGCAGCCGCAGCGGCAGCACCGCCACCGTGAGCCCAAGCAGGGCAGTCAACGTCAGGACCAGGGCAGCGAGTGTCAGCACGGCTATCTCTCCTCGGGGGCGTTGTCGCGGTCACGCTGCCGCTGGCGCACCTGGGCGTCGCTGAGGCGCGCGTCGTAGATCGAGCGTGGTTCGATGGTGCGGGCCACCAGCGTCGCCAGGGCCACCATCAGCAGCATCGGCACGATCGCGGCACGGGCATAGCCGGTCAGCTCCATCATCAGCACCACGGTGGAGATGGGGCCTTGCGTGGTTGCCGCCAGCATCGCGCCGGCGCCGAGCACGGCAAACAATCCGGGCGGCGCGCCGGGCCACAGCCACAACCAGGCTTGTCCCAGCAGGCCGCCGAGCAGCGCCCCAAATGCCAGCGACGGCGTGAACAGACCGCCCGGCGCGCCGCTGCCGAGACTGAGCAGCGTGGCCGCGGGGCGCAGCACCACCAGTGTCAGCAGCAGCATCGGCGCGAGTTGGCCGGTGAACGCCTGTTCCGCCACGTCGCGGCCGTTGCCCAGCAGTTGCGGGAACTTGATCGACGCCGCACCCAGCGCGGCCAGCGCCAGCGACGGCGCCACCAGCCGCTTCCAGCCCTTTGGCTTGTGCCGGTCGAGCCGTGCCACAGCCCGCACGTAGGCCACCGACACCAAGCCGGCCAGCGGTCTGGCCAGCAACGCCCAAACGATGCTGGAGATCGAGCCCTGGTAGGCGGGAACGGCGTAGGTCGGGGCGTCCGGCAGGAACTCCCACGACACCCCGGTGGCGACCAGCGTGGTGACCAGGGCGGGCAGCACGTAGCGCAGCGACAACACGCCACGCAGCACTTCGAGCGCGAACAGCGCGCCGCCGACCGGAACGCCATAGGCCGCCGCCATGCCGGCCCCGGCGCCGCACGCGACCAGCAACCGCCGCTGCTCGTCGGTCAGGCGGGCGCGGTCGGACATGGTGTTGGCGATCACCGCCCCGGCCTGCTTCGGCGCGCCCTCCCGCCCCAACGCCGTGCCCATGCCGACCAGCACGACCGAGAGCGTGGCGCTGCCCAGCGTGCGCAGCGCCGGCAGCCGCCCGGCCTGGAACCAGATCGCCGCGGTGATGTCGATGCCGTTGCCGCTCGGCAGCCGGGTCAGCAACAGCTGCCCGGCCCCGGTCAGCATCCCGGCCCCGAGCAGCACCGCGACATGGTGCCACGGCGCCGCCAGCGACGCCGCCTGCAGCAGGTCGAGGCCGCCGCCGCCCCATGCCAGATGCTGCACCAGCTCCAGCAACCCGGTCAGCGCCGCGGCGGCCAGGCCGGCGCCGATGCCGGTCAACACCACCGCGACCCAGAACCCGGCCGCGTTGCGCTTCGCGAGCAGCGGTGGGATCAAGCAGCGACCACCGGCACCCGATGCCACGCGGCGCATAGGTAGCCCTTGAAGTTCCAGAACTCGTCGGGCAGCGCCGGCATGGTCTGGCCGGCGCTGTCCCAGGCGCGCACCGCCAACTCGTGCGCTCCGGGCGCCAGATCCAGGGCGGCCTGCCAGAAGGTCCAGCTCCAGGGCGCGTCCGGCCGCTGTTCCAGCCGCGCCTGCGTCCAGTGCCGGCCGCCGTCCGACGAGACGTCGACCCGCGTCACCTCGCGTCGGGTGGCGACCGCATAGCCGCGCACGGCGACCGGCCCGGCCGCCAGTGTCTCGCCCGGCCCCGGCTCGCAGATCGCGGCGTTGAGCGGCATCTTGTCGATGGTGATGCCGGCGCTCCAGTCGACATCGGCTTCGGTCATGTGCGGCGGCAGCAGCTTGTAGTCCCGCCGCTGCATAAGGCTGTCGGCCGGGCTGTCGCGCACCGTCACCGCGCGCAGCCATTTGGCGCTGCGCACGCCGGCGTAGCCGGGCACCACGACGCGCAGCGGGAAGCCGTGCTCGGGCGCCAGCGGCTCGCCGTTCATCATCCAGGCGAGCAGCACCTCGCCGGACAGCGCCTTGTCCAGCGTGATCGAGACCTCGTAGGCGACCTCCCCGCCGTCCGCCGGCACGGCATCGCAGCCGACGAAGGCGACATGCAGCCCCGCCCGCGGCTCGTCGAGGCCGGCCGCCCGCAACACGTCGGCGAGCGCCGCGCCGGTCCATTCGGCATGGCCGATGGCGCCCGGCTGCCACAACAGGCCGCCGCTGGTCGGGCGCACCTGCTGCAGGTCCGCGCGGCGGTTGCCCGCGCACTGCATCACCGCCGCCACGGTGCGCGCCGGGAAGCGCTGCCGCAGGTCTTGCAGCGACAGGTCGAGCGGCGTGCTCACCAGGCCGTCCACGCGCAGCCGGTGCCGGGCCGGGTCCAGCGCCGGGATCTCGCCATGGCCGCGGATGTAGAACTCGCTTTGCGGTGTCACGAACGCGGCGCGCAGGCGCGGCAGCTTCGGTTCGGCATTGAGCGGACAGTGCGAATGCACGATCAGGTCGGGCGATAGATTGCGCGTGGCGTTTTCTCCCGCAGGCCGCAACAGGTCGGCACGGCGATTGCTTCGTTATGGTGACGAACTATCTGTCCGCCGCGGCAGGTTCCGGTTAGGGTTGCCCGCAACAACGGGACAGGGAGGTTTATTGCACACTCGCGTCCCGTCCGCAGCCAGCTTCGCCGCCGCCTTGGGCACCGTCGCGATTGGCAAGAGCTTCGGCCCGGTTCGTGCGCTCGATGCGGTCACGCTCGATGTCGCGCGTGGCGAGTTCCTGACGCTGCTCGGCCCCTCGGGTTCCGGCAAGACCACGTTCCTGATGATCCTTGCCGGCTTCATGGCGCCCACCGAGGGCCGGCTGCTGCTGGACGGCGCCGACATCACCGCGCTGCCGGCCGAGGCGCGGTCGTTCGGCATGGTGTTCCAGGGCTACGCGCTGTTCCCGCACATGACCGTCGAGGCCAACGTCGCCTTCGGCCTGCGCGTGCGCCGCATGAGGCCGGCCGAGATCCGCGTGCGGGTGGCCGAGATGATCGAGCGCGTCGGCTTGCGGGGGCATGGCCGCAAGCTGCCGGCGCAGCTCTCCGGCGGCCAGCAGCAGCGTGTTGCCTTGGCCCGCGCGCTGGCGTTCCGCCCCGCCGTGCTGCTGCTCGACGAGCCGTTCTCGGCGCTCGACAAGGGCCTGCGCGGGCTGATGCAGGACGAGGTGCGGCGGCTGCACCAGGAGACCGGGACCACCTTCGTGTTCGTCACCCACGACCAGAGCGAGGCGCTGGCGCTGTCCTCGCGGGTGGCGATCTTCGACCATGGCCGGCTGTTGCAGGTGGGGCGTCCGCGCGACGTCTACGAGCGTCCGGCCTCGCGCTTCGTGGCGGAGTTCCTGGGCGAGCTGAACCAGGTGCCGCTGCACGACCTCGGCTTCGCCGGCGGCGTGGCGCGGGGCCGGTTCGAGGATCGGGTGCTGTCGCTGCATTGCGACGCGCTGCCCAAAAGCGGTGCAGCGCGCGCCGTGCTCGGCATCCGTCCCGAGCATGTCCGGCTGCTGGCCCGGCCGCCGGCGTCGGGCAACGCGGTCCCGGCGATTGTTGCGGCGGCGACCTATCTCGGCGCCACCACCCGGCTGACGCTGCGCACCGCCGGCGGCACGCAGTTGACCCTGACGCTGCCGACGCAGGACGCGGCGGTGACGGGCGAGGCGGTCTGGCTCGGCTGGCCGGCCGACCAGGGCGTGCTGCTGCCGGCGGCCGACTGAAACATCCCTTTATCAACAAAGGAGCACGGCTATGAACCAAGGTTTTCAGCGGGACTGCCTGGATCGGCTGGGCGAGCGCGCGGCGCGCGGCGAGATCGACCGCCGCCGCTTCATGCAGTTGGCCGGCGTGCTGCTGGCCGGCTTGCCGGTGGCGCTGCGATCCGAACTGGCCGAGGCTGCGGCCAAGCAACTGGTGTTCGTGAACTGGGGCGGCGACGCCACCAAGGCTTACACCGACGCCTATGGCGCGCCGTTCCAGAAGGCCACCGGCATCGCGGTGCGCCAGGACGGCAGCGGCCCGACCGAGGGCGGCATCACCGCGCAGTTCAAGTCCGGCAAGCCAAGCTGGGACATCGTCGACGCCGACCCGTTCTCCGCCATCTCGCTCGGCAAGCAGGGCATGATCGACACCATCGACTGGAGCGTCGTGGACAAGAGCAAGATCCGGCCCGGCTTCGTGTGGGACTATGCGGCGTCGAGCTACTTCTTCAGCTACGTGATCGCCTACGACTCCAAGAAGTACGCGACCGCGCCGACCGGCATGGCCGATTTCTTCGACGCCGCCAAGTTCCCCGGCAAGCGCTCGATGTACAAATGGGGCAGCGGCATGTGGGAAGCGGCGCTGATGGCCGACGGCGTGGCGCCCGACAAGCTGTATCCGCTTGACCTCGACCGCGCGCACAAGGTCATCGCCAAGCTGAAGCCCGATGTCGTGTCGTTCTGGGGCGGTGGTGCCGAGAGCCAGTCGGTGCTGCTCGGCAACGAGGCCAGCATGGCACTCGTCTGGTCGACCCGCGCCAGCCTGATCGAGCAGGACAGCGACGGGCGCATCAAGTACATCTGGGATCAGGGCCTGCTGTCGCCGGGCGCCATGGCGGTCATCAAGAACAACCCCGGCGGGCGCGACGCCGCGATGGAGTTCATCGCCAGCGCGCAGGACCCGCACGAGCAACTGGTGATGTTCGACATGCTGGGGCAGGGGCCGGCCAACCCCGCCTGCGACGCGCTGATCCCGGCCGACAAGCGCCGCAGCAACTGCGTCGATCCCGCCAACATGGCCAAGCAGGTGGCGCTCGACATGCCTTGGTATGCCGAACACTACGGCGCGGCGCTCGACCAGTACACCAAGGTGATCTCGGCCTGATGCAAAACGCGGGGCGGCAGTGGCCGGCTTGGTTGAAGCTGGCGCCGTTGCTCGCCCCGCTGCTGCTGGTGGTCGGGCTGGCCTACGTGCTGCCGCTGCTGGGCGTCGCGGGCTGGAGCGTCACTTTGCCGACGCCCGGCTTCGGCCAGTATGCCAGGCTGGCCGACGACCCGCTGGTGCGCTCGGTGTTCGTTCGCACCGCGCGCATCTGCGCCATCGTCACCTTGGCCACCGTCGTTGCCGCCTACGCCATCGCCTATCTCTGGGTGCGTGCCGGACCACGGCAGCGGCTGGCGGTGGAGTTCTGCATCCTGGTGCCATTCTGGGTCTCGGTGCTGACACGGGCGTTCGGCTGGGTGGCGCTGCTGTCCAGCCACGGCCTGCTCAACACCTGGCTGCTCGCCGCCGGCCTCATCGACGAGCCGCTGGCGATGGTGCGCAACGAGCTGGGCGTGGTGCTCGGCATGGTGCATTTCCTGGTGCCGTTCGCGGTGTTCCCGATCGCCTCGGCGATGCGCGCGCTAGACGAGCGGGTGCTGCTGGCTGCGCGCGGTTTGGGAGCAAGCCGGCTGCGCGTGTTCTGGACGGTGTTCGTGCCAATGACGCGAGCCGGGAT
>JAABUQ010006374.1_pt1 | contig 17949 bp, 20 predicted proteins | sample 5560001 | NCBI WGS metagenome assembly JAABUQ01 (sample SAMN10711888, study PRJNA513371) | rock metagenome | isolation source: Antarctica rocks | place: Antarctica: Victoria Land, Finger Mt nord | collected 2015-12-18
CTTGAAAGCCGGGTTGTGGTTCCGGCGTGCTCGCTTGGTCATTCTTGCTCCTGATCCGCGGCATCCTCGCCGCGCTCAGGCAGAAAATCCACTTAACGACCTGTCCGAATTCTCCCGACCACCTCTACGGTGGCATGAGGCCGGACCGGGACTGGCTGCAATTCGACTGCGCTCTGTCCTATGGCCTGTGCGAATACCAGCGCACGCTTGAGGCACTGCATGTTGCCGGCTGGTCGCCGTCCCGCTGTATCCCGCACGGTGGGCACCAGATGTCGCTCAATATCGCGGCTGGGCTGGGGCTGGGCGGCAACGAAAGCTACCCGGACCTGTTCCAGCCCTATGGCGGGTTCCCCGATGGGGTGCGGGTGGAGGGAAGCCGGATCATCATGCCGGAGCTGCCGGGCATCGGCTTCGAGGGCAAGGCGGACCTGATCCGGGTCATGCGCGAGTTGGCGGAGTGACGGCAGGCATTGCTGGATTGATGGTTGCGGCCGTCTTAAGGGCTTACGGCTGATCAGATTCTCAGGTTGCGGCGACCGCTACGCCGGCCACCTCGCGCCGGCGCCATGCTGGGTCCCAGACAGGCAGACAGGACGGTTCAGGTGGGCATGGCGTCTCCGGACAGCAGGAACGCGGGCAGGCGCAGCCCTTTGTGCGCTGCCAATGCGACAAAAGCGGACGTGGCCAGGGAGCCTCGATCTCTGGGCGACAGAAACGGCTGGTTATGAGCTGCCCGGTTCCGAGCATTCTACCAAAGCGTTGAGCGTCCGTACGGAACCAGCCTACATGTCTTACGGACGGTATGACAGGGGATGCACATGGTCACGGTGACGATCCGCAAGCAGGGCAACTCGGTCGGCGTCACCTTCCCAGCCGAGACGCGCATCCGCATGGGCTTCGAGGTCGGCCAGGACCTGACCCTGGTGGAACTCGCCGACGGCGTGAAGCTGGTGAAGCGCAACCTGGTGCTTGAGCGGCAGATGCAGTTGGCGCGCGAGGTCCTGCGCGAGCAGGCCGACACCTTGCAGGAGATCGCCCATCGGTGACGGACCCGGAGTTCCTGGAACGCGACGTCGTGCTGTTCCTGCACGACCAGGCGTTGCGGGAGTATGGCGGCATCCACGGCGTGAAGGACGAAGGCCTGCTGGACAGCGCGCTTGGCCGGCCGCTGAACAAGCTCGCCTATGCCGACCCGCCAGGGCCTGACCTGTTCGACCTGGCCGCAGCTTACGCATTTGGCCTTGCCAGCAACCACGCGTTCAACGACGGCAACAAGCGCACGGCCTAGGGCTGCTGCGTGCTGTTCCTGAAGGCGAATGGATGCGGCCTGCGGGTCGCGACACCGGACGCGGTCGAGCAGGTCATCGCTTTGGTCGAGCGGCGTGTTGACGAAGCAGCCTTTGCGGGATGGCTGCGTGGCGCAGCACTGTAAGGGCATGGTCGCTGCAAGGGCGTCGTGACGGTCAGCATCGGAGCCGCCGCCATCCAGCCGCGGCAGCAGGAAGCCTCGGGAGACGCGCTCGTGCATGCGGCGGACCGCGCTCTCTCCCAAGCCAAGGCCGCTGGGCGCGACAGGGTCTGCTCCGCACCTGGCGTCACCCTTGCCAGCATACGAACGTCGCCGCTGTGCGCCCTTGCCGTTTACCCCGCCAGGCCTGCGGCAGCGGCGCCGGCCGGTTGCACAAGGGGGACTGCCAGAGGGCGCGACCCCCCTCCAATGAACTCGGCGATCCCCGCCGCTGTCAGGAGAGAACACCTCAAGCGGCCATGCCTTCGTCCCGCAGGTGAGCGCTGCTCCGCTCTACGCCCCCCGGATTGCCCGCGCCTACCGCTTCACGTTCGCCTTCATCCAGTCCAGCAGGATGTCGGCGACCTGGAGGTTGTTCCTGTCCTGCATCAGCATGTGCGAGTTGCCGTGGATGCCCCGCTCCGGCAGCACGATGAGCGAAGCATGGCCGCCAGCCGCATTGGCCTTCTCGACGAAGGCCCGGCAACCCTTCAGCCGGGGCGCCCAGCGCGGGAACTGGTCCACGTAGTCGCCAAACAGCACCAGGATCGGGATGCCCTTGTAGGGCATCATGTCGTCGGACGCCTCCGGGCAGGCCCCAGGCTCCACCGAGATGATGCCGGCGATCCCCTTCGTATCCAGCACCGCCGTTTGGAATGGGTAGATGCCGGACTGCGAGTGGCTCAGCAGCACCGCGCCGCCCAGCTTCTGCGCCAGGGCCGAGAGCGCGGGGACGGTCGGGTTGGGGGTCGGCAGCGACGCCAGCGAGTCCGGCACCATCTGCTTCCAGAACTCGGCCTGCGCCTCCAGCGGGAATTGCAGGTCCGGGAAGGTCTGCGGATATGCGGCGCCGAAGCGGAAGATCGCCCAGGCCCCCTCGTGCGAGGCCGAGAACACCGTCGGCAGCTTGTCGGTGGGCCCGCCTTTCCGCACCGCATTGATCCCCGACGGGTCCCCTGCCGAGCGGCCACGCCACACTTGGTCAATCACTTAGGTTGGCAGGCCCTTGCGGACGAAATACTCGGCCCATCCCATCCGCCCGTCCGGCGTGGTTTCCCAGGTCATGCCGGTCAGGCAGCAGCCGTGGATCAGAACGACCGGCACCGCCGCCGCGCCACCTGCCGGGACCTGGAAGTGCACGTACATCTGGTCAACCGTGATCGTCCCTGCGGGCGCATAGGCGGGGAGCGTGGAAAGATCGTCGGAATGCAAGTCCCGCCCGCCGACGAAGAACGATCCTTGCTTCTCGATCATCATCGGCCCGGTCGGCGCCGGCGGAACCGGTGGCGCCGATGTCTGTGACCATGCCGCCGGCGCCAAGGCCAATACCGCCAGCAACGCCGCCATTATCCTGTGCAACGCAATCCTCCCTGCTTTCGGCCGCCTGTCCCGGCAGCATCGGGGCCGATCATGTCGAAGATTGGCGGCCCAGCCAAGCAAGGGCGACTGGTGGGGCGCAGGTGGATCGCGCCTCCACCGCAATCCGTTCGGCGCCATCACGCCGTGAACAGCGGCCGCAATTGCCTGACATCGTCAACCGTTTCAAGCGTAGTCAGCAGGCCGATCAACCGCTCCGTCTTGTCCCGCCCCAGCACGGGCGTCATCAGGTCGCGCGCCTTCGCGCTCACGCCCTCGGTGCTCAGCGGGTTTTCCTTCGTGCCCGGCGGGAACTGGGTGTGGTGGCTGACCACACGGCCATCGGTAAGGGTGACGTCCACGATCGCGCCGCGCGGCGCCGCCGGGTCCATCAGGGCGGCGTCAGGCACCACGGTGATCTTGGACCGCTGTGTCCGGATCGCAGGATCCCGCATTAGCGCCGCATCATGACTGTCGGTGAAGGACACCGCGCCCTTTACCAACGCGAGCGCCACCAAGTGTTGGCAGTTCACATCCGGCATGGCGCTGTCGCCGACAATGCCTTCAGCATCGCTGGGAATTCTTACCACGATGCCGCGCACGTCGCCCGGCGTCAGGCCATACTGCTTGCGGAGCGTCAGGAATGCGTCGAGCGGCGACTGGATTGGATAACCGACGGAAAACGTCTTGATTGCCGTCTCCGTTACGTAAAACAGGCTGCCGAGGCCGCGCACCATCTCCTCCGGCTGCGGCTTGCCCGACAGCGCGATGAACAGGTTATGCGTGCCGTCCAGCACGTCGGACACCCCGGTCAGCCCCGCCTGCACCATGCCCACCGCCGTCACACCGTTGCGTGCACCCATGCCTGCGAAGTCGAACGCCTTCTCGATATGATCCTTGTCCTTCACCCAGCTCCACAGGCCAGACACCTGCTGCGCGGCATAGGAGACGGCATAGCGCATGCCCGTCTCGTCCAGCCGCGCCAGCGAGGCTGCCGCCCCCAGCGCAGCGAAGGTGGACGATGTGCCCTCTGCGCTGCGATGGGAGCCGCGCACCAGATCGGGGCCGAGCGCCATCAGCAGCCGGCAGCCGAGATCGTAGCCGAGCGCCACCGCCCGCATCACCTCCTGGCCGCTGCGCCCCTCCTTCTCCGCGAGCGCGAGCGCAGCCGGCACGGCTGAGCACCCAGGATGCGCCTTGGTGACCGGCTCGAAGTCATCGGTCTCATCCGCGTGGGCGCACATGGCATTCGCCAGCGCCGCATTGACCGTCGTGGTGCGGACGCCGCTTCCGATGATCGAGGCCTCCGCGCCGCCGCCGAGGCTTTGGACGTATTTGACCGCCATCTCGCCCGGCGCCATGCGGCAGCCGGACACCATGGCGCCGAACGTGTCCAGGATGCGGTGCTTGCAGGCGGTCGCCACGGCGTCGGGCAGCGCCTGGTCGCGCGCAGCAGCCATATAGCGCGCGAGCCTACCCGTAATGTCGCTGCCATCGGCGCCCGCGGCGCTGGCACGGCCGAATGGCGAGGCGGTCAGCGCGGCGCCAACACCAGCGGACTGCAGCGTCCTTCGTCGCGTCCACATTCCGTGCTGCATCACCTGGCGCCTCCCATCCCGTGTTGCAGGTCACCCTACGTGCGGTGGACGCGGCGGAGAAGCATGGCAGGGCCACGATCCCGCACCACGCGACGGACCCATCAGCACCATGCCACAGGAACAGCGACGGCATGGCCCGGCTGAGGTGAACATTCCGGCGCCTGATCTAGGCGTGAGCCGGGCGAGCGCCTGTACAGCCTTTCGCGCTTTCCACAGCAATCCCCGGACTGCCCCCTCCATCCAAAAGCCCACGCCGCCAAAGGAAGGCGAAATGGATTGGGCAGGCCTGCCGGCCCGGCACCCGGGCGGGTTCAGGCCGCAGGTGACGAGAAATCCGGGTAGGAGAAGTAATGCCCACCGCAAACCTCAGCCGGCGCGGAACGTGCCGTGCGCCACATCGGATATGTCGGCGCGGCTCATGCCGAGATCTGTGAGCTGGCGGTCAGTGTAGCTCTGCAACTCCCGTGTGATCCGGGCAACTTCCCGCTGCTCCGCCCTGGCGCGCTGCCAACGCATGCCGAGGTGATGCAGCACCGTTCCGAAGGCAGCGCGGCCGCGGACTGGAGCATTGGTGAAATTCGATAAAGCCGTCATGTGAAACTCCTGTCACGTTGATCGGAGTTCCTCCCTACTAACCCGCTATGTGCGGAGATCGCGGCAACGCCGTCTGATCCACCGCTATTGTGCAGTGCAACATAAGATAGTCAAGGTCCGCGGTATCTGCGACGGCAGCGCGCAACACGATACCGGGAACGACGTTGCACACTGGCCACGTTTCGATGCCGGGGGGGCATATTGGCCCTAGGGTCCGCTCCGACGTGCAAGGGTTCGCTGAGGGAACCGATCATACCCTTCCGCAGTGGGTTTCCGGCAGGAAGGGCTTTTGAAGAACGGCCATGGTGTCAACCTGGTCGCCCCGAGCGGCTTCGGCTACGATGCTTCAACCAAACTGCTTTCCGGCACTGAGGACGGTCGGCACGCCGCCTCCGCGAGCCGGGAAGGCAGGGCGTAGCTGGCCGGCCTGCTCAACGTCACGCCGCGGGCCGACCCCGGTCAAAACGCAAATGCTCCCGCGCTGAAGCGGGGTCGGAGATAACGATGGGAGGGGCAGGAATGAGGCTCGCAGGCAAGGTCGCAATCGTGACAGGTGCGGGTGGCGGCTTCGGGGAAGGCATCGCCAAACGCTTCGTCGAGGAAGGCGCAAGGGTCGCCGTAGTTGACCTGCGCGGCGCGGCGGCAGAGCAGGTGGCGCAGGCGCTGGGCAAGGAGGCGATCGCCATGCAGGCCGACGTGGGCTCGTCCGAAGACGTGGCCCGGGTCGTCAGGGAGACCACGGCGCGGCTGGGCACGCCCGGCATCCTGGTGAACAACGCGGGGACGACGCACAAGAACAAGCCGTTGCTGGAGGTGGGCGAGGACGAGTTCGACCGCATGTTCCGGGTGAACGTGAAGTCCATCTACCTGTTCGTGCGTGAGATCGCGCCGTTGATGCGGGATAATGGCGGCGGCGTGATCTTGAACGTCGGCTCGACCGCCGGCATCCGGCCGCGGCCTGGCCTCACCTGGTACAACGCCACCAAGGGGGCGGTGAACCTGGTGTCGAAGTCGCTCGGCGTCGAGCTGGCGCCCTGGCATATCCGGGTCAACTGCATCTCGCCGGTCATGGGCGAAACCGGGCTGCTCGAGAGCTTCATGGGGGTGCCGGACACGCCGGAGAACCGGGCGAGGTTCATCGCCACCATCCCGCTCGGCCGCTTGTCGCGCCCGTCCGACATCGCCAGCGCCGCGCTGTTCCTGGCATCGGACGAGGCCGAGTTCATCACCGGAGTGGACTTCCCGGTGGATGGCGGGCGGACGATATGAAGCCAGCGAGCCGCCGCGCCGGATGACCCTTAGCCGGTTGGCCGCCGGCGGCACGGCCGCGAGTGCGGTTCGCAACGACGGGGCAGGCCAAGATCACGCGCCCCCGCCGGCGGCATAGGGGCGCCAGGTTTCTGCTGACAATCGCCGCCAACGGGGCCAACCTGTCCCGCGCCAACCCGCATCGGTGGTCCGTCACCACCAGCGGCACTGCAGGAGTACAGGCATGGCGGCAGCGGATTACGAAGTGCTCGACCCCCGGTTCGCACGCCTGTTCAACCCGACCGCACATGTCACGAAGCTCTACACCGGGTGCCATTGGGCCGAGGGACCGGCCTACTTCCCCGCGCACCGCAGCCTTGTCTGGTCGGATATCCCGGCCAACCGTATGCTGTGCTTCCACGAGGCGGACGGGCACGTGTCCACCTTCCGCCAGCCTTCCGGCCACTCCAACGGCAACACGGTGGACCGGCAGGGCCGCCTGGTGTCGTGCGAGCACGGCAACCGCCGGGTCAGCCGGACCGAGCACGACGGCCGGATCATCACCCTCGCCGACCGCTACGAGGGCAAGCGGCTGAACAGCCCCAACGACGTCGTGGTCAAGACGGACGGGAGCATCTGGTTCACCGACCCCACATACGGCATTGACAGCGACTACGAGGGCGACAAGGCCGAGAGCGAGATCGGCGCCTCCTACGTTTACCGCATTGACGGGCAGACCGGCGCCATCACGGTTGTCGCCGACGACTTCGTCAAGCCGAACGGGCTGGCCTTCTCATTGAATGAACGGCAGCTTTACATCGTGGACACCGGGCGGACGCACGGCGCGCACCACCCCGCGCACATGCGGGTCTTCGACGTACCGCCGGACGGCAAGCTTGCGGGTGGGCGCGTGTTCGCCGACAGCACCGCCGGGCTATTCGACGGGTTTCGGCTGGACGAGGCCGGCCGCATCTGGACCAGCGCCGCAGACGGCGTGCACTGCTACGACCCGGACGGCACGCTGATCGGCAAGGTGCACGTGCCGGAGGTGGTGGCGAACGTCTGCTTCGGCGGGCCGAAGCGCAACCGGCTCTATATTTGCGGCACGACCTCGCTGTATCAGGTGTTCCTGTTCGTCAACGGCGCACGGACGGTCTGATCACACGTCTCCCGGCTCCCGCCCATACAGCAGCAGCAGGGCCGGGATGATGACGCCATGGATGATGCTGCGGCCGTACTCCGGCATGTTCAGCGCCATCGGAATGCTGACCAGCGTGATGAGGGTGATCGTGCCTGCGGCCACGCCGACGTAGTGGCCGCGGCCGCCCAGGACGGCGACGCCGCCTGACGGCCGGCCCGGGCGCAGGATGCCGACATGCTGCTGAACGTGTCCTATGACCCGACGCGGGAACTGAACGGTGCGATCATCCCGCGTTCACCCAGGGGCGGCGGCCGCAGGCCAGGCAGGACGTGCAGACACGGGCAGTGATAGACGGACTGAAGCCGGAATGGCCGTGCCCGGCCGTAGCGTGCAGCGCTACATGCCCAGCAAGCGACGCATCCGGCGTGCGATCACCTCGGACAGCAGCAGCCCGGCGATGGCCAGCGTGAACGAGACCAGGGACAGCTTGGCCGCCGTCGCCTCTCCGCCGGGCACCTGCGTCGCGGCGTAGATCGCCAGCGGCAGGGTCTGGGTCTGCCCGGGGATGCTGCTGGCAAAGGTGATGACGGCGCCAAACTCGCCCAAGCCGGCGGCGAATGCGATTACCGCGCCCGCCAGGATGCCCGGTGCCATCAAGGGCAGGGTCACGGTCACGAACCGGTCCACCGGCCCGGCGCCCAAGGTCCGCGCCGCCGCTTCCAGTCCAGGATCAACCCCCTCCAGCGACAGGCGGATCGCGCGCACCATCAGCGGAAACGCCATCACCGCCGTCGCCAGCGCCACGCCGGCGGTGGTGAACACCAGGCGCACGCCGAACCAGTCCTGCAGCCAGGCGCCCACCGGTCCGCGAACGCCGAACAGCAGCAGCAGCCCCCAGCCCACCACGACCGGCGGCAGCACCAGCGGCAGGTGGACCACGGCGTCCAGCAGCGCCCGGCCCGGGAACCGTCCCCGCACGATGGCCAGCGCCGCCAGCACCGCAAGCGGCAGCCCGAACAGCACGCTGCGCCCGGCCACCACCAGGCTCAGCCGCACGGCCTGCCACTCGTCAGGCGTCAGCCAACCGAGGACAGTCAACGATCCCGCGTCATTTGCGGACGGAGAAGCCCAGCTTGCGATAGGTCGGCGCCGCATCCGGCCCCGCCAGGAAGGCGAGCAGCGCCCGCGCCTCCGGCGTATCGCCACCCTTGAGCAGCGCGAAGGGATAGGTCACGGGCGGATGGGTGTCCTCCGGGAAGGTGCCTACCACCCGCACGCCCTTGGACGCCGCCGCATCCGTCGCATAGACGATGCCCAGCGGCGCCTCGCCCCGTTCCACCAGCAGCAGGGCGGCGCGCACGTTCTCGGCCCGGGCCACGCGGGGCGCCACCTTGTCCCAGATGCCCAGGCTGATCAGCGCGGCCTGGGCGTACTTACCAACAGGCACGCTGGCCGGGTCGCCGGTGGCGATGCGCCCGGACGGCCCCAGCCGCGCCAGCAGGTCCACCCCGGGCGTCAGCGCGACGTCGCCTGGCTGGTCGGCAGGGGCAATCAGCACAAGCTGGTTGCCAAGCGGGCTGCTGCGGGTGCCGGGCACGAGGAGGTTGCGCTCCTGCAGGTAGTCCGCCCACGGCTCGTCGGCGGACGCGAAGATGCCGGCCGGCGCACCCTGCTCGATCTGCCGGGCAAGGGCAGAGGAGGCGGCGAAGACGAAACGCGGCGCCGGGTGGCCCTGGGCCGCCCAGGCAGCCCCCAGTTCCTTCATGGCGTCCGTCAGGCTGGCAGCGGCCATCACCGTCACCTCCTGCGCACGGGCCAGAGACGGCGACCAGGCCAAGGCACAAGCCCAGGCAAGTAGCAGGAAGCGGCGGCGCATCGCGGACCTCGAAGCCGTTATATCCGACGACACCTATCGGCGCCGGACCCAAACGGCAACAACCGCAAGGGGGCTTCGCGGGCTGCACGCCGGCTGGCGCCATCAAAGTCCGAAGCAGTTGCCTCGGCGCTGGCGCGGCATGGCTGAGCGGACCTGGCGTCGTCCAGTTCCTGATGCTGTTGGCGAAGTCGTCAGGCCGTGTCTGGGGCGGCCACGAGGGGGGTGAAGGCGGGGAGTCGGGTCTGTTCGCATGGTTCGCCTGCGATCCCGCCGCTTCAACGTGCTGGAAAACAGGCGGCCGGTCCGCAGCGCGCAGTCTCGGATGTTGTCACAGGACACGGCCACGCCGTGTGCCCGATCACCTCGGCCCGAGAGCGGAAGCCGCGGCAGCGGCCAGCGCACGTTCTCGGTCCAGCCAAGCTGCATGTAGGCCAGAAGCGGCCGCCAATCCGGCAAATCCCGGCAAAGTCGTCCGGCTCGACACCGTGATATTGGAGGCGTCCCGACGAAGAAGGTAAGTTGATCATAGGCCGGCAGCCATGCCCGGTGCCGTTCTATCCGTAACGACTCATGTGTTTTCACGCCCATGACGGTGAGGATGCTAGGTTAGTTCTTCCCGCCGGACACGCGAGGTGTGAAATCATCGAACAAACGATCCTCTCTTGACCATCATGGCAGTAGCTGCAATCACGAACCCGAGAGAGAGAAGCAACGCACAGGCACCAGGAACATCCATTCGACACTGAAACTAGAGTAATCGAGACCGCTTCTGCTCTTTGTTAGTGGATTTTACATTTATAGGAGAATGATGCCATGTCGATACTTACGGTCGGTTCGGGCCAGCAATTTTCTACCATTTCCGCAGCCGTTGCAGCCTCTCATGACGGCGACACCGTGCAGGTCCAGGCCGGCACCTACGTCAACGATTTCGCCACCGTGAACACCAAGATCACCATCCAGGGCATCGGCGGCATGGCCCACCTGGTCGCCACCATTCCGCCGCCGGACGGCAAGGCCATCCTGACCACCAACACCGACGTCACCCTCGACCACCTGGAGCTGTCGGGCGCAGCCGTCGCCGACCAGAACGGTGCCGGCGTGCGCTACCAGGGCGGCAACTTGGTGATGACCAACTGCTACGTCCACGACAACCAGGACGGCATCCTGGGCAACTCGATCCCGGCTGGCACCATCAGCATCAGCAACAGCGAGTTCAGCCACAACGGCACCGGCGACGGCAGCACCCACAACATCTACATCGGCGACATCGCCAGCCTGACCATAGACAGCAGCTACATCCACGACGCCTTGGTCGGGCACGAGATCAAAAGCCGGGCCGAGAACACCACCATCACCAACAGCCGCATCCAGGACGGCGCCACCGGCACCGCAAGCTACAGCATAGACCTGCCGAACGGCGGCAATGCCACCATCCAGGGCAACGTCATCCAGCAGGGGCCGGCCTCACAGAACCCAGCCATCATCGCCTTCGGCGAGGAGGGCGGCGTCCATGCCGGGTCAGCGCTGAACGTGACCGGCAACACGATCCTGAACGATCTCACCTCGCCATCGGCCTCCGCGGTCTGGAACGCCACGGGAGCCCCGGCCAGCGTGACGGGAAACGGCATCTATGGCCTGGCTGCAGGCCACGTGATCCTTGGTGCCGCAACGGCATCTGGCAACGTCGCACTGGCAACAGAACCGACGCTGGTGACGACCTCACCCTGGGCCTCGGCCGCCACCCCCACTGTCCCAGCGAGCACGGCCAACGCCCCGACTCCGGCGCCGGTTACCCCCCCATCCTCGACGGTTGCGTCTGCGCCCATCACGCCCACCACGTTGGCGCTTCACCTGTCAGAGGACGCCTACCAGGGTGATGCCCAGTTCATCGTCAAGGTGGATGGACAGGCACTGGGCCAGGCGCAACCAGTGACGGCGTTGCATGCGCTGGGTCAGACCCAGGACTTTACCTTCAACGGCAGTTTCACCGCCGGGGTACACGACCTGACAGTCTCATTCATAAATGACGCGTGGGCTGGAACAGCAGCGACGGACAGGAACTTGTATATCAACTCAGTGGACGAGAACGGCACTCAGCTCGCGGGGAGTAATGGAACCTTGTTCTCGGCTGGAGACTTCCACATGCCGTTCACTGTTCCTGCCTCGACCTTGGTATAGTGACTGTATAAAGGCAGCGGGGCGCTATGATCTCCGATCAAGCGCCCCGATCTTCACAGCCCTGAACACATGCAGCGCAGCAACGGCGACGTCGGAACGAATGCATAAACCACACGCCCCCTGCGACGAGCCGACTCAAGAGCGGGAAAAGCTCAATTCAAGGCGGAGTTGGCCCTTTTTGATTGATTGCACCAGGCTGTCATACAGCTCGATGCCAGCGTATTCATCGTTGGCGGTCAGCGTGATCTCGACTGCCTTTCCGGTGCGACGGACCGCAACCCCGTAGCCGCCCACTGCGGGTTCCCGAGCGGCGCCCGGGTCTTGTGACGTCTCCGGCTCAAGTCCGCTGCCAGCTTTATCGTCTTGATGCGCCAACTGCCATTTGCTCCTAACCGGCTATCTCATAAAAGCTCTGAGTTATGTTGATCCCGCGACAATCCCGTTCAATGGGCTCACCGGCATCGCTTATGAAATCAATACGCGTATGGTATCAGGGAGTTCCAAATGGCCCTCGCACTCCAGGTGGCAAATAACTCGAAGAACGAACGATTTGGACTGGCTGGCCAAGAACGGGACTGCAAAGAGGCAGGGCTTGGCATTGGTGGCCGCAGGCATCTCGGCTGAACCGTATGAAGGTGCGCCTTGGACACCGCCGCAGTCAATCGGATACCGCAGCGCCGCATCCGGCTTCTGCGGGTTCGGCCCCGGGCACGGCTCGAACACCTCCGCTTGCATGCGGCAACCCAGTTTGCGGCATGCCCGTCCGCTCCATCGCATCGCTGCCGGGACATCACCGCCTCAATCGCATCACTGGATCGTCGGGCGGGCTGGTCACAACCCACACCCACAGCACCTACTGCCTGGGCCGCCCAAGCAGCATCGGCAATGACACGACCGTATCAGCCCCCGCCTGAAAGCATCGCCAGCACAATTGACGAACAAGCAGCAGCACTATGAACGGTTGCCGGCATCCAGCGTTCCAGCACCGGGTATGCCCAGCATGGCTAGCCCAGCTCACCTCGGGAGTGCCCATGATGCGCCGGATCCCGTTCGCTTTCCTCCTCGGCTGGCTGGTCATCCCCTTCCCCGCCCTTGCCGGCGATGGGCCGATCTGCGGCAGCACGGCGGTGCTGGACGCCGTCGCAGGCCTGCTGTCCAAGGCCGGCAGCAACGCGCAGGTTGACGACCGCAGCGTCGGCCAGGTTCCCACCGCACGAGCAGACACCGTTCTCTGCGCCGTGCGGTTGCGGGACCAGTTCTACGACACCAACCGCTTCGGCCTAATCCCGATCGTCCGCCCGGACGTGTTCCAATATACGGTCCGCCGCGCGCGCACTGCCCTGCTCGTGACGGCCTACCAGGACTGAACGGCCGCCAGGTCCCGGGTCAGGCGTCCACCCGGAGGCTGCGTACCACCTCCTCGATGGTCGTCATCCCGTCCAGCGCAGCCTCGATCCCGGTCTCGAACATCGTCACCATCCCCGACGCCACCGCGGCGCGCTCAACCGCAGCCTGGTCGGCCCGGGCGAAGATCAACCGCTCGACCTCCTCATCCGGCTGCAGGAACTCGGCCACGGCAAGCCGGCCACGATAGCCGGTGCCGCGGCAGGCCGGGCAGCCGGCGGGATGCCACAACTGCACCGGCCCCGGCCCCCGCCGGTCCAGGCGGAAGCGGCCGACCAGCTCGGCCGGGGCCGGCCCAACCCTGCGGCACTCCATGCACAGCCGCCGTACCAGACGCTGCGCCAGCACCCCGCGCAGCACGGCGGTGATCAAGTAGTCCTCCAGCCCCATGTCGCGCAGCCGCGTCACCGTCGCCGCGGCGGAGTTGGTGTGCAGGGTGGACAGCACGAGATGCCCGGTCAACGCCGCCTGCACCGCCATGTTGGCGGTTTCCAGGTCGCGTATCTCGCCCACCATGATGACGTCCGGATCCTGCCGCAGGATGGAGCGCAGCAGGGTGGCGAACTTCAGCCCGATCGCCTCCTTCACCTGGATCTGGTTGATGCCCGAAAGCTGATACTCGATCGGGTCCTCGATGGTGATGATCTTGCGCGACACCGAGTTGAGCGCCAGCAGCCCGGTGTAGAGCGTCGTCGTCTTGCCGCTGCCTGTCGGACCCGTCACCAGCACGATCCCGTTCGGCAGTGCCAGCGCCGTGCCGAGCCGCGCCACCACCGCCGGCGCCAGGCCGAGCTTGTCGTAGTCGAATGCCACCGCGCTGCGGTCCAGCACGCGCACCACCACCGTCTCGCCATGCAGGGCCGGCACGGTGGACACCCGGAAATCCACCTCCGTCCCGCGCACCGCCAGCTTCATGCGGCCATCCTGCGGCAGGCGTCGCTCGGCGATGTCCAGCCGGGCCATGATCTTGATCCGCGACGTGACCGCTGCCGTCAGCCGGGCCGGCGGCGCCTCGGCCTCGTGCAGCACCCCATCGTAGCGGTAGCGGACGCGCAGCCGATCCTCGAACGGCTCGAAGTGGACATCGGACGCCTGTGTCTCCACCGCGCGGGAGATGATCTGGTTGACCAGGCGGATCACCGGCGCCTCGCTGGCCAGGTCCTTCAGCCGCTCCGCGTCCTCCTCCTGCGCGGCGCCGCCGCCCTCGGCATCCCGGCCCGCCTCGCCCTCGGGCGGTGTGTCAGGGTACAAACGCTGGAGCGCCGCCTCCAACTCGATGGGGATCGCGATCTCGGTCCGCACCTGGCGGCCACAGGCAGCGGCCACCGCTTCCGGGGTGAACCGGTCCAGCGGGTCGGCGCAGGCCAGCACGAGGTCGTCGTCCTCGACCGCGACCGGCACCGCCCGTGCGCTGCGCAGGAACCGCGCCGTCAGCATGTCGGCAAGCAGCGGCGCCGCCGGATAGCGCTCAGGCGATGCGATCCGCAGGCCTAGCAGTTCGGCATACGCCTCGGCCAGGGCGCGCTCGGTAATAAGGCCAAGCTGCAGCAGCACGGCATCCAGGCGCTGGCCGCTTTCCTCGGCGACGCGGCGGCCGCGCTCGACCGTGCGGGCGTCGCAGGCGGCGCGCGCCACCAGCACGCGGGCCAAGCCATCCATCGGATCGGCTGCCGAAGCCGCATCAGGCGCCAATAGCGGGTGCGTAGTTGATTCGCGCTTGATGTTGCGGAACAGGTTCATGACCGTGGCGACCTCGTTACAGCATCGGACCGGCCGACGCATCCCGTGCATATAGCCATAGCAGCCAAATCGCCAGCGCGAGCGGCGGACCGAACGGGATCGCGGCGGTGCCGGACAGCCGCCCGGCCCGTGCTGCCTGTGCCAGCGCCAGTGCCAGTCCCAGCAACGCGGCCAGCAGCACCGCCATCGGCAGCAGGTCCAGTCCCAGCCAAGCCCCGCCCGCCGCCAGCAGCTTTGCATCGCCGGCCCCCAGGCCATCCCAACCGCGCAGGGCTCGATACCCCAGGGCGACCGCGCGGAACCCGGCATATCCAGCCGCCGCGGCCAAAGCATGTCCAGCCGCCAAGTCCGGCGCCTCCCAGGCCGTTGCGGCCAGCCCGGCCAGCAGCAGCGGCAGCGTCAGCACGTCCGGCAGGCGGAAATGCAGCCAGTCTATCCAGGCCAGCGCCAGCAGCGTCCAGCCCAGGATGCAGCCCAGCCACAGGTCCGGCCCCTCCACCGACAGCGCCGCCCACCCGGCGACGGCCATCGCCGCCAACTCGATCCAAAGGTGCATCGGAGGGATCGCCGCGCCGCACTGCCGGCAGGCACCGCGCAGGGCAGCGAAGCTGATCACCGGCACCAGATCCCGGACCGCAAGCGCACGTCCGCAGCTTTCACAGGCCGAGCGGTCGCGGACGACATCCCCCCCGGCCGGCAAGCGGCGCACCAGCACGCCGAGGAAGCTGCCGATGACCGGCGCCACCGCCAGCACCAAAACCAATGCCGCCATCACCCTCAACGACGCTCCCGCCCGACCTGGTCGTCATAGGCCCTTGCCACGATGCTTGCACCTTTGTCCCGGATGCGGGATGAAAGCGCCGCCCCTTTTGCAGGCAGGAGCCTCCATGGCCCGCTTCCGCTACACCGCCATCGAATCGTCCGGGCAAACCGCGCGCGGGGAGATGGACGCCGTGGACGAGGCCGAGGTCGTCCGCCGCCTGCAGCGCGAGGGCAAGCTGCCGCTGCGCGCCGAGCCTGCGGGCGCCTCGGCGTTCGCCGGGCTGATGGCGCCGGTGTCGCAGCGTGGCCTGCGTCGGAGTGAGACGGCGGAGTTCATCCGGGAATTATCCGTCATGCTCTCCACCGGCCAGGACCTCGACCGCGCGCTGCGCTTCCTGACGGAGACCGCGCCGAACCCCCGCGTCGCGGGCCTGATCGGCCGCCTGCGGGACGCGGTGCGCGACGGCGGCGCGCTGGCTGCGGCGATGGCGGATGAGGGGCGGAGCTTCCCGCCGCTGCTGGTCGGCCTGGTGCGCGCCGGTGAGGCCGGCGGCACCCTGGCCGCGACGCTGGACCACCTGGCCGGGCTGCTGGAGCGGGAGCGGAAGCTGGCGGCGACGATCAAGACCGCCCTCGTTTACCCCGCGCTGCTGCTGGTCGCCGCGGTCGGCGCCATCGTCCTGCTGCTGACGACGGTGCTGCCGCAGTTCGTCCCGCTGTTCGAGCAAAGCGGCGCCTCGCTGCCAGCCTCGACGCGGTTCCTGATTGATGCCGGCGACGCCCTCGGACGGTATGGGCTGTTTGCGCTGGCCGGGCTGGCGGTGCTCGGCCTGCTGGCAGTGCAGGCGCTGCGCCGCCCCGCCGTGCGGCTGCGTGTGGACCGGCTGACCCTGCGGATACCGGTGTTCGGCGGCCTGGCGCAGGAAGCGGTCGCCGCGCGGTTCAGCCGCACGCTCGGCACGCTGCTGCTGAACGGCGTGGCGCTGCTGCCGGCGCTGCGCATCGTCCCCGACGCGGTCGGCAACCGGGCGGCGGCACAGGCGGTGGAGCAGGCGGCGCTCGGCGCCAGCAGCGGCGCCGGTTTGGCCCGGCCGCTGGCCGAGTCCGGCATCTTCCCGGCGCGCATGCTGCACCTGCTGCGCTTGGGCGAGGAAACCGCCCAGCTCGGCCGCATGGCGATCCATGCCGCAGAGATCCACGAGGAGCGCACCCGGCAGGCAACGCAGCGCATGGTGGCGCTGCTGGTGCCGGCAATCACCGTGGTGATGGGCGCCGCCGTCGCCGGCATCGTGTCCTCGCTGCTCCTGGCGATGCTGAGCCTGAATGACCTGGCCCAATAACAGGCACAGTAGCGGGGGCCGCACCGCCGGCTTCACCCTGATCGAGGTCATCGTCGTCCTGGTCATCCTCGGCCTTGGCATGGCCCTGCTCACCACGCGCGGGCCGCTGCGCAGCAGCGCCCTGGACCTGCGGGCTGCCACCGGCACGATCGCCCAGGCTCTGCGGCTCGCCCGTGCACGCGCCATTGCCACCGACCGGCAGGTCGTCGTCGCGCTGGACCCGGCGGCCAGCGCATTCCGCGTCGGCACTGGTCCCGCCCAAACCCTGCCGAGGGGCGTCGTGCTGGAGGCGACAGCCGTGCAAGGCCCAGCCGCTGGCATCGCCGCCTTCCGCTTCGCGCCCGACGGAAGCGCCAGCGGCGGCCGCATCACCCTCACCGCCGGCGGCCGGAGCGCAATGGTCGGCGTGGACTGGCTGACAGGCCGGGTCAGCGTGGGCGAGGCCGTTGCGCGCTGACGCCGGCTTTACGCTGCTTGAGGTCATGATCGCGTTCGCCATCGCGGCGCTGGCCCTCGGGGCATTCTATGGCGGCGTGGCCGGCGGCGTGCGGACGGCTGGGGTTGCGGCGCACTACGAGGCGGCGCTCGCCCGCGCCCAGTCCCGCCTGGCTGCCACGGGCGGCGCGGCCCGGCTGATCCCCGGCGACACATCCGGTGACGATGGCGGCGGCTACACCTGGCGCATGCAAGTCAGGCAAGCCGCGAGCGCGCCGTTTGCCGGGCTGCCGCCGGACGCCGCCCGGACAGCGCCCCGGGCTGCGCTGTTTGCCCTGAACGTGACAATCGCTTGGAACATGGAGGGCGGTGAGCGGCGCGTGACCCTCGGCACATCCCGGCTTCTCACCATCCCCGCTGCCGCACCATGAGCGGCAATTTTCGAAGTCCTGTTGGTTCGGCTTGCAAGGCAGTTTCAGGACTCCGCCCAGCACAAGCACCAGATCGCCCGTTGCTGCCTGACCGGCTGGCGTCGGGCCAGCCTGATTTAAGTGGGTCTGTGACAGCCGCCTTCCCCGTCGCCACTGCGACAGGGAAGGCGCGCTGCTTTTAAAGCCGGCCCGCAACCCGGGCCAGCACGGCCGCTTAAAGCCCGTTTTGGAAGTCATGGTGCGGGCAGTCGCTTGCGGTTTGGATGGACGGCGCGGTGGAGCATGAGGCGGATCATGGCGAGGGTGACCATAGCCTCGGACACCTCTGGCAGGTGCTCG
>JAABUQ010006375.1_pt1 | contig 17948 bp, 15 predicted proteins | sample 5560001 | NCBI WGS metagenome assembly JAABUQ01 (sample SAMN10711888, study PRJNA513371) | rock metagenome | isolation source: Antarctica rocks | place: Antarctica: Victoria Land, Finger Mt nord | collected 2015-12-18
CGCCGACCTGTTCGCAGGCGTGCGCTCCGTCATCGGCACCGCCGCACGCCGCGGCGTGGGCGCCTACCAGGCTATCCAGCAAACCCTACGCGGGCAGGCCGCTACCTACCCGGGTTGAGCAAATACAAACTTCGCGCCCATGCACGCCCATAGGAAACAAACGATGCTGTATTGCGTGCACATGGACGTCCGGGTGCCGCCCGGCACGGACCCGGCCTTATTCGACCGGCTCAAGGCGGAGGAAAAGGCGCGGTCGCAGGACCTGCAGCGCAGCGGCAAGTGGCGGCATTTGTGGCGCGTCGCCGGGCGCTACGCCAACATCAGCGTGTTCGACGTGGCGAGCCATGACGAGCTGCACGCCATCCTGTCGGGCCTGCCGCTGTTCCCGTTCATGGAGATCAGCGTCACCCCGCTGAGCCAGCACCCCTCCGCCATTCACCAGGAACGACAACCGCGGGCCGGGACTGATGCCGGTCAGCCCAAGGCGCTACCGATATGAGACGGCGCCTCATCACGGAGGCGACCGATGTTTCCGCCGCCCTTCTTCCGGCTGCAAAGGAAACTGTTGAACCGGCCTGACCGCTCGCCGCCACCCAGGAGCACAAGGGCCATGGGAGACAGCGAACGGTCCGACAGCGAACAGCACGCCCCGCCTATGACACGGAGCGAAGCTGCCCCCCGGGTTCTGCCCGCAACGCGGCGAGTTCCTGGGCAACCAGCGCGTCATGGGCGTCCACGTCAGCCTTCGCCGCCGCGGGGCTCCACCGTCCGCGCATGGTGAAGATCGTGAGGACGAAGAGCACAACGCCGGCAATGCACACCCAATACCAGAGCTGCCACTGGCCCGGCGTTTCCGCCGCCGCCTGCTGGATCGCGCCAAGGTGGGCGAGCAGCTCGGGGCTTGGCGCCTCCTTCGCCGCAAGCGCTTGCTGATAGGCGGCAAGATAGGCAGGCGCCTCGATGAGCGGCGTCACGCTGTTGACGACGTAAGGCAGGGCCAGGAAGCACGCCGTAACGATCAAGCGCTGCAGCCAACCCCAGATGGCCAACCCGGTCGCCGTCAGGGCCGGGTTGCGCGCCTCAACGGTCTCCGTGAAGCTCGCCATCCAGGCCGTGTAGGCGAAGCCGACCAGCAGGGATTGCGCGCAACTGACGGCCACCACCAGGGAGAACGGGGGATGCTGGCCGGCCAGGGTGAGCCAGTAGTACATCAGGACCGCGGCGCCGATGCCGCCCACGAACATGAACGGCTTGCGCACGCGGAGCCGGTCCGAGAGCATCCCGGCGGCAATGAGGGAAACCGCGTTGGCCGCCCAGGTCCAGTTCGCCACCTCGTTGGCTTGGGCCACGGTGAACTGGAACACGGTGACGAGGTAGATCGTCCCGAACGCCACCGCCGTGTAGTAGAAGATCAGCAGCGTGGACACGCCGATGGCCGAGGCGAGCACGTCGAGATGCAGGATCTGGCGCAACGGACGCTTCAGGCTCGCTTCCACATCGAGGCCCTTCGCCCGCAACTCCACCAGCAGGCGGTCGCGCTCGCTGACCATGAGCTGGTCGCGCAGCGCGGGCGCCAGCTCGCGCAGTCCGAAGAAGGCCACCACGAAGACCACGAGGCCGATCACGCCGCAGATGTAGAATTGGCTTTGCCAGGTCTGCAGGCTGGGCAGCGTCAGGGTGTTCACGGCGCTGACCATGAGGCTGCCCAGCACCGGCCCGACGGTCCAGAAACCCATCGCTGCCGCCCGGCCGACCTGGGGCGAGAAGTCGCGCATCAGCGCCGGCGTGGTGACAAGGACGATGCCCTCGACGAAAGCGATGGCGCAGGAGGCGACGGCGAACTGCAGCGGCGTCTTCACGTTCGGCAGCACGAACAGCGTCATCAACGAGACCACCAGCATGCCATAGACGATCAGGTTCGCCCGCCCGAACCGGTCGGCCAGCCCGGCCAGCAGCGAGCCGAAGGCGCCCAGCAGGTTGCCGGCAGCCAGTATGAAAACAAAGATCCCGAAGGGGATGCGCAGCTCGGTCAGCATCAGGGTCGCGACGCCCCCGCCGACATACAATTGATAGTAAAGCGAAACGGTTATGCCGACGACGAGCAGCAGAAGCGCCATGCGGACGCCCTGCCGCGGGTAATGCGGCAACTGGCGGTTCCACACCGTTCCGAACGACGGCGCCTGGTTTGCCACGGCTTGACTGGACATCAGGACGGTTTCCTCCCCTTTGATGATGCGTCTTTGGTCAAGGCTGCTCCGGCCTTGTCCGGGCCGGTTCCAACGGTGATGCGGGTTTTGTCAGCGCCGGGTGAACTCCATCCCATTGGCGACGCGGCCGAAGCGCAGGGCCACCGCGTCCATGGCGTAGTTCCGATGCAGCCTCCAGGGCCGCTTCGACCCCTGCTTGGGCATCATGTCGATGCCGCGCTGGACGTAGCCGGAGGTCAGGCTGAAGAACGGCTCCTCCTCGACCGACGGGTCCCGCCGGGGCGTTGCCGCCTTGTAGCCGCGCCGCTTCATGTGGTTGAGCAGCCGGCACACGTACTCGCAGGTGATGTCGGCCTTGAGCGTCCAGGACGCGTTCGTGTAGCCGATGACCGAGGCGAGGTTCGGCACCCCGCTGAACATCATCCCCTTGTAGGCCAGCGCCTTCGAAAGATCGACGTTGCTGCCATCGACGCTGAGCTTCACGTCGCCAAGCAGGTTGAGCTTGAGGCCCGTCGCCATGACGACGACATCGGCCTTGATCTCCTCTCCGGACCGGAGGCGGATGCCGGTTTCGGTGAACGTCTGGATATGGCCGGTCGCAACCGACGCCTTCCCGCTGCGGATCGCGTTGAACAGGTCGGCGTCGGGCACGAGGCAGAGCCGCTGGTCCCACGGGTTGTACGACGGGGTGAAATGCGTCCCCACATCGTAGTCTGGGCCGAGGGCGTGCTGCGCCATGGCGATGATCTGCTGCTTGGTCTTCTCCGGGTTCTTGCGGGCGAGGCTGTAGAAATACATGCCCAACGCCATGTTCTTCAGGCGTGCCAACCGGTAGGCCAGCTTCGCCGGCAGGCGCTTGTGCAGCCAAATGGCGGCTTTGTCCTCGGACGGCCGCGCCACGATGTAGGTGGGCGAGCGCTGCAGCATGGTGACGTGCGCCGCCGCTTTGGCCATCTCCGGCACCACCGTGACCGCGGTGGCGCCACTGCCGATCACCACGACGCGCTTGCCCGCGTAGTTGAGGTTTTCCGGCCAGAACTGCGGATGCACGATCTGGCCGCCGAATATGTCGCCCCCGGGGAACTCGGGCGCATGCCCGCCCTCGTAGCTGTAGTAGCCGCTGCACATCAGCAGGAAGCCGCAGGTCAGCCGGACCGGCTCGCCCGTGTCCGTCCGCTCGACCTCCACCAGCCAGCGCGCTTCGGCCGACGACCAGGAGGCTTGCCGGACGCGGTGGTTGAAGCGGATGTGCTGGTCGATGCCGAACTCATGCGCGGTGTCGCGGACGTAGTTCAGGATCGAGGGGCCGTCGGCGATCGACTTGTCGCCGATCCAGGGCCGGAAGGAATAGCCCAGCGTGTACATGTCCGAATCCGAGCGGATGCCGGGGTAGCGGAACAGGTCCCAGGTGCCGCCAATCGTGCCGCGCGCTTCCAGCAGCGCATAGCTCATTCCCGGGCAGCGCGCCTGGAGATGGTAGCCCGCGCCGATGCCGGACAGCCCGGCGCCCACGATCAGGACGTCAAGGTGCTCCGTCTTTGCCGCTTGGACCGTCTTCTCAAGGGGGTATTCGGCGATGATGTCCTGATCAGCCATGCGTTCAACCTTTCATTCGCTATGAGCCGCGCCGCGTGCCGGGCACGGAGGGCCGGCATCGCTGCCTGCCCGGGGAACGATGGCCCCTGTTCAAGCCGCGCTCTTGGTTAGGCCGCGCACCTTGCGCTCGATGAATTTGGCCATCAGCGGCCAGTATCCAACGGGAAACAGGCGCTGCATCAACGCGACCTGCTGGGCGTCGCGGCCCACCAGGACGCGTTTCTCCCGCCGCAGGATGCCCCGGATGATCCGCGCGGCGGCGTCTTCGGGCGCGAGCTGCAGGAGCGCGCCCGAGATGTAACGCTGCTGCGCCGCCTCGGCCTCGCTCAACCCGGTGCGCCGGGCGCTCTTATCGACAGAGGTGCGGACGCCGCCCGGATGCACCACGGTGACGCCGACCGGCGAGCCTTCAAGCTCGTGCCGCAACGACTCCGAGAAGCCGCGGACCGCGAACTTGCTGGCGCAGTAGGGGACCTGGCCCGGCGGCGCCACGATGCCGAACAGGCTGGACAGGTTGACGAGCTGCGCCGTCTCCGCCTGCCGCAGCAGGGGCAGGAAGGCCCGCGTCATGTGGACCACGCCCCAGAAGTTGATGCCGAACATCCACTCGAAATCCTCGGGCGGCACCTGCTCGAACGTGCCGCCGAGCGCCACGCCGGCGTTGTTGATGAGCACGGTGACGCCCCCATGCTCGCGCAGCACCGCCTCCGGCAAGGCCGCGACCGCCGCCTTGTCCGCCACGTCCAGCGTGTGCTCGCTCACCTTGACGCCCGCCGCGCGGGCGCGCGCCGCGACCCCATGCAGGCCCGTCGCGTTCACGTCGGCGAGCGCCAGGTTGCAGCCGCGCGCGGCGAGATCGACGGACAGCGCGGCGCCGATGCCGCTGGCCGCCCCGGTGATGACGGCGGTGCCGCCGCGCAGCGGGAACGGTCCCCGGGCGCCGGGCTTCATCGGGCGCCCCCGCCCAACGCTTCGATGCCGGGCTGCTGGGCGCATCTGCAGGCGGGCAACGTGCCCCTTGTCTCTTTCCGCATCAGGACATTCCTCTGGTTGGATCGGCCTTTTTGGCCATGGATCGAAATTTGCGCCCAGCGTCGCTCATGGCAACAGGATGACTTTGCTGGCGGCACGCTGACGCGACAGCTCGAAGCCGTCCAGCCCGCGCGACAAAGGCAGCCGGTGCGTGATCATCGGCCGGAAGCCTTCAGGATCGCGCGCCAGCAGCGCGGCGACGCGCTCCCAGGTGCGCTGCTCCGAGCTGTGCGACGTGCGGAGCTGGTGGCGGTTGCGCACGAACACGGTCAACGGCAGCGACAACGGCGCCGCATGGATGCCGGCGACCACCAGGATGCCTTGGCGCTTGAGCACCGGCAGCGCGTCGGTGATCGACGGCGGGTGCCCGGTGGCCTCCAAGATCACGTCCACGGGCTTGCCCCCGGTCAACGCCAGGACCTGTTCGGCCAACGGCCCCTCGGCCACGTCGACGCAGTCCGCGAAGCCGAGCTGGCGCAGCACGTCGAAGCGTGGGCCGTCGGCGCGGCCAGTGACGATTACCCGTCCCGCCCCGGCGGCGCGCGCCATCAACGCGAGGCCCTGGCCAATCGTGCCCGGCCCCAGCACGAGCACGGTGTCGCCGAGGCCGACCTCCCCCACCATCACGGCATCCGCCGCCACGGCCAGCGGCTCGACCAAGGCCCCCAGCTCGGCATCCACCGCGCCGGGCAGCGGCAGGACGTTGCCCGCTTCCACCCGCAGGTAAGGCGCGAAGCCGCCGTCGCAGGACAGGCCGAGGCCCATTGGCGTCCCGCTCAGCCTGGGGTCGCCGGGCCATTTTACGTCGCGCTCCCCGCGGACCACGCGCGGGTGCACCGACACGCGCGTGCCCGGCGCCACCCCGGCGCTCGGGCCGGCCGCCTCGACGGTGCCGGCCAGCTCGTGCCCCATCGTCAACGGCAAATGCGGCACCATGAACTGGTAGCCGTCCGTCCATTCATAGGCATGGACGTCGCTGCCGCAAATGCCGACCGCCTCGACCCGCACCAGCACCTCGCCGCGGCCCGGGGCGCCCGGCTCGGGGATGTCCTGCAGCTCCAGGCCGAAGCCGGGCTGCGTCTTGCGGAGCGCCAGCATGCTCAGAACGGCTCCGGGTAGTGGCCGTGGAAGAAGGTGAGCGGCGGCTTGGCGTTGGGGTCGGTCAGCACCTCGATCAGGTTCGGCTCGTTCGACGCGAAAGCGGCGTCGAGCGCCGGGCCGACATCCTCCCCGCGCTCCACCCGGGCCGCCCGGATGCCGCAGGCGCGCGCGATGGCGGCGTGGTCCACGTCGGCGAAGTCGCAGGCGATGGTGTGGTCGCCCAGGATCGTGTCCTCCCCGTGCTTCTGGAAGCCGAGGATGCCGTTGTTGAGCACGACCACGGTGACGGGCACCTTGAGGCGGCGCAGCGTTTCAAGCTCCGCCCAGGAATGGCCGAAGCCGCCGTCGCCGCACAGGCAGACGACCCGGGCCTCCGGCGCTGCGACCTGCGCGCCGATGGCCAGCGGCACGCCCCAGCCGAGGCCGGCCAGGCCGCGCGGCGTCAGGAACCGCTGCCCGGCCCGCTTCGCCGTCAGATAGTTGATGACCCAGTTCGAGGAGTAGGAAGCGTCGGCGCACACGATGCCATCGGCGGGCAAGCGCCGGTCGATCTCGGCCACCACGCGCTCCGGGCGCACCGGGCCGCCGTCGCGGGTCGTGACGCCCTCGACCAGCGTCCGCCACCCGGCGACGGCGGCGGCGATCTGCGCCTCCACCTCCGGGCGGGCGGCGGCGCGCGTGGACAGGTCGAGCTTCAGCATCTCGTCCCGCAGGGCGGCCAGGGTCAGCTTGGCGTCGCCGAGCAGGCGCAGCGCCTCGTAGTTGCGGCCGATCTCCACCGGGTCGGGGTCGATGTGGATGAAGCGCGCGCCGCGCGGGTAAAGCTGCCAGGAATCCGTGCCGTTCTGGTTGGTGCGGTTGCCGACCAGCAGCACCACGTCGGCGCCCTCCACCATGGAACGCATCTCGCGCGTGCGGGCGCCCAGGCCCATGGTGTTGCCGACCACGCCGAGGGAGAGCGGGTGCGTTTCATCGACGCTGCCCTTGCCCATGAAGGTGGTCGCGACCGGCAGATGCGCGTCCCCCTGCAGCGCCGCGAGCTCAGCGGCGGCGTCGGACAGGTGCACGCCGCCGCCCGCGATGATGAGCGGGCGCTGGGCGTGGGCCAGCAGCCCGGCGGCCTCCGCGATGCGCGCCGGGTCGGCGAGGGTGCGGTCCAGCGGGAAGCGGCCGAGGCTGGATTGGCGCGGGGACGTGCGGCCCGCCTTTTCCGCCAGCAGGTCGGCCGGCACCAGCAGCACCGCCGGGCCGGGCCGGCCAGACGTGGCGGCGGCGAAGGCCATGTCCACGTAGTCTTCCAGCCGGTCGGCACGGTCTATGCGCCGGACGAACTTCGCCACGGCGTCGAACAGGCGGAGGTGGTCAAGCTCCTGGAAGGCGTTCTTGTCCGCGCTGTTGCGGGCCACTTCCTGCACCAGCGCGATCACCGGCACGCTGGCCTTCATGGCCTCCGCCAGCGGCGGCACCAGCAGCGTCGCGGCCGGGCCGTTCTGCGCGGTGACGACGCCGACCTTGCAGGAGATGCGCGCATAGCCGTCGGCCATCGTGCCGCCCATGTTCTCCTGGCGGTAAACCGTCTGCTGGATGCCGACATGCGGCGAGGCAAGGTGGAACGCCGAAGGGAGGCTCTGGCCGAATGTGACCGTCACGCCATGGCGCGCAAACGCCTCCGCCAGACGGAGCGCGACGTTTGCGTTGCCGACGGGTGAGCCGTGATCAGGCATAAATCAACTCCCTCGATGAAGCGTCTTGTTATTTGCGATAACAAACCGCATTGGCCTTGACGTGTCAACCATGCCGCGCGCATTACCGGCGGGCATGGAAATCGAAGCTTCCTTGACACCGATCGACCGGGCGGAAAGCGTCTCGGGGAAAGTCTATCAGCAGCTCCGCAGCGGGCTGGTCCAAGGGCAGCTCGTGCCGGGGCAGAAGCTCGTCCACCGCTTCCTCGCGGGCAAGCTGGGCGTCAGCCCGACGCCGGTGCGGGAAGCGCTGCTGCGCCTGGTGTCGGAGGGGGCGCTGGAGCTTGACGCCCGCGGCATCGCCTGGGTCCCGCGCCTCGCGGCTGACCGCTACGACGAGATCATCGAGCTGCGCGTCGATCTTGAGGGCCGCGCCGCCGCGCGGGCCGCAGCGCTTGCCACGCCGGCTGACATCGCCGACTTGGCCGCCATCCAGGCCAGGTTCCTGAAAGGGCGCGCCGTGATGGACCGGGAGGTGGTCCTGGCGGAGAACGAGCGGTTCCATTTCAGGGTCATCGGGATCGCGGCGATGCCGGTGCTGCAGCGGGTGGTGGAAAGCCTCTGGGTCCAGGTCGGCCCGACCATCAGCCTGCTGTTCTCCGCGCCCCGCGTGCTGTCCCCGGAAGGCCATGCCCATGACGCGCTGATCGCGGCGCTCAGGGTGCGCGACGCCGAGGCGGCAAGCGCCGCGATCAAGCGCGACCTTCGCGAACATGCGGCGGTGCTGTCGCCGATGCTGGCCCAGGCGGCGCAGCCGAGCAACGACGCGCCCGCCCCGCTGAGACGGTCGCGGGCCTCGTCCTGAGATCGGGCGAGGCTTTGCCTGCTTAGGAAGACCAGTTCTCGCGGAAGTCCCCGTACAAGGTCAGCCCGCCGTCCACGAACAGGGTCTGCCCCGTCACGTAGGCCGCGTCGGCCGAGGCCAGGAAGGCGAAGCAGGCCGCGATCTCCGACGCGTCCGCGCTGCGCCCGAGCGGGATGTGCCGCTCGACGGCGCCGCGCGCCGCCGGGTCGCCGGCCCACACGGCATTCATCGGGGTGAGGGTCGCTCCCGGCGCCACCGCGTTGACGCGGATGCCGCGGCCCGCGAACTCCAAGGCCAGGGTGCGCGTCACGTTGCCCATGGCGCCCTTGCTGGCGGCGTAGCTAAGGTAGCCGGGCTTCGGGACCGTTTCGTGCACCGAGGAGTTGTTCAGCACCACGCCGCGCCCTTGCGTGAGGAAATGCCGGATCGCGGCGCGGGCGCACAGCACGGCGCCGCGCAGGTTGACCGCCAGCACGCGGTCGAAATCGGCGATGTCCAGCGCCTCGGTGGCCCCGGGGATCTGCATCCCGGCATTGTTCACCAGCACGTCCAGCCCGCCCAGCCCGCCCAGCCCGGCGATGGCGCTTGCCATGAACTGCTCCACCGCCAGCTCGTCCGCCACGTTGCCCGGAACAGTGCAGTGCGGCCCGGCGGCGACGGGCGGCAGCCAGGCATGGGCGGCGGCCAACGCCGGCCCGTCGTCACGGTCGTTGAGCGCGACGCGCGCGCCCTCCTCCGCGAAGCGCCGGGCGATGGCCAACCCGATCCCCTGCCCCGCCCCCGTGACCAAGACCCGCAACCCGTCCAGCCCGCGCATCGCGTTTTCTCCTGTGCGTCCCGCGCCGGGCGCTTAGTCCGCGGCCAGGGCCGCCGCGTCCGCCTGGTGCCACAGCCTGCCTGCCACCACCACGCTGTCCAGCGCGAAGCGCTGCGTGCCCGTGCGGGTCTGGCCCGACACGTCGGCGAAGGTGAACCGCCCGTCCTCGATCCGCATCACCGTGGCGTCGCCGGTGCTGCCGACTGATAAATCCGCGAGGTCCGGACGCCGCAGCGCGGCGGCGGGCGCCCCCGTGACCGCCCGCACGATGTCGGGGAGCGGCATGCCGAGGCACAGGAACTTGCTCATCGTCTCCATGTTGTCGTATGCCGGCCCGTCGATGCACAGCACATGCACGTCCGAGCTGATGATGTCGGGCGGGAAGCCGCCGGCCAGCATCGCCTCCGCCACCGCAAAGTCGAACGACCCTTTGCCGTGGCCGATATCGAAGATCACCCCGCGCTCCCGCGCCTGCCAGCATGCGTCCCGCACCCGGCCGTCCGCGTGGCAGGGCGCGTTGGGGAACGGCTTGAAGCAGTGGGTCAGGGTGTCGCCGGGCCGCAGCTCCGCGAGCACGTCCGCGTAGCGCGGCGGCGGACGGTCGATGTGGCACATCACCGGCAGGCCGGCGCGGTCGGCGGCTTCCAGCGCGTGGTACAGTGGCGCGATGCCGTTGACGCCGCTGGTGTTGGCGCCCACCCGCACCTTGATGCCGCGGATCACGTCCGGGTTGGCCCGCGCCACGGCGGCGCAGGTTTCCGTGTCCATCAGGCGCATGTCCTGGCTTTCACCGACCATCACCGAGGGCGAGAAGCCGAAGATGCCCGCATGGCTCACGTGCAGGTAGGCCAGGATGCGCGTCTGGCTCGGCTCGATGACGTGCTTGCGGAAGCCCGCGAAGTTGCCGGGACCCGCCGATCCCACATCGACCCAGGTGGTGGTGCCGGCCCGGCGCGCGAGCCGGTCGGCGTCGATGCTGATGGAGGTGCCGCCCCAGTACACATGGGTGTGGAAGTCGATATGGCCCGGCATGACGAGGCAGCCCGACACGTCCCGCACGGCGCGTCCCCGCAGTCCGGCGCCGATGGCGGCCACCTTGCCCGTGGTGAAGGCAATGTCCGCCACCGCGTCGTGCCCGGTGCCCGGGTCCAGCACCCGCCCGTTGCGCAAGATCAGGTCATGGTCCATGGCTGCTGCCTCCTTCGTCATGGGCGCCCATTCTGCGCCGGGCGGCTCCCGGTGTCGAACCGGTTTGCATGGCACCCCCATTGCATACACAATTCCCCGACAACGCCAGAATGCCCGCTGCAGGCCGCGGCAGCACAGCCAGGGAATCGCTGATGGACCACTTGCACTATTTGCTGTCGCGCCGCCGCGCGTTGCAGGGGATCGCGGCGCTGCCGGCCGGCCTGGCGCTGGCGCGCCCGGCGCTCGCCGCCCCGTCCAAGCCGCTCAACTTCATCGGCTGGAGTACCAGCCGCAGATCGCCGAGGCCAACGTCAACACGTTCAAGCAGCTCTACGACGAGAACGTCGCCTACGAGCTGGTGCCCGGCGACTACCACCCCGTGGTGGAAACCAAGCTGCTGGGCGGCCAGGCCATCGACATGATGTACTCGGAGGAAGACCACATCGCCCGCTGGCACGCCGCCGGCTGGGTGCGGGACCTGGAGGGACTGCCGGACGTGGACGCGATCAAGGCCGGCATGTTCCCGGTCAGCCTGCGGTCGATGTCGCTGCCGGACGGCAAGCTCATGGGCCTGCCCTATTACGCGGGCCATAACGCCTTCATCTACAACGAGGAGCACCTGAGCCGGGCGGGCGTCCCGGTGCCCGACGGCTGGGACAGCCTGCTGGACGGCTGCCGCAAGCTGAAGAAGGACGGCGTGTCCGATGCGCCGTACAACAGCGCCTGGGGCCAGAAATGGTCGGAGCTGTCATGGAGCCTGTTTGCGCTTTGGTATGCGGAGGGTGCGCCGGTGTTCGACAAGAACGCTGATTTGGTGGTGGACGCCGCGTTCCGCCGGGTGCTGGAGGGGCACCGCGCGCTGTACAAGGAGCAGCTCGTCACCGCCGACATCATGACGCTGCCGGCGGAAGGCGTGCCGAGCTACTGCACCGGCCGCCACACCTTCATGGTGCTGCACGACTACGACCAGAAGGTCGCCAACGACCCGAAGGCGTCGAAGATCGCCGGCAAGGTGCGCAACGCGCTGATGCCCGGCAAGACGCACTCGACCTTCGCCTGGACGGCCGTGTACCTGATGGGCGCGCAGCCGACCGACGTGGACCGGACCTGGAACCTGCTGCGCTTCTTCGGCGGCAAGGCGAAGGATGGGCAGTACCACGTCATCAAGCGCTGGGCGCTCGAATTCGGGCTTGGCTCCGCCTACAAGGAGGTGATGAGCGACCCGGAGGTGATGGCGAGCTTCTCCCAATGGCGCGACCTGGGGGTGAGCGCCAAGCAGGTCGAGATCGCGACCTCCCGCGACATCGCCAAGACGACGTGGTTCCCGGAATGGGACCTGTTCATGATGCAGCGCACCCAGGACTACATCCGCGGCAACGGCTCGCTGGACCAGTTGTGCGACGGGCTGGTGGGCAAGGTGACGGAACTGAAGAAGCAGTACCAGTAGGCCCCGGTACGCACATGTCGAGCACGACGCACTCCCCGGCGCTGCGTGCGCCCGTCCGCGGGCGGACGACGGAGCGGGTGCCGGGCTTCTCCTACGCCGCCGTCGCCCCCACGCTGCTGGTCGTGCTGCTCGTGGTCGGCGTGCCGCTCGGATACAGCCTGTTCCTCAGCCTCAACCGCATCAACCCGATCACCCATCGCTGGCTGTTCGTGGGCTTCGGCAACTACGCGGCCCTGCCGGGCAATGCGGAGCTTTGGGCTGCGCTCGGGCGCACCGCCTATTTCGCGGCGCTGTCGATGGTCGGCACCACGGTGCTGGGCGCGGTGTTCGCGCTGCTGCTGAACGCGCAATTCTTCGGGCGCGGCTTCCTGCGCAGCGTCGTGCTGGTGCCGTGGGCGATGGCGTCGGTCTCCGTGGGCGTGCTGTGGTCGTTCCTGTTCGCCGGCGACTTCGGCGGCGTGAACGGGGTGCTGAACGACCTCGGCTTGCCGTCGCTCGCGACGCCGTGGCTGGGCGACGGGTTCCGGGCGCTCAACCTCGTGGCCCTGGTGCACGTGTGGAACCAGGCGCCGCTGAGCGCCCTGATGCTGCTGGCCGGGCTGCAGTCCATGCCGGCCTCCTTGCACAAGGCGGCGATGCTGGACGGCGCCGGTCCGGTGCGCCGGTTCGTCAGCATCACCCTGCCCTGGCTCAAGCCGAACCTGCTGTTCATCAGCATCATCGCCACCATCAACGCGCTGATGGCCTTCGACGTGCTGTGGATCATGACGCGCGGCGGACCCGGCAGCGCCACCACGGTGTTGTCCTGGCTCGGCTATCTCACGGCGTTCCAGTTCTTCAAGTTCGGCGAGGGCGCCGCGATCCTTTACGTCCTGACCCTGCTGAGCTTCATCCTGGCGATCCTGTACTTCGCCGTGCTCGGCCCGCGCCGCGCGGCGCCTCTGGGTGCAGGCGGGTTGGCGGCGCTGCCCGGCGGGCGGGGGCGGCACGGCATGGCGGCCCTGCCGCCGTTCCGCCCGCGCGCTCGGCTGCTGCCGCGCCCCGTGGCGCGCGTGCTGGCGCAAGGCGGCTTCTGGGCCGTGGCGCTGCTGGTGTTCCTGTGGTCGGCCCTGCCCGTCGCGGCGCTGCTGCTGATGAGCCTCACCCCCGCCTCCGACCTGATCCGCACGCCGGCCAGCATGGTGCCGAGCGCCATCACGCTCGACAACTTCGTCTCCGTCCTGCTGCCCGGCCGCGTCGCCAGCCAGGCCAGCAGCGTGCAGGCGCAGCGCGTGCCGCTCTCCCTGCTCAACAGCTTCCTGGTCGGCGCCGTGGTCGCGGCGGTCAGCGTCGTGCTGGGCACGCTGGCCGGCTACGCCTTTGCCCGGCACGACAAGGCGCCGGCGTTCAGGCTCTCGCTCTGGGCCTTGCTGCTGACCCGCATGACGCCGGGGCTGACCCTGGTGCTGCCGTTCTTCATCGGCTTCCGCGCCGCCGGGCTGATCGACACGCGCACGGCGCTGATGGTGTCGTACTGCTCCTTCCTGCTGCCGCTCAGCACCTGGATGATGCGCTCCTACTTCGAGGGCGTGCCGCGCAGCTTGGACCGCGCCGCGCTGATCGACGGCTGCTCGCGGCTCAAGGCGCTGTGGAAGATCCTGCTTCCCGTGGTGCGGCCCGGCATCGTCGCCACCGCCATCTTCTGCTTCCTGGCAAGCTGGAACGAGTTCCTGTTCGCGCTGATCTTGACCTCGACGCCGCGGGCGCAGACCATCCCGGTGATCCTGGCGGGGTTCCTGAGCCAGGCGCAGTTCTACACCTACGGCCCGCTGTTCGCGGCCACCGTGCTGTCCATCGCGCCGCCCGTGGCAGTCGCCTTCCTGTTCCAGCGTTACCTGGTGCAGGGCGCGCTGTCCGGCTCGGTCAAGGGCTGAACCTGGAGGGCCGCATGGCGTCCATCTCGATCCACGACGTGTCCAAGAGCTACGGCGCGCTGCCGGTGCTGCGGGGCCTGGACCTCGACATCCGGGACGGCGAATTCGTCTCCTTCCTCGGCCCGTCCGGCTGCGGCAAGAGCACGCTGCTGTTCTGCATCGCCGGGCTGGAGGAGATCAGCGAGGGCGCGATCCGCCTGGATGGGCAGGACATGGGGCGCATCCCGCCGCGCGACCGCAACATCGCGCTCGTGTTCCAGGACTACGCGCTGTATCCGCACATGCGCGTGCGGGAGAACATCGCCTTCCCGTTGCAGCAGCAGAAGCTGCCGGCGCAGACCATTCAGAAGCAGGTGGCCTGGGCGGCGGAGCTGCTCGGGCTGGAGGCGCTGCTCGACCGGTCGCCTGCCGAGCTGTCGGGCGGGCAGCGGCAGCGGGTGGCGGTGGGCCGCGCCATCGTGCGCAACCCGGCGGCGCTCCTGATGGACGAGCCGCTGTCCAACCTCGACGCCAGCCTCCGCGTGCGGATGCGGACCGAGATCAAGCGGCTGCAGCGCGAGCTGAGCATGACCGTCGTGTTCGTCACCCACGACCAGGAGGAGGCGATGGTGCTGTCCGACCGCATCGCCGTGATGGACGCGGGCGTGCTGCAGCAGTTCGCCGAGCCGATGACGGTGTACCGCGAACCCGCCAACCAGTTCGTCGCGAGCTTCATCGGCAGCCCGCAGATGAACTTCCTGCCCGGCCCCATGGCCGGCGGCGGCATGGGGCCAGACAGCCTGCTCGGCGTGCGCCCGCACGACCTGTCGCCCACCCGCCGCCCTGGCCCGGACGAGCTGGCCATCGAGGGCACGCTGACGCTGATCGAGCCGGCCGGGCCGGTGACGTTCCTCGACGTGACGCTGGCCGATGGCAGCCTGGTCAAGGCGACCTGTCCGGACCCCGGGGCCTATCGCCCCGGCGAGCGGCTTTCCCTTGCCGTGCCACGCCGCACCGTGTCGATCTTTGACGCGACAAGCGGGGTACGGACGGGCGCCCTGGAGCCGTCGGGCAAGACCCTGGTCCGGATGAACAGCGGCGAGGCGATCGTTCACGGATCTTGACTGGCTCCCAGGCCTTGGCAGCGACCGGCGAAGCGGCGCCCGGAGCGTACACCCTGTTGAAACCCGGTCGGCCTATTTTGGGAACCACCGTGACGTGTTCTGCAATAGCTGCCATCATTTCGAGTGGATGCCCGGCGGTAAGAGTGGGCTTGTCCTAAGGCAGATCAGGATGGACGACGCAGTATCTCAACTCGCTCGGCAACTGCTGGATGGCGGCTTCACCCAATTGTCGCATCGGGAGCAACGCGTCATTTCTTCCATCGCGAGGCGCTGTCATGTATCGCGCGACGTGAATGCGGCGCAAGAGGAGACCCAGACTTACGGTGATCGGCTCGCGGACAAGGTTGCGCGGTTCGGCGGCTCCTGGACGTTCATCGTGACATTTACGAGTCTGCTGCTTGGGTGGATCGTGCTGAATACAGTGGTCCTGGCCCGGTATGCTGGAGGCTTTGACCCTTACCCGTACATCTTCCTGAACCTGCTCCTGTCCATGATCGCTGCCTTGCAGGCGCCCGTCATCCTCATGTCCCAGAACCGTCAAGCAGCAAGGGACAGGCTGGCGGCTGGCCTCGACTACGAGATCAACCTGAAATCGGAGATCGAGATCATGGCCTTGCACGATAAGCTGGACCGCATCCGTGTCGAGCATCTCGAAGGGGTGCTGCGCGAGCAAAGCGGGCAGCTTCGGCTCTTGCTCCAATATGCTGACGAGAAGGCCCGCCATGAGTGACGCTGACAGGAGGATGCCTTGACCCATGACGCCGATGACGCCCTGCAAGGCCTGATCGACACAATGCTCCCCGGCGGCCACGGCTTTCCCGCGGCGAGCGCCACCGGGATGGCCGGGCTGCTCGCCGCGCGCCTGCACGCTGCCGACCCAGCCTTGCCGGGTCGGCTCGACGCGGGCCTGCGCACGGGGGGCGCGCTGCCGGACGGCGCGGCGGGCTGGCACGACGCCGTGGCACGGCTGGAGGCGGGCGAGCCGAAGCTGTTCGACGAGGTGCGGAAGTACGCCTATCTCACCTATTACGAGCAAGGCAGCGTCATCGCGGCGATCCGCGCGCTCGGCCTGCGCTATAACGACGCGCCGCTGCCTGAGGGCTACCCAGCCGAGCCGTTCGATGCTGTCTCGGACGCGCCGCGCCACGCGCGGGGGCGCTGGATCGGGACGGAGCAGGTGCAGCCCGTCGATGTGAGCCGGCTTGGCCTGGAGGAAGCCCGATGAGAAAACCCGATCCCGTGGACGTTCTGGTGATCGGCGCCGGGGCGAGCGGCGCGGTCAGCAGCCTGGTGCTCGCGCAGGCGGGGCTGCGGGTCGTCTGCCTCGACCAGGGCGGCTGGACCGAGCCGGCGCAGCATCCGCATTACAGCGACGACTTTCAGTACCAGCGCCAGAACCGCTGGAGTCCGGAGCCGAGCGTCCGCCGCGGGCCGGACGACTACCCGGTCGAGGGCAAGCAGTCCCATGCGCTGATGTGGAACGGCGTTGGCGGCTCGACCAACGTGTTCGCGGCGCTGTGGCCCCGCTTCCGTCCGTCCGACTTCCGCAAGGGCCGGGAGCACGGCCTCGCTCCGGACTGGCCGATCACCTACGAGGAGCTGGCGCCGTTCTACGACGAGGCCGACCGGCTGGTGGGCGTGAGCGGGCTGACCGGCGACGCCGGGATGCCGCCGCGGGCGCCGTATCCGCTCGGCCCGCTGCCGATGCGCAACAGCGGACGGACGATTGCACAGGGCTTCGAGCGGCTCGATTGGCATTGGTGGCCGATGCCGGCTGGGATCATCTCGGAAAGCTACGACGGGCGGGCCGCCTGCAACGGCTGCGGCAACTGCGGCTCCGGCTGTCCGCGCGGCTCGATGGCGAAGATGTCGATCACGCTGTGGCCCAAGGCGCTGGCGGCCGGGGCGGAGCTACCGCCCGGCGCGCGGGTGGAGCGGATCGAGACCGGGCCGGACAGACGCGCCACCGGCGCCGTCTACATCGACCGCGCGACGGGCGCGCGGGTGCAGCAGGACGCCGCGGTGGTCATCCTTGCCGCCAACGGCGTCGGCAGCCCGCGGCTGCTGCTGCTGTCCGAAAGCGCCCGGCATCCGCGGGGCCTCGCCAACGCCAACGACGTGGTCGGACGCTACCTGCTGCACCATACGCTGGTCGCGGCGGAGATCGGGGTCGATCAGCCGATTGACAGCCACATCGGCAACTCGGGCGCGGTCATCAGCAGCGAGTTCGCGGAGACCGACGCGTCCCGCGGCTTCGTCAACGGCTTCAACTTCAACGTCGCGCGCACGGGTCCCGCCGGCACGGCCGCCATCGGCGCGTTCGGCCAGCATGCGGCGCCGTGGGGCGCCGCGCACCATGCCTGGTTCGCGCGCCACTTCGGGCACAGCTTCGGCGCCTACGCCATCGGCGACGACCTGCCGCAGGCGTCGAACCGCATCACGCTGTCGCAAGCCGAGGTGGACGGTGACGGGCTGCCGGCGGCCAAGCTGCATTACGTGCCGCACGAGAACGACGCGCGCATGATGCGCTACGGCATCGAGCGGCTGCGCGACCTGGCGCGGAGCGTCGATGCGTTCGACGTGGCGATCAACGACTACGTCGAGGACGGCGTCTACCGCACCCCGGCTTGGCACATGCTGGGCACCTGCCGCATGGGGAGCGATCCCGGCAGCTCGGTCGTGAACCAGTGGCACCAAAGCTGGGAGGTCCCGAACCTGTACATCGTCGATGGCAGCAGCTTCGCGACCGGTGGCGTGGTCAACCCGACCAGCACCGTGACCGCGCTGGCGCTGCGCTGCGCACGGCATCTTGCGGCCGGGTTCCGCGATGCGCGGCGGGCCGCTTGAAGGATTCCCGCGTTTTGCCAGGAAGGATCCCCATGCAGCACCCCAGCCGCTTCGCCGCCCTCGCCGCCTGCCTGCTCGCCGCCGCCTGCGCCACGCCGCAGCAGCGGGCGGAGGACCGGGAGAACCTGCTGTCCGCCGCGGGCTTCAGCG
>JAABUQ010006376.1_pt1 | contig 17944 bp, 17 predicted proteins | sample 5560001 | NCBI WGS metagenome assembly JAABUQ01 (sample SAMN10711888, study PRJNA513371) | rock metagenome | isolation source: Antarctica rocks | place: Antarctica: Victoria Land, Finger Mt nord | collected 2015-12-18
AAGCGAAACGATGTATCATTCGCAGCCGTCTCCTGGCTGTCAATCCGACCGGGTGCCTGATGATGAATGCCGGGCACTCCCGATGAGGCACATCCTTCCCGGACCGGTGCGCAACCTGGCCCGCGGCATCGGCTTCGTGCTGACAGTCATGGCCTGCGCGATCGCCGCCTACATGTGCTGGGGCTGGTCGTTCGGCGACGCGCTCTATTTCACCATCCTGACCGTATTCACGGTGGGCTATGACGAGGTCCGGCCGATCGACACGGTGGGCCTGCGCATCATCACCATGGCGCTCATCGTGCTGGGCTGCTCGGGGACGATCTTCCTCACCGGCGCGCTCGTCCAGTTCATCACCTTCAACCAGATCAACGAGATCCTCGGCATCAGGCGCATGAAGAACCAGATCGAAGACCTGCACGGCCACGTCATCATCTGCGGATACGGACGCATCGGCGTCATGCTGGCGCGCGAGCTCGCCGCCGGGCGCCAGCGCCTGGTGGTGCTGGAACGCGACGAGACACGCCACGCGCAGGCGCAGGCGCAGGGCCATCTCTGCCTGATCGGCGATGCTACCGAGGAGGAAGCGCTCCGGCGTGCCGGCATCGAGCGGGCGGCGGTGCTCGCCACCGTGCTGCCGGACGACGCCCTCAACGTGTTCATCACGCTGAGCGCACGCAGCCTGAACGCGAACCTGACCATCATCGCGCGCGGCGAGGCGGCGGCGACGGAGCGCAAGCTGCTGCAGGCCGGTGCCGATCGCGTGGTGATGCCGACCCACATCGGCGCGGAGCGGATCGCCGAGATTATCCTCTATCCCGAGCTGAGCTCCTCCATCCGCGCTCCGCAACGCGAGGCGTCGGCAAGCCTGCGTCAGCTCGGGCTCGAGCTCGAGGTGGTCATCGCCGAGGACGGCGCTCCCTTCGCAGGGTGCACGGTCACCGAGATCGAGCAGAGTGCCGGGCACGGGTTCCTGGTGCTGGCCGTGCAGGCGCCCGGCGCACCGCCGATGGACGGGCTGCCGCCGAACACCCGCGTGCCGCCCGGAAGCGGCGTTACCGTCGTGGTGCGAGCCGGACATGGCGTGGCGCTCGAAGGCTTTCGTGCCCGATCCTGAGCCCCAGCATGGGCAACGGGAGGATCATACCGGCGGCCCTTCGGGCTGACCGGTATGCACGTGGGGTTGGCGGGGCGGCCACGTGCAAAATATGACCCGTGATACCGGTCGCCCTATTGGGCGGCTGATATCAGTCCGGAAGCCGGTCGAAGACCACCTGGTCGCGGCCCTCACGCTTGGCGGCGTAGAGTGCTTCGTCCGCGCGCCGGATCATCGAGGTCACGTCGTCGCCGATCCGCATCCACGTCACCCCCATGCTGCACGTCACGCGGATCGGGTCGCCCTCGAAGATGACGGGAGCCTCGAAGACGGCGCTGCGTAGAGTCTCGATCCGCTCGAACGCGTCCGGCTTCAGCCCGGGCAGCACCAGCAGCAGCTCCTCGCCGCCGTAGCGGCCGGCCAGGTCGCCATCCCGCGTGCTTTCGGACAAGCGGCAACCGACCTCGCGCAGCACCGCGTCGCCACCGAGATGACCGAACACGTCGTTGACCTTCTTGAAATAGTCCAGGTCCAGCAGGGCCACGCCGAGGGGCATTCCGGCCAGGACGGCATCCTCCATCGCCAGGCGCAGACCTTCGAGGACGGCCGGCCGGTTCAGCAGACCGGTGAGCGCATCGAAGGTCGCCTGCTTGAGCAGGACCAGCCGTGCCTGCTCGATCTCGCGCGTGCGCGCCCCCACCAGCGCTTCGAGCTGACGCTGGCGCACCAGCAGGTAGCCGATACGCAACCGCCAGAGCAGCGCCAGGACGCCGAGGATGAGGACCGTCCCACCTGCATAGACGGGCCAGGTCCGCCACCACGGCGCACGGATCTTTATCGTGATGCAAACGGAATCGGACAGCAGCCGATGCAGCGGATCGACTGCCATCACCTCGAACACCAGCTTTCCCGACGGCACGTACGGATAGCGCACCTCGTGTGCCGCCGTCTCGACCCAGCCCCTATCGAGGCCACGCAGCCGATACTGGAAACGGATCGATTTCTCCAACTTGAAATCCAGGGATGCGAAGGTGATCACCAGTGGATCGGTGGACCATCTCAGATGTATCAAGCCGCCCTGGACCTGCGCCGACGACAGAATGCGGCTGCCGACGCTGATCCCGGTGACCATGGGGTGCAGCTTCATCTCGTTGAACAGGCTCCTCGTGTCGACCAGATGCGAAAGGCCGCCGAACGTGCCGAACCACGACGTGTCATCATCGTCGATGAACACGGCGCCCTGGTTAATGTCGTTCGCCGCCAGTCCATCCTGGTCATCGAGGTGACGCCAGCTCTTGCCGTCGGTAACATCCAGGCCGTGATCGGTGCCGATCCAGATCCGGCCGGCCGCGTCCCGCTGCATCGTCTCCACTTCCTGCGAGACGAGATGGCCCGACGGCTCTTTGTCGCGGCCGATAATCATATCGTTATGTATATGAAGACGGGTGATGCCCGTGGTGTAGCTGCCCAGCCAGAGAGTTCCGTCGGCAGCGAAAGTCAGCGACCGCGTCTGATAGCCGCCCTCGGGATCGGTTTGCAGGACCGAATGCCATTGCTGCCGATCATCGCAGTGAAACAAAGCCTTTTCCGTCAATACCCAGGGCTCTCCGGCGCCATCGAAGGTCATCGTGAAGACGCGGCCCATCTGCGGCACGATGTCCGAGAGCACCGACGGCCGCGCATCGTCGGGCCGATCAATCCTCGCCAGTCCACGGATGGTGGCGATCCAGATCGATCCCGCGGGATCGATCTTGATCGTGCGGATCGGGGCGAGCTTCGCGATGGTCTCGCTTAGCCCGGTTCGCGGATCGCGGCGGATCAGGGTGCCATCGTCGCAGCCGACCCAGAGCAAGCCTTGCGCAGACCTGACGAGCGCGAAGGACCTGCAAGGATACCGCCACTTCGTCGCCGGATGGTCCAGCTGGTGTTGCGTATCCGGCAGGCCTGCACGTTCGGCGATGGCATCGACCGCGAGGTCGCTGGCGACCCAGAATGTCCCGGCACCGTCGCGCGTCATGCCCCAGACCAGATCGTCGGCAAGACCCTGCGCGCGGCCCCAACTCTCGAACAACCCTGGCCCGACCATGCGCGCAACACCGCGGCCGTAATTGCCGATCCAGAGCGAGCCTTCGCGATCGACCAGCATCGTCGTGACGGCAGCGTAGGACATGTCCTGGTCGCGGCCGTAGGTGATCCACTGGCCGTTCTGATGCACCAGCAGACCCTTGGCACCCTGCGTCACGATGCGCCCATCCGCGTCCTCGACCAGTTCGAGCAGTCCAGAGTCCCGCGCGAAGCGACCGGCACCGCCTGGAGCATCGATGCTGCTGAAGCGGCTGGCGCTGCGCGGCAGGCAGGCGATCCGTCCAGGACTGCGCAGCCAGAGCGTCCCATCGTGACCGCGCAGCAACGCAGTCCAGTGATCCGCCGGCAGGCCGGCAGCCGCGTCGAACACGGTGACCCCGCCTTTATCCAGCCTGCAGATCGCCGCACCGCAGCCCAGCCAGACATCATCGTGCTCGACGATGACGGTGTCGATGTCCGCAGCCAGCAGGGCCCGGTTGGGATCGTGCGCGACCGCTGCGTTCATGACGAAAGGCATAACGGAGAGAACATCGCCCGGGCCGGAATGGATCACCAGCAGACGATGATTGCGCACCAGCAACAGGTCGCGACCGAGCACCGCGGCCCGATGCACCGCCTCGCCGTCCGTGGCAGGGTCGAGGGGGGCGGAAACGGCGCCCCCGGAGCCGGACAGGTAGACGCGGTCGGGAAAGACCACCCAGATGCGGCCGTCCTGAGCTGCGCGGACGGACCTGACGTCACCCATCATGGGCAGCCCATCCTGCTCGCCGAGACGGCTGAAGCGGAAACCATCATAGCGGTAGAGGCCGTTTTCGGTGCCGGCGTACAGGAAACCGGCTCGATCCTGCGCCAGGGAGTTGACGCTCATATTGGAGAGACCGCTTTCCTCATCGAACGAGCGCAACACCAGACGTTGCGCCGCCGCCGGATGAGTGCCGGCCAGGAGGACGAACAGGAGAAGCCGAGTGGTCAGGCAGACCAGCCCATGAGCGATCGGCGATCGGCTATACTGTTGTTTTGTCCGAACGAAACACATCGGGATGGATACGATCAGCCGTTCTATGCTACGACCCTTCGTACCTCATCTTTCACAATAAATCGTAAACGCAACAACGTCGGCATGCACGGAGCACGCGGAGCGGCCACGTGCAGAACATGACCGCGATACCGGTCGCCCCGTGGAGCGGCCGGTGTCAGACGTTGAAGCGGAACAGCAGCACGTCGCCGTCGCGGACCACGTAGTCGCGCCCCTCGATACGCATCCGCCCTGCTTCCCTGGCACCCTGCTCGCCCTTATAGGCGACGTAGTCGTCGTAGGCGATCGTTTCGCAGGCGATAAAACCGCGTTCGAAGTCCTTGTGGATCACGGCGGCGGCCTGCGGTGCCCGCGTGCCGACCGTGATGGTCCAGGCGCGAGTCTCCTTGGGTCCGCAGGTGAAGTAGGTGGTCAGTCCGAGCAGGCCGTAGCCGGCGGCGATCACCCGGTCGAGCCCGCTGTCCGACAGGCCGAGCCCGTCCAGGAATTCGCGCCGGTCCGCCTCGGCGAGCTGGCTCACCTCCGCCTCGATCGCGGCCGAGACCACCACCATCGCCGCTCCCTCCGCCGCCGCCTTCAGCGCCACGCGCCGGGACTGCGCATTGCCGCTGGCCGCCGCTGCCTCCTCGACGTTGCAGACGTAGAGCACCGGCTTGGAGGTCATCAGCTGCAGGCGGCGGACCGCTTCTTCCTGGCCTTGCGGAATCGCGCTCCGTGCCGGCCGGCCGGCACGGAGCGCTTCCAGGATCGGCTCCATCAGGTCCACCTGGGCCGCGGCCTCGCGGTCGTTCTTGGCCTTCTTCTGCAACGGCACCAGCCGCCGCTCCAGGCTGTCCATATCCGCCAGCATCAGCTCGGTCTCGACGGTGTCGGCGTCGCGGGTCGGATCGATCGAGCCCTCGACGTGGGTCACGTCGTCATCCTCGAAGCAGCGCAGCACGTGGATGATCGCGTCCACTTCGCGGATATTGGCGAGGAACTGGTTACCCAGGCCTTCGCCGCGCGAGGCGCCGCGCACCAGCCCGGCGATATCGACGAACTCCAGGCTGGTCGGCAGGATCTTCTGCGACTTCGCGATCAGGCTGAGCGGCTCTAGCCGCGGATCGGGCACCGCCACCCGGCCGACGTTCGGCTCGATGGTGCAGAACGGATAGTTCGCCGCCTGTGCGGCCGCGGTCGCGGTCAGCGCGTTGAAGAGAGTGGACTTGCCGACGTTCGGTAGTCCCACGATGCCGCAATTGAAGCCCATCAGATCTTCCTTTTCTCGCCCACACGTGCGGGTTGGGGCTCTGGCAGCCCCGGTGCGAGGCGCTGGGCGACACGGGTCATGAACGCCTCGGGCTGCCCCTCTGCAAGCAGCACGGCCGCATCCGCCAGCTCGTCGAGCATCGCCGCGAGCCAGGCCTGGTCCGCCTTGGCGAAATCTCCGAGCACATGACCGGTGACGCGCTCCCTGCTGCCGGGATGGCCGATCCCGAGCCGCACCCGCCAGTAATCCTGCGTCCCGAGCATCTGGTCCATGCTGCGCAGACCGTTATGTCCCGCAGCACCGCCGCCGCGCTTGATGCGCAGCCTGCCCGGCATCAGGTCGAGCTCGTCATGCCAGGCGGTGATGCACTCGGCGGGGATCTTGTAGAAGGCCGCCGCCTGCTGCACCGCCTTGCCGGACTCGTTCATGTAGGTCAGCGGCTTGAGCGCCAGGATCCTGTGGGCGCCGATCGCACCCTCGGCGACCTCACCCTTGAACCGGCGCCGCCACGGCGAGAAGCCATGACGGCGCGCGATCGCGTCGAGCGCCATGAAGCCGATGTTATGGCGCTGCCTGGCCATGCCGGGCTCGGGATTGCCGAGCCCGACCCAGAGCAGCATCGCCATGATCCGCTGCGGGTGACTACTTCTTCGCGGCCGGCTTGGATGGAGCAGCCTTCGCCGGTGCCCCGCCCTTGGCAGGCGCCGCACCCTTGGCCGGAGCGGCGCCCTTGGCGGGAGCCCCCCCCTTCGGGGCCGCAGTGAGCGGCAACGCCGCGGCAGCGGCCGCTGCATCGGCCTCCGGATCGGCGACCACGGTCGGAGCGGCAATCGTGGCGATCACGAAGTCACGGTCGGTGATGACCGGGATGGCGTGCTCGGCGTTCCTGATGTCGGACCAGCGCACGTTGTCGTTGATGTCCAGCGCGGACAGGTCGACCTCGAAGCGCTCCGGAATGTGGTCCGGATCGACATTCACCTCGACCGCATGGCGCACCACGTTGAGCACGCCGCCGCGCTTCAGCCCGACCGACGTCTCCTCGCCGGTGAACAGCACCTGGACCGCGACCTTGATCCGCTCGCCGGGTGCGAGACGCTGGAAGTCCACGTGGATCGGCCGGTCGCTGACCGGATGCAGCTGCACGTCGCGCATCAGCGCGCGGGTGCTGGCGCCGCCGTCGGTGGCGATCTCGTAGAGCCGCGACCGCCAGCCGGTGCGGGTCAGCTCGCGCAGCACGATGCGCGGATCGAGCGAGATCAGGCTGGGGTCCTGCTTGGCGCCGTAGATGACGCCCGGGACGAGACCGTCCCGCCTCGTCGCACGCGCTGCCCCCTTACCAGCCCTCGCGCGCGCCGACGCATCGATCGTCGTAAAATTGGCCACAATAACTCTCCTGGAACAGGCCGGCCTCCAGGGGTGCCGGCGCAGTGCGGCGGTTTAGCCAATCCTGCGGATTGACGCAAGAAAACCGCCATACCAGCGGGTCAGCCGACCTCGGTCAGCGACCAGGACGCCTCGGGGTCCGCGCCCGGTTCCAGCCAGAGCGGGATCGCGTTGGGCAGGCGCACGTTGGCCGGCAGGTTCATCACCTTGCGCAGGGCCCGGAACATCGCGCCGTGGCATACGATCATGACCACTCCCTCGCCGGCGGTGGCACGGTTCACGGCGCCTGCGGCACGCGCCATCAGGTCGGCGAACACCTCGGCGCCCTCCGGCGTGTAGTCGCCGGCGATCCAGCTGTCGTACCAGTCGCCCATCGGCTGGCCTTCCTGCACACCGAAGCAGACCTCGCGCAGGTCGGGATCGGTCGTGATCGAAAGCGACGGGTGGCCGCCCCGGGCCATCGCATCGACCACCATCTCGGCGGTGCGCAGGGCACGGACCAGCGGCGAGGACACGACACGCTTGATCGGCGCGAAATCCACGGCACCGGAGGCCAGCACGCCGCCGGCGCGCACCGCCTGGGCCAGGCCACGCTCGTTCAGCGCGATATCGGAGCGGCCCTGCGACAGCCCGCGTGCGTTCCAGTCGGTCTCGCCGTGACGGAGATACCAGAACGGCCTCGGCTCCAGCCGCATCAGTCGAACAGCGAGCTCACCGAGCTCTCGTCCGATATCGCGCGCATGGCGTTGGCGAGCAGCTGGGCGATGCTGATCTGGCGGATGTTGGCGCTCTGCTCGACGGCCTCGGTGGCGAGGATGCTGTCGGTGATGGTCATCATCTCGATCGGCGAGGCGGCGACGCGCGCGACGGCGCCCCCGGTCAGCACGCCGTGGGTGACGTAGGCGCTCACCGAGGTCGCCTTGTGCTCGATCAGGGCGGTGGCGGCGTTGCTGAGCGAGCCTCCGCTATCGACGATGTCGTCGATCAGGATGCAGTGCCGGCCCGATACGTCGCCGATCACGTTCATCACCTCCGATACGCCGGCATGCTCGCGCCGCTTGTCGATGATGGCGAGGTCGGTGTCCAGCCGCTTGGCGAGCTGCCGCGCGCGTATCACGCCGCCCACGTCCGGCGACACCATCATCAGGTCGCGCCCCGGATAGCACTCCTTGATGTCGCGGGTGAACAGGGGTGCCGCGAACAGGTTGTCCACCGGGATGTCGAAGAAGCCCTGGATCTGGCCAGCATGCAGGTCCAGCGTCAGCACCCGGTTGGCGCCCGCCTCGGTGATCAGGTTGGCGACCAGCTTGGCGCTGATCGGAGTGCGCGGACCGGATTTTCGATCCTGCCTCGCATAGCCGAAATACGGGATCACCGCGGTGATGCGTCGCGCCGAGCCCCGGCGCAGCGCATCGAGCATGATGAGCAGCTCCATCAGGTTGTCGTTGGTCGGGTAGCAGGTGCTCTGCACCACGAAGACGTCCTCGCCGCGCACGTTCTCCTGGATCTCGACGAAGATCTCGAGGTCGGCGAAGCGGCGCACCACGGTCCGGCACAGCGGCAGGTTGAGCGCCGCGGCGACCGCGTCGGCGAGCGGCCGGTTGCTGTTGCAGGCGACGATCTTCATGGCAATGGCTTCATGGCGATGGCTCCGCGACCTGTAGAGCCCGAAGCATGCCCCGGCGTGCGAGGACCCGGGCGCGGCGCCTTCCTAGCAACCTGCCATCGTGCTGTCACGTCAGGAGGCGCCGGCTCCGGGTGCACGGACCTGTTTCTTGTCCAGCGTGTGTCCCGCTTGCATGCCGGAAGCGGGCGGCGGCACCGGCTTGTGGGTGCGGCCGGAATTGTTGGTGATCACCTGTCGCACGCCGCCCGCGGCCTCTCGCGCCACCACCATCGAGACGTCGCCCCAGTATCCATCCAGCGTGTGCGCCGGAATGTCGTTGAGCTGCGCCACGCGGCCGGCCTCGCCGCCGGAGGCGTTCAGCACCGTCCAGACGATCTCGACATGATCGGTCCTGGTGTCGAGGCGGCTCAGCTTGACCTGTCCGCGCAGGGTGAAATCAGCGCCGTCGGCGGTGTTCTGGATGACGTTGCCGCCGTCCGGCAGCGCGACCGCCATCTGCCTGGCCAGCGAGGTGTCGCCGTCCCCGGGAGCGCCGCTGACCCCGGTGAAGAAGATGCGGGCCGGCCGGTTCATCAGGCTGTGCGGGTCGGACTGCATCTGCGCCGCCTGGATGCCGGTCAGCAGGTCGGCGAGCCTTGGCCCGGCATCGCCGGCAACGCGCGAAAGCGTCGCGGGATCGCCGCGCAGCCAGGTATCCGCGGCGAGCGGCGCGCCCGCGACGGTGCCGCGAAGCTCGCCAGAGGGGTTGAGCACGCCGAAGCTCGGCACCACCATACCCTGGCGCAGCACGGCGCTCGTCTGCAGACGCCAGTCGCCCGGCTTCGCGGCCTGCGCCACCGCCGGCACCTCCTGGGCGAGCAGCGCCTGCGACAGGTCGCGGGCCAGCAGCGGCGAGGCGGCAGCGGGCAGCAGCGCCTGCGTCGGCGCCGGCACCGACAGCCGCGCCGGTGGCGGCACCGCGAGCCGCATGGCATTGCCACCGGGATTGCCCTGGAACGGATGCGGCAGGTCGCCGCAGCCGGCCAAAGAGGCCGCGAGCACGAAGGCGACGATCCGACGCGGTCTCAACGCGGACACGCGATCACCGAGATCTGGTGGCCGATCGGACCGCCGCCGGCGAGCGTGCGCCGGCGATGGCTGAAGAAGCGCTGCGGGTCGGACAGGGTGTCGAGGTCGAGCGATTCCACGATGCCCACGCCGCAGCCGCGCAGCCGTGCCGCGCAGTAGCCGGGCAGGTCGAACTGGTAGTGCCCGGTGCGCCGGCCGGGTGCCAGGAACGGTTCGGCCTGGACCAGGCCGGCACCCAGCACGGCGTCGCGCACCTCCTCGCCGACCTCGTAGGAGGCCGGCGCGATGCAGGGCCCGATCGCAGCGCGCAGCCCCGCGCCCGCCCCGAGCGCCTGCATCGCCGCGACCGTCGCCTCCAGGATGCCGGCGACGGCACCGCGCCAGCCCGCATGCACCGCGGCCACGAGCCCGCAGGACGCATCGGCCAGCAGCACCGGCGCGCAATCGGCGGTGATGATCCCCAGTGCCAGTCCCGGCACGCGCGTCACCATGGCGTCGGCGCGCGGCCCCTCGCCCGGCAGCCAGGCCTGCTGCACCGTCACGCAGCCGGTGCCATGCACCTGGGTGACACCGAGCAGCGCGTCCGGCGCGACCCCAACGGCCCTTGCCACGCGGGCGCGATTCTCGCGCAGCAGGTCCGGGTCGTCGCCCGAGGAGAGGCTGCAGTTCAGGCTCTCGAAGGGTCCTGTCGAGACGCCGCCGGCGCGTGTGAAGAAGCCATGCGGGATGCAAGCGAGCTGCGGACTGGCGAGGAAGGGCGGCGTCATGCGGCAGTGTCCCTGAAGCCGGGCTCCTCGAAACCCGGCAAGCTGGCGAGCGAGGGGTGGCACAGCGCCATCGCCTTGAACAGCGTCCCCATGCGCACCGGATCGGTCAGGCGATGCCCCGCCTCGACCAGCGCACCGCCCTGCCCCTGCGGCAGCGCCTGCACCAGCCGCTCGATCCGGGCGAACAGGCCGAGCCGCTCCAGGAAGCGGCCCTGCGTCACCGGACCGAGCACCCGGACGCCGGAAGCCGCCTCGCTTAGCGCCGGAAAATCGACATGCGCGGTCAGATCGGCCTCGCCGGGTGCTGCCAGCGGATCGCAGGGAGCGCCCTCCTTCAGCGCTTGCAGCGTGTCGCCGTAGCCGGCCTCGCCGGGACCGTAATCCAGGAACAACGCGACGCCGCCTTGAGCGCGAAGGCGCTTGCACAGCCAGTCCACCAGTTCCAGCGCCGGCACGCAGCTCTCGATGCAGCTGCCTTCCGGCATGGGACGCCGCCCTGCCGGCCCCGGCGGCGGCCCGGACGCATGCCAGGCCGAGCGTCCGTGCTCGACGTGATGCTCCAGCCAGCCCTCCGCGACGCGCCGGAACTGGCGGATCGGCAGCGCATCGAGGAACTCGTTGGCGAGCAGGATCAGTGGCCCGTCCGGCAGGGCCTCGATGCAGTCGTGCCAGGTCGCTTCCAAGGGTCCTGCCGCGACCTGCTGAAGCTGGCGAAGGCGCGGCGAATTCTCGACCAGGTCGAGGCGCAGCGCCCGGGCGAAGTCGGGTGCGACACGGCCGATCAGGCGCAGCGCGTCGGCCATCAGCGTGCCCCGCCCAGGGCCGGCCTCGGCCAGGATCACCGGATCGGGCCGCCCCATCGACTGCCAGACCACTGCCGCCCAGGCACCCAGGATCTCACCGAAGGCCTGCGATATCTCCGGCGCGGTGGTGAAGTCGGCGAACGGGTCGCGGGTCGCGTAGTAGGCGGCGTTGGCGCGTGCCATGAATTGGTCGAGGCGCTCTCTCAAGAGGCGAGAGCCGGCCGCATACGCGCGTTCAGCATCAGCCCGAGGCCCGCGATCAGCATCGGCACCGACAGCAGCTGCCCCATGGTCACCCCGAAGGCCAGGAAGCCAAGGAAGGCATCCGGCTGGCGGAACATCTCGCCGATCATGCGCGCCACCGCGTAGCCGGCCAGGAACAGCCCGGAGAGCAGGCCTGGCCGCGCCCGCAAAGCGGGTTGCCGCGCGGCCGCGATCATCACGCCGAACAGCAGCAGCCCCTCCAGCAGCGCCTGGTACAGCTCGGACGGATGGCGCGGCACCTGGTCCACGTTCGGGAAGATCATCGCCCAGGGCAGCGAGGCGGGCGCCGGGCGGCCCCATAGCTCGCCGTTGATGAAATTGGCGATCCGCCCGAGCCCGAGCCCGATCGGCACCACGGTGCAGACCCGGTCGGCGAACAGCAGCATCGGCAGCCGCCGCTTCAGCGCGAACAGGATGATGGCCAGGATCACGCCGAGCGCCCCGCCATGGAAGCTCATGCCGCCGTGCCACACCTCGAGGATGGCGGCGGGATGCGAGAGGTATAGCCCGGACTGGTAGAACAGCACGTAGCCGATGCGGCCGCCGAGCACGACGCCGAGCGTCGCCCAGGTCAGGAAGTCGTCCACGTCGAGCGGCGTGCCGGCGACCGGGCTCCAGGTCACCAGCCGTCGCATCAGCCGCCAGCCGGCGACCAGCCCGACGATGTAGGCGAGCGCATACCAGCGTATCGAGATCGGGCCGAGATGCAGCAGCACCGGGTCGAACTGGGGGAATATCAGCACGGGCAGCATGGGATACTCCGCCGGATCAGAGATGCGGCTCGGCGCGCATGAGGTGGTCCCGCACGTAGCGCTGCACGCCGGCCTCGAGCGTGGTGAACTGCCGTTCGTAGCCGGCCGCGCGCAGCCGGCCCATGTCGGCCTGGGTGAAGGACTGGTACTGCCCGCGCAGGGCTGGCGGCATGTCGATGAACTCGACGGCGCGCGGCCTGTCCGCGGCGTCGCACACCGCGTGGGCCAGGTCGAGGTAGCTGCGCGCAACGCCGGTGCCGCAGTTGAACAGGCCGCTGACGTGCGGGTGGTCGAGCAACCACAGCATGACGTCGACCACGTCGCCGACCCAGATGAAGTCGCGCGCCTGGGCACCGTCGGCCACGTCCGCGCGATCGGAGCGGAACAGCCACGCCGGACCGCCGGCCGCCACCTCGTCGTACTTCACCTTCACCACCGAGACCATGCGGCCCTTGTGCAGCTCGTTCGGGCCATAGACGTTGAAGAACTTAAGCCCTGCCCACTGCGGCGGCGCGGCCTCGCCGCGGGCCAGGCACGCCGTCACCTGCCGGTCGAAGGCATGCTTGGAGAAGCCGTACAGGTTCAGTGGACGCAGCCGGTCGAGCAGGGCCGGGTCGTCGCTGAAGGCGTCCGCTCCCGAGGCGGCGCCGTAGGTCGCGGCCGAAGAGGCGTAGAGGAAGGCGATGCCGGCTTCGGCGCACCATGCCCAGAGCCGGCGTGGCAACTCCACGTTGCTGCGCCAGACGAGGTCGCCGTCGCGTGCGGTGGTCTCGCTGATCGCGCCGAGATGCACCACCGCCTCGATCCGGCTGGCATCCGGGCCGGAGAGGACGTCGTCCAGGGCCTCCGGGGCGATCAGCCGCTCGGGCGGATGGCGGGCGATGTTGCGCCATTTCTCGCCGCTGCCGAGCCAGTCGACGACGATGGTCCGTTGCCCGCGTGCCGTCAGCGCGGCCAGCAGGCAGGACCCGATGAAGCCGGCGCCGCCGGTGACGAGGATCATGGGCGAGGCTTATAGACCGGGCACGCAAAACCACGCAAAACCGTGCCGGAGGCGCTTGGAGGCCGCCTTGGTAGTCGTCACGCGCGACACGATATGAAGCAGGCCAACCAGGAGGGCAGGATCATGGCCGACAGACCGAAGTTCTTCGACGACCTCGCGGGCGTCGCCGGCGGCGCGTTCTCCGCGATCGCAGGCGTCGGCGAGGAGATGGGCGCGCTGGTCCGCACGCGCGTCGATGAGGCGCTCGCCAAGCTCGCCCTGGTGCGCCGCGAGGAGTTCGAGGTGGTGAGCGAGCTGGCATCGCAGGCGCGTGCCGGCCAGGAACAGGCCGAAACCCGTCTGGCGACGATGGAAGCCCGTATCGAGGCCCTCGAAGGCCGATCCGCGACGGCAGCACCCGACTCCGTGCAGCCTCCCCATCCCGTCCATGATCCGCATGCCTCGCATGGCGCACCAGGTGGTCCGCCTGCGGGAGCGACCGAGGTTCCGCCCATAGGACTTTGATGCGGCTTGCGGACGAGGCGCTGCATCCATAGGCTGCCCTGAGGGGTAGTTCCCCGGGGGTGCAGCGTGAGCGCCGGAGTCGCGTGGATCATGCCCGAAACGCAGACGTTGGGGCCCGGTGCATGCCGGGCCGTCCTCCACCTTTGGGGAACCCTGCATGCCTGCCCTGACCACTGAGACCACGCATACCGCAGCCAATCCGCTCGACCTGATGGAGCAGATCGTCGGCGGCTACGAATGGGCGTTCGACCGCCGCACCGACACCGAGATGGCCGCCGAGGCGCCCGGCAAATGGTGCGACTACGGGTTGTACTTCTCCTGGTCGCGCGAGATCAGCGCGATGCACTTCACCTGCGCGTTCGACCTGAAGGTGCCCTCGCAGCAGCGCCGTGCGCTGTTCGAACTGCTTGCTCTCGCCAACGAGCGCCTGTGGATCGGTCATTTCGGGATGGACCCGGATGACGGCATGCCGCTATTCCGCCACTCCGTGCTGCTGCGTGGCGCTCCTGGCGCCTCGGCTGAGAGCCTGGAGGACATGATCGACATTGCCATCACCGAGTGCGAGCGCTTCTACCCGGCCTTCCAGTTCGTGCTCTGGGGCGGCAAGACGCCGACCGAGGCGCTGGAGGCGGCTATGCTGGAGTGCGTGGGAGAGGCCTGATGTCCGAGTGCCACCTCATCCCGCCGGTCCTGCTGCTGGGTTGCGGACGGATGGGAATGGCGCTGCTGCAGGGATGGCAGGCTCAGGGTCTCGCACCCTCCCTGGTCATCGATCCGGCGCCGGTGGCGATCGACGCCCCGCATCGTCGGGTCGGCGATGCGGCGGGCCTGCCGGAGGATTTCCGGCCTGTGGTGATCGTGCTCGCGGTGAAGCCGCAGATGGCCGATGCAGCGCTGCCGCGCATCGCGCACCTTGCCGGCTCCGCGCTCGTGCTCTCGATCATGGCTGGTCGCACGCTGGCGAGCCTGGCCGAAGCCTTCCCGGCGGCCACCGCCATCGTCCGGGCGATGCCGAACACGCCGGCGGCGATCGGCCAGGGCATCAGCGTCGCCTGCGCCGGTCCGCACGTCAGCGCCCCGCAGCAAGCCCTGTGCGACCGCCTGCTGGGCGCCGTCGGGGAGACTGCCTGGGTCGAGGACGAGGCGCTGCTCGACCCGGTGACCGCCATCTCCGGCAGCGGTCCGGCTTACGTCTTCCTGCTGGCCGAGTTGCTCGAGGCGGTGGGCATCGAGCAGGGTCTCCCGGAGGCGCTCGCCCGCACGCTGGCCCGGCAAACCGTCAGCGGCGCCGGCGCCCTGCTCCGGGCTTCTCCGGCGGAAGAGTCCGCCGCCTTACGACGCGCCGTCACCAGCCCGGGCGGCACGACGGAGCGGGCGCTGGCGATACTGATGCATGAGACGGCCTGGCCGCAGAGCATCCGCGCCGCCATCGAGGCGGCAAAGCGACGCTCCCGCGAGCTGGCACGATGAAGACAGACCTCTGGAAGACCAACGATGGATGACGCCCAGTTCGACTTCGCCCTGATCCGGATGGCGATGACGCAGGCCGAGGCGCTCGGCTGGCACCGGGTCACGGTAGCGGAGGCGGCGCGCGAAGCCGGCCTGCCGCTCGACCGAGCCAGGGCGCGCTTCCCGGTGCGGGCCTGCATCCTGTCCAGGCTCGGCCTGCTAGCGGACCAGGCGGCGCTGGCAGACGAAGCCACCACCGGCAGCACGCGCGAGCGGCTGTTCGACGTGCTGATGCGGCGCTTCGACGTGCTGCAGCAATATCGTGGCGGTATCCGGGTCGTGCTGCGCACCCTGCCGTTCCACCTCGGGCTGACGCTGATGCTGGCGACAGGTACCCGGACGAGCATGGTGTGGATGGCGCAGGCGGCCGGCCTCGACACCAGCGGCGTCGCGGGCGCCCTGCGCGTCAGTGGCCTATTCGGCGTCTGGCTGCAGGCCGCGCGGGCTTGGGATCGCGACGAAAGCCCGGACCTGTCCGGGACGATGGTGGCACTCGACCGCGCGCTGGATCGTGCGGAGTCGTTCGGGCGCTTCCTGGGTGGCAGCTTCTCGTCCGCTCCGGAAGCCGACGCGCCGGCGGCGGAGCCGGAGCCGTCCGGCAGTTGAAAGCCGGATCCGGCCGGGGCTTTACGAACCGGCCCGCGACACCTTATCAAGAGCCGCGGCCAGATGGGGCGTAGCCAAGCGGCAAGGCAGCGGATTTTGATTCCGCCACGCGGAGGTTCGAATCCTCCCGCCCCAGCCAGTCGATCATACAAATCAGACGATGCGCACAAATAACGATATCGACAGCTGCCGGCATTGGGACGCCTGTGCGGGGGTCCTCATGCCGGCAGGCAGCATCCGGTCAGACGGCCTTCTTGAGATTGGGGCTGGCCTTGAAGCGGACGGTCTTGCCGGCTTTCACCTTTACCGGCTCGCCGGTGCGCGGGTTGAGCGCCTTGCGGGCCTTGGTCTTGCGCACGGTGAAGGTGCCGAACGACGGCAGGGTGAAGCCGCCCTCCTTCTTCAGCTCACGCACGATCGCGGCGATCAGGTCGCTGGCTGCCTGGTTGGCGGCGACGCCGGTGCAATCGGTGGAGTCCTGAAGGACGCCTGCAATGAAGGCTTTGCTCATGAAAACTGGTTGCTCCCGTTACTGGCGATGAGGCGCAGGCGCCGGTTCGCGCTCCGCCGGCCCGCTCACCGCAGGACGCGGCTATTACAACCGGAAAATGCCGGACGCCAGCCGGAAGTTCTCGTCGTGGCCAAAGCGCAAGACGAGATCAGCAAGACCGCGTCCTATCGGCAACAGTTTGCAACTGTGCTGCCGACCGCAAGCGTAATGCGATCGTGATTCCAGTTGGCTCGAAGCGTGCCGTCTGCCTGTTCGCGCACTTCGCTCCGCACGCGCGTCTGTCGGCATCGGTCCTGCACTATCTGGTTCAGCTCGTGCGGTGCGGCCTGTCCGTGCACGTCGCCCTGTCGGGGATGCAGCGGCTGGCCGACGAGGATCAGGACATCCTAGACGAGATCGGCGTCGCTGCCTATCCGAGACCGAATCTAGGACTTGATTTCGGTGCCTGGCAGCATCTCGTTCGTATCGGATGCGCAAGCGACGCGGACACCATCCTGCTCGCCAACGACAGCGTCTTCGGACCGGTCCGTGACCTCGCACCCATCTTCACCTCGATGCAGGCACAGGCTTACGATGTCTGGGGCATGATAGAGTCTCATGAGGTGGCCTGGCATCTCCAGTCCTGGTTCATTTGCCTGACGGCGACCTCGATGGCGCGTCCCGCGATCGCCCGGGTGTTCGAGCTGCCGTTCCCACAGATGAGCAAGGCCGAGATCATCCTGCACGGCGAGATAGGGCTGGGCACCGCGATCCTTGCCGAGGGCCTGTCCTGGGGCGCCTGCCTGTCCGACCGCCGGCGGGGACTGCGCAGGCTGGTCGCGGTCAACCCGATGCATGTCGACTGGATCAGCGTGCTTCGCTGCGGCCGAGTGCCGTTCGTCAAGGTGGAGCTGCTGCGCGACAACCCCGCACGCATTCCCTGGTTCAGGCTGTGGCCGAGGATGTTGCGACGCTACGGAGAGTTTCCCGAGCGATGGGTACATGAACGCATCACGCCGGCCGCATCCGACCGCCCTGGTAGCAGCCTGCGCATGCGGCTGCTCTATCTGCTGCTGACCCGTGACCGCACGGCGGCACTGCGGTCGCTGGCCTGGACGGGCTGAACCGGCGGCTTCATCAAGCCTGGGCCGCCTGGTCGAGCACCGTGCGCAGCGCCTCGGCCTGGGTGGCATGGTCGGCCAGGGCGTGGCGATAGGGGTTCACGTAGCCATCCAGCACGGAGGGCGCCAGCAGGATCTCCTCGATGGCGGCGACCATCCCGCTCGCGCGCCCGTCGAGCGAGATCAGCCGCCCGTTGACGCCATCGACGATGTCCTCGGATTGGCCGCCGGGTGCCGTGGCGATCACCCAGACGTCGCGCGCCAGGGCCTCGCGCACGGTCAGCCCGTAGCTTTCCTTCCACTGCGACGGGAACAGCAGGACGTCGATCCGGTCGAAGAAGCCGTCGAGGTCGTCCTGCGTGTAGGCGGGAACCACCTCGATCATTCCTGAGACGTTCCAGCTCGACACGTCGATGGAGCTGAAACCGAGGTTGAGCGTGTTGTCGACCAGCACGAGCTTCCAGTCATTGGAAGCGAGCACCTCGAACGCCTGGCGCAGCAGGTGGAAGCCCTTGATCGCCTCGTTGCCGCCGACGAAGCCGAAGCGCGGCGTCGTCCCGGGCCTCCGTGCGGCACGCGAACGG
>JAABUQ010006377.1_pt1 | contig 17941 bp, 22 predicted proteins | sample 5560001 | NCBI WGS metagenome assembly JAABUQ01 (sample SAMN10711888, study PRJNA513371) | rock metagenome | isolation source: Antarctica rocks | place: Antarctica: Victoria Land, Finger Mt nord | collected 2015-12-18
GTTTACCATCGGGCGCGGCAACGAGATCTGCTGCCGGGCGATCGAGGCGCTGTCGGACCGCGTGGTCGGGCTGGAGCTGGACTGGATCCGGGAGCACCCGGCGCGGTTCTGGCGCCACGTGACGGGGAACAGCCAGCTGCGCTGGATCGGCCCGGACAAAGGGGCGATGCACCTGGCGACGGCGGCGGTGGTGAACGCCGTGTGGGACCTGTGGGCCAAGCACGAGGCCAAGCCGCTCTGGCACCTGGTCTCGGAGATGAGCCCGGCGGAGCTGGTACGCTGCGTCGATTTCCGCTACATCACCGACTGCATCACGCCGGAGGAGGCGGTAGCGGCGGGCTTCACCTTCATCAAGATGAAGGTGGGACGCGACCTCGACGACGATATTCGCCGGCTGCGCATCGCACGCGAAGTGATCGGGCCGGAGCGACGATTACTGATCGATGCCAACCAGGTCTGGGATGTCGGCCAGGCGATCGCCTGGGTGCAGGCGCTGTCGTTCGCCGACCCGTGGTTCATCGAGGAGCCGACCAGCCCGGACGACGTCGAGGGCCATCGCGCGATACGCCGGGCGGTGGCGCCGATACGCGTCGCCACCGGCGAGATGTGCCAGAACCGCATCCTGTTCAAGCAGTTCATCATGCGCGGCGCCATCGACATCGTGCAGCTCGACAGCTGCCGGCTCGGCGGCGTTAACGAGGTGCTGGCGGTGATGCTGATGGCCGCGAACGACCTGCCGGTCTGCCCGCATGCCGGCGGGGTCGGGCTGTGCGAGCACGTCCAGCATCTTTCGATGATCGACTACCTGTCGATCTCGGGCAGCCTGCGGGACCGCACCTGCGAGTACGTCGATCACCTGCACGAGCATTTCGTCGATCCGTGCGTCGTGCGCGACGCGGCCTACATGGCACCGGAGGCACCCGGCTACTCGACCACGATGAAGCCGTCGTCGCTCGAACAATTTCTCAGGGGTTGAGGCAGATGGATCTCGGACTGCAGGGCCGCGTCGTGATCGTCACTGGGGGTGCCACCGGAATCGGCGCCGGCATCTCCACCGTGCTGGCGGAGGAGGGCGCCATACCGGTGATGCTGGGACGCGATCCAGCGGACCCGCAGTTCATCCAGGCCGTGCAGGCGCTGCAGCCCCAGGCGCTGTTCCGGCTCGCCGAGCTGACCGACGACGCGCAGTGCGCCGAAGCGGTGGCGTCGACCGTGGCCACGTTCGGCCGGCTCGACGGGCTGGTCAACAATGCAGGCGGCAACGACAATGTCGGGCTGGAGGCGGGTGCGGCGGCGTTCCAGAAATCGCTCGACGGCAACCTGCTGCACACCTACGCGATGGCGCACTACGCGCTGCCGCATCTGCGCGCGAGCCGGGGCGCCATCGTCAACATCGCCTCCAAGACCGCGGTCACCGGACAGGGCGGCACCAGCGGCTACACCGCGGCCAAGGGCGGCGTGCTGGCGCTGACCCGCGAGTGGGCGGTCTCGCTGCTGGCCGATCAGATCAGGGTGAACGCGGTGATCCCGGCGGAGGTGATGACGCCGCACTACCGCAGCTGGGTGCAGTCCTTCCCCGATCCCGAAGCCAAGCTGCGCACCATCACGAGCCGCATCCCGCTCGGCAAGCGCATGACCACGCCGCGCGAGATCGCCAGCACGGTGGTATTCCTGCTGTCGGACGCCGCGTCGCACACCACCGGGCAGTGGCTGTTCGTGGATGGCGGCTATACCCATCTCGACCGGGCGATCGGCTGAACCCGCTTCACGGAGGAGAATGACGATGCTGCTCGGGATCGACAGGCTGCTGACGCCGGACCTGCTCTACAGCCTGGCCTCGATGGGTCATGGCGACCGCATCGCCATCGTGGACGCGAACTTCCCCGGCGCGAGCTGCAACGCGCGGGTGCACTACCTGGCCGGCGTGAATGCGGCGGTGGTGCTACAGGCGGTGCTGTCGGTGCTGCCGCTGGACGCATTCATCCCGGACCCGGCGGTGACCATGCAGGTGGTCGGCGACGCGGCCGCGGTCCCGGAGGCGGTGGCCGAATTCGGCAGGATCCTGCAGGCGCATGGCGGCAACGCATCCGGGTCGGTCGAGCGCTTCGCCTTCTACGCGCTGGCGAAGTCGTCCTACGCCATCGTGCAGACCGGCGAGGCGCGCCTGTACGGCAACATCATCCTGAGCAAGGGCGTGATCCGGTGAGCCGGCCGCGCATCGTCGATGCGCACCACCATGTCTGGCAACCCGATCCGACGGCGGACGACCCGTGGGGCGGCTATCCGTGGATGGTCGGGCCGGCGGCGGCCCTGCGCCGTGAATTCAACGCCGAGCACCTGCGTCCGGAACTGGAAGCCGCAGGCGTGTCGGCGACCGTGCTGGTGCAGACCCAGGCAAGCCTCGACGAGACGCGAGCCTTCCTCGAGGTCGCGTCGCGGACGGATTTCGTCGCCGGCGTGGTCGGCTGGGCGGACCTGACCGATCCGGCGCTCGGCGAGACGCTCGATGCGATTCGGGCGCGGCCGGACGGACGCTTTCTGGTAGGCATACGCCATCAGGTGCATGACGAGGCGGACGCGGACTGGCTGCGCTACCCAGAGGTGCAACGCGGTCTGGCGGCGGTGGCGGCGCGCGGCCTCGTCTACGACCTGCTGGTGCGTCCGCGCGAGCTACCGGCAGCAATCGGGGCGGTGCGCGCCAACCCGTCGCTGCGCTTCGTGATCGACCATCTCGGCAAGCCGGAGATCGCATCGGGCGCGCTGGAGCCGTGGGCCGCGCTGCTGCGCGCGTTCGCGCCGGAGCGAGGCCATGTCTGGTGCAAGCTGTCCGGCATGGTGACGGAGGCCGCGCACGAGGCGTGGCGGCCGGAGCATCTGCGGCCCTACATCCTGCACGCGCTCGACGTGTTCGGACCCGATCGCTGCCTGTTCGGCTCGGACTGGCCGGTCTGCACCCTGGCTACCCGCTATGGCGACGTGCTGGAGGCGCTGCTTGGCAACCTCGACGGGCTGGACGCGCACGAACGCGCGCAGGTGCTCACCGACAGCGCCATCGCGCTCTACGATCTTCCGATCAGGGCGTGAGCTTGGCTCCGTGGATGACCGACGCCGAACTCGCCTTGTTCGCGAGCTTCCTGCGCCGGTCTGACAATTACCTGGAATTCGGCTCCGGCGGCAGCACCTGCGCGGCCGCCTGCGCGGTCGGCAACAGCGTCACCAGCGTGGACTCGTCGGCGGAGTGGCTGGGCCGCGTCGAGCAGGCCTGCATCGACGAGGCGTGCCGCGTGAGACCGGTCATAGTCCACGTCGATATCGGTCCGACCGGCGCCTGGGGCAGGCCCGCGGATGCCTCCATGCAGGAGCGCTGGCCGTCATACTACGAGACCGTATGGGAGCGGCCTGCCAGTTCCGACGCCGACCTCTATCTGGTGGATGGCCGGTTCAGGGTCGCGTGCTTCATGAAGACCCTGCTGAACTGCCGTATGGACTGCGTGATCATGATCCACGACTTCGCCAGCCGGGCGCAGTACCACGTCATCCGGGAAGTGGCGCGGGAAGTGGCGAGCGCGGAGGATTTCTCGGCCTTCGTGGCCAGGCCCGGCCAGAGCCGCGGCCGTATCCACGAGATACTGGCCGCGCACCGGCTGGACGCGGACTGAGGTACGGGCGTGCCGATCTATTCGATTGATGGCAGGACGTCGACCCTGCCCGGAGCGGGACGCTTCTGGATCGCGCCGGATGCGCACGTCATCGGCGACGTGATCCTGGGAGAGGATGTGGGCGTCTGGTTCGGCGCGGTGCTGCGCGGCGACAATGACGGCATCGAGATCGGCCGGGGAAGCAACATCCAGGAGGGCGCGATGCTGCACACCGATGCCGGGCTGCGGCTGGTGGTCGGCACCGGCGTCACCGTCGGCCACCACGCGATCCTGCATGGCTGCCGCATCGGAGACGGCAGCCTGATCGGCATGGGCGCCACCGTGCTCAACGGCGCACGCATCGGCGCGAACTGCCTGGTCGGCGCCAACGCGCTGGTGCGCGAGAACGCCGAGTTCCCCGACGGCAGCCTGATCGTCGGCGCGCCGGCGCAGCTCAAGCGTTCGCTCGACGCCAAGCAGGTCGAAGGGCTGCGCCGCTCCGCGCAGGCCTATGTCGAGAAGGCACGGCTGTTCGCACGCGGCCTCACGCGGCTGGACTGATACCGATCACCCTATCGGGCGACCGGTATCCGCCTTTGGCACGTGGCCGCCCCGCCAACCCCACGTGCATACCGGTCAGCCCAAAGGGCCGCCGAGGTCACGCGGCGGGTCGGCCCGGCAGCGTCACGCCGATCATGTCGCCTTCGCGCACCAGCGCCGCCAGCTGCTGCTCCGACAGCGCATCGGTGCCGGCCGGGCGCATTGGCAGCACCATCCAGCGATAATCCGCCGTGCTGTCCACGACGCACACGGCGGTGTCGTCGGGCAGCACCGTGCGCCATTCCGCCAGCACGCCGCGCGGGTCGCGCACCGCGCGCGCCCGGTAGCCGGCGGACTTGAACCAGAACGGCGGGTAGCCAAGCACCGCGCGCGGATAGCAGCTGCACAGGGTGCAGACGACGAGGTGGTGCAGGCCGGACCGGTTCTCCAGCACGCCGAGCGGCGGCAGGCCGCGCATCGCGATCCCCAGCGCCTCGGCGGCCGCGGTGCCGTCGCGCAGCAGCAGCGCGCGGTACTCCGGGTCCACCCAGGCCTTCGCGACCATGCGCGCCCCCTGCTGCGGGGAGGCGCGGTCGGTGAGGGCGATGCGGGCCTCGATCTCGTCCATGGACAGGATCGCGGCTTCCGCGAGCAGCTGTGCCACGACGTCGAACAGGGCATCGCCCGGCGCCTCCAGCGGGTTCATGCTGCCGGCTCCAGCCAGGGGCCGTAGATCTCGACGAGGAGAGAGTCCGGGGCCGGCTCGCCCCAGACCTCCTGGAAGCTGAAACGCACGTGGTACAGCGGCAGCACCGGCGCCGGCCGCTCGAAGGCGATGTCCTCGGGGTTCGGGAACGCACCGAGGCAGCGCAGGACGATGCCGGTGCGTCCGCGCAGGTAGTGCGGCGTGCGCACGTGCGTGGGACCGTCCAGTTCCGGCCAGGCATCGCGCACCCGCACGGTCGTGCCCGTGGCGATCATGTCGGCGTGCCGTAGCGGCCCAGGCGTTCGCACAGCTCAACCTCGTCGAGCACGCCGCGGCGCAGCAGGGTGGCGGTGATCGAGCGCATCCAGCGCTGGTAGTAGGAGAGCGCGTGGTACTCGGCCTCGGGAATCGTCTCGATGCCGCGGCGCAACTCGTCGACCGTCATCAGCCCCTTGGCCGACAGCAGCTGGCGCAGGGCGTCGACGCGACGGTCGAAGTCCGTCAGGGCGTGCGGCTCCGTATCGATCGACGCACACAGGTAACGCGACACGCCGCCGATATCGTGATGCGCGCGGCCGGGGTGCGTCCCGTCCGATCCGGCAGGAAGCAGGTGGCTATCGGACATACCGGAGTTCCCGTCGCGGCCTGCGCGACCATGCGCCAGGCCAGGGCAGGCCGGCAAGCGGGAGACCGGTCAGCGCGGCGTCGGCCGCCAGTCCGGTGGCGCCATCTCGAAACCCTCGAAGCGGAAGGCAGGCGCCACGATGCAGCAGACCAGTCCCCAGCGTCCCAGGCAGGCGGCGGTCTGCCAGTGGCCTCGCGGCACCAGCAGCTGCGGCGATTGCCGCATCCCGAGATCGGGTCCAAGGTAGCGCGCCTGGGCGTCGTGGCCGTCCGGCGACGTCGTCAGCACCAAGGGCGAGCCGGCCTGCCAGACCCACAGCTCGAACGCGTCGACGCGGTGCCACTCGCTGACTTCCTCGTCTCGCAGCAGGAAGTGGATGGCGGTGCCGGCGCCGCGACCACCGTCGTCCGACTGGTCGCGCCAGGTCTCCCGGTAGTGGCCGCCCTCCGGGTGCGGCTGCAAGCCAAGTGCGTCGATCACCGCCTCCGCACCCAGCGCAGGGTCCCGCAGATCGATCATGAAGCGGGGCCGGTCCACTCGACCACGTGGTCGGTCAGGTCTGGACGCGGCGGGAAACGCGGCTTCTCCGCCGGCGTGCCCACGAACAGGAAGCCGGCCAGGCTGTCGGGCGGATGCAGGCCGAGGCCGGCCGCGACCGCAGGATCGTAGGCGTTCGCACCGGTGACCCAGATCGCGCCGAAGCCGAGCGCGTGGATCGCGTTCAGCAGGTTCATCGCCCCCGCGGCGACCGACAGCATCTGTTCCGAGGCCGGCACCTTGTGATCGAGCCGGATGCGCGCGCCGAGGGCGATCACCAGCGGCGCCCTGAGGAACTTGCCGCGCTGCTTCTCGATCATCGGCTCCGTCGCCTCCGGATCGCGCGCGCGCAGCGCCGCCTCGATCACGTCGGCGAGCCGGGCGCGGGCGTCGCCGCGTATCAGCAGGTAGCGCCACGGCGCCAGGCGGCCGTGGTCGGGCGCGCGCAGGCCGGTCTGCAGGATCAGCTCCAGCGTGTCGCCGCACGGCGCCGGCTCGACCAGCGCCGATACCGAGTTCCTGGAAAGCAGCGCTTCGAGTTCGGACATCGAAAATTCCCGTGCGATCGAACGGTCCCGCTCAGGCGGCAAGCTGCGCGCGGATCGCTTCGACCACGATCGCATCGTCCGGGGTGACGTCGGGCGCGAACCGGCCGACCACCTGGCCATCACGCGAGATCAGGAACTTCTCGAAGTTCCAGAGCACGTCGCCATGTCCGGGATGGACCCCGTGCGAGGCGAGGCGCGTGCGCATGCTGCTGTCCGGTTTGGCCTCCGCCTCCGGGACCGTCCCGACGAGGACGGCATAGAGCGGATGGCGGCCAGGACCGTTCACCTCGATCTTGGAGAAGAGCGGGAAGTCGACGTCGTATCTCGACTGGCAGAACGACGCGATCTCCGCCTCGTCGCCCGGCTCCTGGCCGAGAAACTGGTTGCAGGGAAAGCCCAGCACCTGGAAGCCCTGGTCGCGATGCGCAGCGTAGAGCGCCTCCAGGGCGGCATATTGCGGCGTCAGCCCGCACCTGGACGCGACGTTGACCACCAGCAGCACCTGGCCGGCATAGGCGGCCAGCGTGGTCTCGCTGCCGTCGATGCGCTTGACGGGGATATGCTTAAGGGCGGTCATGACGCTCTGGTCCTGCGGCTGCGATGCGGTCGGCGCGGACTCTGGCCTGACGCACGCCGGCGGGCAAGGCCGAACCGCCGACCGGATGGTGACAGCCCGCATCGGCTTCCTGTAGGAGCACGCCATGGACGATGCCAGCAGCTCCAGCCCGGCCTTCGACACGCGCACGGCGCAGGTGCATCGCGTCACCGGCGAGACCGACATCGCCCTGTCGCTGACGCTCGACGGCAGCGGCCGGACCCGCATCGCGACCGGCATCGGCTTCCTCGACCACATGCTGACCGCGCTCGGCCGGCACGCCCTGTTCGATCTCGACGTCGCCGCGACGGGCGATCTGCACGTCGATTTCCACCACACCACCGAGGATGTCGGCATCGCGCTCGGCCAGACCTTCTCGCGCGCGATCGGCGACAAGCGCGGCATCCGGCGATACGGCCAGGCGTTGATACCCATGGACGAGGCGCTGGTCGAGGCCGCGATCGACATATCCGGGCGCAGTTTCCTGGTCTGGAGCGTGCGCTTCACCCGCGACAAGGTGGGGGAGATGGATACCGAGCTGTTCGAGGAGTTCTTCCGCGGCTTCGCCTCCAACGCCGGCCTGTCGCTGCACGTGACGCGGAAGGCCGGGCGCAACGACCACCACATCGCGGAAGGCTGCTTCAAGGCGGTGGCGCGCGCGCTCCGCCAAGCCTGCGAGCCGGACCCGCGCACCGCAGGGGTGATCCCCTCCACCAAGGGGGTGCTGTGAAAATCTACAGCGCATACTTCCATCCGGCCCACTCCATGCGTACGGAACGGCCGCCTGTGCTGGTCAAGGAGGGCATCTCCTGGTCCTGCCTGGTGCTGGGCTGGATCGGGCTACTGCTTCGCGGAAGCTGGATCGCGGCTTTCCTGGTCGCGGCCGCCAGCGTCGTCCTGGCGGCGTCGGCCGGGCGGGTCGCCGGCCTGTGGCCGGTCCTGGCCGGGCTGCAGCTCCTGCTCGCGCTGTTCGCCCATGACCTGTGCCGCTGGGAGCTGCGCCTGCGCGGCTTCGTGCCCGGTCCCATCGTCGCCGGACGCAACGCCGAAGCCGCCCTGCTGCGCCTGCTCGACTGCCGGCCGGAGCTGATCGGAGGCCGGGCATGATGCGGGTGAGCGTCGTCGACTACGCCGGCGGCAACCTGGCCTCCGCGGCGCGCGCGCTGGCCGAGGCGGCCTCGCGCGCCGGCATCGCGGCGGAGGTCGCCATAACCGCCGACCCCGAGGCGCTGCGCCGGGCCGACCGCATCGTGCTGCCTGGCCAGGGCGCCTTCGCCGACTGTGCCGCCGGCCTCGCCGCTGTGGTGGGGATGCGCGCGGCGATCGAGGACCGCACCGCGGACGGAGTGCCGTTCCTGGGCATCTGCGTCGGCATGCAGTTGATGGCCGAGCGCGGGCTGGAGCATGGCAGCACGCCGGGCTTCGGCTGGATCAGGGGCGAGATCGCGCCGATGGAGGCGCCCGGCCTGCGCCTGCCGCAGATGGGCTGGAACGAGCTGCTGTTCACGCCGGGCGCGCATCCGCTGACCGAAGGGCTGTCGGCCGGCGACCACGGCTACTTCGTGCACTCCTACGCGTTGCGGCAGCATGACCCGGACGATCTCGTGGCCAGCACCGACTACGGCACGGCGGTTCCTGCCCTAGTGGCGCGCGGCAACCGCGCCGGCACCCAGTTCCACGTCGAGAAGAGCCAGCAGGTGGGCCTGCGCATCCTCGCTAATTTCCTGCGCTGGACGCCCTGAGATGGGCTTCCGGTCGGGCGACGGCATCAAGCCGATCCTCTCCACCGCGCGCGTCACCGCACTCGACGACGACGACATGCAGGCGCTGTGCGAGGCGACCAGTGCGGCCATCCTCGACGGCGGCGGCTTCGGCTGGGTGACGCCGCCGGGACGCCAGGTGCTGGAGCGCTACTTCCGCGGCCTGATGATGGTGCCGGAGCGCTCGGTGTTCGTCGGCCGCCTCGACGGCAGCATCGTCGCCGCGACGCAGATGGTGCGGCCGCCGCGCAACAACGAGGCGCAGGCGATGAGCGCCACGCTGATGCACAGCTACGTCGCCCCCTACGCGCGCGGCCACGGGCTGGCACGCATGCTCACCCGGGCGGTCGCCGAGAGCGCTAGGGCGATGGGCTACCAGGTGCTCAACCTCGACGTGCGCGAGACCCAGACGGCGGCGATCTCGCTCTACGAGAGCATGGGCTTCGTTCACTGGGGCACGCATCCGCACTATGCGCGCGTCGGCGGACGCACCGTGCGCGGCTTCTTCTACATCAAGAAGCTGCAGGAGGGCGGCAAGCTGGACGCCGTATCCGATGCCTAGCAGGCCCCTCACCCTGTATCCCGCCATCGACCTCAAGGACGGCGCCTGCGTGCGCCTGCGACGGGGCGAGATGGGCAGTGCGACGGTCTATTCCGACGATCCGGCGGCGCAGGCGCGCACCTGGGCGGCGGCCGGGTTCGGCTGGCTGCACGTGGTGGACCTCGACGGCGCCTTCGCCGGGCAGCCGCGCAACCAGGCCGCGGTGCGCGCGATCCTGGCCGCGACGACGCTGCCGGTGCAGCTCGGCGGCGGCCTGCGCGACATGCAGGGGATCGCGGGCTGGCTAGAGGCAGGCATAAGCCGCGTCATCCTCGGCAGCGCCGCGGTCAAGCAGCCGGTCCTGGTGCGGGAGGCCTGCCGCAGCTTTCCGGACCGCATCGTGGTCGGCATCGATGCCCGCTCCGGCAAGGTGGCGACCGAGGGCTGGGCGGAAAGCTCCGAGCTCAATGCCGGCGAGCTGGCCCGCCGGGTCGAGCAGGCGGGTGCGGCGGCGATCATCTTCACCGAGATCGCGCGCGACGGCATGCTGGGCGGCCTCGACCTCGACCAGACCGTGCGGCTGGCGGACGGGCTGGGCCTGCCGGTGATCGCCAGCGGCGGCGTCGGCGGGATCGCGCACCTGCGGGCGCTACGTGTCGCGTCGGATGGCTGCGCCGGCATCGAGGGCGTCATCGTCGGGCGCGCGCTCTATGACGGGCGCATCGATCCGGCGGAGGCGCTGGCAGTGCTCGCGGGGTCCCCATGCTGAAGCTGCGCATCATCCCCTGCCTGGACGTGAGGGAGGGGCGCGTGGTCAAGGGCGTCAACTTCGTCTCGCTGCGCGACGCCGGCGATCCGGTCGAGCAGGCGGCGATCTACGACGCCGCCGGCGCCGACGAACTCACCTTCCTCGACATCACCGCGAGCCACGAGCAGCGCGACACCATCCTGGACGTGGTCAGCCGCACCGCGGCCCGCATCTTCCTGCCGTTCACGGTCGGCGGCGGGGTGCGCTCGCCCGAGGACATGCGCCGGCTGCTGCTCGCCGGGGCCGACAAGTGCGCGATGAACTCGGCCGCGGTCGCACGCCCTGCGCTGGTGTCGGAAGCCGCGCGAAAATTTGGCAGCCAGTGCGTGGTGGTCGCGGTCGATGCCCGCGCCGACGAGCATGGCGGCTGGGAGGTGTGGACCCATGGCGGACGCACCCCGACCGGTCGCGACGCCATAGCGTGGTGCCGCGAGGTGGAGGCGGCCGGCGCCGGCGAGATCCTGCTGACCTCGATGGACCGCGACGGTACCCGTTCGGGCTTCGACCTGGCATTGCTGCGCGCGGTGTGCGGCGCGGTCCGGCTGCCGGTGGTGGCGTCCGGCGGCGTCGGCACGCTGGAGCATTTCGCCGACGGCGCGCGGGCGGGCGCGTCGGGCCTGCTGGCGGCGAGCGTATTCCATTTCGGCACGTTCACCATCGAGGCGGTGAAGCGCTCGTTGATGGCGGCGGACCTGCCGGTCCGCATCAACCGTGAAGAGCCGCGGCAAGCCGCGGCGGACCTGCCGGTCCGCATCAACCGTGAAGAGCCGCGGCAAGCCGCGGCGGACCTGCCGGTCCGCCTGGAGTCGGCATGAGCAAGCCGGTCAAGGGCAAGACGCCGTCGCCGAGCCGCCCGAAGCGCAAGGCGGCGACGCGCAAGGCCGTCGCCAAGCTAGCAGGCGGGCGCAAGCGCGGCTCAAAGCCGCCGATCCCGCATGCCGTCTCGATGGAGATGCAGAGCGGCGCCACAGCTTCGGTGCTGGACCGGTTGTTCCGGACAGTCATCGCGCGTCGCGACGCCGACCCCAACCTGAGCCACTCGGCCCGGCTGCTGTCGCGCGGCCGGCTCAAGGTGGCGCAGAAGTTCGGCGAGGAAGCGGTCGAGTGCCTGATCGAGGCGGTGGCCGGCAACAGCGAGAAGCTGATCGGCGAGAGTGCCGACATGCTCTACCACCTGATCGTGATGTGGGTGGATGCGGGGCTGCATCCGGACGCGATCTGGGCTGAACTGCAACGACGCGAGGGTGTCAGCGGCATCGCCGAGAAGGCGTCGCGTGGCATCCGTCATCCGGGTGAGCCGGCGTCGCGCGAGACAGGGAGATAGCAGCATGACCGTATCCGGACTGGGTCCTTACGATCCCGACAACGTCTTCGCCCGCATCCTGCGCGGCGAGATCCCGGCCAGGACCGTGTTCGAGGACGAGCACGTGGTCGCCTTCGCCGACATCGCACCGAAGGCGCCGGTACACGTGCTGGTGGTGCCGCGCGCCGCCTACGTCTCGTTCGCGGACTTCTCCCGGCGCGCCTCTGGCGACGAGGTGGTGGGGTTCTTCCGGACGGTGGCGCTGGTCGCGACGCAACTCGGGCTGGATGCGCCGGGCTACCGCATCCTGAGCAACGTGGGCGACCATGGCGGCCAGGAAGTGCCGCACTTCCACGTGCACCTGTTCGGCGGCCAGCCGCTCGGGCCGATGCTGCTTTAGACTGCCATCACCCTTCGAATACGCGGCCGAGCGCCCGGCGAGCAGCGGATCGTCGGAACGTTGTATCCCGGGGGCAGCACCAGCGGATCGTAATCGACGTGGTTGCAGGGGCCGTCATCCTCGCTGGAGGCCTGATCGATCCAGTCAAGCGGGATCACAAAGCGACCCGACTTGAACCGATGCCGCTCCGGCCAGTGCGAAAGCCTGCATCGGCGGGTTGGCCCAGCGGACCGGAACGGTGCCGGCGGCACTTACCAGGCGGAAGGCGTCCAGGCCGTTGAAGCGAGAGTCGGCAAAGCCCGAGGAGACCGGGTTGCGCTTGATGGGCGCCACCGCGCGCCTGATCTCCGGATGAGCCGGCAGGAAGAGTAGCGCCGTGCTGCGCACCGGCACCCGGCCCGGACGGAACAGAGTGGCCTTCGACAGCGGGAACGCGCGTCCGCTGCTCTCGAACCAGCCGGAGACGCAGACCCCCTTGGCGTGGCCCCCGTCGGCGCGGTTGCGTCGGAAGCCGGGATGGCCGCCGTCGGCGTCCTGGAATGCGGCCATCAGCTGCTGCTGCGTTGGGCGGGCAGGCGAGAGCCAGCCCCCGGTGTAGGCGAACGTGGCTGCCACGCAGAGCATCACGGCACCGATACCGGCGAGCCGTGCGGCTATCGTGATGCGTGACAGCTGCGGTTCCGGCCTGTGCCCGCCGGCATGATCTTCATTCACGGAGTCGTCTCCGGCATCCGGTCAGCTCCGGTAGGCGACGTCAGCGACTTCCTGGTACTCGAAGCTTGACGTCGATGACCGGACGAGCCGAGTCGTGTCTCCGCATCGCGCTATGCATGCTGCTTATAAACGATATAGTCCTGGCCTACAGGCTCGAACGACAAGGCGTCTGCGGATGAACTGGCGTGCGTTCGATCTCAACCTGCTGGTCGTCTTCGATGCGGTGCTGCGCGAGCGAAGCGCCACCGGTGCCGCCGCCAGGCTCAACATGACGCAGCCGGCGGTCAGCCAGGCGCTTTCGCGCCTGCGCGGCGCCTTGAGGAACGACCTGTTCGTTCGCACGCCGGACGGCATGGAGCCTACTCCCTACGCGATCCAGCTGGCCGATCCGGTCCGCCATGCGCTGCAGGAGCTGGGCACGGCGCTGGATGGCGCCGCGGCGTTCGAGCCCATCACCGCGGAGCGGGCGTTCACGGTGGCGGTCAACAACCACGCCGCCCTCGCCATCGCGCCCCAGCTCGCGGCCGTGGTCGCCGCCGAGGCACCCAGGATCATGCTGGACCTGCGTCCGAGCGGGACCCTGGACATCGCCGATCAGCTGGATCGCGGGGAGCTGGACATGGCCATCGGCGTGCTCGCCGCACCTGGCGAGCGTTTCACCGACATCCGCCTGTTCGAGGACGGCTTCGTGGCGATCCTGCGGCATGGGCACCCTGCATCCGGCCCCGACGAGACCATCAGCGTCGCGGCGCTGGCGAGCGTTCCCCACCTGGCCGTCTCCTCCACCGGCGAGGGCACCAGCTTCGTGGACGCGGCACTCGCGCGGCACGGTTTCGTGCGGCACATCGCGCTGCGGGCACCGCTGCTGGCGACCGCTGCGTTGCTGGCGCAGTCCGACATGGTTGCCGTGATGAGCACCAGGGCGGCGCGGGAGTTCGCGCGCTACGCCCCGCTGCAGGTGCTGCGGCTGCCGTTCGCATCGCCGCATTTGACGACGGCGCTGCTCTGGCATCGGCGGCTCGACGACCTCGCCGCGCACCGCTGGCTGCGCGACGTCGTCATCCGGACGGCCAAAGCGCTGTAGCGCCGGCTGCCACATTCGTTCCAGGCATGGGCAGATGAGGAGAGTGCAGCAGGCTCATGCCGCGCGATGTGCGTAATACCGCATATCGAACGGAGCATGAACCATGCGCGCAGCCGCCACGTCCGGCCTGGCCCTCGTCGCCCTGGCGGCGGTGACGGCCGGCGCCTTCCAGTTCCTCGGCGCCCCCAAGCCGCCGCCGGCAGCACCGGCACCTCCCGTGCCGGTCGTCGCCGCCGTCGTGCGGCAGCATGACGTGCCGATCATCCTCGACGGGCTCGGCACGGTGCAGGCGCTGAACAGCGCCACCATCCGCTCCCAAGTCACCGGCCTGCTGCAGAGCGTGAACTTCGTCGAGGGCCAGACGGTGCAGCGCGGCGCCCTGCTCGCCCAGGTGGACCCGCGCCCGAACCAGGCGCGGCTCGACCAGGCGGAGGCCCAGCTCGCCCGCGACCAAGCGCAGCTCTCCAACACCGAGGTCAATCTCGGCCGCAACCTGCCGCTGCTCAAGCGGGGCTTTGCGACCAGCCAGCAGGTGGCCGACCAGGCCTCGCAGGTGGCGCAGCTGCGCAGCGCGCTGAAGTCGGACCAGGCGGCGGTGGAGGATGCGGCCACCCAGCTCAGCTACACCAGGCTGACGGCGCCGTTCGACGGCGTCACCGGCGTGCGCACCCTGGACGTGGGCAACATCATCCACACGACCGACACCACCGGGCTGGTGGTGGTGACGCAGGTGCAGCCGATCGCCATCCTGTTCACGCTGCCCGCCGCCTCGATCCCGCGGGTGCAGGACGCGCTGGCGAAGGGCCCGGTGACGACGGTCGCCTACGACCAGGCCGGAACCCGGGCGTTGGATACCGGCCGGCTGCTGCTGATCAACAACCAGGCCGACGCCTCCACCGGCACCGTGCAGCTGAAGGCGCTGTTCCCGAACCCGCACCGGCTGCTCTGGCCCGGCACCTTCGTCAATGTCGAGCTGACCGCCGCCGTGGTCGAGCACGCCCTCACCATCCCCAACGACGCCGTGCAGCAAGGCACCCGCGGCGAGTTCGTGTTCGTGATCGGCGCCGACCACAGGGTGACGCAGCGCCAGGTGCAGATCTCCCAGCGCCTGCGCGGGGTCGCCCTGGTCAGCAGCGGGCTGAAGGCCGGCGAGAGCGTGGTGGTGCAGGGCCAGTACCGCCTGGTCGACGGCACGGCGGTGGTGGCGTCGGCGCCGAGCCAGGTCGTCAATTCCTCCACCGCGACCGCGGGGTTGCTGCCATGAACGTCTCGTCCGGTTTCATACGCAAGCCGATCGCCACCTCGCTGCTGATGGTGGCGGTGGTGAGCCTGGGCATCCTCGGCTACCTCCAGCTTCCGGTCGCCGCCCTGCCGAACGTGGATTCACCCACGATCCAGGTCACCGCCTACCTGCCGGGCGCCGATCCCGAGACGACGGCCGCGACGGTCGCCACCCCGCTGGAACGGCAGTTCGGCGAGATCCCCGGCATCGCGCAGATGACTTCGAGCAGCGGCACCGGCTTCAGCCAGGTGACGCTGCAGTTCAACCCCAGCCGCAGCATCGACTCCGCCGCGGGCGACGTGCAGGCGGCGATCAACGCGGCCGCCGGGCAGCTGCCGGCGGCGCTGCTCAACCCGCCGATCTACCGCAAGACCAACCCGGCCGACACGCCCATCCTGCTGATCGCGATGTCGTCCGACACGGTGCCGATCACCAAGGTCAGCGACTACGCCAACTCGATCCTGGCGCAGAAGATCTCGCAGATACAGGGCGTCGGCCTGGTCGGCATCGGCGGCCTGCAGAACCCGGCGATACGCATCCAGGTCAATCCCGCCCAGCTCGCCGCCGCCAACCTCGACCTCGAGGATATCCGCGCGGCGCTGACCAACGCCACCGTGGACCAGCCGAAAGGCCAGCTCTATGGCGGCCAGCAGACCTACGCGCTGCAGGCCAACGACCAGCTGAAGACCGCCGCCGGGTTCGCCGACACCATCGTGGCCTACCGCAACGGCGCTGCGGTGCGCGTGCGCGACATCGGCCGCGCCATCGAGGCGCCCGAGAATCGCACCCTCGCCGGCTGGCTCGACGGCAAGCCCGCCGTGCTGCTGGCGGTGCAGCGGCAGCCCGGCGCCAACGTCGTGGCGACGGTGGCCGCGATACGCAAGGCGCTGCCGCAGCTGCAGGCGTCGGTGCCCCCGAGCATAAAAGTACAGGTGGTGTCCGACCGCACCCAGACCATACGCGCCAGCCTGTCCGACGTGCAGTTCACCCTGATGCTGACCATCGCCCTGGTGGTCGGCGTCATCGCGGTGTTCCTGCGCAAGTTCTGGGCGACGGTGATCCCGGCGGTATCGGTGCCGATCTCGCTGGTGGGCACCTTCGCGGTAATGGCCGTGCTGGGCTACAGCCTGGACAACCTCTCGCTGATGGCGCTCACGATCGCGGTCGGCTTCGTGGTCGACGACGCCATCGTCATGATCGAGAACATCTCCCGCCACGTCGAGGAGGGTGCCGGCCCGATGCAGGCGGCGCTGAGGGGCGCTGGCGAGATCGGCTTCACCATCCTGTCGATCTCGATCTCGCTGGTCGCGGTGTTCATCCCGCTATTCCTGATGAGCGGCGTGGTCGGCCTACTGTTCCGCGAGTTCGCGGTCACCGTCGCGGTCTCGATCCTGGTCTCGGTGATGGTGTCGCTGACGCTGACGCCGATGATGTGCGCCTGGCTGCTCAAGCCGGCGGAGGAGGCGCGTCCCGGGCGGCTGTCGCGTGGCCCCGGGCGGCTGGCGCGCGGCATCGAGCGCGCGCTGGTCGGGGTGGTGGCGGCCTACGACCGGGCGCTGATCGTCGCCCTGCGCCACCGCCGCGTCACGCTGGCCGTCATGATCCTGACGGTGGCGGCGACGGTCGCGCTGTTCGTGGTGATCCCGAAGGGGTTCTTCCCGCAGCAGGATACCGGCATGATCGTCGGCATCAGCGAGGCGGCGCAGGACGTCTCGCCGGACGGGATGAAGCAGCGCCAGCAGGCCATCATCCAGATCGCGACCCAGGATCCGGCGGTGGCCTCCGTGGTCGGCTATATCGGGCCGGGCGGCCCCACGGTGACGGAGAACGACGGCCGGGTGTTCATCACCCTCAAGCCGCAGGGAAAGCGCAACGTCACCGCCGACCAGGTGATCGCCCGGCTGAAGGTCGCACTGCAGCAGGTGCAGGGCATGACGCTCTACATGCAGGCAGCGCAGGACATCAATGTCGGTAGCCGGCTGTCCAAGACGCAGTACCAGTACACGCTCACCGAGGTGGACGGCCAGGAGCTGAACAGCTACGCGCCGAAGCTGCTGCAGAAGCTGCAGGCGATGCCGCAGCTGACTTCGGCCGCCAGCGACCAGCAATCCGCCGGACGCACCCTGACCGTCGAGATCGACCGCTCAGCCGCGTCGCGCTTCGGGATCGATCCGGCCAAGATCGACTCCACGCTCTACGACGCATTCGGGCAGCGCCACGTGGCGCGCATCTTCACCACGCTGAACCAGTACTACGCGATCCTGGAGGTGGCCTCGGGATACCAGCTCGGCCCGAACGCGCTGCGGCGGATCCACGTGCGCTCGCAGAACGGCACGGAAGTGCCGCTCAGCCAGATCGCGAGCTTCAAGGCGGTCACGGCGCCGCTCGCCATCAACCACCAGGGCCAGTTCCCCTCGGTGACGCTCAGCTTCAACCTCGCCCCCGGGGTGTCGATCGGCCAGGCGGTGACGCTGGTCCAGCATGCGGCGGCCAGCCTGCATCTTCCGGCCGCAATGGCGACCAGCTTCCAGGGCAATGCGCAGGCCTTCCAGAGCTCGCTGAGCAGCACGCCGATCCTGATCCTGGCGGCACTGTTCACCGTCTACCTGATCCTGGGCATGCTCTACGAGAGCATGATCCACCCGCTGACAATCCTGTCGACGCTGCCGGCGGCGGGGCTCGGGGCGCTGGCGACGCTGATGCTGTTCGGGTTCAACCTCGACGTCATCGGCATCATCGGCATCATCCTGCTGATCGGCATCGTCAAGAAGAACGGCATCATGCTGGTGGACTTCGCCCTGCACGCGGAGCGCGAACGCGGGCTGTCGAGCGAGGACGCCATCCACGAGGCCTGCCTGCT
>JAABUQ010006378.1_pt1 | contig 17937 bp, 15 predicted proteins | sample 5560001 | NCBI WGS metagenome assembly JAABUQ01 (sample SAMN10711888, study PRJNA513371) | rock metagenome | isolation source: Antarctica rocks | place: Antarctica: Victoria Land, Finger Mt nord | collected 2015-12-18
AACAGGGCGACCATCTGCTCCAGCGTGAACGGGCGGTTGTGCACCTGGGTGCGGGTGAAGCTGCGCTGCGCCAGGTAGGTCTTGAGCGACATGATGAGCCGGCTGTCGAGCGGGTCGTCAAGGTAGGCCTCGATGGCCGCCGGGCCGGCCGCGTGGCGGAGCGTGCCGGCGCCCGGGCCGCCGGTCCAGAAGCACAGCACCGAGCGGAACACGTCGAGCGGCCCGGCGGCGGTGGGAAAGCGCCGGGTCCGCACCGCGCCGTCCTCGCCCAGCAGGGCGACCACGCTGTTGGTGGTGCCGAAGTCGATGCCGACAATCACGGGGCCGATCAGGGGAGTCATCGCCGCTGCATCCCGCATGCCCGGCAGCCGGGTCAAGTATGGCAATAGGGCAGCGTCGAGGCACCGACTCATCCAAAGCCGCACGACCCGCCGCAAACAGGCACGCACGCCGTCTATGCCGTAAGGAGGGACGTGCTAAAGCGGTCCCTGCATGCGGCGCACAAGAGGGTGGAAACGTTATGGCCCATCGGTTCATCCTCACCATGGCGATGCTCTTGCTCCCAATGGCGGCTGGGGCGCAAAGTCAGGCTGGGGCGCAAAGTCAGGCTGGGGCGCAAAGTCAGGCTGGGGCGCAGAGCCAGGCCGGGGCCACGAACGAGACGGGCACGACCGCTCCGTCCCTGCTGATCCCGCTTGAACCGCCGGAAGCCCTGCCGGCGTCCGGCACGCCGGGGGGGATACTTCTTCAACCTGCGCCCGCTCGGCGCCGACTTCGGGCGCTCGCTGGCGGACCGCGGGGTCTACTTCGTCGGCAGGAACCTGTCCGAGGAACTCGGCAACGTCACCGGCGGCGTCACGCGGGGCGCATCGTTCGAGGGCTACACCAGCGTGGGCCTCGACCTCGACATGAACCGCATCGCTGGCGTCAAGGGCGGTGCTGCCCACTTCCTCATCTCCGACCTGCAGGGCCAGCCCTTCTCGGCGTACTCAGGCAGCGCCTACCTGAACAACCGCGTCTTCGCCGGCAACGGCCCGGCCCTGCGCCTGGATGAGCTGTCCTATGAGCAAAGCCTGTTCGACGGGTCCGAGCTTTACTGCACCTTCATCACCAGCCTGTGCCGGACCCCGGCCGCCTACGCCTTCGACCGGGGCTACCTGCCCTATCTGGCGTCCGCCTGGGCAGCCGTGACGTAGATCCGGCTCGGCGGCCCGTTCTACGCCAACCTCGGCGTATACGAGAACGAGCCGGTCCTCAGCACCACCAGCCACCACGGCTTTCCTGGGCGGAACCGGGGCCTCAACTACGCCAACGGGGCGACGATCCCCGCCCAGCTCGGCTACCGGACGACGCTGCAGAACGACCTCTATCCCCGCGCATTCTCTGTGGGCGGCTTCTACAACACCGGCCGCTATGCCGACCCTTTGCTCAACACGGGCGGCCGCAATCGCATCCAGTTCGGCGGGCCGGCGGGGACGGATGAGGGGTCGAGCCTGTTCTACTTCCAGGCGCAGCAGATGGTATACCGGCCGGATTCGTCCGACCGCGGCCTGACGGTGTTCGGCGGCGCGGACTGGGCGGCCAGCGGCCAGCCCAACGTCGAACGGATGGCTGCCGACATTGGGCCAGTAAAAGGTCTGGAGGCCGCTGCTCGGACGCCGGGCGCTCAGACGCCGGGATCGTAGATGTAGAGATAGCTGCCGCCGGGCTGCGTCCCCGTCGTGACCTGCAGGCCCTGGGCCTGCTGCATGCTGAGGCCGGCGAAGGTGATGCTGGCGTCGATGCCGTTCCCCGTGCGGCCGGCGCCCCCGGCGATGTTGGCCCGCAGCGTCGCGCCCTGGAAGCCCGCCACGCCGGCAATCCCGTCCCATCGGTAGCTGCTGACGCCGGCGGCGAAGCCCCACAGCGTGGCGGCATCGCCCGCGTGCAGGTTGCGGATCGTGTTCCACACGGCGCCCGGCGCGCGGGCGTCGGTGAAGAACGTGTCGGTGCCGGTGCCGCCGATCAGGAAGTTGGAGCCAAGCCCGCCGTCCAGCACGTTTTGGCCGCTCGACACCTGGATCGCGTCGTCGCCGCTGCCGCCGTGGATGAACACGTTCGGCGCCTGCGTGCTCAGCGCCTGGGCGGCGGCGCCCGCGTTGATGTATTGCGCCTGGACATAGCCGGGGGCGCCCGCGCCGGGGTCGTCCATCGCGACCGTGCCGGCGGCGCCGCTGGCCGTGGCGGTGGTGGACAGCCAGGGCAGGGCCGCCGTCGCCACCGTCTCGTTGCTGAAATGCAGCGCCTGGATGTTGCGCAGGCTGTCCTGCCCGCCCGTGAAGGCGACCTCCATCGTGCCGTCGCCGGCCAGGCTGATGGCCGCCTGCTGCCGGGTCACGTCGTAGAGTGCGGTGTTATAACCCCCGCCGCCGTCGATGCTGTTGACGCCCAGCCCGCCCTTGAGAAGGTTGTCGGCGGCGTTGCCGGCGATGACGTCGTTGCCGCTGCCGCCGAACGCATTCGCGATCAGGGAGTGCGGGTCGTTCTGGAATTGCAGCGCGTTGTAGACGTTGCCTTGGGCGGAGTGCCCGGCGCCGAGATCGGCGAGCTGCGCCGCCGACGTGACGGAGAACGCGCCCGGGTTCAGGTTGACCTGCACGCTGGAGGCGTACTGGGAGAGGTCGTACGTGGCTTCCTTGCCGTCGCCGTTCCAGACCGTCTGGAACACCTTGTTGCCGCTGGGCTTGCCCTGGCTGACGCCGTTGATGAAGGTCTCGCCGGTCGCCGGGTCCCAGCGGTACGTCGTGGGGCCGACGGCCGAGAAGTTCGCGCCGTAGAGATACTGCAGCGCCGCGATGTCATCCATCATGTACGTCTGCGGATGGCTGTCCGGCCCGCAGGTGTCGCTCGGGGTTGGCGAGCCGACGTAGCTCGGATAGGTCATGAGGCTGTATTCGACATCGTCGGTGGCGGGCGGCAGGGTTTCGCCGGCCACCCCGCCGGTCTCGTTGCCATGCTTGAGGCCGAGCGCGTGGCCCAGTTCGTGGACAATGCTGAAATAGGCGTAGTTGCCGCGGACCGGGTTGCGGAGGTCCAGGGTGGGATCGCCGTCGAACGCCTGGCCGAACCAGACATCGCCGCTTTGGACGGCGGCGGCACTCGGGACGTAGGTTTCCGACGTGGCGGGTCCGCTGGACGACGCCAGCATGACCGACGCGGCCCCGGTGCCCGTATCCGTGAAGGTCTCGTTGGTGAAGGACGACACCGCGCCGAGGCTTGTGGACGCATAGCCCGGCACGGCGGTGGCGCCGGTCAGCGTGCAGTCCGCGACGGCGTGCTGGGCCGGGGAGACGCTGCGGAAATTCTGGGCGGATTCTGAGTCGCTCGCCTCATAGGCCGCCGAGGTCGGAACGCTGAAATCAAGCGTCGTGGCCGTCCAGGCGGCGCCTTGGACAATGCCATCGATGGATGGGTTGCCGCTGGCCCCGACGTTTCGCACGGAGTTCGCTACCGAGGATAGCATCAACGAAATCCAATGACGACAGAGGCAACAGGAAGGTTGTATGAAAACGAACCTGCCCCGTCAAGAGGTCATAACGAAAACGTTATAAAAGGAGGCTTGGCCTCGTTTCGGCTCCGCCCGGGCGCTGCTGATCTGCTGGCTAGCCCTAGCCCTGTTACTCGACCTCGATGGTGAGATGGGACAGCGGGAATCCGGCGAGCCGTTCGCGGTAGAACCTCGCGCTCCGTCCGCGCGCCGTCGCGACCGAGACGATGGCGCCCAGGTGGCCCGGTCCCAGCCGCCAGACATGCAGGTCGGTCAAGCGGTCGCCATCCGCCTCGATGGCCGCCCGCACGTCCTCCGCCGTGTGACGGTCGGGGTTCATGTCGAGCAGGATGGCGCCGGTGTCGCGCACCAGCCCGTACGCCCAGGACGCGATGACGCCCGCGCCGACGAGGCCCGCCAGCGGGTCCATCCAAAGCCAGCCGAACGCCCGTGCCAGCAGCAGCCCGGCGATGACCAGGACCGACACGGCCGCGTCGGCCAATACATGCACAACCGCCGCACGCATGTTGTTGTCGCGGTGCAGCGCGTCGTGCCCGTGCCCGTGGTGCCCGTGCCCGTGGTGCCCGTGCCCGTGGTGCCCGTGTTCGTGGTGCCCGTGTTCGTGGTGCTCGTGTTCGTGGTCCCCATGCCCGTGATGCCCATGCGCCTGCCCATGGTCGTGCCCGGCGCCGAGCAGCCAGGCCGAGCCGATATTCACGGCGAGGCCGAGGCAGGCGATGGGGATCGCCTCGGCGAAATGGATCGGCACGGGCGCGAACAGCCGGGTCAGCGATTCGTAGCCGATCAGCACGGCGATCATCGCCAGGATGATGGCCGAGGTGAAGCCCGCGAGGTCGCCCAGCTTGCCGGTGCCGAAGGTGAAGCGCGCGTCCTCCGCATGCCGCCGCGCGTAGCGGTAGGCCAGCGCCGCCAGCAGCAGGGCGCCCGCATGGGTGGACATGTGCAGGCCGTCGGCGACCAGGGCGATGGAGCCGAACAGGAGGCCGCCGATGACCTCCAGCGCCATCATGGCCCCGCACAGCCAGATCACCGCCCAGGTGCGCCGTTCGGACGCCGCGTGCTCGTCGCCCAGGAACATGTGCGAGTGCCCGGCCCCGCTCGGCTTCAGATCATCCGGCATCACTGCGGCTCCTACTTCAAATAGCTGCGCACGACGTCGAGCAACTGCTCGACCGCATCCTGCTGCAGCGCGCCCGGGTGCATGGCGGCGTCCACGAGATGGCCGCGCACATGCTCCTCGACCACCTCCGCCATCAGCCCGGCCATCGCGCCCCGCACGCCGGCGATGAGGTGCAGCACCGGTCCGCAGCCGGCCTCGCCCTCCAAGGCGCGCTCAATCGCTTCAACCTGGCCCTTCATGCGCCTAACCCGGGCCAGGAGCTTCTGCTTCTCGCGGATCGTGTGCATCGTGATGGCATAGTCCCCTAACCTATCTAGGGCAAGGTTGTCCGGCGCGCGGTCTGGCTTTATGCGGGACGCTTTGCGGAGGCGTCCTTGATACGATTTGCTGCGGCCTGCCTGGCCTTATCCTTTGCCACGGCTGCCGCCGCGCAGTCCCCGGGGCTGGACGCGGCGGCGCGCAACTACCCGCCGTTCGTATTGGATGGCAATGTCCGCGCCACGGACGGCTCGCCGCCCTATGCCCGCGCCTGTCCCCCCGTTGGGTCGCGCGTGGAGCAGCGCGGCGGCCCGGCCTTCGTTTACTTGGGCGCCAGCCCCGGCAACCCCGAGCTTTGCCGCATCCGCATCGGCTCCGACACCGTTGAGGCGTGGCAGGCGATCTGGCTGACCGCCTGGCCCGGCGCAGATGCGGCGCGTCCGGCGCTCAAGCGGGTGATCGAGGGCCGAACCGGCACCGTCACCAGCTTCGACACCCGCATGCTGCCGGGCATGCAGTGGCACGACCTGATCCGCAACGAGGGCATCGAGGACATCAACCTGCTCGGCAAGACCTATCACGCGGTCAAGCTCTCGCACTACCGCGAGGGCTTCGACGACAACGGCTACCGGTCCGTCTCGACCGTGTGGAAAGACATCCCGACCGGGATGATCCTTTACGGGACGTACAACCACATGGCCGGGCGGCCGGAGCTGGACGGCTCCTTGACCCCCACCAGGATCACCTCCGCGCGGTAGGCCCAGAGTCGCCTCGACGGTTCCCGCTCAAAGCTCAAGCTCGTCGAGCGCCTGGTGCGCCGCGCGCCGCAGCGCCTGTTCGAGGACGGCGAGAAAGTCTCCTCCGTCCGTTTCGGTGGTCCAGGGGTCCATGGTGGTGGAGATCAGGAAGTCGATCCCGAGGTCCGGCCTTGGCTGCACGCCCATGCGGGCGGAGAACGCGTTGACGAAGCGGTGGCCGTAAACCGCCGGGTCGAAGCGGGAGCTGGTGAGGATCAGGTCGATGCCGTGGAGGTCCGCCCGCGGCTCGATCATGCTGCAAAGCGAGAACACCCGCTCGTTGAACAGGTTGGCCTGGGCCAAGTCGGTGTTCAGCCCTTCGGCGGTGCGGAAGTTCAGCGCGAAGGCGAGGATCACCTGGTCGGAGCCGAGCTGGCTGAACAGCGACCGCGCCGCCGCGTCCTCCTCCAGCAGGCGGCTCAGCGCGGCGTTGTCCAAGTCGACGAACCGCCGGATGGCGGCCCGTTCCGCCGCCAGGTCCTCCGCCCGGCCATGGGCACGCTCCGCCGGGGTGCGGTTGAACAGGGTCACGCTGAAGCGCGGGTCGTCCAGCGTGCGCAGCCGGGCGAACATGCGCTTCGAGGTCCACATGCACTGGCCCAGGATCCTGCCGTAGCCGCTGCGGTCCGGCCGGATCACCCGGTGGGCCAGCCACACCGCGGCGGCGGAGGCGCCGGGCTTGCTGCCTTCCACGCCGTACACGCCGATGGTCGGCTCCGCCTGGCTATGGAACACCACCGGCGCGCGGAGCGAGACCGCGTCGCGGATCGCGGCATTCCGGTAGCACAGCGCGCCGGCGGGGTAGGGGATGTAGCCGGCCTTGTGCGGATCGACCGTGATGCTGTCCGCCTGGCCGAGCGCCGCGTACTGCTCCTGGCAATAGGCGCTCATCGTTACCGTGGGGATTTGCTTGCGGCAGTCGCGCTCGTGCTCGTCGCGCAGCATGGTGCGGAAATAGCCGCCCCAGGCCGCATCGGCGTGCACCGCGAAGTTGATGCCCCGGGCGCGGTAGCGTTCCCGCAGCGCCAGCAAGCCCTCCAGCGGATCGACGGCGCTTTCCTCCGTGCTGCCCATCACGGCGACCACCGCGAGCAGGGGGATGCGGCGGCGCAGCAGGATGTCCAGCGTCGTCTCGACGTGTTCCAGGTCGAGCCGGGCGTCATTGTCCACGCGCTGCACCAGGAGCGAGTTCTGCCCCATGCCCAGGAGGGTCGCCGCCTTGGGCCAGGAATAGTGCCCGGTGGCCGGCGCCAGGAACACCGGCGCTTCCGGCACGTCGGGCATGAAGTTGCGGTAAAAGCCCATCAGCCCGGTGTTCTGCACCGCGTAGGGGACCAGCGCCTCGGTCAGCGCCTCCGGCGTGATGCCGAGCGCCGCCAATGCCGTGGGCAAGCCGGCCACCACGTCGATGTCGAGGTTGAGCAGCGTCCAGGTGTCCAGATCCAGCAGCCGCCCGCGGTCCCCGCCCCAGAGCGGCACCTCAAGCGTCCGCGCCGCGGCGAGCGCCGGCACCGCCCGGATCGCGGCGCGCAGCCCCACGGCGGCGAACTTCAAATTCCGCGCCGCCCACAGCGCCTCGATGTTCGCCACCGTGCCGCCGCTGGTGATGTGCCCCCACGGCACGACCTGCCCCGGCGCCGGCAACTGCCCGTCCGGCGGCACGGTGTAGCCCAGCATCCGGCACAGGTCGTTGCCCGCCTCGATCTCCAGCCGCGTGGTGACGGGGGACGCCTCGGCTGCGACGTTGTTCTGGTTGTAGAGCAGCCCGGCGAACAGCCCGACCGTCGCCGGCATCGCCTGGTCCCACAGCATATGGCCCTGGTAGCGCATGCTGGCGAACGGCGCGGACATCTGCAGCATCTTCAGCAGCTTCGCCGTCTCGGCGCGCATCCGGTCCATCCCCTGCTGGAACTCGGGCGAGCGGCGCAGCGCCGGGGTGATGTGCGTCGGGTCCTCCGGATGGAAGGACCGGCGGAACTCGGCGTGGCTGTCCATGGCGGCGCCGATCAGTTCGCGCAGCAGCTCCAGGTTCTCCGCATGCGGGCCGAAGAACCAGGCTTCCGGGATGCCGCCGCCGGCGCCCTCCAGCCCGAGCGGCGCCCGCAGTTCCTGATCCCACGCCGCCCGGGCGTGCGCGCGGCGCCCGGCGAGCGGGACCGGGGGTTCGGCGGCGGGCTGCTGGATCGGAAGGGTCAAGGCGGCAAGGCTCCTGAGGGAAAGGAATTACCCTTTCTAAGCATTTGGCCCTTTGCATGAAAACGGCGAGGCCTTTGCAGAATCCGCCGGAATGCGTGAGCTTCGACACAACTCCTCCGTGAACACGAATCCGTGATACGTCCTTCCGGGATCGGCCATCGCGCGCTCCGCGTCTTGCGGCGCCCCCTGACTGCCGTGCTTACTGACGGCGGACGGGGCTATAAAGCCGCCGCGACAGGCAGAGGGAAACGACAGTGACAATGAGATCAGCCCTGCGATGCACCAGCCTCCTGGCCCCTATGGCGCTTGCCGCAACCGTGCTGTGCGGCCCGGCGCAGGCGGCCGACACGAAAAGCTATGACAGCAGCAAGCAGAGCTTCTGGCAGCACCCGCCGCCGGACTGGTTCCTGGGCGACGAGACGGCCGACATGAAGGGCCTCGCCCCGCCGGTCGGCCCGGCGACGCCCACGCCGCTTGCGGAATTGCAGGACAATCTCAAGAACGTGAAGCTGCCGCCGGGCTTCAAGATCGAGGTGTATGCGTCCGGCCTGCCCGAAGCGCGGCAGATGGCCTGGGGCGACGACGGCACGCTGTTCGTCGGCTCCTACAACGCCACCAACGTCTATGCCGTGACCGACCACGACGGCAAGCACGAGGTCAAGACGATCCTCAAGGGCCTCAACATGCCGACCGGCATCGCATTCCGGGACGGCGCGCTGTACGTCGTCGCCATCGACAAGCTGATGCGCTACGACAACGTGGAGGCGAGCCTCGACCACATGCCGGCGCCGGTCGTGGTGTACGACGACATGCCGCCCTACGTGGCGCACGGCTGGAAGTATATCGTGACCGACAAGGCCGGCAGCATGTACCTGCCGTTCGGCCCGCCGTTCAACATCGGCATCCCGCCCACCAGCGTGTCGCAGGTGCGCCGCGTGGACCCGAAGACGGGGCTGGCGGAGATCATGGCGCTCGGCGTGCGCAACAGCGTCGGCGGCGACATCGACCCGCGCACCGGCGACTACTGGTTCACCGAGAATGCGCGCGACTGGATGAGCGACGACACGCCGAGCGACAAGCTGAACCACATCACCAAGATCGGCCAGCACTTCGGCTATCCGTACTGCCACCAGGGCGACATGCCGGACCCGAAGTTCGCGCGCGGGCACAAGTGCGACGAGTTCACGCCGCCCGTGGTGAAGCTGGGCGCGCACGTGGCGCCGCTCGGCATGAAGTTCTACACCGGGAGCCAGTTCCCCGCGGAGTACCAGAACAACATCTTCATCGCCGAGCACGGCTCCTGGAACCGGCACAAGTACCAGGGCGCGCGCATCAACCGCGTCGTCGTCGATCCTGATGGCAAGAACGCCCACGACGAGGTGTTCGCCCAAGGCTGGCTGAGCGGCGACCAGGAGTACGCCGGGCGGCCGACCGACATCATCCAGGCCAAGGACGGGTCGCTGCTGGTGGCCGACGACTGGGCCGGCGCGGTCTACCGGATCAGCTACGCCAAGTAGTGTTTTGACGGCGCCCGTCTCCGGCTGGAGGCGGGCGTCGCTTGCACCATCAGCATGGATTATCGGATGCGAATGATTTGGGCTTTGCCTGTAGCGGGGGCTTTGCCTGCGGCGGGGGCTTTGCTCGCGGCGGGGCTTGGCATGGCTGCCGTCCCGGCGTCCGCGGCCGACCTGGCCGCTGGGCAGGCGCGGGCCGAGGCGTGCCTGGCCTGCCACGGCGCGCAGGGCGTGTCGGAGAACCCGGCGATCCCCTCGCTCGCCGGGCAGCGGGACAAGTTCCTGCAGTGGCAGCTCGTGTTCTTCCGCTCGGGCCGCCGGGCCAACGAGATCATGGGTCCGATGGCGGCGGACCTGTCGGATGAGGACGTGCGCAACATCGGGGCCTATTTCGCCTCGCTGCCGGCGGGCAAGCCGCCGGTGGCCGACATTGACCCGGCGCTTCGCCAGACCGGCGCGGCGCTGGCCGAGCAGCACCGCTGCGCCGCCTGCCACACCGACAGCTTCGGCGGCAACCAGGCCGCGCCGGCGATTGCCCATCAGAACCGGGACTACCTGGTCAAGGCGCTGACGGATTACCGCTCCGGCGCCCGGCCCAGCGTCGGCGTCGCCGCCATGACCGAGGCGGCGTCAGGTCTGAACGACAGCGACATCGCGGCGCTTGCCCAGTTCCTGGCGGCCTACGAGTGATTCCTTCAACCATCGCCCGGGCTTTCGCCGGCTTGCTGGCGCTCTCGCTCTGCGGCGCGGCGCCGCCGTCGCCCGCCGGGCCGGCGTTGGACCATCCGGAGGCGTTCGAGCAGGCGTTCGCCACGTCGTCCTACACCTTCGACGCCTGCGGCGACCCGCTGGCCGGGCGCGTGTTCCGGCGTGCCCTGACCGAGCGGTTCGCCCATTGCCCCTTCACCCCCGAAGCACGCGCCCGCTTCCAGCAGCGCACCCGCATCCAGTTGGCGAAGTCGCGGCGGATGCTGGAGCAGATGGTGGAAACCCATGGCGGCTTGCCAATGCACCTGGATGGCAGCCCGATGACGTGCCACGAGCAGCAGGCCGACGGTGACTACCGCACCTTCCGCGAGCGGCTGGACCAGTACGCCCAGGGCGGCCTGACGGCGGAAGCGGTCATCCCGGCGCCCTGCGACGCCCCTGAGATCACGCCCTGAGCTTGCAAGGCCGGCGCGGGGCGGTGCTGGGCCGGGTTGTCGCTTTGCGCCGCTACCCTGTGAAGTCGATGCGGGCGGAGGCGCTGGAAACGGCGGCGCTGCATTGGACCGGGCTGCAGGGCGACCGGCAATACGCCTTTTGCCGGGCGTCCGACAATTCGGATTTCCCATGGCTGACGGGGCGGCAGGTCCCGGGCCTGGTGCTGCACGCGGCGCGTTATTCCGATCCGGACAATCCGAGGCTGGCCCGGATGCGCGTCGCCGCCCCGGACGGCGCCGAACACGCCATCGACGACCCGGGCCTGGCCGAACGCCTGTCCGAAGCCGTGGATGGGCCGGTGCGGCTCCTGCGGCTCGGGCGCGGGGCGTTCGATGCCATGCCGGTGTCCGTCATCACCACGACGAGCGGCGAGGCCATCAGCCAGGCGCACGGCGCCCCGGTGGCGCTGGACCGCTTCCGCGCCAACCTGGTGATCGCCCCGGATGCCCCGGACGTGACGGAACGGGACTGGCTGGGCCGTCCTCTGGCGTTGGGCGATGGTCCCGACCCGCCGGTATTGCGGCTCGACTGGCCCATCCCGCGCTGCGCCATGGTGGCCATCGACCCCGCGACCGCCGTGCGTGACGCGAGCGTGCTGCGGACCGTGGTGCAGCGGTTCGGCAACGAGGTGGGCGTTTACTGCACGGTGCAGGCGCCGGGTCGGATTTGCGTTGGCGACCGCGTGCGGCTTGTCGAGTAGCGGCGAAGCCGAAGCCGGCTATGCCCGAACGGACGCGCCGCGCCGAACTTGTTCTCTTGACTGGAGTCATGGCGTATTAGGTTGTAATACGCAACAAGAGGGACGAGGCATGGCCCGCAAGGTGCAAGCTGCTTCAATCCCCGTGCCTGCCCAAGCACGCGGCAGAAGCCGATGCCCGCTGGGAACGGAAAGGCCAATGGAAACCCGAAGGGCCGTAAGTCGAAGCCGACCGACTCGGCCATGCCGGCTGCGGGCGCGCCGGCCAGGCGGACGGGCCGCCCCGCGAAGGCGTTGGGCCACCTCTCAGCAAAGGACGCGAAGCCTGCCAAGGCACAGCCCGCGGCGCAATGTGACCTGCGACGGACACGGTGCGCTTTGATTGGCCCGCCATTGGGCAGGTGGCGTCTCGAGATGGCCCGCATCAGGGCACGGCCAAGCTGTTGATCGCGACGCGCGCAGGGCGCCAACCTGTGCTGGCCGTTGTGACGGGCTGCCCTGGCCAAACCGCGCCGCGGACCGACATAGCAGCAAAGGAGGGCGGTGCATCAAGGCAACGCCTGATGTAAGTGATTGATGCATGGCAGCAGACGATCAGGCGAGCGGACGGGAACGCTACCACCATGGCAACCTGCGCGAGGCGCTGATCCAGGCGGCGCTGGCCATGATCGCCGAGCGCGGCCTGGCCGGCTTCGCCATTGCCGAGCTGGCGCGGGTCGTGGGCGTCAGCCCAGCGGCGCCGTACCGCCATTTCCGCGACCGGAACGCGGTCATTGCCGAGGTCGCGCGCCGGGGCTTCGAGTCGCTCGCGGCGGATCTGGCCGCCGCGACGGCGGGGCAGGGCGATCCGCTGGGGGCGCTGGAGCGCGCGGCGCAGGCGCACGTCGCGTTCGCCGGGCGGGAGCCGGCGGTCTATGCCGCCATGTTCGATGCCGGGTTCCCGTCCGGCGAGCACCTGGAGTTGGTGGTCGCACGGAACGACGCGTTCGCCGTGCTGCGCCGGGCTGCCGACGCGGCTTGTGCAATGAGCCGCGCGCCGCGCCGGCCGCCGCCGCTCATGGTGGCGCTGCATGTCTGGTCATTGACCCACGGCATCGCGACGCTGTTCGTCAGCCAGAGCGGCGGCAACCGCTTGGCGATCCCCATGTCGCCGGAGGCGCTGCTGGAGGCCGGGCTGTTGATCTACCTGCAATCGCTGGACCTGCCCGCGGGGGCGTCGAAGCCGGAACCAGGTACACGGTGATGTGTTGTGCGGTGGGTGATGCAGTCGCGCAGCGGAAGAGTAAATAGCTCTCACATACAGAAAGTGAGGTGCGCAGTGTTGCAAACCAAGTTGGACGAATGGGGCAAGCCGGCGTGGCTGTCGCTCCTGGTGCTCGCGTTCCTCGCGGGCTGGCCGCTCGGCTTGGCCGTCTTGGCCTACCTGGCCGGAAGCGGCCGGTTGCGGGCTTGGCGGGCGGAGATGCCGGGCACGTGGTTCAACCTACGCCCGTCCTCCGGCCCGACGTGGCCGGGCAGCGCCCCATGGTCCGGACGCAAGGCGACGAGCGGAAACCGCGCGTTCGACGAGTACCGGAACGAGACGATGCACCGCCTTGAGGAAGAGCAGCGGGAGTTCCAGGCGTTCCTGGAGCGGCTGCGCCAGGCTCGCGACAAGGCCGAATTCGACGAGTTCATGGCCGAGCGCCGCCGCCGGCCGGCGACGCAGGATCATCCGGCCAACACGTAGGGCTTCAAACGGCCATAATGATGAAGCGGGAGGGCCAATCGGCCCTCTCGTCTTGTACATGCTGATGACATTTCCCAGCACGCCGCCAGGATAACGGCGCCGAACCCCTACCGCCCGCGCCGACGCCCTGCCTTCTTCGCCGGGTCATACCCGCCGCCGCCCGGCCCCAACGGCTCCGGCGTCGTATCCTTCTTATCCCGCCCGAACGCCGCTGCACTTGCCGGCGGCGCCGGCAGGCCGAGGTCGAGCGCCTCCAGCCGGCGGATCTCGTCGCGCAGCCGGGCCGCGGTCTCGAACTCCAGGTCGGCGGCCGCCGCGCGCATCCGCTTCTCCATCTCGGCAATCGAGGATTTCAGATCCTTGCCCACGAACTCCGTGACGCCGGCGTCCTTCACCGGGGCGACGGTCACGTAGTCCTGCTCGAACACCGATTGCAGCGCCTCGCCGATGTGGCTCCGCACGCTGGTGGGCGTTATGCCGTGCGCCTCGTTCCACGCCCGCTGCTTCTCCCGGCGCCGCTCCGTCTCCTCGATGGCGGCACGCAGGCTGCGGGTCATCACGTCGGCATACAGGATCACCCGGCCGTCCACGTTGCGCGCCGCCCGCCCGATGGTCTGCGTCAGCGAGGTCTGGCTGCGCAGGAACCCTTCCTTGTCCGCGTCCAGGATCGCCACCAGCGCGCATTCCGGGATGTCCAGCCCTTCCCGCAGCAGGTTGATCCCCACCAGCACGTCGAACACGCCGAGCCGCAGGTCGCGGATGATCTCGATCCGCTCCAGCGTGTCCACGTCCGAGTGCAAATAACGCACCTTGATGCCGTTCTCCGTCAGGTACTCCGTCAGGTCCTCCGCCATGCGCTTGGTCAGCGTGGTCACGAGGATGCGGCTGCCGCGGGCGATCACCACGCGGGCCTCCGCCAGCAGGTCGTCCACCTGGCGTTCGACCGGGCGGATTTCCGTCACCGGGTCGATCAGGCCGGTGGGGCGGATGACCTGCTCGGCAAAGGCGCCCCCGGTGCGCTCCATCTCCCACGGACCCGGCGTCGCGCTGACGAACACCGTCTGCGGGCGGAAGCTGTCCCATTCCTCGAAGCGCAGCGGGCGGTTGTCGAGGCAAGAGGGCAGGCGGAAGCCGAACTCCGACAGCACGCCCTTGCGCGCCGCGTCGCCGCGCGACATGCCGCCGATCTGCGGCACCGTCACATGGCTCTCGTCCACGATCAGCAACGCGTTCTCCGGCAAGTACTCGAACAGCGTCGGCGGCGGCTCGCCCTGCTTGCGGCCGGACAGGTAGCGCGAGTAGTTCTCAATCGACTTGCAGCTTCCAGTTGTCTCGATCATCTCGATATCGAAGGTGCAGCGCTGCTGCAGGCGCTCGGCCTCCAGCAACTTGCCCTCCGCGGTGAACTGTTTCAGGCGCTCCTGCAACTCGACCTTGATGTCCTTGACCGCCTGCGCCAGCGTCGGGCGCGGGGTCACGTAGTGGCTGTTGGCATAGATGTGGACCTGGTCCATCGACCCCGTCAGCTCGCCGGTCAGCGGGTCGAACTCCCGCAGGCTCTCGACCTCGTCGCCGAACAGGGTGATGCGCCAGGCGCGGTCCTCCAGGTGGCTGGGGAACACGTCGATGGTCTCGCCGCGCAGGCGGAAGCTGCCCCGGGCGAAGGCCACGTCGTTGCGGCGGTATTGCAGCTCGACCAAGGCGCGCGCCAGGGTATCGCGGTCGATCCGCCCGCCGGCCTCCAATTTCACCACCATGCGGCCATAGGTCTCGACCGAGCCGATGCCGTAGATGCAGGACACGGAGGCGACGATCACCACGTCGTTGCGCTCCATCAGCGCCTGCGTGGCGCTGTGGCGCATCCGGTCGATGGCCTCGTTGATCTGGCTGTCCTTCTCAATGTACGTGTCGGTGCGCGGGACGTAGGCCTCCGGCTGGTAGTAGTCGTAGTAGCTGACGAAGTACTCGACGGCGTTGTCGGGGAAGAACCCCTTCATCTCCGCGTAGAGCTGCGCCGCCAGCGTCTTATTGGGCGCGAGCACGAGCGTCGGGCGCTGGATCGCCTCAATCACCTTCGCCATGCTGAACGTCTTGCCCGACCCGGTGACGCCGAGCAGCACCTGGTCACGCTCGCCCTGCCGGACGCCGGCGGTCAGCTCCCCGATCGCCGTCGGCTGGTCGCCGGCGGGCTGGTATTCGGACACGACGCGAAGCGGCTTGCCGGACGGCTTCGCCGCCTGCTTCTTCGGCGCAAAGGTGACGGGCGGCGCTGCGGCGATCTGACGGGCAAGGGTCGTTGACATTCTCGTTAGATGGCGACGGCCGGGTGCGGCGTCGAGGGGGCGCAAGCCCGCTCCACCCGTTGCGCCAGGTCCTCGATCCCCTTGTCGGTGATGCCGAGCGAGCGCAGCCCGTCCCGGGTATGGAACAGGTAGTCGGCCGAGCTGCCCAGCGCGCCGCAGGCGGAGGACAGGCGCCGCACCACGTCCTCCCGCGCCAGGCCGCCGGCGTAGTGCTCGCAACTGCGATGGATGGTGAAGGCGATGGCATGGCCGAACGGCGCCCGGTCCGCGCCGCGCACCCGCACCCAACGCGGCTGGTAGCTGCCGGACAGCATCTCGCGCCGCCAAAGCAGCGCCAGCTCGTCGGCCATCAGGGCTTCCGGCACATGGAACGCCGCCCCCGTGCAGGCGCCGCCGCGGTCGAGGCCGAGCACCAGCCCGGGGTTCGCCGGGGTGCCGCGCCCGGCCTGCGTCGAAAGGCAGAAGGAGCGGTGCCAGCCGTGCACGCGGGCGAGGCGGCGCTGGTCGAAGTGCAGCGCCGGGTTCCAGATCAAGGAGCCGTAGGCGAACAGCCACACGCCGTCGCCGTCGCACTCGTGCGGGCGCTGGGCCAGGGTCGCCGCCAGCGACGCCGCGCGCTCCGCCTCGGTGAGGATACGCATGTTGGGCGCCCCGGCGGCGACCATGCGTTGCAGGGCGTCGTCCTGCAACGCTTCCCGGGTGATCACGTGCATGGATTCAGTCACGATGAAGACTTTGCAGTTTCGGCAGGTTTTGCAAGTTCCAGGCCAGCCGCCGCGCATCAGGCAATGCCCTCGCCAGCCGCCCGTTGGCAAGACGCTCCCGCCGGACGCTTCAACGGACCGGCACACGCAACCGCAGGCCGGGCGGGCACGTTGCCCCGGATGCGGACTGCGTCCAATGTCGCTTCCAAGGTCACGGTCCGCTTGGTTTTCAGTTCCGGAGGGGGCATCATCCCACCCGCAAGCATCCGCCCGGCGCCGGGCTTGGGAGCCTTCGCCCCGCGCAAGCGGGACTGTCGGCGGCCCGGCGATCCACGGCACGGCCTATCCGCCACAGTCCAGCGTTAGGAATCCAGCCCATGGCAGCAGACGGCGACACGGTCGCACAGACCGGGACAGCGCAAGGCGGCATCGACAAGCTTTGCATCGACACCATACGCACCTTGTCCATGGACGCGGTGCAGAAGGCCAAGTCGGGCCACCCCGGCACGCCGATGGCCTTGGCGCCCGTCGCCTACGGGCTGTGGCAGGACGTGCTGCGCTTCGACCCCATGGACCCGACCTGGCCCAACCGCGACCGCTTCGTACTTTCGGTCGGCCATGCGTCCATGCTGCTGTACTCGCTGCTGCATCTGTCGGGCACGAGGCGGATCAACGAGGACGGCCCGACCGAGGCGGAAGCCGTGTCGCTCGACGACATCAAGCAGTTCCGGCAGCTCAGCAGCGTGACGCCGGGCCATCCGGAATACACCTACACCTCGGGCGTGGAAACGACGACGGGGCCGCTGGGCCAGGGCGTCGCCAACAGCGTCGGCATGGCGATGGCGGAGCGCTGGTTCGCCAGCCGCTACAACAAGCCGGGCTTCCCGCTGTACGACTACCGCGTCTATGCGCTGTGCGGCGATGGCGACATGATGGAGGGCGTGAGCGGGGAGGCTGCCAGCACCGCCGCGCACCTCAAGCTGTCCAACCTCGTGTGGATCTACGACAGCAACCTCATCACCATCGAGGGCGCGACCAGCCTGGCGTTCAGCGAGGACGTGGCCGCCCGCTTCGCCGCCTATGGCTGGCACGTGCTGCACGTGGACGACGCGAACGACGTGGACGCGACCTTGAAGGCGCTGCGGGACGCGGAGGGCGTGACGGACCGCCCGACCTTTATCCTCGTGCACAGCGTCATCGGCTACGGCGCACCGAAGAAGCAGGGCACGCGGGAAGCTCATGGCGAGCCGTTGGGCGACGAGGAGATCCGCGCCGCCAAGCGTAGCTACGGCTGGCCGGAGGACGCGCAGTTCCTGGTGCCGCCCGGCGTGCGCGAGCACTTCGCCAAGGGCATGGGCGCGCGCGGCCACCGGCTCCGCACCGGCTGGATGGACATGCTGGCCCGCTACCGCGCCGAGTACCCGGACCTCGCGGCCGAGCTGGACATGATGGACCACCATAAGTTGCCGAACGGCTGGGACGCGGATATCCCGACTTTCCCCGCGGATGCCAAGGGCCTGGCGACCCGCGACAGCTCGCAGAAGGTGCTGAACGCCATCGCGCCGCATGTGCCGTGGCTGGTGGGGGGTGCTGCCGACCTCGCGCCGTCCACCAAGTCCAACATGACGTTCCAGGGCGCAGGCAGCTTCGAGGCGGACAACTACGGCGGGCGCAACCTGCACTTCGGCATCCGCGAGCACGCCATGGGGTCGATCTGCAACGGCATGGCGCTGAGCGGCGTCCGGTCCTACGGCTCGGGCTTCCTGATCTTCAGCGACTACATGAAGCCGCCGATCCGGCTGGCCGCGATCATGGAATTGCCGGTCATCTACATCTTCACCCATGACAGCATCGGCGTGGGCGAGGACG
>JAABUQ010006379.1_pt1 | contig 17935 bp, 19 predicted proteins | sample 5560001 | NCBI WGS metagenome assembly JAABUQ01 (sample SAMN10711888, study PRJNA513371) | rock metagenome | isolation source: Antarctica rocks | place: Antarctica: Victoria Land, Finger Mt nord | collected 2015-12-18
TGAATCCTTTATCAGCCTCCCCCCCCCCCCCCTTGCCCCTTCCCCGTCCTCTCTTACTACTTCTGCCTATACGGTCTTAAACCCCCCCATCTTCAATCCTCCCCCCGCCCTACGCAAAACCTAATCCCCTTTTCTTGACTTAACCCCCTTATCCACCCCCTTCGCGGTCCCCCTCACCTTATCCACCACCACTTCTCCCCTTCCCTGACCACTTCGCCACACCCTTCCTCGGATCAATACCAAAACCCCGACCTACGGAGGAGCTCACTCCCTCTCCTCAATTCGCTCAAACCCCACCGTCCCCGATCCTCAAGCCAATACATCGCCTCTCAACGCCCTTGAAATCCCTTTAAGCATCTAATCACCATATATCGAAATGCTATTTTAGGAAGGGTTGCCGGATGGCATTATCGGGTTCGTTATCCGGTATTAGGATCCGCGTGATCATCAGGTCTTGGTATCTGGTATCAGCATCTGGCGTTACTGTCCGCCTTATTGGTCCGCCGGGTCCGACGGTATGGTGGGGGGGGTTATGGTGTATAACTGAGGTTGAGTGGGGGATGGGTGTGTGTTTGTAAAATGGTGAGGGGGTGTATTGCTTTCTTTCTTTGTTTCCTTTCCTTCTTTCCTTTTTTCTTTCTTGCCGCCTGGCGTCGCGCTTGGGGGATAAGTGGGTTTTACAGTATGGGGATTGCGAGCGGATTGGTGAAGGGGCAAGGGTGACGGTTCGCCGGGAGAGCTGGATAAGAGGGCTGGAGTGCGTGCGACTTCGATACTTATGGAGAGGATTGAGTGAAAGAAAGTAGTTGAGCGCACTTTATGAGATGGATCAAGGTATCGATTGCATATGTCCAAAGGAAATGCAACCCGGATCAAGGTAAATTAAATACAGGGAAGGGTATCCATAACTAATCATCATGCACCAAACAAACCTCGAATGCATCAAATATCGAATGCAGTAAACACGCCACCCACCATCCCATTATCATTTCATATCACATCATATCGCATCCCATCATAGAAAAATCAAACAACAATATACTCCCCGTCCACTCGATCCATCGCCCTCCTCCACCTAAACCCCCCACTGCCCAAGGAGCTATACTCATTCACCCCCATCCCTGTCGCCGTCAGGGGCAACCCCTCCTCGCTGCCCTCGTCATCCCTCCACACCTTCTCCAACAGCTCCAAGCCAGAAATATTGTTGAAGAAGCCGCTATCCTTCTGGATATCCAGACATCGCTCGCGGATCAGGTAGCGGCCCTGTTCGCTGACGCACTCGGTGCCGGTGATGAAGAGCGGCCAGAGGAGGAAGACGTCGGATTTGACGTTGGAGATGTGGAAGAGGGCTTGCGTCACCAGGTTCTGGAAGTTGGGGTGCACCGAGGGGAGGTGCGGGTAGGCGAGGCGTTCGGTGTAGAGAAGGGCGGAGTAGCGGAATGACTCGGATATGTGCAGCAGGTCTTGCTGATCCCCGCGTGAGCGAGAGACGCCCGAGGGTGCGCGCACCGAGTCTTCGAGTTGCCATTCATGCAATCTGCGGCGGATGTCGGTCCATTCCCTCCAGAATTGGGCGCGGGTGTCCGTCTCGAGGGCGAGGTCGTCCGGGATGGTGGACCAGCCGTTGCCGTCGAAGCGGTTGTGGGACATGCTGTAGTAGTCCTGGCTTGGGAGGGGTTGGACTTTGGTGGTTGGAGAGGTCTGGGGAGAATCCTCGACCACGGGTTTATTCTGGCTTAAGAGGTTGAGGCGGCCGAGCTTGGCGATGACTTTGAAGAGGCGGCCGTCGCAGCCCGCGAGGTTTTCTAGGGCCCATTCGTCGCCGTTTAATCTGCTCATGTCAAATTCTAGTTGGCCTTCTCGGTCGTTGACAGTGGCGGTCATAGCGTCGAACCAGGTGAACATGATTGTAAGCCAATTGGTCGCTTTAGAATTGTGACCTTTCGTGCCGCCGCGGAGAGCGAGGATCTTCTTCACGCCTGCAAATTGGGTCTTGAACTTCGCAACGCCTGTGTCGCAAATGTGATAGAGACACAGAATGAGAAGAGTAGCCAAGATGGAGTCGTCCTTGCGGCGGTTTGGGTCCGCAAGTTGCTTGTTCAGAGCTTTGATGGATGCATTCTTGTGGTACAGCTCATCATTGGATGGCTCGTTGGTGGAAGTTTGTGGCAATTGCTGCACGCTCGCATCCATAAGACTGTGGGCAAAGGAAGATCTCCTAACAGAATGGTCGTGCGAGGAGTCTGCGTTGCTTTGGGTGCTTCGGTTGGTCGAAGTAGGATTCTGCGACCTCCTCATGCGGAGATTACTTGCAGAGAGCGCGGCGATGGCATGTTGTAAAGTCTCGCTCTCCACAGCAAGACTCAAGATATGAGACCTATAGGGGTTGGTTGGTCCATCAAAGGCCACGATCACGGGAGATATCACCTTGTCGTAGTAGTCGATCAGGAACTGTAGCTTCGGAGTATTCCCGATTGAAAGGGAAGGGAATTGCCTTGGGATGATCAACGAATGATCTCCGACGTCGTCTGGAACGAGTGTTTGTGATTCCGATTTGAGGCTTGGAAATTTGGAGTCGATCATGACGGAAGAGACGTCTGGTGCGCTGGTCACAATGAGAGTGTTATTGGACTGGAATGGCGGCTGAGGGGATAGGAAGTTGTCCATGCCACCGTAGAAAGTCTGTAATCCTTCGGTGAGATCTTGGCTACTTCCGTCGGAGCTTACGCTGGATCCCATGCTGTCTCCAGACCAGCCAAGATTGTCACCACCGGTGAAGAAGTTGCTTTCGCACGGGCTGTTCATGAGGGAGTGTTGATCGAAGTCTTTGTAGCTTGGCGAAACGATGCCATAGCCCGTAAAGCTCGGTACCATGGGGGAGATCTGGGAGGAGAGGCCAAAATCACGGTGACCGTATCCGCCGACGACGCTGGCAGTCATAGGCATGACGCCGTAGTCTCTTGCCGGATGCATCTGTTGTACCTGAAGAGGCTCCAGGGTATGCCTTCTGAGCTTCTTTTGTACATGGCCCGAGCTTCTGTTTTGGGAGAGGGACGTGGGGTTTCGCCATTCGAAGCTTGGTGGAGGAAGCATGGGGGAAGTTGTTGATGACCCGGTGGTAGGGTCCATGTTGACGAAGCCATAGGTTGTGGGGGTGGCGCTGTTGCTTGGGATAATGCCTCTAGACGAGGTAGGTCGCGATGAGGGACGGAATTGATCTGTGCTTCGGGAGTCGGGTACGCTGCGTGTGGACCCAAGTTTCGCAAGCTTGCGTGGAGCGCTTGCAGTCTTTTCATCATCTTCGGGACTGCTTTGCGCGGCTCTCTTCGAGGACGCAATGGGTAACGACAACCCTCGAAGTTTGCCTCTGCTGGCGACCCCAACCCCCCATGTCAGGGCAGTCTTGTAACCGGAGCAGTCTTTTCCAACTTCGAGGCAAGGGGTGCAATACGGTCTGCGTCTGTCACACTTGGTGGAACGTTCTTGGCACGCAAAGCAGTCATCCGCAGCGCCGGTAGCGGGGGCTCTTCTGCGGCGCTTGCGGGGAGACGTCGTCGGTGCTGCAGGCTTTTCGGTGTGCAATTCGGCGTTCTCATGCGTTTGAGTCGGAGACATGGTGACGTTTGGCGTCGGCATAGCAAAGATTCAGAGTTGCACAAAGAATGCTAGATATATGTCAGCAGTTGAACTTAACCGAGGTCGGTGGCACGAACATCAGAGAGTATGAATGGCAGAGTCTCCAACATGCGGTGGACAGGTCAGATGGACAGTCTGATGTGTACAGAGGATGAGGTTGTTCATATGTACTCGTGACGAAGGGGGCTGCACATGCACACCGAGTATCAAGGTACCACAAGCTCTATTATATAATGACGAGAGGGGTGGCTGCACGCAGCACTGGTTCCCATTAGATGCAGGGCGGGTTCATGGGGGGGGAGATGGGGTCGGGAAATTGGAATTATTGTGCAGCTCATCGGGGCAGGAGACATAGGCTCTCCAGGGCGGCCCCATGGCGGCCAAGCAGTAGTGGGGAGCAGGCACGAAAGTCTGGTTGGCCCTGTTTGGCATTCCATCATCAATGCCACCATTAGGCCCATTTTCAACGTCTGCGTCGCAAGTATGGGCCGTTTAGCCCATTGATGGGTCTCGCAGTGAGGGGAGCAGCCGGCGGCCGTGGACCGATAACGCTTGGCCGCGCAGATTACGACTAAGAAATAGCCAGATCCTGGAGGCAAGTCGGCAGGGGCGAAATGGATGCCGCCAATTGGACGCGAGGTCTGGAGATAAGGTGGGATGAATTCCCGGTGGGATAATGTTTACGTGGATGGGTGGGGTCTAAAGTAGGGGGACTTGGCAGAGTGGTGGTGGTGGTGGCAGTAGTAGTATTAGCAGTAGTGATGGTCGTTGGTGGTTGGTGGTGGGTAGTGGGATGATCGATTTTAGGGAAGGATGGGCCGGAGGACGGGGCTGGTGCTTAGCCTCTAATGGACTGATGGCCTCCTCTCATGCAGCTCCCCGGGCGAATCATGGAGCTAAAGATCCCCTCTTTCGTGGTTGGAGTGCGGCCGTGGCCGAGGATGCGAACAAGGCGAGTTGAGATGTGCAATGCTCTGCATTAGTGGCCTACAGTACCTACCCTGCCTACCCCGCGACTATTGTTGTAGGGACAGTGTGGCCTGAAGGGCAATCACTCCGCTGTTGGCTGTGTAGATCGACAACCTAAAAGGTCGAGTGGGCTCAAGGTGCAACGGCTCAACTGCACCGAGGAACCAGTCATATCCAGCACAAGCAAGAGAAGCCACGTCGAACAATGCACTTTGACCTTCTAGTGCTCTCGCCCGGCATATAGATCACTGGGACAATGTGTTTGTTGGTATTGCAGTGCGTTATCAATTTCACATTGCTGATACTGATAGTAATCTTTGCGGCTTGATTTAGCGGGGAACGCAGGTCCAGCCAACAATCAACATGTCTACGCTCTACAGACCGCATGACTCGGTGGGGATTACATTAAATCAATTGAAATCAATCAATTGAACTGATTCAATCGATCCCACACACTCGGGACATGGGCAAGTAAAGGCAGAAACGAAACATGCTTGTTTGGGGCCATGCCGTCAGCCTCTCATCAGCACGAATCGCATGGCATGATGGAAACAGAAACAAAGGGTCCGACGGGTCGAGGGCATAAACATGTGTCCCGTCAATATTGTTCCGAGGTAAGACATGACTATGTTAAATGGGCAATTGTCATAGAATAAAAATAGATAGCTGATCGTCGTGGAAAGCACTCGAGGCTTTCACTGCGTTTGATAGGGGCGAGGCTCCCACTCTCGCCTCTCACGGTCTCCAGGGCCTCAATTCAACCTCGCCCCAAAACAAAAACCCCCAACCAACAAGGACTTGTGCGAGATGAACCACCCCTCATCTTTTAATTATGCTAGTATCATTATATTCATGATGGGATCAGTGATCGCAACCAACCTTACTCTACATCGCGTGATATGATAACAAATCTAACAATCTTTACGAACCAACTATCTACCTTCTTCCATGCATGTTCTATCCTTCTGGCGGCGGCCCTTCCCACCTCGGCACACACACTCTCGCACTCTGATCTTCACCCACAACCACCACCAAACCCCCACTCTCTCGCCTCCTCGGCCAACAAACATGTCCATCATCCATCTCCATGTCTCTGGCTCTCCGCGCCGCTTTCGCCTCTTGCTCCGTCCCTTGTATCAATTGCGCATCTGAGAAAGGAACCTCGGCTGGTTCTATGCAACAAAGACACGGAACTTTCCTGGATTATCCTGTGGCGCAATCCGCAGAGTCTCAGCTGTAATCCCTTAGGCCGTGTGGATCACCAACAAGTCCTACCCAATCAATCTAAATTTCTCCACGAAATGTCGTCTATTTTTGTGATTGGAGCAGCGCGTGTCGACTGTCAGGCGTCAATCCGAGTCTACCATTTAACAACCTCGGGCCACCGTTTACAATTCTTGCCACCTCGACTTGTGTAGCTCGATGCCATTCTCGGAGCAGGAGCTAAACCTACTGGACCGCATGTTCCTTCACATGTCAGCCGCATGGCCGCCCGTGTTTGCTTTTTGCCCTTTTATAGAATACCTGGTCAGCCTTGGACCGCCTCACCGTCAAGCGGCTGGTGGTGGAATGAAGGTAAAGCAATATCGCCTATCACGTGAAAGTCTACTGGTTCAACCATCGATGTCGACAATCCTGAACCATAAATACGGACCCCAATGTTTAGATACCACAAGCTATGCTGACCATTTTTGAATGTCGACAGCGAGCACCCCCTCGGCTTTCAGAATGGGCCAATGAAGAGGCTCTCCGTTTATCCTGTTGCCGTCCACCCTCTGCCGTGACCGGTTACCTTGAGATCTCCTGTGATTGCTTGGCAGCACAAGTAGTGTTTCTTAGCGTTCGAGGCAGCGTAGGGTGAAGGCTGGTTATAACTAGCAGCTCTAACTCCGAGTTAATAACGCCGACAAGGGCACGATTTTCTATCCTTTGACGGGACCACATGAACGCTAATGGACTTTGAAAGTTCGAAATGATGTTCTCAAAGGTCCAGACACCGCGAGACTGAAGCTAGACATGACCAGCGACCTTCCACGCTCAGATGATTGTGACAGGCTCCTGTCCATTCACGCCTTGTGGTGTCGAAGATCTAAAGGACTCTCATCAACAGGTATTGGATACTCGGCTGATGTTTCTTGATCTTTCAGAGGACTACAGCCCCGTGCATCTAAGTCATCGTGACACCAAGCTCACGACCGATCACCTTCTGATACGTCCGGATGTCTGGAGGCCTCTCGTCGGCAGATATTGGAACCTCAACTACCTCAGGTATCGAACTAACAATTAGCGTTCGAGGCTCTATGGGATTCAAGCTGGAAGAGACTAGTCACGTACTCTACCTAGCTTGCTATGGGCGTGTGACGAGAAGCTGCGTCTGTTCCACAAGATTATCTGAGGGCTGAAGCAATTGTGACCATGTTCGGTGTCTCGCGTCTTCGTTGAGACAGAGTTGCGAATGTTGGTCAATAGCCTGTCCTGCCCCAGGAGCTCACGGACATCTTTCTTGTATATCTCTTCGTTGGCATCCCTTTGGAAAAGATTCCTGTATTTGAAGCAGTATAATCAGAGAATAGTGGAGAAATTTTTTGTGTAGTCTCTTTACAACCCTCTACGTGTTAGCGATCTCGAGCACTTTCTACACGCTACATATTCTATTCACCGATTAAGGGGTATTCGCTTGGTCGTATTCCTCCGTGCGTTTCAATTCAATGTCTCTGCCTCTTTAGTCAATCGTGATCATTGGTCTGCGTTCACTTGGCCATCTAGAGGATCTAATTGGCCTGTTTTCGAGCTGCTATGAAAGGGGGAGGGTGTGGTAATTCATGGTCATGGCGCAGCGTTCCGCCAGGCGGCACTGCGTGTAAGGAAATCTTGTTTACACTTCAGGATTAATGGCAGCCAATGGAACCACTCCAGCCTTACACTGACACAAGGCTGCAGTTCAGCTTTGTCATAATGACAACCTAAGACCACTCTGGGCCCTACGGAGCGCGGCTTCAGCGGGTCTTCCCTGGGCGGTTAGAGTTCATTCTCTCCACACTTCTGCAGTGTGATTGATTCCTTCGTTCCTTTCGAGTCCGTGTGATCACTCCATATTCTGATATGATTGATTTCTGCAGCCGCCATTGGCGGTAACGGCTTCCGTTCTGCGGCACAGGTGAAGAATAGGCCCTTTTCCCTCAACAATCATGCCTTTCTTGTCACTAAGCTTCAGAACAATGCCGCGAACCATGAGTAGGGCCGGCTGTCAAACTTGCAGGCAGCACTTCCTAATGGTCTATGACAACTACATGTTCATGCAGCAGTGACAGGCAGCGGGATTCCTGCGACCCTCAGCTGAGTATCATTCCCTTTCAGCACCCAATCGCATTATCAGGCTCGTAAATTCATGGAAGATCAAACCCTCTTCCATCGCAGTTGAGACTTTAGGCAACATGGTGGGCCTATCTAGAGAAGTGAATCGGTGGATTCCCACAGATATATAACATAGCAGATAGAGTCTCTCTTCTTCTCTTCGAAACTGTACTTTCCCGGGTCTTCAACCTAGTAACAGATTACTTCTTCAACCGAATTTCCTACTGTAACCGGGTTCAACGGTTTACCTTCGCTACACTAGCAATCATTCTCCGGCATCATGCACGAATACTACCATATGCCCCCTGCAGACCACCGTATTGCGTCTGATCTAGCTAAACAGCAAGGAAGAAACACTTCCAATCATGGATTCTTGTTGTGCAATGAGGTAACATACCACTTCTACTATACACCACCTTCCATTTCATGCATCATGTTCGCACTGAACCATCTTGCTTACTATTTTTAAGGCCTTGATGTCTTCCACAATCGAGGGTCTGGCAGACGATGCCTGGTCGAATTTCACGCCCCCCGTCCTTGGTGAGGAGCCTAGGGACACGAACCCCGTTGAAAAGAACTATAAATGCCCAAACTTTCCTAACTGTGGGGGTTACGTCTCCACAGCCCATGAAATTTGTCAGAGGTGCCTTGTGAGCATTTTTCCAACCTACTGCTATGCTAGTGGCTGGCAGGGCCCCTATTGCCTGGCTGACGCTTTTCATACCACAGAATAAAGGACGAGTGAAAACCTCCACCCTCGCCCTGGGGCCTCCAAGCATCTATGGGGCCCTGCCATGGTATGCCAAAGGTGGAAATCCGATTGCACGTGGCAAAATTATCGGCCAAACCTGCGTGGTGAGTACATGACTACCTGGGGACCGTAGTGGACTTTCGACATTTTTATCACCAATAGTACAGCAGCTAATCATATCCAGAACGTGAAGCGTGATCTCAGTGGTCCAGAGCACTAAGCTCTATCCTCGGGTGACGTATGCACCAGAAAAGGAGATCATATACCAACCTAGATTGCACATGAGCCATCGATGTGCGCTGGCACACGATAGCCCATTGCACGCCGACTCTCCTGTTCTTCGCCACCTCGACCAAACGCCGAATTCAATACTCTCCCCTCGATTTTTGTTCTTACTATTCAATGGTCTTCCGAAAGCTATAATATCAATGCAGGAAATACTGAAGCACAAACGGGATAATGGCCAGCCTTCCGCTTTTTGCTCTTTGCTTTTGCTTTTCGCTATTACGCTGAACACTTCTGTACACGCTCGTGCGTCAATGCGATCTTCACTGCTCGGGAGGATGTCTGATACCTGCACAATACCACTATTTTGTCGGGTGTTTGGCTCTTTGGCATGGGAGGTCAGCGTTGCTTGCACTTTACACTATATAGTCTCGATAAGTCGGTAGTCATTCATTCAAATCTATTCACCGCGAACGATGAGCTGCTAGAAATGATAGTGAAGCAAATGTGCTGAGCCATTGAGAAGCGATGATCTTGTTGCTCTGAGGGGGCCTAAAGCCTCAAATGAGCAGGGCTTGGTAGCATCCGTCTCCCTCTACCCTGTTCATCCAAAAGGAGGATCATCCCAATTAGTTCAACCAAGCAAGTGAATCCATTCCCCTAATCCCCACGCCCCCTTGGAGTCATCGTATCATCTCAATAATAGTCTTATCATACTCCGACCCCCGAGCGAACCCCTCACCTATCTGATTCCATGATATTCCCTCGTATCCAGCGTCCTAACCAGCGAATCCTACCAGAGCACACCCACATCGAACACCTCTCCCCATCCCACACCTATCCCCGCAGTCCTCGCAACCGAAGAACAGAAAAGAAAGCAAAAGTGTTCCACACGGGTAGCCCAGCACCCCTCCACAGCATCAGAAGGGGCTTTTTTTTATAGGCGTCTACGCCAGCTAATGGTGGTTCTGATTCTTCGCAAGGCGTATACCGCGACAACCATGGATGGTGGGTTGGGGCGGAAATTATTTCTTGCGGTTTTTGGAGATGGTGATGTGAGAGAGAGATAAGTAGGGGAAGATGGGGCAGAGGCAGAATGGAGATAGATGGATAGAAGGTTTCATGCTGGTAGATGGATATTGGAGGGAGGGAAATGAACGCGGAAATTTGATGCAGAGTGGCAGATGGGAAACGTGTCGGTTGATCTCACAAGAGCGATAGCATGTCGAAACATCTGCATGTGCTATCAACACGACATGCCCACGAGGAAACTGTCCCCAGCCAGCAAACCCGCCATCACCCCACCCACGCCTAACCCGACCACCATCCTCCATCTCCTAGCAGCACCCTACTTCTCCTCTTTCCCCATCCTCTTGGCCTTCGCCTCCCTTCCCTTCCGCAACCGCTCAAGTATACTCTCACGATCCTTATCCGTCTTCAACTTGGTAATCTGCACCTTGCTGGGCGCGATACCGAGGGGCACGCTCTGGCCGTTGCTCTTCTCGCGGGTGACGCGCTCGATGTGGATGACGTATTTGAGGCGGTAGACGGAGACCACTTTACCCTCGCGGCCTTTGTTGGAGCCGCGCGTGATGAGGACTTCGTCGTCTTTGCGGATGGGGATCGAGCGGACCTGTGGGTTCGGGGAGGGGGAGGGTTAGTGAGGGCGCTGGAGGAGGAAGGGTGGAGTGTGGAGGGGTTTAGATGTTGGGGGAGGGGTAGGGGAGATGTACATTGTGTTTTTCTCGGAGTTCTTTGTTGAGAGGGGCGCTCATGATCACTCTACGGACGCTGGATGGGGCGCTGAAGTGGGCTTTTCTTGACTTCCTCCGCGAGGAGTGGAGGGCTGGACAGGTTCATGTTAGCAAAGCCCATTCTGATTGTACCCAAGAATCTTCATACAGGTATTGATTTTCGTCATGATGGCGAACTTTGCGTTGTTGATGTCTTCGCAATTAAAAGCAGATATTGTTGCTGTGAGATCTGTTACAGTAGGCCGAGTGTGCGCCAAGAGTTCTTGCGCTAGGGTGGAGCTGGTCAAGCGAGACACGCCTTTCTTCTTTCGGACGCGGCGTTCTGATATCGAGGTGAACTCGCTGTGCCCATCCTTGACCATTTCTTGCTTTCGTTCGCTTTTGAGCATATGCCGACTCAGATGCTCTATACGCTGCATGACATCTCTCTCCGCATTCACCAATCTTAGTCCGAGCGCTTTGCTCTGGCAAAGCCTTTGAGCTTAGCTCGCTTCAGAGTGAGGCCTTCTGTCGAAGCAAGTCGGAAAAGCTGAGGATTCGCCAGCGATCGAGTCACTGGAACGTGACGCGCCCAGCATGTCGTACAACAATAGTTATAACCAATACTCTCCGTATTCCTGGCAACAGCAGTCGAATGGACAAGATGGGCGTGGGCAATACCAAAATACCTCGAGATTGAATGGGTCATACCCTTCCAATGCCTACCAGCCTCTCAGCGCATACCAAACTTCGGTCGAACGCCAGACGCAACCATCTCTGCCACAGCCGGCAAAGGCACCTGTGAGCTCATATGGAAGTCAGGGATATGGAAACTTCAATACAACAGAACCCGACTCTCGGGATACACAAGCCTCATATGTGGGAAGTCGCGCAGACACAAGTGCGATGGGCAATCTGGCATATGCATCTCAAGTTATCGATTACAATCGCACCCAGACTCCCACAGACCACAGCAATACATACGCCTCTGGAACGAACTCTGGCCTACCAGTCGCGTATGGTGATACAAGGGCAGAGAGTCGTGGATTGGGGTCCACGAGGGATCAGAACGCTACTCAACCTCAATCATATCCTCCCTATTCGACGGCTGGAGGCGCTTCATCGTATTCAACCCAAGGCTACAGTAGCACGAATGGAAAGGATAGTCCAGCTCAGCAGCAGTATATGCCATCTCATGTTCGTCCGGGGAATTACGCAAGTCAACCGCCTCGACCAGCTAGTGGGCAAGCCGTGCAACGTCCAAGCTCAAGGACAAGCGTTCAGTCGAGTCATTCACCTCAGATTTCGAACATGCAAGCAAACAACCAAGCTGCATATCCATCCATTGTCTCGCCAAAAATCGGAGTGAGAGATCAAAATGCGTTTAACAGGACACCGGCCTCGGCTTCCCAGCAACCTGCTCATCACCCGTCTTCGTCTGGAAAATCCACAAACCCCAAACCTACGAATACCACATCACAATATCGACCTCATCCACCAGCTTCTACTTCTGTTCCACCTCAAAGAGTCGAGAATAAAATGAACACCCAATACGCCCCCCAAACACAGAGCCGGCAAGAACAGTACAAGCCAGGTCCAGATGCGCAACGGCCAGCCAACATCAATGTCCAAGCTAATGGCTACACGAGCCAGCAGGCAACCCCAGTGGAGAGCCACCACCCAACAACCGTGGACCCCCATCAAGTCTTCAATGAGGTCGAATATCGGCGACGACAAGCAGAAGCTGAAGCCGCTCGGAAATCAGCAGAAGCTGCCAAGCAGGCAGCGGCCTCCAAAGCCACAAAGGTACCTACATCACACTCAAGCGACGCTCCTAATATTCGGGGTGGACGTGAGAGGGCGCAGTCTACGCAGTCTCAGCCCAGCGATATCATGCAAGCTGCGCAGGCTTTCATGGGTACTGCGAGCACTGGCGACCCTGATTCAGCCAAGAAAGATCAAATGGAACTGGAGATGAAGCAAATGATTGAGAAGATGAGGGACTACAAAGCGAAGGACCCGTCCCTGTTCTCGCAGATCTGGGAACAAGTCAAAAAGGTTAGTCTCGATTGCTTCTGTGTCTCACACATGCTTTTCGAACTCACCTCGCTTTCTGTTTCTTCCTTGACATACATTACTAAACCTCGTTCTAGGGCCAAGCTCCTCAGAGTGCACCATCGCAACCAATTGCTACTTCTCCAACGACAGGCCCTGACGAGCCACAAAGCCCAGGCTTCAGTCAATTGCCAGCTGAATCAGAGCTCCCGGCAGCTTCTGCCTTTCCATCCGACTTTGATCGAGGTCGCTATCCTCAGCAACGGCGGAAACGTGGCAATAAAGTCTTCAATCCGGATAAACCTCCCAAGCGTAAATCGCAGGGCTCCGCCGAAGAGAACCCTGCTGCTGATAAAATGACTGTGACACCGTCGCAGCAGCTTCCACCTTACAATGCTGAAACCAATGATGCAGACTCTGGACATGATAGTATCAAGAGAGCAATGGAGCATTTCTCTGCCAGCATGGCGCCAAATGCGCCAACCCAGCCAGTCCAATCTCGCAAGAAAGATTCGCGAAAGGAAGCAGCAGCATCAGCTGCTCCTACTTCAGCAAACCATGCCTCAACAGCTACCCAATCCCTATCAAAGTCTCAAAAGCCTTCGGCGTCAGGCCAAACATACTGGCCAGAGGACAAGAAGTCAGCACTGGCAGACGCCGCCAGGGCTGCCTTGTTGTCACATCCGCGGAACCTCGGCAAGACAGTCACAAGTCGGGAAATTCGAGAATTACTTGACCAAAATCCAAGCTACGCCCAAATGTGCGAGCATCTCGAAAGTGCTGGTTTCGTTATCGACAGGGCAACTTTCGCCCGGATGTTATTAGCTGCTGTTCCTGACCTTACTACCTCCTCAACTCCAAAGGCGCCACCTCCGTCTCAGCAATCAGAGCCTCGTCGGAGCCATGTACAAACGTCAGGCTCAACCGACATGGCCCCTCAACAGCTCACCACCACCAATGATATTCATTGGTCAGACTATCGAAACATAGACGCTAAGAAGCTGAATTCAAACCAAGTGCTGGACGAGCGGGGAAAGATTGCTGGTCCGCTATGTCCACGTCAGAATGGAGCTGAAACCAAGGCTGCGAGGGCCCACAAACGTAGTTTTGGAGAGATTGTTGATCTCACCCAGGCTCTACCTGATGACGAAGATTTCCAACGTCATCAGCCGCGACAACGGGTTGATGATGGATTGCCTCCCTCAGTGCACGAAGGTACTCTGAACGATCGAGTTTTCGATCCAGTATCCAGGACTATCAACCCAGCTCCCGCAAGACCAGAAGTCGAGAGAAAAACATTGGATGAATTCAGGTATACCGCATCTGACCCACAAAGCCATCTTTTGACTCAGAAAATTGTCGAACCTATGAATAAACGTCGGGATGCCTTACGTCGGTCCTCATACAATCCAAAGACTATTGCTAGGGACATTCTACTTGCATCTGGGAAGCATCCTTACTTGGCCCCATTGAATAATCATCTAGATGGCCTTCGGGGTAGATTTAATTTTGTTACTTACGATTCTGATCTCAGCACATTGAGATGGGACCTTCTGGATCCTGGTGGCGAGCCTGCTCCAGATCAAAAACGCGCAGTGAACGCTGGGGCCGAAGATGCTGACGATGAAGATGCCGACTCATTCGTTGCTCGCAGGGGTCCTAGTGAACGTGTCCAAGTCGCTGTGGTTGTTGGGAGTGGAAACACGCTTCAAAAACCTAGTTTCGGGATGCAGCCACTGGATGGCCAGCAAAAGCCTCCCTACACCGGCCGCAAGCGTGGACGCAAGCCCAAGACCGAGACTGATTCTGGTGCCGCCTTTGAAGAGGCTCTGCGTGGCGTTGACACTACAGCTAAAGCGATGGAGGCAAGACCTGTCACAGTCATCCAAGATATGTCTTTCACACCGGCAGCGAAGTCTGGCATCTCATCACCAAAGTACGGTGGCTCTCTGTCAATTTTAGAAGGTTTGACAGGGCTACATACCCCAACCCCTCACGTTCCTGGGCGGAGAGGCCGACCTCCAGGAGCCAAGAATAAAAGTCCTCGCTCCGACAAAGGTATTCCAAAGAAGAATGCAGCGCCGATAGCGAACAGCTCGACCTTGGCGAACGGGTTTCAGCGCATTGAGGCTACTCCTATGAGGCCAAGCGGCCTACGGAACTCTATATCAGCCCCTGACGGCTTTGCAGTTGTGGTTGAGTCACGTTCACCAAGTGTTGTGGATCCAGGTTCGGCTCGGAAAGAGACGCCCAGCAGAGAGATTTTCAAAGAGGAAGACACCCCCTCTACGCCGTCCTTCAAATCCTACAAATGCCAATGGGAGGACTGCCCAGCCGAGCTTCACAGTCTCGAGATATTACTCAAGCACATACGCAAGCATCCTGATCGTCGCGAGGACGACATGTTCTTTTGCAAATGGAATGGTTGTGATAACAAGTTCTACGCTGAAGATACTTGGGAGAAGCATATCGAGCGCAAGCATCTCAGGTCTTACGGATTAGAACAGGGTGAGACACCTACGGAATTGTCGAATTTTTCACCCTCCAAGTCGCAAGCCTCATCCCCTGTCGTCCTGATCCCTTCCTAAGATCAATTCTGGCAGGGGTGGGGAAAAGAGGCTACAGTGGGTAGGGAGACGGACTTCAACATATCCTGAGCTCGGGCAAAGGCGAGGAATATGGGTCTAACTATCGCTGAAGCCGAGTCCTCGTCTATGCCATCTATTGATTTCACTTCTTGTGACGACTTTACACACAGTCAAGAACTTACATTCTCAAGCATTTCAGCGACCGTTGCTATTATCCGTGGAGGACATTTGATGATGGCAACAGCGACTTGATTCCCGTTGGCAGATGGCTAGAGGTAAGCATATGGTGCACATTCTATGCAGAACAGCACAATTGTCAACATCCACTTTGAGGTAGACTTAGTACAATAATATGTCCATACAATTGAAATTGCGATCACACAATCCCTTCCTAACCCATTTAGTTCCTTCGCCTCCGTTTGTCCAGATGCGCCCTGAATGCACTCGGACGCGAGCAATGGTCCGAATCTAGCTCAATGAGTGAGCACATATCGTACACGTACTCCGCTCGCCACACTCTCCCCGTTCCAGTTGCTTCTACACCCGTGGACATCTTTCTCTCCATAGCCACTACCCCTTCTCAACCAGCCAAACAATACACCCGATGTCATCCCTCCCCAATACTCCCATCCTCCACCCTTCAAGTTTCAAGTAAATCACACCTTCACACCCACCATACGCTGCACACCCTGCGCACCCCCCTGCATCCCCTTGATACCCCCCTTCTGCGGCGACTGCGCGGCCGACTTCTCCGATCCGTCTTCTATCGCATTGACTTCGAGGAAGTGGTAGAGGACGATGAGCAGCATGGCTAGGGAGCCGAGGAAGATGGCGAGGGTGTAGAGGTCGTTGTCTGAGATCATGATTGCGAGGAGCCGTGGGGAGAGCCGGGAAAGGGAGGGGGTTGATTTGAAGGTGGCGAGCTCAGGGCCGGGGGGGGATGATCTGGCCGAGAGAATGAACGTAGAGGTGGGCGAGTTTGGGGTTGAAGGGTGTTCTCTTCAAAGTGGTTTTGGTGAGCTGAGTCGAGGGGCTTGCGTTGGAAGGAGGGCGTGTAGGCGAACTATGGAAGCATTCTGTTTGTAGAGAAAGACTGGGAAGGCTTTACGAAGGCCTCAACGAGTAGTCTGTAGACGGAATGAACTCTGGTTCCTCCGTACGGAATATAATGGGAACAATGTGAAGAAGACGTGAGCTGGCCGCAAAAGGGCGCTAGCCTTCCGCCCTAGCGACTCAGTCTTCACATTTCCTGTCCCTCCCACACGACTCTAGCCTAAGACTCTTCCTACAACTGACAGTTCTTACCTAACATAAGTGGGCACTAGGAGTCCAATTTACCCAAAGTAGACTCGATCTGACCACTGGAGACATCCTCCACCACCCCCCAGCGACCCCCAACTGTCGCCTTTCTACGGCACATCCGCCCCGCCCCATCTACAGCCATGCCTCCTAAGAAAGATGACAAGAAGCAGAAAGCCCCCTCGACAAAAGTCGCGGTGGATAAGGTAAGCTTTTGCCCCCTGACGCGACATCGTGAGCCTGCTAACGAATCTACAATAGACCTTTGGCATGAAAAATGTGCGTTGAGCCCCGCCTTGGAATCCCCCCTTCTTCCTCCCCAGCAGCATCCTCTTCGGCCCCTCGGAGTGCTAACTCAGGATTCTCGCCCACCCAGAAAAAAGGAGCCCAAGCCCAGAAACACATTCAATTAATCCAATCCCAAGCCGCCCAAGCCCAAACCCCCGAACAGAAAAAGAAAGCCGCCGAAAAAGCGCAACGGGAAAAGGAAAAGGAAGCCGACGAGAAGGCAAAGCGGGAAACAGCAGAGCTTTTCAAACCGGTGCAAGTCCAGAAGGTACCGTTTGGGGTGGACCCTAAGACCGTTCTTTGTATATTTTATAAGCAAGGGAATTGCGAGAAGGGGCGGAAGTGTAAATTCAGCCACGATTTGAGCGTGGAGAGGAAGGGGGAGAAGAAGAATCTGTATCAGGACACGCGGGAGGGGGAGGAGGAGGCGAAGAAGAAGGATGACATGGTTGATTGGGACGAAGGTATGCATGACCGACCCCCCCAACTCCCACCAGCACCGTGCCCGCTCGATGCGCACGATCCCAAGCTCTGCGCAAAAGGACAGAATACTGACCACCCTGGCTCACAGACAAACTCCGCCAGGTCGTCCTCTCCAAACACGGCAACCCCAAAACCACCACGGAAAAAGTCTGCAAATACTTCATCAGCGCCGTCGAAGAAGGCAAATACGGCTGGCTCTGGACCTGCCCCAACGGCGGCGACAAGTGCATGTACAAGCACTCCCTGCCCTTCGGCTTCGTCCTCAAAACCAAAGAGCAGCGCGCCGCGGAGAAAGCGCTGATGGACAAATCCCCCCTCAAGACACTGACGCTGGAGGACTTTTTGGAGAGCGAGCGGCACAAGTTGACGGGAACGCTGACGCCGGTGACGCCGGAGACGTTTGCGCGGTGGAAGAAGGAGCGGTTGGATAAGAGGGCTGCGGAGGAGGAGGCTAGGGAGGCCAAGGAGGCGACTGGAAGGGCGATGTTTGAGAAGGGGGGGTGGGAGGATAGTGAGGATGAGGAGGAGGGTGGTAGTAGTGAGGAGGGAGAGGA
>JAABUQ010006380.1_pt1 | contig 17934 bp, 26 predicted proteins | sample 5560001 | NCBI WGS metagenome assembly JAABUQ01 (sample SAMN10711888, study PRJNA513371) | rock metagenome | isolation source: Antarctica rocks | place: Antarctica: Victoria Land, Finger Mt nord | collected 2015-12-18
CGCTGGTGGTGGCGGCCACCTTCCTTTCGCTGGCCGTCCAGTCGGGGATAAGCGGGATGACCGCCTTTTTCTACCCCTGTGTCGGCGCGTGCCTCGCCGCCGCGTGGACGCACAATGATGCGCGTATCGGTCAAATCAACCACTACATCCAGCATATTGTTGAACCGCTGTTTCCCCCGATCCACCCTGGGTGGGAAACCTACCGGAAGACAACCTTCCATCGGAAGCATGTGCTGATGCCCTGGAAAGGACTGATCGACCTGTCAGCGCGCGGAACCTTCCTGATCACCGAGCTATTGTGCCTCTTCCTTGGTGATGTGCGGGTGATTGCGCTGTTCGCTCAGCGCGCCGATCTGGGCACGATCCTGGTCGGTTTCGCCCTCAGTCTCCTTGGAACGGTCGCAACCATTCTTACGCATGTCGTGCTTGAGCACCGGAGGTAAACACGATGTCAAACCGAAAACCGTTCAACGACCGAGCTGGATATGTGGCGAGCAAGATCAATGCACGTACGGGTGTCCATAACGTGATCTACGCCGCTGCTGAAGCAGGTATAGATGCTGATGCAAGGTACGCCACCGTCTGTGAGGCGCACGGCTGCATGGTGAGTAGCACAACTCTTCCCAAAGCACGAATGGATATGAAGGACGCAACACGCTGGTGTAGCAGTTGCAAACCTGCCACAACCCCCGTCTGAGGATCATGGTGTAAGAGATTGGAGCAGAGACCTATGTTTGGAGAAAAGAAGCACAAGCCAGGCTTGCACGAGGCACTTGGCGAGGCAGAGGTGATAAATGCCATGTTGCGTGATGGGTGGAAGCCCTGGACACCGAACGCTTCCGGGGATGAGAAGAAACAGGCTGTAGAAACATACATCTCTATCGGCGAAGCCACCTGGTATCCGCCTGGCTATATGCCAGAACCCGAACCCAGAGGGGAAGAGATGGAAGGAAAGCTCATTGTGGAGCCGGAAGTGATAGAGCAGCGCGTGTCATTCTGGCAGAAAATTTTTGGATAGATTGATGGAGCGCTGGTGCACCTGGATAAGGAAATGTACCAGGTAGCCCATGAAGAGGGAATGATGGAAGAAAAAAAAGAGACCAGGAACGAAGAGAATGCGAAAAGTGCGTTTGTGCAAGCTGGTGGAGCACTTCTGGCTACCGCCCTCCGAGATCCAGCTGATATTGTGCGAGGGAGCACCCTGTGGGACTTTACGCAACTGACGGAAGTATTCTGCACACATCTGAGCGAGTCTGAACGGACAGGACAACCCTATCAGCAGCTCGTCGCCTCTATTCAGGCTATAGCTGAGCCAATGTCTACGGATCTGACACCGGTCGAGGGTGGGTATCATCTCGGAACGACGGTACTGGAAGCCTTTGCTGTGTATGGCTGAGCAAGTAGCTCGCGTCATTTGTTTTCTTTTGCACCAACGGAACATTCCTGAAATGGGAGTGTTGTTTCAGCGCTTCGAGTGGGTATTGGCGGATTTAGTCGCGGACATAGAGGAGGTGCCAGGTGATGAGCCTGTGCAGCAAGCGCTGACGCTCTTTCAGCAACAAAAGGAGATGATGCATGTTTGAGCGATTCTTCAAAAAGAAACAGGAGGCTACTATCGCGCGGATCATTGCTGAAATCACGGCGAAAGACATAGTCCTGCAACGACGCATCGAGGATCTGAAAGGTCATATGTCCATGATCGATCAAGGGTGGACGGTGTACCCCTTGAACTGGACAAAAGAACAGAAGGATGCCGCTGTTGAGGCATACCTGCATGGCGGACCCGTTCAATGGTATCCCCCTGGATATCGAGAGCAGATCCTTACTGAAGGAAAAAGGCAATAGCATGAAAGAGTATCCAGATCCAGAACAGCATTTTCACACGCATATTAGTCGTGCCGCACAGCACTATGTCGATGGATGTAGCCGTATAGGATTTGAACCCAGTGACACCCTGACGCGTGCCGTCGCCGGTCGAGTGCTGGAAGAGGCGAAGGCGTCCTATACAAAGGACGCTATCGAGATCCACGATCATAACCTTCAGGCTATTCTTGCAGATCACCGTACACGTATGAATGCCCTCAAGCGCGAAGGGATGCGCCTCCGGTGGAAGACCTGTCCCATTATTATCCTGGTCTTTGGAGGGTTGGCGTGGCTCGGTTTTCACGCGGGAGACCTCGGACTCGGACTCTGTTCGAGCGCAGTCGCTCTGGTGTTTCTGCTGATGCTGGTCGGCGGTGCGTTGTTTGATCGACCTCAATCCGAGAAGTAGAAAGGCAATACGATGGAAAACGAACAAATATGTAATAACAGAGAGAGCACACAGGCAGATATCGCCCGTTGGGAAGTGCGCAGGCTGGAACGGCTGAGTGATGCGGTGAAGAGGGTCAGAGAGGCAACAGAAGCAGCGTTGCTTGCCCTTCACTACCCTTCTCACACCCCCGGTTGGGAAGACTCGTATGCTCACACGAAGTTGCAAGAGATGCGTGCGATCCTTATCGACGTGACAGGAGGGGAGGAGGAACCCCTCACATTTCGCTCACATTTCGCAGATTGTTACAAAAAGACTCCTACTTCTGCTCGAATCCTCACCGAACAGGATATGCAGGAGAGGCAGGGGATTATTCATACTCTGGAGGGAGATCAATCATTTCAGGTCGGGGACTACCTGGCACGTGATCCCAAAGGAGAATGGCCGATTCGGCACGCAAAGATGGAGCGTGATTATCGCCAGACCTCAGAGCCAGGTCCCGATGGTTTTGCTGAGTATACCTGTTGGGACGTTCGCAAAGCCTGCCAGTTCCCCCTTCCATTTACCACAGACCGGCTGAGCGGCTCGCTGAAGGGGAAGCCAGGGGACTACCTCGTTGTGGGAAGAGATAGCGAGTGGGTGGTGGATCGGGAACTGTTTGAGCGCACATATGCACTGGTTGCAAACGAGGAAGGCGGGCATCATGAGTAAGGACTGGCAAGAGTACGTTCTTCTATATGTCGATGAGCAAGTCATGCTGGATTCTATTATCCGTGAGGGCGAACTCGATGCCCATGCCTATTACGTGCGTGGGAATACGCTCTATGAAAGACAATCCTATGCTCGTGCGGTTGAATCCTATCGGCGGGCATTCGCGCTCGATCCAGCTTTGTATCAGGCTGCCGTGAACGCTGGAAATGCAGCGGCGACAGAGGATCTTCAGGATTATCAGCAGGCCCTCGCCTGGTATGAGCAAGCCCTGCAGGTTGCGCCATACGATGCGGAAATTTACTATTGCCGAGCGAACGTTTTCTCGATGGTTGGCATGTTGGAGGAGGCGCTAGAGAGCTATAATCACGCGATCACGCTTGCTCCCCCCTGTTCGCATGCCACGTTTAATCGCGCCAGCGTGCTCTCGCGGCTCCATCGCCATGCGGAAGCTTTTGCTGACTACGATCAGGCATTTCTTGTAGAGCAGCAGGAGATCAATACGGCCTGGACCGTCGCATGGGCACATTTTGGGAAAGACCTTTCTGAGGATATGGCGTTGCACCTTGAGCAGATCGCAACCTACGATCCGTCGCATTATACCTCGGCTCTCTGCCATGCCGTGATCCTGCTGACGCATGCGGACCCGCGTCAGGCGTTACTGTTTGTCGAGCGAGCGTTGCTTCAGCCGCTCCAATGGGACCCACATTTCTGGGTGGGCATGATCTATGCCTCTCTGGGCTTCTATCAACAGGCACAACACGCTATCGAAAACGCGCTGAAACTGGGTCTGCCTTTACTCATGCTCATGCCACTGTTCTGGCTGGAGACAACTCACCCCGACTTTTTTGCAAATTATGCACGTCCACTCTTACTGTCGGCGAACATAGAGCAGGCGTGGAACGAGCATAGCGCCACGTGCTGCCTGGAAATTGTCGAGGAAGGAGCGTGCGAACATGCTTAAAACGCGTGGTACATCACTCTTCACTGCACTCCTGCAGCGCGACGCCGTGAAAGCGATGACGCTGACGCAACCGTGGGCAACACTCATGGCCGTAGGAGAGAAACGGGTGGAGACCCGTTCCTGGCAGACCGACTATCGGGGACCGCTCGCCATTCATGCGGCCAAGGGATTTCCACAAGCGGCAGAAGAACTCTGCGAGGAGGAGCCATTTTGTCGCACGCTAGAGAAGGTTGGCTACCGCTGGCGGCCAGACCGGAAGCGCAACGCGTGGGCTTTGCCCGTTGGTCAGATCGTGGCGGTGGGATGGTTGGACAGAATCGAGCGGATCACGAAGAACTATCCTGTTGCTGCTCTTGAGAAAGCATTTGGCGATTATACCTCCGGTCGCTATGCTTGGCACTTTGAAAGTGTCTACCGGCTTCGTTCGCCGCTCGCGGTGGGTGGGTCGCTTGGGTTATGGAGCTGGCAGCCACCGGATTCCTTCTGGATGGAGATCCAGGCGCAACACGAACAGGAGGTCAACGCATGACTGGCAAATCTGGTATTCAATGGACGTCCTCAACCTGGAATCCGCTGACCGGTTGCACGCGAGTTACATCTGGTTGCGACAATTGCTACGCGTTTGCACTGCACGATCAACGGTATCGGGCCTATGTCCAGTACGAAGGCATCTATCCGAAAAATGGGAAGTCCATGCCTCTTCAATACAGCAAGCCATTCTCAACGATCCAATTGCTTCCAGATCGTCTAGAGGACCCGTTGCATGTGAAGCAACCGCAGATGTTCTTTGTCAATTCTATGTCGGATCTCTTTCATAGTCAGGTGCCCGATGCATACATTGTCCAGATATTCGAGACGATGCGGAAAGCCGACTGGCACATCTTTCAGATTCTCACCAAGCGGCCTGGTCGTCTGCGGAGATTGGGACAGCAGATCCAGTGGCCCACAAATGTGTGGGCGGGAGTAAGTATCGAGCTTGATACCCTGGTGGCACGAGCCGATGCCCTACGGGAAATAGACGCGTCGGTAAAGTTTCTTTCCTGTGAACCCTTGCTCGGTCCTCTTCCCTCACTGCGCTTAGAAGGCATTGATTGGGTGATCGTCGGGGGAGAAAGTGGGCCACAGGCCCGCCGGATGCAAGAGGTGTGGGCAACAGATCTCCGAGATCGTTGTGTTGCTGCTGACCTGCCCTTCTTTTTTAAGCAATGGGGAGGGAAGACGGCAAAGGCAGGTGGCAATCTCTTACAGGGCGAGATCTGGGAGCAGATGCCCAAGGTGTACGAACGATGAAGACTTTATGGAATGATCCTGAATACACGAGAGGTACTCCACCCATAGAGATGATCTCTCCGATCACCGAGGTGTTGACCGCCGGTGCACCAGTGGCTATCGGCGTATCTGGGGGCAAGGATAGTACCGCTACTGCATTTGTAACGCTTGAGTATCTTAATGCGGTTGGGCATCAAGCGCCAAGAATTCTTATTCATAGTGACCTTGGTCGCGTCGAGTGGCGGGACTCTCTTCCGACCTGCCAGCGTCTTGCAGACCGACTCGACATCGAACTGGTGGTAGTAAAACGGAAGGCCGGTGATCTTCTGGATCGGTGGAAAGTCAGGTGGGCGAACAATTGCGCTCGGTACGCATCCTTATCCTGTGTCAAAATCATCTTGCCGTGGTCGACTCCGGCAATGCGCTTTTGCACGAGCGAACTCAAGACCGCCATCATTTGCCGCGACCTGGTTGAGCGATACCCACAACAGACAATTGTTTCTGTTGTGGGCCTTCGCCGCCAGGAAAGTCCATCACGCGCTCAGGCCCCTATCTGCTCTCCTCAACAAGGGTTGAGGAGCAAAACCTTCAAAACGGAAGGATATACCTGGCATCCGATTTTGGCATGGACACGAGAAGATGTCCTCGCCTACCACGAAAAGCAAGAGTTCCCGTTACATGAAGCGTACCGTGTATACGGAACCACGCGTGTTTCTTGCGCTTTCTGTATTCTTGGCTCGCAGCATGATTTGCAGGCTGCAAGCACCTGTGCTGATAATGCTGATCTCTATCGAGAAATGGTGGAATTGGAGATCCAATCAACCTTCAGTTTCCAGGAGAAGCATTGGCTCGGTGATGTCGCACCGCATCTTCTCGATGGAGACGCATTCCTCAGACTTCAAAAATCGAAACAGCGCGCGGTTCAGAGGGAAGCGGTAGAAGCTCATATTCCTGACCACCTACTTTACTGTAAGGGCTGGCCGACGACGATGCCGACGAGATCCGAAGCGCTCGTGTTAAGTACTGTTCGCCGCCAGATTGCTGAGATCATGGAAATGTCGGTGTCCTACACTGACCCTGAGAGCGTTCTTGAACGCTATGCTGAACTTATTGCTCTCAACAACCAGAAAACCAGGAAGGTCTTAGCTGGTGAGCGCTCTTTCCCGCCGCACCATGAGCAACTGACAACGTTGCCAGGAGGTGAGCAGTGATGTCATCGCAAGTACGCTCACCACTCAAATGGATCGGCGGCAAATTTCATTCTGCCTCGCGCATTGTCGCAGCCTTCCCCCCGGCTCATGCCTATACCACCTACTTGGAGCCATGTGGTGGAGCCGCGCACGTTCTCATGGCAAAGCTACAGGGGGGACACCGCGAGATCTACAACGATCTCAACGATGATCTGTGCAATTTCTGGCTCCAGATCCAGAACAATGCTAATGTCCTGGTTGCGCGCCTGCAATCCCTGCCCTATAGTCGCCATCCTTACTATAGCTATCATGCACGTCTCTTCGATGGGAGCGAGATCGAGCCGATGGAACGGGCGGTGATGTGGTTTTATGTGTTGCGCTCCACTGGTACCGGTTGGCTTCGTGAGTCACCCGTTGGATGGAACAACTCGCTCTCGAATACTCTGTCGTTCCACTCCGTTCTGGATTGTTTCATGCCGGTGCAGGAACGGCTCTCCAACCCACGTATCATCATCGATAATCGCGACATCGAGCGCGTGATTGAAGAGTACGACAGCCCGAAGACGCTCCTGTACATCGATCCGCCCTATATTGGTGCGGAATTCTATTATCAAGTCGGTATACGCAGACACGCGAAAAAGGTGTTTGATCATGAGCGTCTTGCCTCTCTGCTCAATTCTGTGCAGGGCTATGTGGTTCTATCGTACTACCCCCATTCTCAGTTTGAGGCGTGGTACCCCTCGGATCGCTGGCGGTGTGTGACCTGGCAGCAACGGAAAGTCTCGGCGCTTCAGGACGAGGCATCGGACGAGGCGACGGAGATGCTCCTGATGAATTATCCAGCGAACGCTGGTGGATTGTGGGGGGAGTTGTGATTCGAGAAGCAAGTGTCTACACGCTCAAAAAAAGCTCTCCTGACGAGCAACGAGCCTATGGCATACGGGTGCTTATCATGCGGTCCTGGCCGCGTGGGATCTCACGACGCAATATTGATCTCTGGTTGCCAGATGCCGCACCCCCAAAAGAATTATTAGCGAATTATCGTGCAGGCCACGTCTGTTGGTACGACTTTTGTGCTCAGTATCGGCTGCATCAGGTGACAATGGTGCGTTCCTGTCGGGTGATCAATTACCTGACCGAGGAGAGGCAGCCGATGACGATGGAGCACCAGATGCGTCCCCTCGACTATGTACGCGGGTTGGAGCGAGAGTACTCAGTGCTCACTGTCTTGTGCTGGGAGAAAGATGACCACTGCCATCGCTTTCTCTTCAAGGAACTGGTGGAACAGTCGTCCCTGGAAATGCGCGTGCTTTCGTCTTTTTCTTCATCGCAACAGGGAGCAAAAGCATGAAAAAAGCTCAATATACTTTGATTATCAAAGATGCATCAGAGGTGCGCATCAACGGAACCACCTCCACACGAGACATCGAAGTGACCAGACGACTCGCCTGGAGCATTTTGCAGACGGTACAAGGCGCTTCCTCAGTGGAGATTAGTGCGTACGACCCGAACGGGCTACACCAACCGCTAGAAACAGTCACACTGGACCAGGAACAACCTGGTTCCAAAGGTCGCTCCTTCAAAAGAGGAGCCTAGCACATTGTGTATATAAGGAAGGGAAACGAGATGTTTAGCGCTGTGGAAGGACAGTTGATTCGTGCCGCTCTGACCATCGAGCAGCAAAAAAAAGAAGTGTCTGTTGCATCTCTGGAGCGTGCGTTGGGAACAGGGAAAGACCGACCGGCTACTCCGCTGATCGAGGCTTTTGTGCTCTATTGGACAATGATACTGACGATCCCCGTCCCTAAGAAGGAGGAACAGCACACACTGATGCCGTTGAAGATGGTTATGCTTCATCTGCTCAAACATCCGACACAGAAAAACCCACAGGATGTGGCACAGGTTCTCGGGATCGCTGAAGAACTTGAGGCGGAGGGACTGAGTGAGTGGATTCTCGCGCAGTCCCTGAAGAGGAAGGCGACCACAGTTGCCGCCTTCTGGCTTGCGCTAGCCGAACGCATGCTTCGAGATGCGGTGGCATCATCAGTAGCGGAAGCAATGGGCATCATCGCACAAAAAATTTCCTCGAACGAAGAAGAAAAAGTGCTGTACCAGGAATGGCGAAGGAAGCATCTTGTAGCTACCTATGTCCACGCTGAAGCCACCGAAGGACAACCAGAACACGTTGATCGTCTAATTTCCCTGGTTCACGCATTCCAACGATTGGAGAATTATCTATCACTTCCACGAGAAAGAGTAAGAGCCGTTATTATGCAAGAATTTCCTCATCTCTCTGACGAAGGGTCTCCTGACCCGGGGCACATTACTACAGTTGTCGAGTATCTCAAAAGTCATCATCGTGCTGATAGTGATACTATCGCCTCGCTTCTCAAGTGCGAGGAACCAGATGCGCGAACCATTATTGATCTTGCAACACAGCAGATCGTGAGTAGCCCTGAAGGGACAAAGTGCCGACGAAGCTTTGAATCGCTCCAACAGTGTTTGTCCACTCCTGATGAGGAAGATCTCTACTGTCTGTATTCAACAGGAAACTGGATGCTGGTGAGTGATCTTCGATGCGATCCACACGGCCTCGCGGTCGTGCTCGATGATGCAAAACAGGCAATGTACATCGAGTGGACGCATATTCAGAAGCTCGAACAGCTCGAACAGAGTCTGGAATGGCGGCAACGGCAGGCTCCACCACCAATTGCCGTTGAGAGTGAAAAGCCTTCTTCACGTGCTCCACAAACGGTGGCAGAGAAATTTTTTAGAGCTGCCGAAAACGAACCGACGCTGGGAGGATTGATTGCGATAGGGAAACACCTGCTGACATCAGGGAAGCATCAGATTGTTTCATCAGAGGTTTCTGATCAACCAGAGCATCTACCCATTTCACTGGCATCGGGATCTGAGACCTCATCGCCCGTCGAGGCACTTCCTATAGAGCAGAAGACGGATGCACTTTCTCTCGACGAAGATGACCAGAAAACCGAGGTTTCTGATCAGAATAAACTTCAGAAGACGCTCGATGCGCTGAGACGTAATCCTAAGATGGAAGAAGTCCATCTTGCCGAACTGCTTGGATTACTTCGGCCAGCATCGGCACGCTTCTGGAAAATCAAAGCGTTAGAAATACTCAAGCAAGAACAGCAACAGGCAGGTGAGCAACGAGCATTGCAGCAAACTGCGGTGCTCACACCTCCTCCTGCAACGCTGCCAGCACGAATGATCCCGCAGCCAACGAGCGTTCCTCAACAGGTAGTGCAAGATCCGCTCACCAGTCAGGCGTATCACGCTGCTGAGAAGTGGTGTCGTGATCAGACGCTTGATAGCAGAAATCTGCATCTTTTTCCTTGTACCAGCCGATTGTTTCTGCCTGAAGATCGGACGTGGATCGCTGTTCCTGGCTCTTCTGAGCGGCAGGTGTTTGTCGCGTATCGGAATAGTCAATTCGCGCTCCTACTCCTCCGCGATTTTATTACCTCATTGAGCACTCGCCTGGTCCAGGCATGGCACCAACGAGGATTCCGCGACGCGACATTCCTCACCTGGTCGCACCCAACACTCGCACAGGTGATTCTTCCACACATTACGGCAGAAGCGAGTACCCATGATCTCCTGTGGATTGCGACGATTCGAGTCGCTTTTCAAAATGTTTCACAGGTGTCCTGCGTGGTGTGGGTGCATCGTGCGGAGCGCGGTTGTGATATTCGGGTCATGAATACGACCCTCCCGGTGATTAAAGCCTAGGACGAAAGGAGATACAGGCATGCCATTGACGCAGGAAGAGCACGCCATTATTGCGAAGCGTTCACAGGAGGATCGTCGTGCACAACAGCTTCGGGAATTGGCGCGAGTCAGGCACATTGAGCAGCTTCCCTTGCTCTCATTCGAGCAACGGAGTGGAGGTGGCTTGTGAGAGCGTTGGTTGTAAATTGTAGTGCTCCCCACTATAACCTGGGAGCGCGGAAACTGGTTGACTGGCTTATCGAACAGGGGTATGAAGTGGAGTATGCAGACGGAGATCCTGGCCTCTTCGGGTATGGCTACGATCTGATCGGGTTGTCAATCATCTTCTCCTGGCATGCAGTTCTTGCCCGTTCGCTGGCGTTGCGATGGAAAGCGACGAGCGAGATCCAGTGTGGTGGTCCTGGCATATTCGCGCTCGCGAATTGGTGGCGACAAGAAACAGGATTGGAGATCGTGCGGGGTCTGGACACACGATTCGACCGGCAACGCGGATCGTACAAGATGTGCTTCGCGTCACGTGGATGCCCCGTTGGGTGCTATTTCTGCCTCGTGCCAAAAATAGAGGGTCTCACCCAAACTTTTGACCCGGATTTTATCCCAGCGCCTATTCTCTGCGACAACAACCTTTCCGCCCTGCCAGCAGACTATCAGGAGTATATTATTGCCCGTTACCAGGCGTTCGGGATGGTCCTGCGAGACGCCAATTCGGGCTTTGAACCCAGAACCTTTGATGAAGATTGCTACCGTCGATGGAAACTGGTGCTCAAAGGTCCGTGGCGCTTCGCTCTCGATGAAATGCGGGAATTGCCGGAGGTCGAGCGCATGATGCAGATCTTGAAGACAGAACCGGCCAGCAAGAAGCGCGTGTACTGCCTGGTGGGGAATGAGCCGATAGCAGCCTGTTATGAACGTGCTCTCAAGATCATCGAATGGGGCGGGGAGCCGTATTGCCAGTATATTATGCCGCTCAACTATCTCGGCGGTCCGCTTAAAACTCGGCACGACTGGACTGAACAGTTAGGCCGCGATTTTTGCCGCTACTTCAATCGTTTCACGTGGCGCTACGCGCCCCTGATGGAGTATCTCCCACGTAAAGGAGAACCAGCTCCTTTTGCTGATCAACATGGCCTCCGTCAACGGGATAGCTCTCTTCGTCTGAAAGAAAAGGTGGAACTATGAAAGGCATGCTGGAAGAGGTACGAAGAGCACGGCATATGCCGTGGCTCAAGCGAGGAATGCTCATAGACATGAACGGCAAACGTTACCGCGTGACCGGCGGGAACTCCCAGATGAATATCAATGCAAAGCCTGTGGATGGAGGGCCTGTCGGTCGGCTCCATCCCTGGTGGCAAACAACCTATTATGGCGAAAATGGCGAGGTTATCGCTGATTACAAAAAATGAGGTGCATATGCAGAAACCATCATCTTTAACCATCACCGATCAATTTTGTGGGGCAGGTGGGACATCACTTGCGGCCACGCAAGCTGGAGCCGAGGTGAAGCTCGCGCTCAACCACTGGAAGTTGGCCGTGGAAAGTCACAACACCAACTTCCCCAACACCTGGCATGACTGTACGGATATCAGTGCGTGTGATCCTCGACGCTATCCCAGCACCACTATCTTGTTAACCTCACCAGAATGCACCTCCCATAGTCTGGCGAAGGGCAAGAAGCGCAAAAACCTCGGAGAACTCACGCTCTGGGGGCTGCCCAAGATTGACCCTGCCGAGGAGCGCTCGCGTGCAACGATGCTCGACGTTCCGAGGTTCGCCGAATTTCATCAGTACGAACTGATCATCGTCGAAAATGTCGTCGATGCCCACCGGTGGATTCTTTTTGATGAGTGGCTCCGCATGATGCAGAAGCTTGGCTACCAGTGGGAGATTGTTTACTTTAATAGCATGTTCGCACATCCCACGCCGCAATCCCGCGACCGAATGTATATTGTGTTCTGGAAGAAGGGCAATCGCGCACCGGATCTCCGTTTTACGCCACCTGCCTATTGCATACGGTGTGGGAAGCAGATCGAGGCAGTGCAAGTATGGAAGAAACCGAACTGTCCGTGGGGACGCTATGGCAGCAGATACGGCCAGTATCTCTATGGCTGTCCTCTCTGTCAACGCGAGGTAGTGCCCTTCTACTACGCTGCCGCAAATGTCATTGACTGGTCACTCCCTATCCAGCGTATTGGTGACCGGAAGAAGCCGCTGGAAGAGAAAACGATCCGACGGATTGAACTGGGATTGCGGAAATTTCAGGTACAGGAGGATCTTCTCTTGCAGGTCAACACCGGCGGATCAGATCTCGTCTCGCCCTTCCTGGTCGGCTTGAGTTATGGTAGCGATAGCGGACGGGTGACATCGGTGACAGAGAGCGCAATGCAAACGCAAACAACGCGACAAGATCAGGCCCTCGTCGTTCCTTATATTCTGGACCTGACGTGGGAGTATCGTCCACGGTCAATCATGGGACCTCTGACCACTGTTGTCGCAGGTGGGAATCATCATGGATTGGTCCTCTCGCCGCCGGTCTCCACATCATTCCTGTCAACCTACAATGGGAATGGTGGTTTGCACCCGTTGTTCAAGCCAGCCGGAACGATTACCACGCTTGATCGACACGCGCTTCTGACTCCATCGCCTTCATCGGTCCGAGTGGAAGATTGCTCGTTCCGTATGCTTCAGCCTTCGGAGATCAGTCGTGCGATGGCCTTCCCTGAAGAGTATGTGGTCTTAGGGAATGCTCGTCAGAAGGTCAAGCAGTACGGCAATGCCGTCACACCGCCGGTCATGAAGATGATTCTGGAACGGTGTATTCAGACACTTCAGTAGGGGAATGTTCCAGAACAGGGCTTCGTTTCGTTTTATAGAAGAACAGGATGAGATAATCTATGAGGAATTGGACAGTATTGTTACACATGATGAAGACTTTTCATGGAGACTAGCATGAGCGGAGAAAGAGGAAAACGGACAGAGGCACAGCTCCACATCGCGAAAGATTTAGACGTACCATTGGATGCTGTAACGCGGGTGTTTGGGGTGGTCGCACAAAGGGGTGCGGGGAAATCCTATACCGCATCTGTTCTCACGGAGGAAATGGTGAGCAACGGTCTTCATGTCGGGTGTATTGACCCTCTCGGTATTATGTGGGGCATACGCTCGTCTATCGATGGAACACAGCCAGGCTTTCCCGTGCTTATTCTGGGCGGCCGACACGCAGACCTGCCACTTGATTATACGGCAGGGAAGATCGTTGCTCAGTTTGTCGCCGAGGTCAAACAGCCGTTTATCCTGGATCTATCCCTGTTTGAGGAACAGGACCAGCAATGTCAGTTTGTCGCAGATTTTTTAGATGCATTTCGTACGTATGAAGAAGTGATCCTACACCTTATCATTGATGAGGCGGACCTTTTTGCTCCGCAAGTACCAGAGACGGCACAGGAGCGTCGATCCTTAAAGGCAATGAATGCCTTAACGCGACGCTATCGTGTCAAAGGATTTGGGGCGACACTGATCTCTCAACGGCCCGCTGTTATCAATAAAAACGTCCTCTCGATGATCGATGTACTTTTTGCACTTCGTATCGTCTCTCCCCAGGATATCAAGGCGCTTGACGAATGGATCAAGAGGAACGCGAGCGAAGCCGAACGGGCTGAATTTCTTGCGACCATTTCCTCTTTGCCGACGGGGACCGCGTGGGTATGGTCCCCACAATGGCTCCATCTTTTTCAAAAGAAAGAGATCCGCCAGCGGACCACCTTCGATTCCTCGGCCACGCCCAAAATTGGCATCACGTCTCGTGTTCCAAGGCAACTTGCTGAGGTGGACATCAGCCAGATACGAACCCAGCTTGCAGAGCAGCTCCAACGCGTCCAGGAAACTGATCCTGCGCTCCTCCACGTGCGAATTCGGGATCTCCAAGAACAACTCCAAACAGCCAGAGAGCACACACCTGGAGAGAGACGGAAGAAAAAGGAGGATGAAGCATCCACGATGCACCTCCGAGCACAGATACAACATCTTGAATTACAACTCATCGATGAACAGAAAGAGAAACACTCTTTACAGCAACGATTGGCAGAGAAGGAACAAGCTCATCTGCCAGCTGCTCCCTCCACCGTCCATATGGAGCGCCTTCATGCTAGATCTGTGATGATAGAACGAGCAGAAATCCAACACTATATAGAAGAACGGAAGGAGAACGGAGAGACACCGGTCATTGTTCCTGCGAGGAAACAACAGCAGCGAGAACAAAAGATCCTGGCGAGCCAGAAAGATACGCTCGAAACGATGAAACGGAGAATACAACGGCTCTCACCATTTGAACAACGAGTCATGCGATTTTTACTCGATCACGACGGGAGCGAGTATACCTGGAAAGAACTCGCTGCGGAAATGGGTCTCCTGTATACGACGTTCAAAACCTCGGCGAGAAGAGCGAACTCCTTAAAAGGACTCATCAATCTTCCTTTTATTGCGGCAACGATGCAAGGACAACGTCACATCTATAAGAGCACGTTTTCTCAGTTTTTTCAGCACTATGATCTTTCCCTTGTTCGCGAAGAATTGAGCTTTTTGTAACCTTTTTCAGAGAAAGAAGACAACTATGCCGAAAAAAAAGGAAATTCCTATTCCTACAACCTTCCAAGAAACGAAGGAATTTAGTCTCGATATCCTTGTTCAACGGACACACCCTCAGAATGGACTGGGATGGTGGTCAATAAGCAGCACCTCAACACTGCGTAAGTGCCTTGAGATACTCAAACGTCGCTCGGATGGCGAGCTGATCATGATCATTGCTGAATATACACGAGGGGCGCGAGGACCGTTTCAAGCTAATATCGGAAAAGGTACTTATCGAAAGCGAGGAGCGTACGGCGAACTGGATCTTGAAACGGTCGAGACAGAAGGCGCAATGGTTGACCTGGTGGAAAAAGAATTGACACTCCTGAAGCAGGAGCAGGAGGAAGCCAAACGTGCAGCAGAGGAAGCTGCACGAACCTATCCCTGCGACTATCCAGGATGTTTTGATCGCGCTTTTGCATCTCTTGGTCCGTCCTACTCGGTGACGATCCAGACCGGAACATCTGAGCACACGATTTTTTTCTACGGATGCGAAGGGCGGCATCATGAGGTACTCAAACACCCGGAGAAACTATCACTCGCTCTTGGACTTCCACGATCAGTGCTATCCCCAATAGCTGGAACACGCACAGCTTCGGATACACGTCTTATTGATCTCGTGTCTCCCATACAAGATAAGAATATGAGTGGAGGACCACAGAACTGATGCAAGGATGTACAACAACAACCTTTACCTGCTGGGTCAATACACATTTCTATATCATCTGGATTGGTGGCAGTGTTGCTACTCTCCTTTTGATTGTTGAGGCTGTCTATCTTGGTCGAGCACTCAAACGTGTATGGCGGGAGATGCGCGAGAGCGAGCAATGGCGCGAAGAGGAACGGAATGAATGGAAGGCATTGCAGCACAAAATCAAAGGGACCATTCGACAGGGCGAAGAATGGGAAGTGGACGTCCAACCGCTGAAAGACCTGAATCGACGGCTCAAGCTCAAACGGAAAGCACTCCGCCTCATCGAACGAGAAAAAGCGTTGATCATTGTACCTGCACCCGTATTGATGATCCTGGCATTCGTTTTCGCGTTTGTTGTCACGCTCTGGATGCTAATCGTGGTCGGCGTTGCTTTTCTGATTTCGATCATCTGGTGGATCTACCACGCGTGGATGTGGTATCGCTACCGGTGGTTTATTCGCTGGTTGGAGCGTGCCGAAACTCAACCTAACCCGTAAAGCGGCGGACGCTTGAACATACTTTTTTAAAAGATAGCAGAGCATAAATACAACGACACACTGTGCCAAAAGGAGTCTTAGATGAGAAACACGAATCCGTTCAAAGCCCGTCAGCCAGGTCCGCCCACGCTTAACTTCCATCCATTGCTCAGCGCGGTGATTGAGCAGGTCTTACTCGATCAGACGCTCGCTGCTGATCAGATCACCAGTCGGCTGAGCATTCCACTGGATCTCGCAACGCTTGTCATACAACAAGCACATAAGGTGCTGGATCGCTATCCTCTCAAAAATGAGAAACACCCTCTTCCCGAAGCATTTCAGGAAGAGGATGAAAACCAGAACAAAGAAGAACAGGAGTAAACTGATGAACGACAGAACACGTTTGGACGCAAATATAGCCCTTCAGGGATTGTTATTTGTCGCTGATGTGATTGATGAAGCACTTTTTGGCGAAAAGCGTCAAATGAATATAGAAAAAGCGAAACTGGGACCATTTGTAGAAACACTTGCACGTGTTGGAGATATTGCTGATGGCGAATCTGTTCCGAATATTGAAGGAGCGCGCGTTGACCTTCTCTTTTTATTCAAATTCTTACATCACTTGCAAGGTCAGTTCTATTCTTCTCTCTGGCGCATCGTCGCTAGTGCCCATGAAAAAGTTGCAGATGTAATCGCAGAATCAGAAGCGCGAGCGTTATTAGAACAACACGGGCTGTGGTTGCATTTAGATGCAAAGCTGGGACATATTCATTGCCTAGAGGAAGATGAAAGTGGTCTTCATACCTACGATGCAACCTTCCTAGGCATGCCACCGCTCGGAAAAGTCTGGTACGCCAAATATGAGATAGAAGCGCGCAAGAAAGTCTATGATTCTATCTATGTTCAACGAAACGATAGCACAGCCAAAAGGTAGAAACAGGAGGAAAAACCATGCAAGCTAGGAACGAACGAGATGAGCAAGAGGTGAGGAACAGCGAGGTCGCGTATCGACAAGGATTTGCGCAGGGGATCGAGGAGGCAACACGTTTAGTACTCCAATTGCAGGAACTGGGATACGCACTGACCCAGATCAAGCGACTCCTTGCCGTGTATGATGATCATTTTATCAGCGTATGGAGGCAGAGCGCCAACCTCGATAAGCGAGAAGCACCGCCTCCGTTCGACGTCAATCGATGTCAGGCTATTCTAGCAGGAACGACCGGCTACAACTGGATTGTATGACCTATGCGAGTCCAGCACTATTCTACGCTGGAATGTGAAGGAGAAATATCATGAAAGCAGTAACGAACCTCATATTCGGCTATCTGGAGCCAAAACCGGGCACATGGCTGGACTCGTTACCGGACGCTCCTGGTATTACATCTGGCAGCACTGGTGAAGTTCGCCATATCGCTGTGCGTGAGATGCCATTGGGCGCAGATAGCTACACAACCAAAGCGCGGATCATTCATGAGTCACGACTCATTATCACACCTGAACAGCGTACAACCCTTCGCGAGTACGTGCAACGGTACAGACTTGCGGTTGTAGCCGACCCTGACCGACCTGAAGAACCGGCCTGGCTGTGGATCATCACGAGTTATTAAGAAGCGTTCCATTTGGCGAACGTATGAGCAACCTACAAGATCTAGAACAAATGAAGTGGAAAGGATCATAGAGTTCTCCCTGATTATCGTTTGTTTTGTAACACATCTATGTGACACTGAACCTTTTACTTATATGGAGACTACAATGTCAGAAGGGCAACAAGGAACCGCCGAGATCCAAGAAGAGAATAGTGTTATTGCCACTATCCAGAAGATCCTTGCGGATCTGGATATTCTGAGATCCATTGGAACGCTGGAAATACTTATTCCTGGAGTAGCTGAGCGCTGGAAAGAGATGATGGAGAGAGGCCAACAGGCTCTCCAACAGCTTCAAGACCTCATTGATGGCTTTCAAAGTGTCCTGGAACATCACTATTATCGTGCTGAAGACGCGTTGGA
>JAABUQ010006381.1_pt1 | contig 17932 bp, 19 predicted proteins | sample 5560001 | NCBI WGS metagenome assembly JAABUQ01 (sample SAMN10711888, study PRJNA513371) | rock metagenome | isolation source: Antarctica rocks | place: Antarctica: Victoria Land, Finger Mt nord | collected 2015-12-18
CTCTGATAAATCATGAGGGCGGAGATCTTTTGTCTCCTTACAGCAACCTCCCTCTATTACATCACTGACCGTTTGTTTGCTATCATTGTTTGCTTGCTTACATCTCGTTGCGCATCCCGTGGGCAGATCCACATTTCAGGGCATTTACCAACAGCGTGGAACAGCAAGACGACCACAAACACCTGCAAACGGTGGGCCGCCCTCGCTTGGCTGATACTCCGTTCCGCTCACCACAACTCACCTTGTTTGACTTGGGACCGGGTGAGTGGCTGCTCTACTGGAAAACTCCAGAGGACGCTCCTGCACACCGTCGGCACCGTGATCCGATCATCGTTCAGGTGCCGTTGTTCGAGCTACCGCCTCTGGATATGGCTGTAGGAGCCGATACAGGGCGCGGCTCTTCGCGTCCTTACGCTCGACTCCAACTTGTGGTGGAACCCGATGCCAGTGTCGATACAGATACGTAGCTTACCTTCCAGGATGAGCCTCAAAGGATATCAGGCGTAAGTACAGCATCAATGATCAGCAGCATGCTTACGGATGATCCTTCGTCATCCAGAGTCGTCTCTTCAAAATATCTTGTTCAAGCCGATCAACCTTGCGCTCGTAGTAGTCCATGCGCTCCATTAAGTGCCGATACGGAAGAGAGGCGACCAGTGCAAAAGCCACAACTCCTGCAAGGGTACTAGGGCGTTATGCTAATTCGCGCTTGACCCGCGCTCAATCGCTTCCGGCGACAGCGTAAGGTGCTCGCGGCGTCGGGTCGAAGCACTTGTTGGGCAGTGCAGATGGTAAATTGGGTGAAACCTCGACCGATTTTAAGGTACTATGAAGGCGGCCTCACCTCGCACCGCTTTTGGGTTTGCCCCAGGTGATCCCGCCGACCACACTGAAGGTGAGCAGACCATCCAAAGCATATGGCAAAAGAAGCGCCTGCATTTCCGTATCGAACTGTGTTGCTTGCTCGGTAGTCATCGTGTCGAGAGAAAGAATGCTGCGTGCGTGCTTGGCCGCAATGTAGTCTTCGACTGTTTGCGAGACCTCCACTGAAGCGGTCTCGCGTTCGCCCAATTTCTGGAACAGCCCATACTTCTCCAACTCGACGATCCAATCGAAGGACACATAGCTGGGATTGTTGGTGAAACGCTGCTCGATCTGGCAATAGCCTTCGCACCAGGGAACTGGCTGATCTACAATATGCACAATTGCCAGCACGCCGTGCGGCATCAAGAGTTGTGCGAAACGAGGCAGGACCACATCCCATTCCATCCAATGGAGGCTTTCGCCCGCTGTCACGAGGGCATAGGGCGACTCAAGCTCCACGTCCTCAGCCCGTCCATGCAACCAGCGGACCTTCGGTGAATAGCCTCCAGGCAGAGTCCTAGCACGCTCAAGCATCGGAAGCGAAAGATCGACGGCATCAATGTGTTCAACATACTCGGTCAGGGGACGAGCGACATTGCCTGTCCCGCAGCCCACGTCGAGGACGGCACGCGGCTCGTCTACGATCAATTCGTTGAGGATGGTGAAGGTTTCTGGCGGATAGGCGGGACGCAGGTGATAGCGATCCACCACGCTCTGATCCTGAAAACGCCCCGCGTTATGCGTGCCATGTAAGAAGGGATGCTTCATTCCCGTCTGGCTCCTTTTCGGTGTAAATAGTGAGCAGCACAACCATTGCCTACCTGATAAACCGCGAAGCGAACATGAGACGAACCGTTTGCTGTGAATTTACCTATGTTGAATACCGTGAACCGTTTCAGATGCGGTTTCTACAGGCTCTGAACGGTCTATTCCTCTGTTTCGCGCCGATTTCCTACATGGTACCTCAAAATCGGTCGAGGTTTCGCCCAATTTACCAGCAGACAAGCCGTCACGCCCGTCAGCAGTCGAACACCAACCAGCAGATCTCGTTTCGCAACCGCTGATCCTCCAGGACGAGTTCGAGAATCGCATCGGGGAGCTGTTCGCGCTGCCAACGGCACTCGAGCCGGCCAGCACTCTCACCCTCGCATCCGGGGGCGCCCGCACGCGCGGCTTTGATCGCGTAGGCCGCAGCACCGAGCTCGTGTGCGGCGACATGCGCCACCGCTGCGGCCTGGCCAGCAGCAAATGCGGCGTGCCGAGCGGCTCCGCTCAGCTCTCTTGCCGCCGCTTGGGCATGGCCAGCCGAATCGCGGGACTGAGACATCTTGATCTCGCCGCGCGCCCATGCCCGAGTCTGCTCGATCGCCTGGCGGGGCCGCGGGTCCGAAGGCTGCACCGACTCGAAGAGGTGCAGAACGTGCTCTGCGCACGCGGCCGCCCACAAAGCCAGGAGCCGATGGTCGGAGTCCGTGAGCGTCCCCCCGTGGCGGATGGTGATGAAGCGGGGGTCGCGGTCTTTAGGGAGGATCATGGTTGCACCCGTCCTGTTGCATCTGCCCAACGGCTTGCGTTACCGACGGCTGGGGAGAAACAGGCTCGGAAACGGAAACCGCCGAAGCTCAGAACCACGCTCCAAAAACGCGCGCAGTCCCAGCCGTCCGGTGCACGCTTTGTGAGCTGGCTATTGTCCATAGATGTATTTTATCACGTTGTGAGGTAGCACAGCAAAAAGATACACCGTGTATTCTTAATCCGCGCTGGCAAAGGATGCCAGCACCTTGGACAATGTACACAACTCTTGACATTCCGCCATTTCCTTCAGATCAAAGCACTGGCTTTCCCAAACGAGCATAAGGGCCTACGAAGAAGTGGGACAATGATTCTCTTCATATGTTTCTGATACCAGAAAACATACTTCCAGGAAACCGATAGGTGGGTACCTCCTCGTAGTTCATCCTATTCTCCCTCGTCGAGATCGCACGCCCCAGTTGGACACAATCTCAGCCTTTCGATGGTCACACTGTCTACAGGGCGAAAGCCGTCCCACCCACGAAGCAGAGCTTGCAGGCACCCCTTCTTACTTTTCCTGACTGCCATCACCTGTGCGACTCCCCATTTTACTCGTGTACACGAATGATGCGATTGCTCCCACAGTGCGGCCTTGATTTCTTCAATATCCGTTGAGTGCATCGCTACCTCCTGGTTGAGGGGAAGGCTCAGATGGCTCACACGTGAGCACAAAGAGCCGTTCAAAGGGAGCAGGCGGACAGAAGAACGTAAAGAGGTCTACCAGAATCTCTGTCGCAAGCTGGAGGGCACAGGCAACATGATAGACGGATGGTTCGGCTTCATCACTCAAGAGTAAGGGATATTCTCTCAAGGATTTGTGGCAGGAGGGGCACAGTTCGTCCAGACTGCACACATCTGCTCGTCTGAGATGATCATCGTTGATGATAAGCATGGTCTTTCCTTTCTCACCAGTAGCACACCTGTCGGAAATGCTCCGTGAGAAAAGTATACCAGCCGAACCCGCTGTTCTGGCTCGTTCAGGAGGCTTGCTCTAGCGCAAGCTACGAGTGCAACAATACGTATCCCAGGTCGTGATTAAGTATCCTGCGGAAAGTTGTCCACCGTAAAAAACTACCTTGACGCACCCATTTAAGCTCAACATCTTGACGTTTTTTAGATCAGAAGTGGTGAAGGGAGGATACTTCTGACAAGAATGTTCCCTCTCACAAGTGATTGGACGGAGTCGTGTTCTGAATATGGATAATCACATCGAACCACTGGCTGAGTGGTGCAGTGTCGGAGGAGTCTTCACCTCCATTAAGGCCGTAGATGATGAAGATGCTGGAACTCTGGCTCCACGTGCGAACTGGACCGGTAGGGAGTGTACGTAGGTCGAGCATATAAAGAGGAAGACCAACGTGTCCAAGCGTGTAGTTGTAGGTGTCAGAAGTCAGAGGCTGAATGGTCTGGACTATCCCTTTAGGATACTCGTAGGCTCTAAGTGCCCCCTGGTAGAGAGTGGTGCCAATGGGAAAATAACTGTCTTTGTACCGCGCACGCAGTTCACCACCCATATTTTTGCCATTGGAAGTGTCATAGGTGGTATCATTGGCGATATGTGCATCGTGTGCCCAGACAATGATTTTCGGCTGGCTTTCAACAGCGTGATCGTGAATCCAGGCCACATTTTCCGCCATAAAGGTGTCACGCTGGTCGAATTGTGCTACCGTCAGATAATCAGTATTGTAGTAGGTAGCAAACTGCACGAGAATGCGCGCGTTCTGCAGAGCGAGAGCGAAGCGCTGTGGTGAAGAACGTTGGATGTAGACCTGCTGGTGAGCGTGCAAGAGATCGTAGACCTGTTGTGCTTGGTTCTGGTACTGCTGTTTGGTAGACAGAGGCAATGATGCGTAAGTTGGGTAGGGAGAGGGAAGACTCGCTGCGATGAGAGGTGCATAGAGATGCTGAACAGTGCTGACGTGCTGTGGGTCTACGTTTTGAAGGAAGGTCTCAACGGCGTTGAAGTCGCTCTGACTGACAGCCTGGCAGTCCATGCCTAGAAAGTGGATTTTCGTGATGTGTGAAGGAGTCGCATTGTAGGTACGCATCCACGCAAAGAGGGCTTGGTACTCGTGTGTCTGCCAAGAACCAAACAGACTCTGTGACATTACCTCAGTGAGAGTGCCTGCGCCATCATTGATGTATGCGTCAAGGAGGTGCGAGCTTCCCCAGTCATTCTCCATGATAAAGGTTGTGAAACCCATGTTGCTCATCAAAAACTCGCTGAGGCGTGCCTTGATGTTAATCATCTCGTGCGTCCCATGCGTTTCTTCGCCCAGGCCAACGATGCTGGCGTTGCCAACCGTCTGCTTGAGCGGCGCAAGATCAGCATTTGAGCCACCAGGATCAGTGGTTCGTAGAGGAACAGCGCGCTGTTGTATTCCACGGACCACAGGGTCGGAACTGGGGGGAAGAGTCTGTACGGCTGGGGTGGTTGGTGTAGACGTACACCCTACCAGAAGCACAGCGAGCGTAAGCAAGAACATTAGGAAAACACGGTGAAAGCCAGATGTGTCTGTAGTCGTAGCAGACTCCTTCCTTCTCTAGAATATATTACAATTTGTAATATTATTTAGTGTTTAGTATAACGTATTGTAATGAATTTTGTCAAGGCATGCGTTTAGAAGGATGACTTGACAAACGCATTTCTTTCTTTGTAGATGATGATTGCTTCGCTCCTTCCACCCCCAAAAAGCAAAGAGCCTGTTGAAAGGTCTATCTGCTTTGTCTCATGATGGGATTGCTTCTCTGCTTGGAAGAGGAGAAGTAACGTAAAAAGTTGTCCACTGTCTCTCCACATGATGTGTGAGTTGTCCACTACTTCATCCACATTTTTGGCTTTAACTTCGGGGATAACTGGGTTCTCAAAAGGAACCTTGTTCATGTACACTTTCCTTATCAGACACTTCTCGACTTCCTTATGCTGGTCAGTATTTCATCCTTGTGTATGTTTTGGTTGCATCACTGTAGCCAGGTGTACGCGCTGTTTTTCTATCTGATGATTGAGCATTCGTGAGAGGAAGTGTTCTATGCCTGTCTCATCCCCCTTGACGCCAAAAAGCGTGTTACGCCATCGTCCATTGGATTCCGACAACGTGATAAAAGAGAAACCAACGGTTGTACGTGCCTCGCGTCCACCACTGACGACAAAGAAGATTGTTTCACCACCTGTATCATGTTCACCACAAAAGACAATAAGTATAGAGAAAGGCTCCTCACATATCAACCTGACTTCTATAGGGATTGGCATGATGGTTGCGATTGTGGCGGTCCTGCTTGGGCAGCTTCTTCTCACATGGTTTACGGCTACATGGGACGATCTGCACTATGGCTACCCTCGCACGTACCAAACCGATGCCTTTGTAGGTCATGAGGCAGGCCGTACTCCCTCACACTTCATTGTGCTGAACCTGCATGGACGTGTCGAGATTCTCGAATTGCAAGGTAGTGATCCAACCAAGACGAAAATCTATATTGGGCCACACATCACTGGACCTGGAGCGGAGAGCGTGCTGGTGACACTCCAGTTTGTCGATCCATATCACACGCATCATCCTGATATGGTTATACAGTTTCAAGGCACACAGGTGGTGTTTCGGAACGTGCATGGGACGTTTCAGCCTGAGCAATCGTAAGGGAGAGAAGAAAGAAAAAAGCGAGTAGTCTCTAGGGGCCACTCGCTTTGTGTTTATCTTATAAGCGTATTCTATTGAGTGAAAAGACGCCGTGTGAGGGTCGCAATGAAGATGACTTCAATAAGTAGGCCAATGAAAGCTTCGATGGCGGCAATGAGTGCTTGTGGATCGCCTGGGGAGAAGGTGCCAACAAAGAAGCCTCGTCCGTGAAACGCGGTCATACTCACGATGAGTGCCTCATACCAGGAAAGGTGATGTGGTCCTGGCTTGTTGTGAGCATCAATATCATGAACGCCTGCAAAATAGTACATCGTTGCAAATCCACTGATGACAGTAAGATAGGTCAAGAACGTTCGTCCAAATCGGTAGCCATAGCCCGCGATGAGGAACATGAACCAGGAGAAGAGCCAACTGCCTAGGAAAGAGGAAACCTCGCCAAGACATCCTTTACATAGAGTGGCAGTCACATTGGCAGAAAAATCCTCTTAAGTATGAGTCATCCCGAATTTTAGAGACACTGGGAAAGTCGTAGTTACCCGAAGAGCGTGGTGAGACAAGGGACTAGGCAAGGAAGACCTCTTGAGGTAGACTGTTGCAAATGAACACGACAGCTACCCAGGAGGTCACTTCCATGATGCGGTCCAAGTATGACATACTTTTCCAAGACGAACAAGAGTCCGACACCTTGTCGCAAGAACTTGCGTCTCTGCTCGAAAGCTTTCTCTCTCCCCTACTTCTCATCCTTGATCGTCTGCTCGATAAACGGCTGGTGAGGACGTTGGTGCAGTGTTGCGTTGCCATCATCCGCTTTCTTTCGCAACACCACACAGGGACTTCTGCTCAGTGAACTCGGCTCGTATATGGATGGCTACTCTGGCCTCTCAGGACGCGCCCCTGCTGGAACCAAACGGTTAAGTAACCTGCTTCGCTCGCTCAAGTGGCGTGCCTGTCACATTGACGAGTATTTACTGGCCGAAGCGAATAAAGAAGTAGAGCACCTCAAAGCGCAAGGCAAACGCATTCTGTGTTTGTGGGATGGCAGTGTGCTGGAAAAGCCGGAAAGCACCACTTTGGAGGGCATCGCTCCCGTGCTGTCCAGCAAAGCCAAACGCACCAATCGCTCCCGAAAAGGACTGCTCTTTAATATGCCAGCCCCGCGACCGCTTCGAGTAATGGGCATGCAATGGACGGGAACGCTCATCACGGGCTTGGAAGGCATTCCTAAACTCGCGATCATGAGGTGGTGGACCACCAAAGGGGAGTATGCAGAAAAATTGCGGGAGCAAGAAGAAAGCGTCCTGCGTGCCTGTGTACGCAAATGGGGTCCGCTCTTGACCTACGTCTTTGATCGTGGCTATGCTTCGGGACCCTGGCTTGAGGTGCTAGAAAGCTTTCGGGCGACCTTTGTCATTCGCTGGATCAAAAAGCACATGTTCTACGATGAGACAGGTCGAGAGAAGAAATTGTGGGAAATTGGACGTGGCAAGAGATATGTGGCGCACAAGCTTGTGCGCGATACCAGCAGTGGTCTCAAAGGGGCGTGCGATCTGTGGTGGGCACCCGTGCACCATCCCAAATATACTGGGCAGTTGTATGTGGTCAAAGCTCGCATCAATGGGCATGTGGGCTACTTGATTACCAATGAGCGAGTCAAGACCGAGGCGCAAGCCTGGGAAATCTTCTTCATCTACAAAAGACGCTGGCAAATCGAAACCAGTTTTCGCTATGGCAAATGCGAATTGGCAATGGAAAGTCCGCGACTCTGGTCCTTTGAAAATCGGCTCAAACTGTTGGGCATTGTGCTGTTGGTCTATGCTTTTCTGCTGCATTTGCTTGAAGCGGTCTATGCAGAGCAGGTGGAAGCTCTCTTGCGCTTGAAGTGTCATCGAACCGGAGAGCGGTGTCGAGAAGTGCTCGTTCCGCTCTATCGGTTACGCTGGGCACTGAGTCGTTTGTGGAATGACTCGCGCCCACTACTTGGCTGTGTGCTGCCTCCCGATCCACTCACCCTTCAAGTCCTTGCACCGTTTCGACACTAGAAAGGTTACTCCAAAATTCGGGATGACTCATACTTGAGGAGACGGGAACATACGTGAAGCAAACGGACAAAGAAAAACGCGTAAGGGGTTGCACCATCGGCTACTACTTTCCTGGTCTCACGAAGCCAGAGGCCAATGCTGTACGCAAACGCCTCAATGAAATTGCCTTTAAGTTGGGATATAAGGCGGAACGCGGGGCAACGGCTGGAGAAGGAGCTGCCGGACGGTTACTCTTAGCCATTGCCAGCGGTGAACTCAAGCTATTAGGGGGTCATGTAGTAACGGACCTGAAACATACGATAAGGGCTACATACGTTCAGAAAGAAGAGCACAAAGAATGAGTACACATAAAAACTGCGTGCTATAATACCCCTACTGAGGAGAATACCTTTTTCCTCTCTTTCCTAGAATGGCTTCGGGAGCAGTTCTATTGCTTACCGTACGTTCCAGGTCCATTACTACATGACCCCCAAGTAGTTTCTCTTGCGGTGTTGAAAGAATGAAGATGAACAAAATAGCAGGGATATCGTGCAGAGGCGCAATAGAATTGCGCCTCTGCATACAGAAAGAACGTGACACGATCTAAGAGCGTTATTCCTCTACGCTTAAAAAGGAGCTGTCCACTATGTTGAAGGCTGTTCAAGCAGGGGTGTTGGAGATTTCATACTTGGAGAGTGGCGATGCTGACGGCTGGCCAATTGTTCTTTCCCACGGCTTTCCGTTCGACGTGCATGCCTACGACGAGGTAGCGTCTCCCCTCGCGCAATGCGGCGCACGCGTCATCGTTCCTTACTTACGCGGATTTGGGCCAACGCGCTTCCTCTCTCCAGACACACCGCGTAGCGGTCAACAGGCCGCATTAGGGTCGGATCTTCGGTCATTGCTGGATGCGCTTGGAATCCAAACGGCTATTCTCGGCGGCTATGATTGGGGTGGCTTGGCCTCCTGCGTCGTAGCGGCACTATGGCCTGAGCGCGTGGCAGGTCTCGTCTCGCTGGCCAGCTACGACATTCTGGATTTGCGCCGCTTGCGTGAGCCCTACCCACCAGAACTTGAGCATGCACTCTGGTATCAGCATCTCTTCCAAACAGAGCGGGGCAAAGCCGGTCTCGCAAGGTACAGACGCGAGCTCTGTCGCCTCCTCTGGACCCAGTGGTCCCCAAACTGGCACTTCGACGACGCCACCTTCGAGCGCACCGCTGGATCATTCGAGAATGAAGATTTTGTGGAAGTCGTCATTCACTCGTATCGGTTTGCATTTGGACTCGTCGTCGGTGATCCTGCTCTCGATGAGCTTGAGTCTCGCCTAAAGAGCCGACCGAAGATTCCCGTGCCCACCGTGACACTCGATGGTGCAAGCGACACACTGAAGCTAGGCGGAACGGCTGATCAGGCGATGATGTTTAGCGATCAGCACGAGCATCGTCTGATCGAGGCAGGCCATAACCTTCCTCAAGAAGCTCCAGACGCTTTCGTCGATGCCTGTCTCACCGTTAGGAGCTGGGTGGAAGAAGCGAAGGAGAAATAGTATCTTGACCACTCCTGGTGTATGGTGACATAGAATGGGAGAGTTCTTTCCATAAAGACCCTCTCGCAGATTGTTTTGCTGAAGAGTGAGGTTGTGATAGAAGAGACACCGCTGCTTTTCCTCCCAGAAGGCATGCTGATGGATCAGATTCAGATGACCGAGCCATATCCCTACAATGATCTCAAACTTGTTCTCCAAAAACTCGATACAACATTTGGGCAGAACTTTCAGGTAAGGAGTGCCTTGAATTACCTAAAAGATGTTGCAAAATATGCCCGCTTAGCGCAGAAAGATTTCGATCAAGCCAGATCATCATAGACTCTTGTCTTCAGGGAAACAATGGCTGCTGGGTAATTGCACCTACAGCCTTCTGCTTTCTTCTTAATGTAGAGGGCGATTCCCGTATCACCTGATGCCACAGTACTTCGCTTTCTGACCAGAGTGGAAGTTGAGGAGATTGATATAGCGTTTCAAATAGCCGTTTTGAATTGACCTGGCGAAAGTCTTTTTTGTTCGGTTGGTACTCGACCTCATATTGAGCCAGAGGAGCATCTGCAAACTCCACCGTTAAGTGTTCCTCGTACAGCCAGATCACGACTTGGCGCTTCGCTAATCCATATTCACCATACAGACGCTAATGTGGGGTCCCAACATTTTTACCCACCAAAATCCCCTCTAAGGAAACTGTAGTACAGTCATAAGATGCTATAAATGAACTTCAAGAGACGTATTAGCTCTCAAACCAACGAGATATGCTGCCAAGATCGAAATGGTCCGTAGAAAGTGGTTACTCCTCGTCTCTGAAGAGCTAAAAGATATCTTATGAATGCATCTTTCTCTTGTAAATACGTCTCAATTATTTGAGTTCTTCTTTTGCTTAGAGGGGATTTTGGTGGGTAAAAATGTTGGGACCCCAAGTATGAGACGTGGAGGAATTTTAACCGTCTGTCGAATGTCATTTAGCTCTCAATCACAGCGAGTAACACCGGACCAAAAGAAAGTATATAGTCTCGTACACCCACGGAGGAAACTATGGCAACAACTGAAATTACCCCTAAAGGACAGCAGGGAGTGGGAGAACGCCCCCCGTTGCTCTCCGAAAACTACAGCCGACGGGTGCTTCCACCTGTGATGAATACGCGTGCAATGACAGCTTTGTTCGTCCTGGTGCTCTTCTTTATTACGAATGTTCCAACAGCTGTAGCTGGAGGACCATCAGGTTTGACGCTCTGGCTCGTCGGTGGTGTTTGCTTTTTCATTCCTTGTGGAATTGCCTGTGCACAACTAGGGGGAATGTTCCCCAATGAAGGGGGCATTTATAACTGGACGTATCAAATCATGGGAGGGGGATGGAGCTTCTTCGTCCTTCTCATCTCCTGGTTGCCTGGCCCGTTGCTGATTGTGGCGACGGGAGACCTGCTGGTCACCTATCTCCAGAGCTTAAACCAGAACTGGCTCGTACAACCCTGGCAGCAAGCGCTCGTGCTCATCGCCGTCATTGCCGTGTCTGGCTTTCTTTGCACACAGCGTACAGCGACCATTCAACGCATCATTACGACCACCGCTGCTCTCATTGTGACGGCATCAGGGCTTGTTCTGCTGGCTGCGCTCGTGTGGCTAGTGACCAAACACACGAGCACCACGAACTTCTCGCACCTCCCCGACTGGAATCCGTTTACTGCCCAGAACTTTCCCCTCTTTGGGGTGATCACCCTCGGGTATCTCGGAGTCAATCTTCCGATGAATCTCTTGGGCGAGGTGAAGACAGGTAATGAACGCGACACGCGCAACATCATCACCCGTCACCTCTTCTGGGGAATAAGCCTCGTCCTTGTGTTGTATCTCGCGGTCACGGCTGCCGTATTAGTTGTGCAGGGGCCAAACGGTGCGAACAATCTGTTCACGCTGGTGTCCATCGTGGATATAACGTTGGGGAAAACCCTCGGCAATGTCGAGGCGGTTCTCATCATGACGACGTTTCTTATCTCCACCGCTGTCTATAACTTCATCTTTTCCAGGTATTTGATGGTGGCAGGTTTCGACCAGCTTTTAACAAGTGCTCCTGGAAGGCTCAACCTGAACCGATCTCCCGCCAGAGCAGTGGTCTTTCAAACGCTTGTCGCCATCATGCTTGCCGTACTCCTATTTCTTGTGATGCCATACAGTGGGCTCTACAAAGGCAACCCTGGCGATCTCGCGACTATAGACTATTTCATCGGTGTTGGGACAGGGACCTTGCTCTGGGCCTTCTCGACCATCTTCCTCTTCGTCAATGTGTTCGTCCTCTTCGTTCGGAGACGTAAATTGTTGAAGGAACGCCGTCTTGTACCGATACCAGTTCTCGTCGTCAGTAGTGGCATCGGGTTCTGTACGGGTATCGTAGCCATCATCGATACCCTCTTTAATAGTTACATCCCTCCACTCATCGCGAATGGAGTATGGATATTGTTTGTTGGAGGGTTCACTGTGGTTTTGATTATTGTTGCTGCTATCTTGACCATACTCGTCTCAGGCGAATCTACATGGGAAGTCGAGCGTTACACGGGACACCCGAGTGACAGGTATTCTCGATGATTATGACCATTTCTTGAAGCCCAACGTGTAAGGCAAACGAGACTGGTTCTTTCACCTGAAGCGGTGCTCACGTCTATTCAACGTATCGAACCGAAGAGCAAGTAGCATCCCACACGCGTGAATACCTTCATTGACTGTTCACGCGTGTGGGATGCTACTTGGTTGGCACGTTCCCTCAAAGATACGTTGTGTCCCTTTTACCCGGGAGTTGCTTCGACGCGTTCAAGAAAGGCACGCACAGTCGAGAGGTACCGTTCCCGCTCCTCGACATGAGCCATATGGGAACTCTGCTCAAAAAGTACCCACTGTGAACCCGCAATGCCTTTGTGCATGACTTCATTTTGCAATGGGGTTGACTCATCGAATCGTCCTGATGTAATGAGAGTTGGAACGCGAATTTCTCCGAGTCTATCGGTACGATCCCAGTCCTTGATCGTTCCAATCACATGAAATTCGCTGGGACCATTCATCGTATAGTACACTTGCCCAACCTGATCCAGCGCTCGCTGGACGTGCCCTGGAATGGGGTTGAGTCGAATGACGTGACGATCATAAAAGACCATCATAGCTTGTTGGTATTCGGGATCGTCGGTCGTACCCGCCTGCTCGTGACGCAGCAGCGTCTCCTGTACGTCTAGGGGTAACGCTTCACGCAGTCGGTTAGCTTCAGCAATCCACAGAGGAATGCTTGAGGTGCTGCTGGCGAGAAGGAGTGACGCGAGTCCCTCAGGTTTGTTAAGGGCATATTCGAGCGCAAACAGACCACCAAAGGACTGTCCCCACAAATGAACGCTCTTCAGACCCAACGCCCGACGGACGATGCCTATTTCTCTCACGGAGCGCTCTATCGTCCAGAGGGAGGGATCGTCGGGCTTATCAGATCGGCCGCAACCGAGTTGGTCGTAGAAGATGACGCGGCGCTTCTCAGATGCCAGTGCCGCCATGTCGGTGATGTAGTCGTGTGGAACACCTGGTCCGCCATGCAGGGTGAGAAGCGGGATGTTTTCCTGTTCTGCGCCTCCGCCGACAAAGCGGTACCAAACACGGTAGTCACCTTCTACAGGAATAAAGCCTTCTTGGTCGTGCATATAGCCGCAAGCTCCTTCTCACTGAAATACGGTTCTCTCTAGGGACTGATTTCGTGAATTGATATCACTGCTCCAGCATACCACAACGTCTGATGAGAGAATGGGTGTGCTATACACCAAAAGCGTGATACTGCTTGTGTAAAGCGTCTTTTTATAATACTATGTGAGGGAGATTTCCTGAGCTTTTCCGAAGCTTTTTGAGTCTGAATTTAAAAGAAAAACTATTTGGTATGTTCGTCAGAAAGGTTCCTTTCTGACTCTCACCAACAAAGGAGTAACAATGACGATTGACGTAACCCCGCCACCCAATCAGCCATCGCATTTGCGGGCCAATGCGATTGGCCTGCCTGGAGTACTCTTTCAATCAATTACGACCATGGCTCCCGCCGGAGCAGTGGCCTTTAGCTTAGGAGCTGCAATTCCTTTTACGGGTGCGGCATTGCCCTTGGCGGTACTGCTTGCACTGGTGGCCTGTATTTTGATCGCGCTAAATATTGGGTCAATGGCAAAATATCTGCCTTCTGCTGGCGGCTATTTTACATATGTCAGTCGTGGCCTGGGTCCCCAAGCTGGCTGGCTGACAGGCTGGCTATTTACGTTTACCTATGTCTTGTTTATCCCGCTTACGCTGCTCGTCTTAGGGCCCGTCACCGACTCCTTCATGAGCGGGACGTTTCACCTCTCGTTTGGTCCAAACGGTTGGATCATCTATGCACTCATCTTTGCGGCGGTCGCGTTCGCGCTTACCTTCTTCGGTGTCAAAATTTCTGCGGATGTAGGCATCGTCCTGGGATTGATCGAGGTCATTGTTTTTGCCGTCCTCGCAATCTTTCTCATCGTCAGTGCAGGTAATGGGAATACGCTCGCCACCTTCAATCCAGCATCCAGTCTGCAACCTGGCCTGGGCGGATGGCAAGGCGTCCTCTTTGGGGTGATCTTCGCATTCCTGGCGTTTTCCGGCTTCGAGTCGGGTGCCATCCTGGGAGAAGAGTCGCTTAATCCTCGTCGCATCGTGCCACGCGCTATTCTGCTCGCGACGATCTGTATCGGTGTCTTTTTAGTGTTCTGCAGCTACGCTGGAGTCGTGGGCTGGGGTGCCAATAAAATCACCACCTACCCGGGGGACCCCAATCCCTGGGGCACAATGGCGTCCAGAGTGTGGGGACCAGTAGCCTTCATCGTCATTTTAACCATTCTCAATAGTGCATTGGGCAATGCAAACGCGGCCATCAACGCAGGGGCGCGTACGCTCTTTGCAATGGGTCGCATCAAAGCCCTTCCAGGAGTCCTGGGCCAGACGAATCGCTATCGCGCACCCGGCATCGCCATTATCCTGGTACTGGTCGTAGGGACGCTCATCGCGCTCTGGTTTGGCCTCGTGTACGGACCTACCATCGCCTTCGCGTTCACGGGAGCCTTGCTCACGGTCCCCCTCTTGCTCGTCTACATGGCGACCTGCTTGTCGGTTCCCTTCTTTTACTTACGTGAGCATCGCGATGAGTACAGCGTCGCACGACACGTGATCCTTCCTGCGATTCCGTTTGTTCTCCTGGCTGTGGTTATCTACTTCCAGTTCGTTCCACTGCCTCTCGCACCGTTTAACCTGGTTGGGCCAATTGATGCCGCCTGGCTCGTGCTCGGTATCATCGTCGTTGCCGTGCTCAGTAGACGCGCGCCTGAGATACTAAAGCAGGGCAGTTCGCTCTTTGCCGAGGGGAATGAAGGGCTACCGCATGAAGAGGTAGCGCGTAAAGAACTACCGCATGAAGAACTGCAGAAAGGAAACCTCTAACAGGTAACGACGACGCACTCAATTGTCCTCAAGGTGTTTGGGCTACGTACATTTTTCGTTTTCTGCTGTAGTCTTTTGTATCCCTCATGGATTTCATTCGTATTGCATTGGCATCAGAATGGAATCCATAGAAGCCACGAAGAGTGGCAATAGCCTCTCTGTATTTGTCTCTGAGGGGAGCGCGGTGCTTGACTTTTTCATAGCACTTGTTATCATATTCCTAGCACTTTAGCACGTGCGAGAAACAAGTGGTTGAAAGAACCGTGTTTCTTTGTAAGACGTAAGACCCCACTTGCATTCACAAGTTGGGCAGACTTTTTAAGCTATGAGACAAGGAAAAGGTCTCTTGCCTGGCTGAGGTGCGCCGTTGTGCGCGATGTGATATCCCCATCATAGATGGGAGGAATTTAGAGAAATATTCCTGGGTTAACGGCTTACCTGGAGTCGAAAGACAAAGGGAACGGTAGCATGCCGTTAAAGCGTTGGACGAGTGAAAACGTTGTAGCTCGTCGTAACGCAAAACCCGTCCGATATGGTGAAGACGACACTGTTTGAACTCTAGTTTCCAATGGAGGAAGGGCACTCCCTTCGGAAGAACGTTTGATAACGATGCTCTGCTGTGCAGTGGAAAGTCTCAGCTTCCACTACAACTCTACAGCGGAGACGGGGACCAATGAGGTCTCAGAAGGAAACGCAAAGAGCACCTACGTCGGGCTGAAACGTATCACATCGACGAACTACGGGATTGCCTACAAGCCACGAGGCTCATGGCAACGGAGCCGCAATAGTAGTCCGCGAACGGGAATAAGTAACCGTTTACATGGCGAAGTGCGGCAGGTGATCTGAGAACTAATGACAGAGAGGTACGCGAGATGCGAGACGCTGACACTGTATTAGGGATCATTCGAGAACGTGGCAAACAAGGATTACCACTGGAAGACATCTATCGACAACTGTACAACCCGAATTTGTACCTACGGGCCTACGCTCGACTCTATTCCAACGAGGGAGCCATGACCAAAGGCACAACCAACGAAACGGTGGATGATATGTCAATGAAGAAAATTGAAGCCCTCATCGACGACCTTCGCCATGAGCGGTTCCAATGGACACCAGTACGACGGACGTATATACCCAAGAAAAAATGGGAAAATGCGCCCGTTAGGTATCCCTTCATGGACAGATAAAATGCTGCAAGAATGTATGCGACTTCTACTAGAAGCATATTACGAGCCGCAAATGAGTCAGCATTCACACGGCTTTCGACCCAAACGGGGATGCCATACTGCTTTAAGCGAAATACGGCACACTTGGACGAGTACCAAATGGTTCGTGGAGGGCGACATCTCAAAATGTTTTGACGCGCTTGACCATACGGTCATGATGTCAGTACTGAGAGAGAAACTTCACGATAATCGGTTCCTGCGACTTGTTCAGAACCTGCTTCAGGCGGGATACTTGGAAGAATGGCACTATCACGATACGCTTAGTGGAAGTCCACAAGGCGGGGTGATTAGCCCAATACTTTCAAATGTCTACTTAGATAAGTTGGACAAATTTGTCGAAGAATATCTTCTTCCAGGATACAACCACAAGAAGCGAAGGCAGAGGAACAGCCGCTACGATGCACTGCTGCATGCTGCTTGGGAACACAGGAAACGAGGGGAGTACGGCATTGCTGAGAAGCTACGCAAGCAAGCGCAGCAAATGCCAAGCTATAATCCAAACGACCCTGAATACCGACGGCTACACTACGTGCGCTATGCGGATGATACGCTGTTGGGATTTGTGGGACCGAAGGCAGAAGCCGAAGAAATCAAGCAAAAACTTGGTGAGTTCTTGCACGATCACCTCAAACTAGAACTCTCCGAAGAAAAGACGCTGATTACGCATGCCCATACCCAAAAGGCACGCTTTCTCGGCTACGAAATCGTGGTACAGCACCAGGATGACAAACACGATCAACGGAAGCGGCGCGTCATCAATGGAACCGTTGCACTACGGGTGCCAAAGGTCGTAATCGAAAGAAAATGCTCTCTGTATATGCGAAATGGAAAACCGACCCACCGAGCGGAACTTTTGCAAGACGATGATTACACCATCATAAGCAGGTACCAATCGGAGTATCGGGGACTCGTTGAGTACTACTTCCCCGCCCAGAATGTGAGTGCTTTGGCTAAACTCCACTGGGTGATGGAAACATCGCTGCTGAAAACTCTTGCGAACAAGCACCAAGTGCCAATGATGCAGATGGTACGAAAGTACAAGAGCGTCATCGAAACTTCTCACGGCAAGATGAAATGCCTTGAGATCACGGTGAAGCGTGAGAACAAGAAGCCATTAGTAGCGAGATTTGGAGGCATTCCACTTCGACCACGAGAAACGGTATTTCTTGTCGATCTTCCATTCAGCAACAAAAAGCCACCAGAGCGCAATGAACTCATCAAACGGCTCCTTGCGAACGAATGCGAGATGTGTGGGTCAACTGAGGACATACGGGTCCATCATATCCGCAAACTTGCAGACCTGGAAACCAAAGGAAGGTCGGAAAAACCACAATGGGTAAAAATCATGTCCACAAGACGGAGGAAAACCCTTGTAGTGTGCCATCAATGCCACATGGACATTCACGCTGGAAGACCCATAAAACGGCAGGTTCAGAAATAGATCACTGGAAAGCCGTGTGCTAGTAAACTAGCATGCACGGTTTGGTGGGTTGCGACACGAAGTCGCTCATGTAGCTGTTGAGCCAGAGCAATCTGGACCCAACCCGATGTTCTGCCATCGGTATCCTACCAGAACCTGCGCTTGGAGTAATCTAGGAGTGGGAAGCTTCTGGG
>JAABUQ010006382.1_pt1 | contig 17929 bp, 21 predicted proteins | sample 5560001 | NCBI WGS metagenome assembly JAABUQ01 (sample SAMN10711888, study PRJNA513371) | rock metagenome | isolation source: Antarctica rocks | place: Antarctica: Victoria Land, Finger Mt nord | collected 2015-12-18
GGGATTGGAGGGTGGATGGGTCTTGGGGGGTGGGGTTTTGGTGGGGGGTGGTGGCTTTTGGGGGAGGAGTGGGGGCTGGTGACTGAGGAAGGGGGGAGGAAGAGGGGGAGGAGGGGAGATTGTGGCGGTGGGGGGCTAAAGGGGTAAGGGCTGGTGACTGGGGAAGGGAGGGGGAAGAGGGGGAGTCGGACTCGGATTCGGACGAAGAAGAAGGTGAGGAGGAGAAGCTGGATAAGGAGGAGTCGTCGCTGGAGGTGTCTTCAGGATACATCTCGGGTTCCGAACCGCTGGGGTATTCGCTTGTACTGCCTGAGCTTTCGGTGTCGGAGCTGCTGGCGGAGGGGGAGCTGATGCTTGAGTTGGTACGGGTGGCGCGGAGTTTGTTCTTGAGGTAGAGGAGATGGGCGTCGTGGGAGTTTGTGGATGCGGTGTCGCTTTCTGAGATCGACGAGCTTGAAACAGAGGAGACTGGACTGGAGGGGTTGGAGGGAGCGGAAGGAGAGCTTTGGGATGAAGAAGATTTCGCCGTTGGTGGGGAGGATGCCGAGAGGGCGGAGCTGTGAGAGGAGGGCGTCGATGAAAGTTTTGGAGCTTTTGGAATTTTGGCTTTCTTGTGCATGGGGTTCGAAGAGTCCTTTTCGAGGGTCGAATGGGGCCGCTTAGCCATTCTGATGGATTCTTTGCAACTGGTCCTAGTGGAAGTTGGGGAATTCGTAGGGTGTTGGAGGTAAAGACTGTTTATCATGTAAAGTAGTAACAAGATGTTACAGTTTGATCAGAGTGTGGCCCAAGCTTCTTAAAATTGTCTTGGCAGTCTTGGCATGGCTTATTAGCCGATCTTTTCCGGAGCTAGCTTCGAGCCCCTGCGATGGGCGGCGGCTAGCTAAGCGCTGCGAGGAATGCATAGCGCAACCCTAAAGCTGGCGCAAGACGACACGTTGAATGTCTGGGGATGGGTCGAAGGGATTGGGGCTGACCTACGTGGTCTCTGCTCTCATACCTCTCTACATTACAGTACAGTCCTTCCTTCACTCAAGAACGGTCCGAATTCGCCTACACGTATAGCGATCAAACCTAGCGATACTTTGTGAAAGTGTAAGTGTTGAATCTTCGTTGCCGCCAGCTGCACTCCTTGCAATGTGCCTGCTGTCAATCATTTTGCCACTACCTGTTCTTGAGGGGAGTCCCTTGACTCGATAGGTCTGCGCGAGCTTTGACTGGTTTGCCGAGCTTCCACGCGATGAGCGACGATCAAGTCGTGAGCGAAAGCCCTCTGACAGACCGACAACATTGGACAGCTTGCAACATTGGACAGCTTGGAGACGTAGTGGAGTGTTGGTGCTGAACTGAGCACTGATACTTTCACTCCAAAGCTGGATCCGTGGGGTGCTCCGCTGCTGTCGAAGGATGCCTCCTTGTCGCCATTGTAAAGGAAAAGGCTTGGTTCTTTCTAAACAATACGTTCACGTTCCCCGGCCAAGCTATACTACACAGACCTATGACAGCGTTATTGAAGATGTACGCTGGAGGTCAATGTCCGTAGCCTCTTCGCGACGGTGCTCTCGCAATAACCCTTTGCGAGAAGACCTTGATAAAAACACGATCCTGGATGATGACCAGCCAGGAGAAAATGATGGCACTGCTGAGTACCGTTCCGATGACTTGCAATGACTGAGTCATGCTCCCAGTCGTTGATATCTAGGCGTGTAAGCTTTCGGAAACAGATTGTTGAAACCATATGCTACAATGGCGGTGCGTACTCCACTGGCTTCGATCTTCTCGGTTGAGAGTCGAAGTCACGTGGTAATAGTGGCCATGAAAGTTCTCTACAAGATCTGCCGTCTAGGATGGCAGGATCTCCTGATTGCTCTCACCACTGTGGGCAGAGGAATCCTTCATTGCTGCCAATTCGTCACTCAAGCGCCCATGAAGGTTCTCCATTGGACAAAGTGTTGAGGGATCATTATCTGATGAGATCGGTGAATTGGTGAGAAACGCGCTAAAGAGTCTTTGTTCTCCGAGATGCACTCAAATTATGCTCAGTGAATGATCACTAGCGCAGTTCTTGCCCACAAAGCTATTCTTCCCATCTTCACAGATCTTTCCCCATTACATCTCACTCCCATCACTGCGTCCTGCTCATATCCGTCTACTTGCCTTTGCTTAATACATTATCACCTCAATCATTCAATCTATCGCTTCACAATGGCTGCACATAGCAATGGGATTCACATCCTAATCACCCCTGCGGCCGTGATCGCTCCGGTCAGCGGTCTCTTGTCTCCCATCGTGCCGGTCGCTCTGGGTGGAGGGGACATATACTATTTTTACAAGGTCGCTAAGCACGAAACACAGCTTTCAAAGAGTGTTACAGGCCGCCCTGACCTGACTGCCCTTATCAATCTCATCGAATTCGACCTCGAAGCTCGCGGAAAATCACACCGCCTTGGCAGCCGGAAACCGCGATCCTCCTCCGGCAAATTTCCCTCTGTTGGCCGCTTCAGCAAAGCCAACATGTCCCGATTCCCCGCTCTCCAGGTCAATGGCCTGTCCTCTGTCCGCGAAGACCCCGATAACGTCACTCCCACCGAACGCACTGCTGAGCGCAAGGACCGTAAGCTGGCCATGCTCCGACGCATGCGCCCACCTCCCCTCAAGTATGCGTGGGCTTTCTACCATGACAAGCACAGTGACAGCGGTTCTTACGAAGGCCGTCTCTCCCTGGTGATGGAAAATATCGTCACGCTCAAGCCATTCTGGGGTGTTCTCAACAACTTCCCCATCCATGCTCTCAAGATGAAGGACTCGGTACACTTCTTCAAGCGTGGCGTCAAGCCCGTCTGGGAGGACTCCCGCAATATCAATGGCGGCTCATGGACGTTCCGCGTTCCGAAAGACAAGAGCGAGCAATTTTGGCAAGAGGTGTTGATGTTGGCTGTCGGTGAGCAATTTGCTGCGGCTTTGCAACCTCGTAAGTCACCTGAGCCGGAAGTCGTAATAAATCAATTGCTGATGATATGACCAGGCGACGACATCTGTGGCGTTACCTTTTCTGTCCGTTTCAACTCCAACCTGATCACCATCTGGAACCGCGACGGGTCGAACCAGAAGTCCATCGACAACATTCTTGCGACCGTCCTTGAGAAGGTTACCCCGGAGCTCAAACCCAAAGAGGGTTCATACTACTACAAGAAGCACTCTGAGCACGCAGGCTACGAAGAGGTCGTTGGCGCCGCCAAGGAACGTGCCCAAAAGAAGTTGGAGGCTCATGAAGTGAAGGAGACTGCCAAGAAGCAGGAGGCTATCGAGAAGGAAGACAAGATTGAAGATGCCATCGTCACCGAAGAGGAAGGCAACAAGGCGCTTCTGAAGGATGCTGAGGGCGAAGATGTCGAAGGGATGGTTGAGAAAGAGCGCAAGGGCAGTTCTCTAAAAGGAGAAGTCAAGGCGGACGACGTCAAGGCTGCGTAGGGTAGTCGGATGTCTGCGCGGGAGATCATAGGTAGCATGGGAAGGTTATCAGGGACGGAGGTCCTGCAGTCATTTGCTCAGCATCAGCAGGTATGGTGCGATTTGGTCCGTCGATTTGGTCTCGGCAAATTGCATCACTAGGAGGCATGTCTTCGAAATGTAAACTAGCAAATCAATGCAACAATGCAACAATCCCAATCGCATTGAGCGCAGTGAACTATATCTCGAGCCTCATGGGTATCTTTGCCCCGTCATGCTATGACGCCAGTATGCCAGTGCGATCAGCATTCTCCATCCCTTCCTGTACCTTCACCCATATTGACGGAATCGGCCCAAGTTACTCACTATTTCGCCATTTAGAGTCAATGGTTCTGAAAGTCGTGTAACATATCATCTGTCTATTGATGCTCCTGTCGATAATACATAACCATATCTCATTAGCCCTCAAGCTCGGACACAAAATCCAAGCACTTCCACCTCCCAGCACCCAAGCCCTTACTTACTACTCCCATCCCCCTCCTCCCCCTCCACCGCCTGCGGATTCAGCGGTTTCTCCGGATCATAGCCCACCTCCTTCACAATCCCCAACCCCTTCGTCCTCCCCTCCCTAAACAGAATCTTCTCCCCAACACACAAATACTCCGGCCTTTGCACAAACCGAAACGCCACCGTCGCCCTATCCCCCGTCCTAATAAACGCCCTATCAATATCGATAATCGCGCACGTCTGCGAGATCGGGCCAACGTGCAGCATGGCCTGGTATTTGGTCTTGATGGTCGTGGCGTGGCTGAGGATGAGCACCTCGGCGACGAACTCGCGGTAGACTTTGGGCGGGGTCGGGGTGTCGAGTTTGGGGAGCACGACCATGCCTTTGCGGACTTCTTTTCTGCGGACGCGTTTTAGCGCGAAGGAGGCGGATTGGCCGGCGGAGCAGAGGGGAACGGGGATGCGTTTGCGCTCGATGGAGCGGATGTTGGTGGTGAGGAATTGGCCGAGGGAGTCGGGGCCGACGAGGATGGCGTCGCCGGAGTGGATGACGCCTTAAAGTCTATTAGGTGCTGAAGTGGGGGAAGGCTGGAAGGCTGGACTTACCGCTCTTTACGACGCCGGAGATGACCGTCCCGACGAAAGGTACGGAGAAGGTGTCGTTGATGTGGAACTCGAATGGGGCTTTGTCATCGTAGTTGCCGTGATGAGGGAGGATGTTGAGGAAGGTTCGGACGAGGTCGAGGCTTTCGCCTGTGACGTTGGAGACTTGGAATACGGGGCATATACGCTGGCTCACGAATTGGGTGGCGGTCTCGATGGTCTCGTCGCGGTTCTTGATGAAGACGGGGATTTTCCTGGCGCCAGGTGACTTGAGGATGCGGGTGAGCTGAGTTATAGTCTGTTGAAGGATTTGAGGTGGGCAGATGTCGATTTTGGTGATCACGACCATGACTGGGACATTGAGCGCGAGGGCGATGCCTAGATGCTCTCTGAATTGAGTGTCAGCTGCTGCTGAGACACGAGTCTGCAAATGTGCAGCGCTTACTTGCCCATGCCAATCAAGCCATTGTTTGCAGCCACCATGAGCAGACAGTAATTCGGGCTGCTGCTTAACAGACCGAACACCGTGGTCCTAAGATACCGCTCGTGGCCTGCTAAATCCGTGAAGCTGATGACTTTCGCCTGTTGGCTATCAGTAAACACCCTGGAAGATTCAGGTTTAATTCATACCGAGCGCTTCCCAATCTCTTCCCATGTAAGCTTCCTGCCCGGTACGTTCGAAGTAACAATATCGCCATTGACATCAAAACCCATGATCTCCATACCGACCGAGCTGGTTCTGCCACTTTCCACTTCATGCTTGTGACGGAAAAGGTTGACTCGAGCTTTGCCACGCCCGTCATCTAGACCTCCTTTCACCAGGACACCCAGCATGGTACTTTTACCGGCATCCACTGCACAATGTGATCAGCCCAGACCCCGTGTCACGCATGTCTTCTTCCTACCATTGCCGACCACGGCTATCCTTGTCTCAATTACGTCCTCCACCGTCTCAGGCTCTTGCCGTAGTAATAGTTTTGCCGTACAGCCCTTTTCCTTCTTGTTTCTGACTTCGGCCTCTTCAGGGCCCCCAGTGTTGCGCGTCAGGAGTATGCGACATTCCGCTCGAAGGATTTTTGAAGCCCGCCGTATCCTATCCAACGCCACATCCCATTGCTCTTTACTGAACTGCATAGACTCGCCATTGTCCTCCTGTCCCAGATCGAAAAGAGCTTCTCCATGGCCCTCAAGTAGCCTATTCTGTACCACGTTGCTCAATTGCTGTAGGGTAACCTCGGCATCTTCCCCAGTGTCAAGCAGGATTTGTTTCAACCTGACAGGCGCAGGATTGTCGGACAGGTTCAAGGTATCGAGAATATCAAGCTCCGCATGTTCTTCGGTAGCTACACTTTGCGTCGCATAGCCGCTGTCGCTCGGCGCAACGGACACTGCTTTCGTTCGGCGAGCCTGTTGCTTCTCGACGTAGTCCGAGAATTGACTCAGGGCCTGGTATGCTTTTGCTTAGTGCTATATGTGGCGCTCTGATGCGAATTCGGCTTACAGACTCGCCCTTTCGCCGCTCCTGCGGCGTTTGCTTCTGTACTCCAGCAGGCATAGGCATGATGGGATGGAGGGTGACGGAGTTGGCTGTCAATAGAGAGGTTTCTAAGGCTATCCTATAACCGTAATATCATCTTGAGAATACGTAGGCCTACGCCATATTAATCTGAAGTCAAATCTAGATAGATTGGGGAAGATGCGACGGTAAAGAGGGAGTTGAAGTTTGGAGGGGCTAGGAAGTCACGGTGTCTTTATCGATAGCGAGCATATGACGCACAAGATATGTTGAGTCACTGACGATAGCCTTTTTGTGCTCTGTGTCAGGGCCTTTAACAGCATTTCCTTAGATAACATGACCCTATCATGTTTGACCAGCTTCGAAGTATTACTTGATGACTCCGCCAAGCGTACTCGGCGTGTAAAAGGCACAACGCCTCTGCAGAGGGGCCATGCCTAGAAGACCCAACGCTAATCCTGATTGAAGATCTGAGAGTTCGGTCATCGAGTCCACAGACTCTAGCTTAATTACTCGGCCCTGCATGCCCTGGTTATACTGGGTAATTCGATTTGCATCGTTCGTTCAGCCTGCTGCTTGGGGAGAGATGAGAACAACCGAGTCTCCTGATAAACCACAACATCAGTATCATATGCACACAGGAAGAGAACTCTCAAACCTCGGACGAACAGCATCTCGGAGTGTTTCTTCAAAGTCTAATGGCATCAGCAGACCGTCACATCAACAGAACGCTGCCCCGTAACCTACATTCACTGTCTCCTCTTCCTCATCTTCCTCCACAACGTAGATTGTTTCCTCCACATCACCAAGGACCATGTTGCAATGGCTGTCATAGGCCTAGTGTTCTCAGTAATGTTTCTACTCGTAAATCGCAAAGACATATCTTTCTCAAAACCTGGACAGGGGATAACTAACGTGCAGGCGTCCTTTCAACTCTCTGTCTCCCCGAAGCTTAACAAACACTATCTCATCCAGCGATAATCGCACCAGGTCCATAGGCTCGGATGCCGGAGCCGCATCTCCATCACCGGCGTCCGCCATGGTTATTCTCTGCTGTTGTTACAACTTTGTTTGGTCTCGCCCAGCATGTTTAGGGTTTGGAAGAATAGAGCGGTTAAAGTTCGGCTGAATTGACCGGAATCTCCGCAAACGCCGGGCAACAAATTCGATGGACTCATCATACGGGGCTTCATTGCAGCTTAGTCTTCTAAGGTACACTCACTCGCGGCGTTAGATCAGGATCAAAAGTTCCTTGTGTCAACATGGCTTCTTCCGATCAGGCGGCAACGTCATCTACAATTGGCAACGCGCCTACTGTAAATGGGTCAAAAAGTAGCCTCAAAGAACAGAGCGGACCTGCTTCGAATCCGAAGCCTAAACCAATAGACGCAAGAAAGCCCGGCAAACAGCCACCAGCAGACATCAATGATTCGAAACTGACGGGTGCTGAGTTGAAGAAGAAGGCGAAGGAGGAGAAAGCTGCAAGAAGGGCAAAGGAAAGGCAGGAAAAGCAGGGCACCAGTGAGGCCACAGCACCAGCAGATGCGCCGATACCAGGGCAACACGTGCCTGACGCACCTTTCCCTGTGCATAAGCCAAATGCTCCCGTTCAGAAGCAGCATCAGAGAACTGGTTCAGCTGGTGCAAACACGCCAAAGCAAATACCCATCCGTCACGCAGAATCGCAGGCGGTAGCTCCTACAGCGGCATCGAAAGAGAAATCAAAGCGGGTAGCTCTCTTCAGCCATCTCTACAGTGGCCCAAGAAGGACGACAATAGCTGGAGCTGGGAAGGATGTCCATCCAGCAGTTCTGTCCCTGGGAATTCAAATAAGCAATTACATTGTCATTGGCAGCAATGCTCGCTGTGTTGCCATGCTGCTCGCTTTCAAAAAAGTATTTGTCATTTAAAGCCATTATGGTACCTACTGACTATGGATCTAGGTAATTGAAGCGTACACCACTCCTCCTGGGAATTCTCTTCCGCGCCATCTGACCTCTCATCTCTCGCCTCAGATCGACTACATTGTCTCTTGTCGGCCACTGTCAGTATCAATGGGCAACGCCATCCGGTGGTTGAAGGTTAAGATTTCCGAAGTCGACCCTGACACCGTCGAAACGACGGCTAAAATCAATATCTGCAATGGCATAGATAATTTCATTACAGAGCGAATCACCGTCGCGGACCAAGTCATAGCCACCAGTACGGCGGAGAGAATACGAAACGGTGACACTGTGCTTACCTATGGGAGGAGCAGCGCCGTGCAGCTGAGTCTGAAAGAGGCTCTTCGCCAAGGCAAGAGCTTCCGAGTAATCGTGGTGGACTCTAGACCGCTCTTCGAAGGCAAGGCGCTGGCGAGCAACCTAGCCGACTCCGGTTTGGAAGTTCAATATTCGCTCCTCCACGGTGTGAGCCACCTAATCAAGGACGTAACCAAGGTCCTACTTGGCGCCCAAGCGATGACAAGCAACGGCCGTCTCCACTCGCGAGCCGGCACAGCGCTTGTGGCTATGATAGCTAAAGAAGCTAGCGTACCTGTGATTGTATGTTGCGAAAGCGTCAAGTTCAGCGAGCGAGTTGCGCTTGATAGCATTGTCATGAACGAGATTGCTCCGCCAGAAGAGTTGATACTACAGCGAGGCAGTCCAACGCATCTGTCGAAATGGGAGGACATTCCCAATCTTCAATTGCTCAATCTGATGTACGATCTCACGCCCGCCGAATACATCGATATGGTGATCACCGAGTACGGCTCTCTATCACCAAGCAGTGTACCGGTCGTGTATGCCCTGAGCATAGCTAGCTGAAAAATTCTTTAAGAAATTGCAGTCACAGTGGGAATTATGGCTCGCCAAGAGAGTGCTGGGATCCTTGGATCCTTGGACGCTTTGTGGGACGGTCACAGACGCGGAGAATATGCTGTATGATTTTTTGGGTAAAATCCCGGATTCACCAATGGTGATCTAACATACAATGGGCGCCCTGCGGCAGCAATAGGTGAGGCCTGTCGCTGTCGAGTACTGTATGCAAAGCGATGCTCTTTACTCCCATTAGAAATTCAGATCGATGGAATGTCAATTATTCGACAACACTCTTACGCAAGGTAGTCAAGACCTCGAATGCTACTTCCACCACTGCTATCACCACCTGCTAGTTTACTACATCGCGAATAAACCTCAATCGTTCGGTTTCTGTCGGAGATAGAAATGGGCCGGCAATCAGTTCTAACATACCTTACCTAGAAGCCAACCGCGCATATCTCCACCCTTGCCTGCTAAGCGCATACCGGCCGTCATCTCGAAACCTCTCCCAGCATCGCAGAGTTCGAAGGGCGCGGTGCCACTTACTACCGTAGAGAACGGCTCTATCCTAAAGACAGATATGAAGCCAACAACATCCAAGCGGAGGAGGCGCTGTAACGAAGATCAAGGATTGGGACGAGCATCTATCCATAACTAGTTCAGCAGGCCTGCAACAAGCACCAGAAGTCCAAGTTCCCAGAAGTAGAATGAGAAAAATATCGATCAAGTTACTGCAGTTCTAGCAACATAGAAATCATAAACACCATTATACAGATCTCTGAACATGCTTTAGAATAATGCACAGTGAATTCGCTTTCCTAAGAATCTCAGGCTTGATCTCTTAAATTCTTGTCATAACAGCAGAAGCACACAATAAGTGAAGTAAGCGCCTTCCTCACCCGAAAAACCCGAAAACGAGTATATTTAAAGCACGACAAACAGCAATTTGTCGTTTCTGCTACATCCTGCCAGTGATCCAATCCTCTTCAGACGAAAGAAAGATCACACAATGAATTCCGAAAATAAGGGTCCACATCCCCTTTTCCCGCCAAACACGCCCATCCACCTCAGAACCCAAGCCAACTCCATTGCCCCCAAGTCCTCCCTCCCGAATCCTACGACACGAATCAGCCTTGTCAAAAATGTCAAGATGAAAAGACATCCAAATAATTTGAAAAAAATTCATGAAGCTAACCCGACTCGAACGGATAACCTTGAGGAAATTCTCTGCATTGCTGCGTCGCTGGAATCTCACACGCTACCATTGCGCCATAGCTCTAAAATCCCGAGTCAGCATTGCTGGGGCGGGGAACGCAAGTTTTCGAGACCACCTACCCGGACTTTTACTTGTCGCCCACTGTTTTGCTAAATGACCCTACTCATGATTGTTGACCTGAATAGGGCTGTGCTAGGGTTTCGAATTATGTATGCTGGAAACAGGAGGGGATGAGCAGAATCGGGGATTCAGAGATTGTTTCACGCGAGGATTTGGTTGGATGATGGTTTTCTGTGGTGAGTGTTCAAGTAGATACTACCGATATTCTAATTATAGAAGTATTGATTGCGTCGTCAGGATCGCGAGCTACATATCGCCAAAACACTATGTGGTCTCAACCACTGACCGAAACCGGGCTGAATGATGAATGAATAGGAAGCATTTTCTTCGACGAGATGCCTACTCGTCCTAGCTCTCTATCTCTAAAGCTATCTGAATTCCACGAGGGCCGCTCAATTCATCACAGGCTAGATACCTTCTTCAGGAAACGAGCCGGCGCATCAGTTCGAAGAACTAATCCAGTAATGATCCGGAATCGTAGTGAAGCAAGCGCCTTGACAGCGGGATCGTGTCGTTCCCCAATCAAGACGATTGACTATTCAGGGCGATTGCCGGTATTCTTGGGGCTGGTAAGGGTCTATGCATCAATACATTCTATAGGTGATCGGCTCCGGAATACCTCGCAAATTTCATACCCGCGGGGAGATGATCTTCTATTGCGTGAAAGCAAGATGACGCACTTTCGGGCTTGATAACGCTCTTAGATGCTCAAGAGATTTCAGAGCGCCGACCCATGGTCTAGAGATGTTTGAGACAGTTGCGGACGGTGTTCTGTGATTGCATCGCCCACCAAGTTCGAAGTGATGCATGACAAGGATGTAAAGGAGAGTGGCGAGCCGAGTTGGTTCCATTCACAAACGGAGCGGCCTCGTCCAAGGCTTGTCCGGTTTCTGTACGATGCACCAATGGATGTCTGCATTGCTTAACAAAGCTATAAGGATATCTTGGAGAAGTCAAGTTCTAGAGAAGGCTTCGTTGACCTGCATATGAGAAAATTAATAAAGGAGCAAGATTGGCCTCAGCAGGTATTTGCTGATCCGTTCATTACAGATTGTTTGAATACAACAGGCGACTCATCTCTTGGATAGATCTTTCAATTTCTTGTTGCGTAGGAAAAAGGATAGGACGAAGGATAGAGCCGCTGTTGCTATCATCTGGATCCAAGCGTCCTTGATGGCATCCAAGGCTGCTTGCAAGACCGCTTCTCTGAGAGGAGGCAGAAGCTGGTTCGTAAAGGAAGCCCCAACACCAGCAATTGATTCCTGCACGGTTGCTCTGGGAGTATGCGGCAAGATTCTTTGGATGTTATCCGACGCACGATTGATGTAGATACTGTTCGCCACTGCTACCGCAAAGGCACCACAGAGAGTATCAACACACCCGAAGATAGTGCTTGCATCCGCAATGTGCTCTTTCGCCACTATCGCTGACATGACAGGACCGGCATTCATTGCATACAGACCAGTTCCCACACCGCCAAGAATTAGGTAGCCGTAGATTTTGCCGTGGGAGGTGCCCATCTCGGTAGTGTATAGACACACGGACATGATCAAGGCCAGACTGCTACCTGCAATGAACCAAAGTTTGTAGTAGCCGAAACTTGTTATCAGACGTCCAGAAATCAACATGGCGGAAACCGAGGTGAACAGAAATGGAAGAAGGTCGACTGCTGCTCGAATCGCCGATTCGCCTCGTACGAACTGAAAGTATAGGGGAATGTAGAAGATGGTAATGAACATCATGCCAATGGAGCAGCCGGTTTGAATAATTAGAATCCACATTTCCCACGAGTGCAAGATGTGAAGAGGAAGAATGCGATCTTTCTTCGTCGTGAAGGTAGCGGTAGCTTGCTGGATGCCGAATAGAAGCCAAAGAACGCCTGAGCAGCAGAATAGTCCAATGATGGCTCCACTTCTCCAGGGATATAACGCTCCACCGAATGATAAAGCCATGATCCCAGAGCAGAGAGCGCCGGCGAAGGACAGACAGCCAACAATATCAATGCGGCGAGTACGGGCCCAAAGACTCGTAGGAGAACTTTCCACCTTGCGCGAAGGTAGGATGAACACAAATACGGGAAGAGTGACACCAACCAGGATTAGATTGAAGTAGAAGCTCCAACGCCATCCTGCGGCCGTGACGGCAAAGGCGCCTCCAATTGAAGGTCCGAGTCTAAGCGTCTCTTTAGCAGGAAGAAAGTGTCAAGAAGGAATAGCACACTAACATGGTACCAAGGCCCCACACGAAGCCGATATAACCAAAGTACCGACCTTGCTTTTCGGCAGACGTGAGAGCGGTGATGATGTTGATAATTGAAATATAGGAGCCGCTGCTTCCGATGCCAGTGATTGCCTTGCCAACAATGAAGATATTCATTGATGGCGCGGCGGCCGTGAGAGCGGTGCCGACAGCGAAAAGCAATCTGGCAACAAGTAGTATCTTCTTACTATCGAAAAACACAAGCAGCTTTCCCCTAACAAAGTCAGCGTGCGACGTATTCCTTGGTTGCAGGATGTCATCGTTTTACCAGAAAAGGCACGACCCGCCCATGCCCAAGGAGTAGGTAACATTAATCCAGGGGAATTTGGATATTTCCCCGAAAGCATTGATGATAATCGGCTGCAGATCGGCAGTAATGGTGCTGTCGAGGGCTGCTTGCAGTTCTGCTAATAGCATCGAGGAGCAGAGGACTACCCAGCAGAGCGGACTTATGGATGCACTCCTGGGAGACTGCTGGTCCGAAACGTTCGCACCGCCATTTGCCTGGTCCTTTTCATCTTGAGTTGGTGCGATTATACTCTTTTCTTGGGAGGTATGGTGGCCGAGTTCATTTTCCATGTTAGTTCCGAATTGGCTACTTAGGAAATAGTGACTTAAGAATGAATGTTAGAGGATAGCCGCCAGCATGGTCCTCAAGCGATGGGGCTAAAGACCAAGCTCGCCATAGATGCTGGTAGCCGGTACCTAGAGTAGGTTGGTTTGGAAGATAGATATCTTGAGGCGTAGCAGCGTACAATTCTCTCGATGCCAGAGCGCTGTAAGTAAAGGATTGTTGTGAAGTCCTTTTCTCTCCTAGTCTTGAAGCTTTAAAGGAATGGTAAGGTTAGTGTCAATCAGCATGCAATGGCGCTACCGTTCAAGCAGCGATCCCCTCGGTACCATTATTGTAGCTAATCAATTTCTTGGCTTGGTATACAGCACAAAGCACTTTTACCTCACTGGAGCTATCGTCTTGTCATTTAGATACATCCTACTTCGATTCTCTGAGCATCGTGTTTACCTCTGCGGTAGCTGATTGACAAGTACGATAATGTGGTCAAGCGGGGTGTGAGGGATTGGAAGGAGGCACGTAACGATCTGCATTTTCTGCTTCTTATTACGGAATACATAATACTGCAGCCTCGAACCGAATGACTTGCTTTTTTGGGTAGGAGCAAGAGCCAAGGAGCTAACTAATGTGAGCCTAGTGGGTGAGCCCAGGAAGCACTATACTACTTTTGTCCGATCTCACCCAACCTAATTTAAGCGAACTCTATGATTTCGATTGGTCGTCTCTCCTCCATCTACTGGAAGTATGAAATATCTGACATTGTTTGCAGTCCGTTGCATCCTCTCATTGAGCGAGTATCAGATGGAAGCAGCACCAATCGCCGGTGCTGTTCTGTGGCTATGATTACAGGAAGAGCCATGCAAAGAGCACGATTGCGGCACGCCGGCCGATCGTCTAGCAGCTGAAGCTTCTGCAAATCCTGCCTCTGCACCTGTTACTCTAGGGCCGGGCTGAGAGCTCAGCCCACGAGCACAGTCACCCTCGGGAGTTGCTCATTGGTTTAAATCTCCTGGATGTATGAACTTGAGCTGCATGTAGCCATGGCGTGAAGGCAGCCCTGTTCAATGGATGTACGAACGACGTCATCCACCCCCCAGATTTCGGACGAGGCATGGAATGCTTAGAACAGTCACTCTGAGCGCGTGGAAAGCGTCACTTTAGTCTCTCACTTTGACCTTCCAGTCTTTTCAATTCTATGTATACTATGTTCTCTTACCTTTGGGACTTCCGATCATCGTATATCCAGAAGAGCTGGAGAAAGATAAGGCGAACGGTGCAAAAGATATTTGGAGTTGCGCAAATCTCAATGCATGATCAATCACAATGGTGGGATCCTGCGCTCCCTGTGCTCAGAAGATTTCCATCCTTGTTTCCTTTCAGAATCTTGGCCATCGCAAATCGGGTGTCCAACGTCAAATTCTACGATTTTCAGGCCGATCTGTGTAAATCGCTTGTGGCAGGCCCCAACATCCCCACTACTTTTTATACAGAAGGAAATAATGCGACCTCAAAACAACGCCAATATCTAAACCTCGTTGGTCAAGCTCTGGTCGGCCGGCCCGGGGGGGGGGTTGGGGGGGGGTAACTTTATCGGGCACCCTTCGCCCGCTGAGGGTTGGTGCTGTAGAGACAGGCCTCCCAAATTGTGACAGTGTGCGCAGCGACACGAAAGACTACGCCGCAGTATGACTGTAACCCATCGAGATCAAGCTCAGCTCCAGCACCCACCCATGCATAAGGTTAAGAGACAAGATTGGCATCCGCGCTCCCCTTAAAGACGATCTATTCCCCCCCGCGAAGCGTACACACATGCCAATAAAAAGATCTCAACTCACACGACCATGCAATACAACGCCAAAGGAATCGTCTACGTTTCCTTTGAATCGGGTTTCATCCTTGTTCAGACACTAGTTGTCACTCTTCGGGTTTATTCGAGAACCTTCCTCACAAGATCAGTCGGGTCTGACGACCTTTTTATAGTGATCGGTTTTGTACGTTATGTACTGTTTACTGCTCTGAATAAGAAACAGCTAACGTATGTACCTAGGGACCGAATGTCGCTGCAACAGTCTCTGACCTCGAGGGCTTCCTCAATGGCTGGTCACAGCACGAAAGCAGCCTCACACCAGGTGAGTACTCGTCAACAGAAAAGTGGTAAGATTCATACTCGTTCCCCAATTTCCGCCAGCCTGCTCTAAGAACTATCTAGGAATTCTATCGGATACATCCAAGCGTACATTGTTTACTTCTTTGTTCGCGCTTCAGTGATGCTGTTTGTCTTAAGATTACTTCCATCCTACAAGAAATGGCAGCAAAGAGTGGTCTACTTGGCGTTCCTTACGAATTTCCTTGTGACGGCCTATACGTGCGTCATGTTTGGAATCTCTTGCCATCCGTTCAAGGCCAGTTGGGAGGATGTTCCGAACTCAAAATGCTTCTCCAAGGATGTCTTGGTCCTTACAAATTAGATCAATGGCGGTAAGATTTACCATTTCGTGACATTGTGTCTGTGCTCACCTACATAGCTTTTGCATGCGCATGCGACATCGCCACTGCCTTAATACCCCAATCTCTAATGTGGGGCGTACAGATGAAAGCGAAAACCAAACGGCAGCTGAACATTCTCTTCGCTCTTGGTCTGATCACTGCAGTGCTAAGCATCGGTCGGGCGGCCACAATCACCAAGAAGACACTCAATGACGACACTACCTGTATATTCACTTGGACCACTGTTCAGCCTTTTGTGACTGACAGCTGCATAGGGAACATAATCCCAGCCTACTACTTCAGTTCCTTCGAATGCAACCTGGGTATCATTTTTGCATGCGGGCCGGCCCTCCGTCAATTCTGGGCGTACAGAAGTAGAACGCATACTTCCCTGCCAACGAAGGCCCGGCAGTATCCAAACGAAGATTTCGAGAAGATGCGCTATCGTATCAACATGCGCGACATCTTCTGGTATCGTAAAGCTCAAATAATTGGCAACAGAGTCTTCGATGCCTCACCGATATTTCGGAGTAAATCCCCACCACCGGATGCTTCAAACAGCAATCCACAAAGTTCCTCGCAAGTCAGCAATTCGATCCTTGACGTTTGGGAGACGAAGGTCAGGAATGTATTCAGGTTCGGCGGCGATCATGAGGTAATACTGTCCAAGTGGAGCTCCTCCTCCTGGCCTGGTCAATACTTCGACTAATGACCTATAGGCCGCACGTCACCGCTCGTCCGAGACCACAAAATCTACTCCCTCCGAGGTCTCTGAGAAGCAGGAATCTCGTGAAGCATCTAGACCGGGTGAGCCTCCTTCGAAGAAGCCTTATACTGGTCGCAGATGGCGCCTGTTCTCCCCCAAATCGGAGATCAGCACCGGCAGCTCCAATCGGGCGACCTTCCTACTCTCCGATAGTGGAGCTGGTACAAGTACCACCATGACGACACAGGATGAACCGTTCTGGCCTTCACGCGAGAGCGAGCTCGCCGACGAGCTGTCCAATCCAAGAACGAAACCCACATACGGATCGCAGATAGGCTAGTGTCCGCTTCTACAACAATGGATTTTTTCGTCTGATTTAGACAAGATGACACTCTAGGCTCGGGTGTGCTTCATCGTCTGAAGAGGTAGGCGGTCCGGAATGCAATTACTGGCTACCCAAGTTCTACATAGTCAATGTGGTTCGAAGATAAGTAGATTCGGCGGCAAACCCTGACAGTTGCGAAGCACCGCCTTGGCAACGCCTACTTTACATATACGCACTGTGCGGTCCTATTGATCGCCCTTGCGTAACTAATCGAAAGGTCTCACTCTATGACTTTTGCGATATGCCTCCGTTTCAGTATCTCACTATTGTCCGATAGACCCCGTGCACTAGACTGCAGTTCTTGAACACTAATTTGATGATAGAGAGCTCCAGAGTCGGACTATCGTTTCAATTTACTCAAAGACAGACATAGAAACAGCAGAGGTCTGCAGGCTTCTCGCTTTCCGACCCGAGGGGCGCATTGAAACGGTGCACCCCCGCGCTTGATATACCATGCATATTAGGCTTGCAAGGTCCCATTGCTTCGGGATCGTTTGGAGCCGATAGGTCCACAAGGTAAACTACCTAGTAAGGTCCTGCTTGGCAGACCTCCAACTTTCTTACGTCTATTGGAGGGGCCTTGGGTTCGCAAGGCTGCAAGCCCCGCACGGAGATCCAAGTTCTGAGCAACTGCGTTGGAAAACAACAAATCTCTACAAGTGTGGTCTTCACAGGATCCTTGAGTAGAGCGGGTCCCTCACAGCCGCAATCGTCTGCACTCTCTCCAAGCTTGCTCCGATCCACGACCGTGGGATCCAGAGGCTCTCTCATCACAACCATGGATCCCACGCCCAACATCTCCAGCGACCCGCCCGCAACCCCTTTCCGACCCACCCCAACAGCCTCCCTCCCCCCCGCCACAGCGCGAGAATACTACAACGCCCCCGCCACCGACGCCTTCTACCACTCCCTCTGGGGCGGCTCCCACATCCACATCGGCACCTACCTCACACCCCGCGACCCCCTCCCCCTCGCCTCCGACCGCACCGTCTCCCGCATGGCCGCCCTCCTCGGCCCCTTCCTCACGCCCGCCACACGCGTGCTAGATCTCGGCGCCGGCTACGGCGGCGCCGCGCGCTAGCTGGCGCGGCATTACGGCTGTCACGTCACGTGCCTGAACGTGTCGGAGGTGCAGAACGCGCGGAACCGGGCGCAGACGCGGGAGGCGGGGCTGGAGGCGCTGGTGGCGGTGGTGGAGGGGGTTTTTGAGACGCTGCCGTTTGGGGAGGGGGTTTTTGAGCTGGTGTGGTGTCAGGATAGCTTGCTGCATGCGGGGGATCGGGAGAAGGTGGTGAAGGAGGTGGCGAG
>JAABUQ010006383.1_pt1 | contig 17926 bp, 16 predicted proteins | sample 5560001 | NCBI WGS metagenome assembly JAABUQ01 (sample SAMN10711888, study PRJNA513371) | rock metagenome | isolation source: Antarctica rocks | place: Antarctica: Victoria Land, Finger Mt nord | collected 2015-12-18
GGTTGATGGGGGGGAGAGGAGGAAGGTGCAGGTACGGAGGAAGAGGTTATTGGAGGAGAGGAAGACGAGTCGGAAATGAAGGGGGTGCAATCGCTGTGAAAGGGGGAGGGGGAGTGGCATCGGGCATTGGGTGTCGAGGATTTTTATTATTTTGTTCGCATACTCGCTGGGAAGTGGAGGCGAAAGTATTATGTTCCAGTACAATGCTACTGAGTATTCGAGCATCTACACACAATGTATTTAACAGCCGGGCTCTTAAGGACGGCGGTGATCCTGCTCGCAAGACCTGTGCAATGCGATGCAACATTACTCGTGTCATCATATCTCATCACGCATGCTTCATCCCAAACCACCTACTCCTACACCAATCCCGTCCTTTTCGTCTCCCTCAAATATGGCCCCTCACTCGGCACCCTTCCTCCTTCCCCCAACCCACTTCATAAACAAGCCCACATCCTTCACGACCGCACCCGGCACCCCCATCTTCTGCGCCCACATCGGCAAGCTGCCCCTCGCGTTGCTAGCCGTCGCCATCGTCCACTCGATGTTTCGATCTGGTAACATCGAAACACGCTCGATGCTTGTATACGCTCCCAGCACGGGTTTTTTGCGTTTTTGGGAGTCGGTCGCTGAATGGACATTGCGGCCGTTGCTATAGAGAGAGGTGGCGAGGGCGGTTATGTCGATGGGGACTTGGACGACAATGAAGGCATGGAGAGAGGTTCTGGCGGTGAGGATCAGGACGGGGAAGACGCGCGGTTGTAGAGGGGTGGGGAGGGCGTGGGCCATTTCGTAAACTAAGAGGGGTTTTAGTGGTATCCTATCATGAAAAGGGCATAAAGATCTAGATCTTGGGGAGTGAAAATGTTATTCGTGTATCCACTTACCGGTCATATTCACATCCTTGTACTCCTCCAGCTCACCCCCACCCCCAGCGATCGCAGCCACAATCTCCTCCTCCCAGTCAAGCACCTTATACGCGTCAGACACATCAGGCGTATACTCCATCTCATGCATCGAATGATCCGTCCTCAACCCCTCATCGAACTCCGAGTACGTCGCCGTCCCTTCCTGGCTATCGTTCGCGTGCCGACTCCGTCTTGCGAACCAGGCTTCTGCGGGCTTTGCATTTTCTTTGCCAGAGTGATGTCGCGGGACCTGAGCGCTTAACCAGGATATGCTTTTTATTTCTTCGGCGGATACTTCGCGGGTGAGCAACTCTACTTTTGCAGTTGAAGGGGGAGAAGTTTTGAGGCCTTTGGATTTGAAGGTCGCTGGGAGAGTGGTGTCGACGAAGACTTTGGCTTCATTTAGGATTTCTGTGATGAAGAGAAGGAGCGGGGGGCGGGATGTGCTGCCGTTCGTGGCCGAGTCAACGGCGGGTTTTTTGTTTGGCGGGTTAGTTTGGTTTTCAAGCTCGGGGTGGGTAGGGAGCTCGGAAATGTGGAGGGGATGAAGGCGGACAAGATTGCCTAATGGGGCCATGAGATGATATAAGGACAGTGGATATTGATGCCTTTCGTTGCTGTTAGAAGGATGATGTGATAATCAAAAGGTAAATACAAAAGGAATCTTATTAACATTAGGTATTCTTTAAGCATTTACAAAGAGTGATTAATGAGTGAGTGAGGTAAGTGAGGGTGATAGATGTACTGTTCGTGGAGAGTGCATGATGATGTCAATGTTTATTTCTATTTTTGAAGCACTACAAGTGACAAGATCTTGTCATATTTGCTGCACCAACTCTTTTCTTCGAGAAGTACGACTGTGCTCAAGCCTTGTGTATGCAGCCAAAGCTGTGCTTTGCCCAAATACTCCAGGAAGCATCACTATGTAATGTTTTCGGAGCACGCTTCTATATACTTCATCCAATAATACATCACCCTTCTAACATAGAATGCCACTCCCGACCCTTCCTTCACCTCATCAGACACATGATCATCGCCCAAACTCCAAACTCGGCACAATGACAGGTCCATACTTGCTAACCCCACTACCTCCCAACCCTGGCTGCACAACCCCCCCAACCCCCGGTACCCCTGCCCCTACCCCAGGCTGCCCCTCACCCTGCACCATAAAATCGACCGCCAGACTCAGCCTCCCCCCTCCCTTACCTCCCATTACAACCTCGGGATCATACGCCACAACGGCGACGTAATTTCTCCTTCCCATCAGTTTCCTCGCCTCCCTCGGTCTCCCATCCGGCTCCTGCGTGAATATCTCCATCATATCCTCTTTGGTATCACTGGGCGCATTGTTGGAACGATGGCCGTTTTGTGGTACATAAAGGGGTTTTTGGGATGAGTGGAGCAGCTTGAGGACGTAAGAGGGGGGAGGCGTGTTGACAACGGAGGAGGAGATGAGTTGGTACATTGTTTTGTGGTCGGAGGGGTGGGAGGGGTCGTGGACGAGGCCGGAGCCGCAGCAGTTGACGGCACCGGAGAGGAAGGTCATGCGCAGAGATTTTTGGTGGGAGATTTGCTGCAGGGTGCGGAGGAGGTAGGTGCGTTCGAGATCCTGGAAGCGTTCCATCAGAAGGGGGTATGAGAAAGAGGGGCTGACTTGGCTTACTTTGGATTCATGTGTCCATTGATCACGCAATTCGTCTAGCATGTCAATGTCGCCGAAGGGGGAGAGAATACCACCCATCAAGCCGGATTTACCGACGGCCTTCTTCACGGTGTCGAAGCCGGAGCCGACGACACCTTTGGCACCTACGACGCCTGCGACTGATGATGTGACCTTACCCAGAAGGTTGTATGTGCCTGTGACAGCCTTTTTGCCTGTTGCGACGGTGTGGGCGATCTGTTCGGCGGCTTCCAGTCTTGGATAGATGATTGGGACCGCAATCATCCAGATGCAATGCTGGACACTTGACGGTAAAAGCGCGACCTTCGGGAAGAGGCCCTGATAGGTGGAGCCGGCCAGAACTTGCTGTTGATTCCTCTCCGAGCGGCAGTCTGGTCCGACGACTACGACGGCTGGACCAAGATATTTCACAAAATGCCAGCCAGTGCCCGTGATGGTGAAGATGTCTGTGTCCGTATTGACATTACGGAGGATTTCGAGCGTGGTGTGATGTTGGAACAGAAGATACATGTCTATGCCTACCCGGCCAATGTTCTTGAACATGTTGGAGAATTGCATGTATCCGGGGTATGACCCGAAGCCGTCAAAGCTGCCTTCGAGTCAGTCTCATTCACCCCCTCAGCTTGAGGAGGATGACCTTACATGTCATGATCATCAATCTGTAAAACGTGTGGTATCTGCGCAAATGCCTCTCGCAAGTATGGTTGATCAAAGTGACTGGTATAGTAATGGAAATAGGCATGCGACACATCTTCTTCATGTTGCGCCGTCCACGGAGCATTCTTTCTATTTTCTTTCCCGCTCATCGCAAGCCATTGTTTTAAGAGAGGAATCTCTTTCCATATGCGGTCCGCGTATATTTGATCTCCTAGGCCAAGCTGTGTATGGAAGCCACCGCATTCAACATGTTTCTGCATTATGTCTTTCCACATTGGACCAATACCACCTATGCGAGATCGCTCGTTGGCACTGACGTTCAGGGAGAAGTCATTGCCAGAGGTAGCGATAAATCGCCAATTGGTCTCATGTTTGCCAGCAACAAGGAACTCGTATCTCGTGCAGCCGAGATGCGACGTGATAGCATATGTCCACTTTGCGGCACCTTCTGCCTCCATATGCAGATCTATATCATATCTGTAGAAAGTCCAACGCTGGTGAGTAAATATGGGGCTGGCTTTCAATTGACGAGGATTAGGGGATAGATCTACGCTCTGATGGATATGGATGGTTGGAGGCTGAGGCGCATCTGTGACAAGAAGTATCGACCCCAACCATGTACCTCTTTCTATATCCATGTTTGTGTATCTTAGGTACGGACCGAAATAAACGCCATTTGTGGGAGCGATTTTGTACATGTCCACACCAGCGCTTGGAGGAGGACCTGAGAAGCCAGCTACTGTAGGTGTAGACGACTGCATACTCATGATGCTATCTGGATACCCTGGCGTAGATGGTTGAAATCCTGGAGATGCCATTGGTTTACCGCTGAACGCACTCAAGCCGGGGGAAGCTAAAGCGTGGCCAAAATTGACACTGCCGGTAGGAGACAACGGCTCGTTGAGATTCAGCGGAGTTGGTCCCTTCGGAAATTCCCATTGTGTTGACTGCGTCGGTAGATGGATATAGTAGTACTGTCCCGAATTGGGGTCCAAATGTGCAATCCATCCTTCTGGCAGGGGGGGAGGGGAAGCCGGCCCAGGAGCAGGAGATGCTTTCGCAGGCTGCTGTATTGAAGGTATCGCGGTTTGCGCTGGTTGTTGGGATAGATTGCTGTCGGGCCTGGGATCGTTTGCGAAAGCTGGATGCCCTGGGTGAGCTGGTTGTGGTGTCGTGGATGCGGCAGCTGCTACACCTGCCGCAGCTCCTGCCGCGGCCGCTGCGCCAGCGACACCAGCGGCTGCCATCGAAGCATGATGGTTCTTCTCACTTGGATATCCTGATGCCGCTGTTGTAGTTGACCCGGAGGGAGAGTAGGCCGGTGGTGGAGAATGGGACACGTGCATTCTTTGCATATCTTCTTCGAGAGCTGTTGGGGCTGTACCTCTCCGCTCAGGCTCAGGTCGTGATGCTGGCGAGGCGACTCTTCCGGCCTGCGGTGAGGGAGCTTGAATTGGAGGGGAGCTTGAGCCCGCCTGCCCGGGGCCTTGATAGACAGTAGGAGGCCCATGAGGTTGGGTTCCCGGCTGCTCTGTAGGTGTCCATGGTCTACGCCTCGGATCAGGTTGATTTTGGGCCTGACTAGGTTGGGAATACTGAGTCGCTCTCTGCGCCGCCGCCGCGTTTTGCGCTTGGAGGCTGGTCAATGTTGATGTGCCAGCTATCCCTGCTGCCGCATATCGTGCCTCAATTCCTCCTCCTGGTTGGTCCCCAGGCGGTAGTATCGGCGTTTCTGGAGGTGGAGGCGAACCGCGTTGAGCTTTGGTGGTTGATGTAGAGGCCGTCGAGCTTAGCCTATTGACACCTATTGGATCCGGAGGATGAAGGCCACTTTGTGGTTGTGAGGGACCTGCTTCTCCTGGTGGAGGCCAATATTGCTGGTAGTAGTCTGGGTAGGGGTTGCTTTCGGGTTTTGGTTGTTTTCTCCCGTCTTGAGAACTCGGTGCACCCTCTCTTTGTGGCAATCTCTGAAAGAGCCCTTCCTTATCTGGCGCTTCAGGGCCCGGCGAGTCCGGTAGCGGTTTCGGCGCATTGCCTCTTCGTTCTGCCAGTCTGTCACGCCCATTTGACGGCCTCAAGGCTGGAGGGTACTCTGGCAACCCAGCTCTTGACGGGTCTGTTGAGCCAGGGCTCGGCCGGGCGGAAACTTGAGAAGGCGATGACTTTCCATATCCATCATCACCATTCGCTGGCCGACTCTGCTTATAGTGTCGATCATCGGGGTAGGGCAAAGGCGCGGGGGAGCTTGATGCGCCTGGAGGGAGAGGGAATGCGTTGCTTCGAATCTTGGGCTCTGGGGATTGAGAGTCCCGGGCTTTGTAGATTCTCAAGGGTTCGACAATGGGCGATTCGTTGTTTGCAGGGTTTTCGAGAAACATCTCTTCATCCGCTTTGCCATGACGGCCGCCGGAAGCCATGGCCCGAGACTTAAGTATTGAGGTCGCAGAAGCGGCCGGTCTAATGTGGCCTTGGGAGATAAATATAGCTCGATCGAATCATGGGTCTGACAAATGGTGACTGGGGAAGTGGGATCGTCGTTTTTGTGAAGACGCTGAAGGGGGAGAGGAATGGAATTGGTGTCACGCAACGAACTTTACTCATTCGTCAGCTTCTTCAAGTCGGAAATATGAGATCCTTTGGAGGAAATAGGTTCACTGTATCATGTACATACTTGGCTGCCACATCAGCTGTGTAGCCGCTGGGAGCTCGCTTTCAGGGCGAGCCTGCGAGGGGCTATGGACGATGCTAGCCGCCGAGCTCTGCGACCAATCACATGTCGCACACCATCAGCCATTGGTCTTTCAACAGCGCTTCAGCAGCTTTCAAAAGAAGTATGTGCAGTGGCGAAAAGAGAATTGGGACAGTGGTCAGTAGCAAGTCGTGGGTTGAGCCACGAACTTTCCTCGAACGATATCCTCATTCAGTGCCCAAGCGAAGACACGGAGAGATAAAGAAGGCAGTACTAAACATTTCCAGATATTTCCATTGAATTGATTGCTATCATACATTGTAGAAGAACGATTTCGGAGCCAGCTGACCGACATGCGAAGACGCCCAATCTTTACTCTACTATCTCCATTTCCCCCTTCCGCTGCCTCGCAAATTCGTCTTTCCACTCCTCCCATATTCGTTCCAGCTCCTTAACGTATAAGCCGTGAATCTCATCAACGTACGCATCTTCAGGCTTCTTGACCTGCTGCACCTTGATCGGCCGTCCCACAACCACATTTATCGCTCTCCGATACGGCATCATTCCCACATCATAGTTGAACACGCCGCGAGCGTGGAAGAGAGGTACTGTGAAGCCGAGGGCTTTCTTGGCAATAAGCTGCATTTTGTGGATGAAGGGATGTTGGTCCGGCTGCACCTGATCGTAGAGCTCATTCTCTCCGAATGCGAGGGTCGGAACGAGATCTGCGCCTGTGCGGATTGCAAGCTTGACAAAGCCTTTGCGCCGTTTGAGCACGAGACGTAGCGAGTGAGGTTGAGCATCCAATGACTCGCGAGCACCGCCCACAACGATAGTAATCGCCCTTCCCATACCCTCCCGATTCGACCCGCCCTTGGAAAGTAGGTTCTCGCAGGATTCTCGAGAGACAGAAGCGAGTCCCATAGCCAGAGCATATTCGCGGTACAAGGGCACTCGGAAGTTAGAGTCGAGAGTGAGAAGTGTGTTGGTGATGCCTGGGAAGAGTTGGGAGAACCCTAAAGCCTCGGTTGCAAAGGCTGCAAAGGCTCCGTGGGAAATGATGCCGTGTGGATGATAGCCGAAAACGTATTTGCGTGTGGGTGGTAGAGGAGCGGAACGGTGCAGTCGAGCAGGGAAGTAAGAGGCGAAGAGTGACCAAATAGGTAGTGATCGGATGAAATTGGAGCGATGGGAGAGCTCGCCTGATGTTCCAGCACTAGAGAAGAGGACGTAGACGACATAAGGGAGAAGGACCGGCCAGAAAATTGGGATGGCGCAGAGGAGGAAAAACACGGTGAGAAGGCCGGCGACAGACAGGGTATGGGCAAGGACCAGTAAGGTCTGAAGTCGGCGTTTTAGTGGTACGGACAGAGGAGCGAAGTGGATGCTAGACGATGCACCATCAGTAACCTCAAGTCGATATCTGTGGGATGTCCACGTACTGGCTTTGCTCCCAGCGTGCTCCAGCCTTCCTCCCACTCAACAGCTCGCTGTTGGTGCGCTGCTTTCGCCATTCACTGTTCCAACCCGGTCTGAGGCTCACCAGATGCTCCCCATCCCTGTCCTGGTACTTTTCAACCACGACGCCTGCGCCTTTCTTGTCCTTGGCATGGCCATTAATCCGCAACGATCCCGACTTCTTGTGCAGGTTGCGCCTGGGGCTGCGCGGAGCGAGATCATCCCCTTGCCCAGCATATACTTCGGGAGTCAATTGGTCAGACTTGGATCCATTCGTCAGATTCTCTTCCGTCGCATCGACGTATGATTTGGGTGGTAGGTGTTGTTCCTTGCGCTCTGCTGGCAATGACGGCTCAGGGTTGAGTGGGACGGGATGGGCCATGATTTCGCAAATGCTCCCGATGGTTGCGCCGAGGAAGAAATGGAGGAGTGATGGCAGTAAGAGCTACAAAGCCCACTGCCGGTGAAGGCAGAGTGCGCTCTTGATGGATGGGAAATGGTAGAATCAGATGAACTGGGCACTGCAACGGCTGCCGGTCTATAATGTCTGGAACAGCGCTCTCATAGTCGTGGTATCAGTGGTGGACCAGAGATCCCTTGCGGTATGACGACAAGCGCCGTGCTTGGTTTGGTGACTCGAATGCACAAATCCTCTATTTCCCCTCTCGTCCCTTTATATCTTCAGCAACCACGCAAAGCTCACATCGATACACGCTCTTTTGCTCGCATTGTCGACCATCGGAGTAGCTTGACTGCGTAGTGATGATCTGGTCTAACAGCGAAATTTTTTTTCAAGTTCAAGGTGGCCGTGAACGAAGGGAGTGATATGAGCGCCGGCTTCACAATGGTCATACATACTATCTACAACTAATCCTAATTACTACATCCATATAGTATGCCATTGAATTTATCCGCTGCTCACTCCTCCCGTATAGCCAAGAAGCCCGGGCTGAAGAAAGCCGTCTTGAAACGATCCGCATCATCACCCTTCGCCCAGCTCAACCGACGAAAGCCCGTCCAACGATCTCACTCCAAGCCCGAGATCCCAGATGAAGCAGACAATTTCTTTAGCGACCGCCTCGACGATGTGGGCCTTGTGACTTCGCTGGCTACAGACCTCAACTTAAGGGATGTAGCCCAGGTAATACAGCATGTGCGCAGCCGTATGTTTGAGAGTATGCCAGTGGACGGGGGTTTCAGTAGCACTCGCATAGCAGAGATATTACATTTCAGGAAGTCTCTTCCACCTACGGTCACCGTCACCCATGTCCATGCATTAATCTCATCGCCGACGACGACTGAGAAGGAGATCTCAGAATTAACACGAGCTGGGGCTATTCGAAAAATTGTCATTCCAGGTAGAGGGACTGGAAGCTCAAGTGTTGGAGAAGGTCTCGTACTTTGGAAAAGCATTGAACAGGTTGTGAACGAAGCAGGAGATATAGACCCAAGTCTAGCAGGTGGGTACTGAACCTGCTCATCTCGGCACGTCAACTGACACTGCTCAAGACAAATTTTTGAATCACATCCAGGAGAATCCTAGGGTACAAACTATCGACAGTGGTTCCTATTGCGTGTCCGAGATTCAGGCCCTTATGCGTGCTGGGTTTTTGACATCCACTACCGTTCCTCAGCATTCCGCTAGCGCCATCTCTCGTCTTGAAACCGTTTCCACGGGCACAATGACATCTATTTCAAGTATCTCCAAAGCAGCTTCTGGGTCCGTTGCTGCTGTTGGAGGGGAAGGCGCCATCTACAGTGCAGGAGGTAGAGGGGGTATGCGTCGTCGCAGTTCGCAATTCGAGAAGCAATCTCAACGAGAGGCGCAAAGGCCGATATGTGCTGGAGAGGAGCTTCAGCTATCACTGCCGGGAACTGGCCCATATTTGCGGCTTCTGACTGCTGCCCGAACTCACTTGGTGTCTTTGGTCACGAAATCGAGATTTCGAGAAATGCCATTATACCTTCTCAAAGAAAAGTGGGATGGCGGTGTATCTGCTGACGACCCTGCTTCTAAGGCCAAGAAATATAGAGGAGAGTTTGCGGGGGTTTTGCCAAGTCGAACTCGCAAATGGAAGCAATTTTATGGCCTGTCTTTTGACTGGGCTTTAGAAGAGTGTCTTGGGGGTGGGCTGATCGAGGTTTTTGAGGCCGGTGCTATCGGTCGAGCTGTTCGTATTCCTTGATGAATCAGGCGCTCGAGCTGTTCGTACCACATGCGCGGAGACTTGGCTTTGATAGCGATTCGATGTCCTTGCTCTAGTAGCCATGTTCTGACCGGGAGAATAAGGCGTTATTCACAAGGAGGCTTTGCTCCGAAGAGGCAGACCTAGTCAGGAAAGACTGGTTGGTACCAGAATGGCGGAGGCTGTCAATTGGAACATTTCAGCGACAACCTAGTATTGCTGGTGTAAGGGGGAATTTCGCGGGTGCTGCAAGCACTGGAGACGAGACGCATCTGGTGAACGAATTGACGATGGCAAATCAGACCACAGAATCGTCTGAGCTGTCAATTTATACATTCTGCATATTCTGTATGCAGACCAAACCGATTGCTCCGAGTCCATAGACGGAAGCAAACAGTCTCCAGTCTGATGTGACCGCCGTACTAGGCTTTGTTCTCATTCTGACAACGTTAATGCTCGGATAGAACCACAACAGTGTGCATGCTCCTTGGGCTGTCAATTCGACCCAGCATCTGTTGATCAATTCTTTTTGCCCCACAATCTCGTTGCCAGACTCGAGAAGAAGCCAGTCGCTGTTCGGTCGTCATCGTTAGAGTACCAGCTCAGGCGCCGGTAGAGATTCTGCATCACCATGCGCGACATCTAGTGGTGCTCGACTTCATGGGAGCTCAGCCGAAGATCAATTCTCATGGATGATCAGGAAACGAGGGATACGAGGGGCTCTGAAAATCTCGACAGATTTACGAAGTATAAATGCCACATGGGATGTCTATTTGGAGAAGATCGACGCAGGAATTGCTCTTACCAGCCACAATGACGTTCGACGGGATCTTACCTAAAACCTCGACAGCCTCGGCGTTTCCTTTTAGCGACTCTAGCGGCCGGCATAGTTGTTGATCATTCGGGGCCAAAGCAGCCCTGGGCCAAGGGGCCTTAACTATACTACCTGAGTCAGAAACGCATCGGAATGGACTCGCAAACGGGGGTCAACGAGTCAGCAAATGTCGAGATTAAGTGAGTGCCTGATGTCGATAAGATCATTATTACTGTTGCACACAGACAGATCGGCATTTCTGTGTCGGCCGCGATGGCATGCAGCGAAAACACACGCCAAACCGGATGCTATTTTGGTTTCGAGCCCGAAATACGAAAAGCCACCCATGCAGTTTGTGCATCATTTTCCTGCTGCCGATGAATGAAGGGATACGCATCCGGGTCTGCAACCGCTCGGAACTTTTTACTCGCCTGCAAATTCTAGTTGATGCACCAATGTACAATGGTCAATGGAATTTCAGCGGAGATCCATTGCATTGTGGCAGTGCTCGGGGCTTTGCCAGCCGGTTTCGACGGGAGCGCATGGACCCTGCCAGACCCTGCTTGTTTGGTAGGGAGTATAATGGTGTGGCTCCTTTGTGGCGTTCTAGTTCTAGACCATGCAGCATGCGATTAGGTATGCTAGCATCGTCTTCTCATCCTTGTGTGGCTCAAACATGGCCAAAATGGGAATACCTTCCGCCAGCTCGTAGGAGTCCCCCCACGTTACTTTCCTACCCCGTACAGTGCAGGCTTACCGCATTGTTTCTAAGTATGGTACTTGGTGCAGAGTACACCGGATCATCATCCCCGAGTGCTGATGACCCAGTCTGAAGATGAAGCAAGCTAGTCGATCCTCACTCCAACCTCCTTTAAGCCAGGGCCACCCAAGACTCTCCAAGGAGTTTGTAGTATGGTAAAGAAGGAAGAAAATGTTATATACATGAGAATCGTCTTTCTTTACAGACAGCCATATGACATAATGCTCCAAGTGGGGTTGAAAGCGGCTGCGCCACCTCTCTCCGCATGATATTCGGCCAAATTCGAAGTGCTTTTCTCAGCCCTTGCGTAGTCAGGAAATTACCGCATGCTAGCAAGAAAGATCAGAACAGCTTCTAGAACCCGCGACGATTGAGATCGACAGGTACCGGACAAATTCCAATTCCGGTCTTCTAGTGCAATGGGAGCCTGGGGCGAATAAGCAGAGAACGGAGATACCTCCTCAATTCAATGCAGTCATTAAAGGTTCCCAGGGCAACTCTTGTGGTTTTGGACAGGTACAGAGGCTTCAAATCGCACATGGCAAGCCTATTGAGGGACTGATGTTGGCTGTAGGTATTCAAAGAGCAGTAACGTGGTAAGCTTGATCTTGTCATGGGTTCATCCGCAAGGGAGGTGAATGTCTATCTGCCTAAGGTAGGTAAGGCGTGAAAAGGGCGGCTAAGCCTCAATGTGGACCCCTTTCCACATTGCATCATTTGCATGCCCTCGCCAGCTGTCCGCTCAACGCACAGTCCTGCCGCACTAGCGACAAAGAACCAGGTCGCAAAGTCTGGAGACCCTGAAAGAAGTTGGAATGCTAAACCCCAGTCCGTGGACCGTGGGATAATTCTAGACTCGATCAGCTGTGGTTAAGCCTGCCGCTATGTATTCAATCGCCACTTGTTTTAGAATTTCACTGCATCATTATCAACGTGGACTGTTGTCATCTGACTACCCAATGACAATAGGTAGCCATGGTTCAACGAACATCTGGCACAATGGCTCTTTCCCAATCCATCCTCGTCCCCTTCCATATCCTGTTTGTGCAATTCTTCCCAACTCTCATCGCCGCCACGAGTGGGGGCTGCTGTGCTACTGAAGATCTGCAACTCGCTTTTCAGCTCTCCGGTAGTCTCATGCATCAAGGATATCTCATGCATCAAGGATAATGCGGATATCCTAGAACGTGGATTGAGTTGCCAGAGAGTGTCTATCCAAAACAGCCAATCACCCACCCACATCCAAGTTTGCCACCTCCGTTGGGACTGTTAGGGCATCTATCGTCACGCTGCTTGTGGCTAGCCGTTTCTCGACAAGTTCTCATGCTGTCTGATGTTGGTATAAGCCTACCGTGACGGCAAGCTATTGTCCTGCCCGATCTTTAAACGCCCATCACGACCGTTTGCTGTCAAAATCTTAGTTTCTCCAATGCGCCTGCTAATATTAAACCATTCGTCAACTGGACTTCGATCTTTTCCTCACTCGTCCTCAACCTTTCTCCCTATTCTTTTCTCCTGAGGCTAGCCATACGCTGGTTGGACGTCCTGCCACGAAAGGGTCACTCTTCTTGGACAAGTTCCTGAGTATCAATTTCCATATCGAGGTTCTCACCTCGCCAATGAACGAGTAAGGGCTATACGAGATCTCGAAATACCTCTTTCGGACCTCACCCCTTCCGATCATTGCCACTCTTAGCATTTGAGCTGTTGCTTCTCCTCGAAAAGATATAGAGTCTTCCACCGAAAGGTATTGCTCCAGATTCCCTCCAAAGCTTCGCTTTTGAAGCATATGATGTAGGCTAACATGCGCCTCGTTTGGATCCCACAGTGGACGGTTTTACCCGTAATTGTGGAGGACGGGGAGATGGGTGACGAGGATGCCCAGGGTGGAGGCCTGCCACCCAGTGGCCACATCATAAACCCTTCGGCGCGGACCACACTAAGCGAAAAGGAGGGCCACTCCCCACTTGGTGAGCCCTTTTGCCACTCCACCACCTTCTCCAGCACCTCCCTCCCAGCACTTCTCTCTCTGCACTTCTCTCTTTGCACTCGAAAGCGATCGCGATACCTGCGTACTGACTCTGGAAAATCAACGCAGCACACGTCACAGGCCACAATGCTTCTCCTTACGACCTTCACGTACGGGGAGCGACTCCCCAGCAGCAATTTACAGGCGGCCAACCGTTCGGTGCTCCGAGGCAGGGGCAAGCAGGGTATCAAATGGGCCGTGGACAATCGCCCTCTCCTTTTAACCTGTCCGGTATGGCTGGAGCGTTGCCTGATTATCGAAGCCCTCCGCCATCGCAAATGTCACCATATGACCAACAACGGTTTCCAGCCGGTGCCTCAAACGCTCCACCAGCTTACCACACCCAACAGCTCCCAGGACAAGGGCCAATGAGCAATGTCAACTCCGCCTTCCATCCATCTGGCTACGCCAATCAATATACAGCAGGAGCCTCTGGACAAGGCTATGGTCAAATGCAGTCGACCCAGCGCCAATACTCGGCTGGTCCTAGTCCTACCCAGCAGTCTTTCCAGAATGCCGCTTTTTTCCCTGACCAGCAGCAGCAGTATCTGTATTATGCAGGGCAGTACGCCCATCCTAACCAGTTGAATTATTCGACATCTTATAGCCCAGGACTAGGTCAAAACTACGGTCAGACTGGTGGAGACCTTGGGGGAAGAGGGCTTCACAGCGGCTATTCGCCAGGTGCCCCAACGCAATATCAGTATTCGAATTCTGGACAATACCTACGACCAAGCCTACCAGGCATGTATCCAATTTTACGTATGAGAGGGTATGACTGACAATGGTTTCTAGCGGCCAGCAGGGGTAGTTCGAACTCAAGCTCCGGAAGCATTCCTTCAACACCACGGGGCCCGCCTAGGAAGCCGAAACAATCTGGCCACGCTCTATGGGTCGGCAATCTGCCATCTGGGACAGTGGTCGGTGATCTGAAGGACCACTTCTCGAGAGGTGCAACGAAAGATATTGAAAGTGTCTTCCTTATTTCAAAGAGTAATTGCGCCTTTGTCAATTACCGCTCCGAATCCGCGTGCGCCGCCGCAATGACTAGATTCCACGATTCGCGGTTCCACGGCGTTCGCTTGGTCTGTCGTCTAAGGAGAAGCGCCGCTGTGACGGCTCTTCCTGGAATTCCTACTGGTCCTGCAGCCCTCATGCCTCTTACGACTTCCACTCAACCCCCAGCTGATTATAAGACACCACAGCGTGACGCGTCATCCGGCACAGAACTTGAAATTACGGCCGAAACTTCAATGAAGAGCGAGAGCGGTGGCAAGGTCACTGATCGATACTTCATCATGAAAAGCCTGACGGTCGAAGATATGGAGCTTAGTATTCGAAATAGCATTTGGGCAACTCAAGCCCACAACGAAGATGCTCTAAATAAAGCCTACGAGGTGAGCAAGCATTTTGCATTTTGCATTTTGCGGGAAAATGCACTTACATTTCTAGACTGCGGACAATGTTTACCTCGTCTTCTCTGCCAACAAATCGGGAGAGTATTTTGGTTTTGCTCGAATGGCGTCTCCAATCAACGACGAGGCATCCGCAAGCCTCGACTGGGCGCCGAGAGGAGAGGTCGTGACTGATGACCCTGACATTCCACGTTCTATTCCAACGCCGGCCACCGAATACGCGCCCAAAGGCCGCATCATCGACGACTCGGCAAGAGGGACTATATTCTGGGAAGCAGATCTCGAGGAAGCCCCTCCACAAGTCACAGGAGACGAAGCCGTCCACGAAGAAGAAGCAGCAAAAGGTACCGAGACAGAAGAAGATACAGACGAGGCTGCTCTCTCCCCTGACGCGCAAGCTTTTGGGAAGCCTTTCAAGATCGAGTGGCTGGCCACGAACCGATTGCCATTCTATCGTACGCGAGGGCTAAGGAATCCGTGGAACTCGAATCGAGAAGTCAAGATCGCCCGAGACGGCACCGAATTGGAGACCAGCGTTGGAAGAAGACTCATTCAGATGTTTAGCCAGACTCAAGCTCCGGCGGAAGTCCGGCAGCATATGGGATACGGCCCCCCTCGGTGATGGAGATGGCTATGAGACGACTTGCTTAAGACATTCCCTCCGAACCTGCCGGCCAGGATAATTCGACGCTTAAGATCATTCACACCGACGACCTGAGTTGTACGACTAAGGCGTACGCGCGACTACCTTTGCGTTCAGGACGCTGTGAATGAAGCATTGCCCTCGTCCTCGAGGGTTTGGGTTATATCTACATTGATGAATTGAGCATAGCTTGAGCTGCTATTGCTCCAGAATTAGGGGAAGGATGGATATACGAGTAATGATATCGCGGACGAGTATACATAGAGGGAATGGGTCCGGTTATATACACAAAGCAGATGATATTCTTTGGGGGGATGATTGGAGACATGCGATGAAAGTCGAATGAAAAGTTTGAAGACATGATCTCTGCCGATGGGGTCCAATTTTCGACATTGACGTTCTATCGAACGATCAATTTAGAAGCAGTTCAGCTTCCTCGTCTGGAAGATATGAAGTGGCGGCTATAGCACTTTTCTTACGGGACCTTTTTCTGACTGGGGGACTGTGACTGCTGGCATTACAGATGACGTCCAGAAACAGGGTATAGTCCATGGGGCTTGGCTTTAGACTTGATCTGGACTAGCTTCGAATCAATTTAGCTTCACCAGCCACAAACATTGATCAAGCTCCCCACCTGCACTCTTTGTAAATTCTCAAGTTCGTCTTTCCATCTTATCCTTTGAATCATTTGCCAAGAGTAAGAAAGTCTTCACTTCAAGATTAGTAGCTATCATGACACAGAGTAAATGTTCATCCTCCTGCTTGATCCCAATGGACCTCCACTTCGCCCTCTGTTGACTAACTAAGTTCTCTTCCAAACCATGTCTGAACATTCTGCCCAACGTCCACCACCTTTCCGCATAGGTACCCTACGTGGCTTTCTCCCTTTAAGCGACAACACCTCCTCGGTTAGCACCCGTGGTCAGACTCTCCCGTCCCTGATTCAAAACAGATCTTCTGGCAATCTGAAGGACCTAAGGGCGCAGCTAGCCCCTCGGAGATCCAGGTCAGTCACTCCAGAAGTGGACAGTGAAGATGAAAGCCTACTGGAGAGACACGAGAATGGGGAACTTGGCAGGAGTTGGGACGGGCCATCGCCGGCCAAAAGCAGACTGGGCCGGAGTGAGCGGAGGATGAGTACGTTGAGCAATGGCTCCTCGGTCTTGATGACGCCTCAGATGAGGAGCATGCGGTTGATTGGGAATAGCAATCCACGATATGAATGGTATGCGAGGAAGACTATGTGCAAAGACGAGATCCGGACCGGATATTATGGCTAATACATGGGTCTTACAGGGAACAATACTATCAGACCGAAGACGAGTTGAAAAAGATGACGAAGCCCATGTAAGAAGCAGCCCCGTTGCCTTCTCAGACCCAAATTGACGAAATCAGACGCCAATACTACGAACGTAACAATCGTTTAATATCTTCTTACCTCTACATAGATCGACTCCTCGACTCTTCCCTCCCTCACGACCTTCTCCAAGAGTACCACGAATTCGAATACCCCGCCCAACCAGACATCCCCCAAACCATCAGCGAAGAACCCAATACCCCCGAATATCGCCACCCCTCGGTTGACGTGACCTCTAAACCCTCCTCCAACGGCCCCTCCACCTCTGTGAAAGTAAAACGTACCCCCAAAGCCCTCTACCAAGTCCCCAACGAAAACACCTCCCTCCTTGGCAACGGCACCAACGAAGGCCCCAAACCTTCCGAATTGGAGAACGGCGGCGAGGACGCGGATTCTGCCAACAGCGGATCCCGCGTCGTCACAGTCGCAATCTACATCAACTTCGCCGCGAACGCCATCCTCCTCGCCGGAAAAATCGCCGTCATAATTCTGACCTCCTCGCTCTCAGTCCTCGCCTCCCTCGTGGACGCAGCCCTCGACTTCCTGTCGACAGCCATCGTCTGGACAACGACGCTCCTAATCTCCCGTCAAGACCGCTACCGCTACCCCGTCGGCCGCCGACGCCTCGAGCCGCTCGGCGTCCTCGTCTTCAGCGTCATAATGATCACCGCCTTCTTCCAAGTCTTCCTCGAATGTATCCAGCGGCTCATGGGCCCCGACCATAGCGTGGTCTCCCTCGGCATCCCCGCCATCACAATCATGGCCGCCACTGTCCTCATAAAACTCGGCTGCTGGTTCTGGTGCCGACTGGTCCAAAACTCCTCAGTGCAAGCACTAGCCCAAGACGCCGCCACGGACGTCGTCTTCAACATATTCTCCATCATCTTCCCCCTCGTCGGCTCCTTCCTCTCGCTCTGGTGGCTCGACTCCCTCGGCGGCCTCCTCCTCTCCCTCTACGTCATCACAAACTGGTCCCGCACCTCCTCCACGCACATTAAACACCTCACTGGCGCGGCCGCCGACCCGGACGACCGCAACATCCTCCTCTACCTGACCATGCGCTTCGCCAAGACCATCAAGGGCATCCAAGGCTGCCAGGCCTACCATACGGGGGACAAGTTGAACGTCGAGGTGGACGTGGTGTTGGATGAGGGGACGTCGCTTAGGGATAGTCATGATCTGGGGGAGAGTTTGCAGTATGTGCTTGAGAGCGTGCCGAGTGTGGACCGCGCGTTTGTGCATTTGGATTATAAGGGGTGGAATTTGCCGAGTCATTTGAATCAGCAGGGGGAGTGAGAGTGAGAGGTAGTTTGGGGTTGGGGGGGGGGA
>JAABUQ010006385.1_pt1 | contig 17917 bp, 21 predicted proteins | sample 5560001 | NCBI WGS metagenome assembly JAABUQ01 (sample SAMN10711888, study PRJNA513371) | rock metagenome | isolation source: Antarctica rocks | place: Antarctica: Victoria Land, Finger Mt nord | collected 2015-12-18
GAGGCCGTGATGGACGGCTACCGCGTCATGACCCTGGAGGAGGCCGCTCCCATCGCGGACGTGGTGGTGACGGTCACCGGCAACTACCACGTGGTCGACCGCCAGCACATCACGCGCTTCAAGGACGGTGTGATCCTGGCCAACTCCGGCCACTTCAACGACGAGATCAACATCGACGCGCTGGGCGGCGACGTGCAAACGATGCGCCCGTTCGTGCAGCAGTACGCGCTGGACAACGGCCGGCGCGTCTACCTGCTGGCCGAGGGGCGCCTGGTCAACCTGAGCGCGGCCGAGGGGCACCCCGCCTCGGTGATGGACATGAGCTTCGCCGACCAATCGCTCTCCGTCGAGCACGTGGTGCGCCATCACGCCGAACTGGAGCCCAAGGTCTACGTGGTACCCACGGACATCGACCAGGAGGTGGCGCGGCTCAAGCTGCACTCGATGGGGATCACCATCGACGTCCTGACCCCCGAGCAGGAGAAGTACCTGGGCTCCTGGGAGTCGGGAACCTAGCGAGTAGGCAGTAGGCAGTAGGCAGTCGGCAGTCGGCAGTCGGCAGTCGGCAGTCGGCAGTCGGCAGTCGGCAGTCGGCAGTCGGCAGTCGGCAGTCGGCAGTCGGCAATTTTTCGGGTGAGCAGCATGGCCACAAATCCGATAACCTTTGTGGGAGATAGCATGAACGACATAGCCGTTATCGCGCCTGCCGGTCTTTAACTGCCTACTGTCCACTGCCTACTTTACGGAGGAGAGATGCAAGAGACAAACTTTGCCCGCAGTGAGCGCACCCTGTTCACGAGCGAGTCGGTCACGGAGGGGCACCCCGATAAGGTGTGCGACCAGATCAGTGACGCGGTGCTCGACGCGCTGCTGGCGGTTGATCCGCGTAGCCGCGTGGCCTGCGAGGTGGCGACCACGACCGGCCTGGTGCTGGTGCAGGGTGAGATCACTACGGAGGGCTACGTGGAGATCCCCGAGATCGTGCGCGGCACCCTGGCCAGCATCGGCTATACCAAGGCCGAGTACGGCTTCGACGCCGACACTTGCGGCGTGATGGCCGCCGTGCACAAGCAGTCGCCTGACATTGCCCTCGGCGTCGACCGCGCCCTCGAGGCGCGTAGCGGCGAGATGAGCGACGAGATGATCGAGGCCACCGGCGCGGGCGACCAGGGCATGGTCTTTGGCTACGCCTGCACCGAGACGCCCGAGTTGATGCCCCTGCCGATCTCGTTGGCGCACGCCCTGACCCACGGCCTGGCCCGCGCGCGTAAAGAAGGCCACCTGCCCTACCTGCGCCCTGACGGCAAGAGCCAGGTGACGGTGGAGTACCACAGGGGCAAGCCCGTGCGCGTGGCCACTATCGTGGTCTCGACGCAGCACGCTCCCGAGATCGAGCAGAGCCGTATCGCCCGCGACGTGCGCCACGACATCATCGACCGCTACGTGCCGGCCGAGTTGCTCGACGACGAGACAAAGGTCTACGTCAACCCGACCGGCCGCTTCGTCGTCGGCGGACCGATGGGCGACTCGGGCCTGACCGGGCGCAAGATCATCGTCGACACCTACGGCGGCATGGCCCGCCACGGCGGCGGCGCGTTCTCGGGCAAAGACCCGACCAAGGTGGACCGCTCGGGCGCCTATGCCGCGCGCCACGTGGCCAAGAACGTGGTCGCGGCCGGGCTGGCCGAGCGCTTCGAGGTGCAGATCGCCTACGCCATCGGCGTGGCGCGGCCGCTGGCCATCCACGTCGAGACCTTCGGCACGGCCAGGCTCCCCGAGTCACAGATCGAGCACCTGATCCGTGAGCACTTCGACCTGCGCCCCGCGGCGATCATCCACCGCTTCGACCTGCGCCGCCCCATCTACCGCCAGACGGCCTCGTACGGCCACTTCGGCCGCCCCGACCTCGACCTGCCCTGGGAGCGCGTCGACATGGCCGACGCCCTGCGCCAGGCCGCCTTTGGCGCCGCCGCGGCCGCGGCCCAGTGACTAGTGGCTAGTAGTTCATCTTCATAATAAATTTGGGTACCATATGTAGTGGTCGAAGAGCGATTTTGGGCTTAGTGACCACAACATCTGGTGTACCTTCCTAATTGTGAAGATGAACTAGTGGCTAGCAGTTTCTAGTCACTAGCCACTAGTTCATCTTCGGAATAGGTAGACGGGCATCCGGCCCCCTCCCCGTCCCGGGCGGTTACGCCGCGCGGAGCTGATCGCGGCGGCCCGGACGGCAGCGGCGGGCGCGCCGTTCCACCACGGCGCAGACCCGCCGCTCATGGCCCTTGCGCCGGTGCCGGTCCACCTGGCTCAGCGCTTGGTCGATGCGGATATCGCGGATGCTGTGCTCGACGACGATGCGCGCGCGGGCGAAAGTCTGGTTGAAGGCCACGTCCTCGGGCGAGCGCTCCTTGCCCCGTGGCTTGCGGCGCGGCGTCACCACGCGCGGCGTGGCGCCTGGCTTGCGGTCCGTGTCCGTTCCATCGTAGCCCAGGTCGCCCATGGCTCGTTGGTTCGGCCCCAGCCGCTCCCGCACCCCTGAGTCCCGCAACAGGGGCGGGTCGGCCACCGGCCCGGGCACGCTCGGGCTGACCTCAAGCACGCTGCCCGTCCCGAGTTGCACCACAATCTGGCTCTTGAGCGTGTGCGCCTTCTTCTTGCCCGAGTAGTGGTCGTCCGCCTCCTGATGGTCGGTTGGCCGCTGCGTGCGCTGCTCCCACGAGTCCACCACCCGGCTCTCGTCATCCAGATCGGCCAGTTCCGGGTACGCTCGCAGCGCCTCCGCCACCCCCAGCCGCGCCCGTCGTGAGGGCGGCGGCTGGCGCATCGTGTCCCGCCCCGCCGCCTCCAGCACCGGCAGCGCCCGCGCGATCACCCGCAACGCCGTCGTGTCGCTGACCCCGAAGAAGTAGCCCAGCGCCTCCTGCGTGACGTAGTGCCGCAGCCACACCACCGTCAGCAGGAACTCGTCGCGCACCCCCAGCCGGCACTGCCGTCCCCCGCCCACCGCCCGCTGCCGCCCTGGCCGCTCCTTGCGCTCATAGTCCGCCGCACCGTAGGACGGTCCCAGATCCCAGACCAGGTCGTCGAACAGGGCCACCGTCAGCCCTGTCATGGCCTTGAAGATCGCGGGCTTGCGCGATAACGTGGCGTAGCGCAACAGCATCAGTGGCTCCTTCCGACGGTCAAGGCGATACACTACAAACGACCCTCCCTTCCAGCGTATCCTCTTCGCCCGCTATTGGGAAGATGATCTACTAGTCACTAATCACTCTGTCTTGACTTTTGCGCCTGCTCCCCGTACGCTGCTCAACATGGCACAAGGACAATTTCGGACCCTCATCAACCTCGTGGTCGTCTTCGGCCTGCTGGGTATGTTCCTGTGGGGTGGGTCGCACCTCCTCAACGCGCTGACCGGCTCGGACCAGACGGCCGGGGCCGCGCCCACTCCGCAATCGGTTATCGAGCAGCCGGGCGCCTTCGACACGGCCACTGCGACCCCGCGCGGCGGGACGCACGCCCCGACCGCCATCCCAACCCCTACAGTCGCCCCACCCACGGACACCCCCGCGCCCACACCCACCCCTAAAGCGCCGCCGAAGGTCATTATTTCGCTCTCGCCACTGGGCGACAGTCCGGCGCATACCATCAACCTTACGGGTAGCCTAGTGCAGGTTTACTGTTTGGTACGGAACAGTGCACTACCACAAACCGGTACAAACAGTTTGCTGTTTCGCTGGTTGCAAGGTCCGCCTCCAGCCTTCTTCACGTTGCCCCTAGTTCCATCGGCGGACGTTCCATTCACTTACACCTTTTACAGGCTCTCGACGCCAGGAAAGTATCGCTGTGAGGTGGTCGATAATGGCCAACCTTTCGGTGCGGCTGATTTCACGCTTCAGTAAGCCGCGCCCGCTAATGGCTAGCCCATCACCTTCGACTTAACATCGACTCAGGGTGCTCAAGACGCCATCGATAGTGTGCAGATTCTATGCGCACGGACTATAGGACTATCACGGAGGGGATCGACAGATGGGAATAGCCACCGCGTTAGGTCTGCGCAGACGCCATTTGTTCGCGCGCTGGGTCTCTCTCAGTATGCCAGCTTTGCTCGTAGGATCGCTGACTCTGAGCGGTCTAGTCTGTCCTGCATTCCAGGGTGATGCCAAGATGCGCCCGCTCACTGGCAAATTGTCAGGTGACAGTATAGCTACGGTCGTCCGTCGGCTACGGACTTCTCCGACGGTCTTCGTTTCCCTTTCGCCGCGTGGTACAAGAGCCGCGACGGTCTTTGCACTCCATGGGCAGAACCAGCGGATCTATTGCCTGGTCCGCAACAGCGCATTACCCCGCATATCAACCTCCGTGACCCTCTCGTTCCAGTGGATACAAGGGACACCCCCACCCTTCTTTGCTTTATCCGAGAATCAGTCGCCTGGACAATTCTCCTACGTGTACTACACCGTCTCCACGGCGGGACGCTACCGCTGCGACGTGAGCGTCAGTGGCCGCCCGGTTGGCTCGGCCCGGTTCACGGTCACACCGTAGCTCTCATTGATAGCCAACACCAATAGACGATTTGGTCAAGGCGCGTTAGAGATGTCGGTAACACTTGTCCTGATGCCGGATAATGGAGAGTGGAAGAGAGACATCGCATGACCGCTCAAACCGAGACGCCAACTGCGTCCGATATGGCGTTTGACGGTTGTCGCGGCTCAGTCTACACCCCGAAGTGGAGCCAATTTCAGGGCGATTCCCAATCTTCGAGGGCGAGTCCGGTTACCCTTGCGAACTCTCGTGTATTGTGCGTGACGAGGACAAGGGCATGGGTGAGGGCGATCGCTGCGATCAACAGGTCGTTCGGACCAATAGGAGTGCCACGGCCCGCGAGGTCCGCCCGGATGCGACCGTATACGTCGGCCGCTGTGTCGTCGAATGGGAGTGACGTGAAGCGTCCCAGGAAAAAGTCCTGGCGGGCTCGCGCAGTCTGAGGATCACGGCTGCGCGCTGACCCGTAGTAGAGCTCAGCCTTGACCGGCGCGCATACGCCGATGTCCGCGTCGCTTTGTGCGAGTAGGCGCCGCGCGAGGGTGGGTGAGCGCCCGGCCAGATAAACGATGCACGTATTGGTGTCGAGGAGATACCTCATTCGATCTCTTCTCGCTGCTCGTAGTCCCCCTCGGGCTCGCGTACGATGGGGATGTCGGCCAGTGAGCCATACGTCGCCTTCACGAAGCTCGGCCAATCGAGGCGCGCCTGTTCCGCCGGCGCCTCGTCGATGAGCAAGACGACGCGATGCCGGCCGGGTGAGATAGTGAGCGCCTGGTCGATCGTGAGCGCCCCGTCGGGTCCCACCGTGGCCGTTGTTTCGATGCGTCGTACCATGGTGTCCACACTCCTTTCATATATCACCCGCGATTGTCCGTCCACGTGTGTGTCCGACCGGACGGCGACGCGCCAGCAGCCAAACTACGCGCTGCTGGGCATGGCGCCATCCGTCTAAATAGTCGCCATAATTCAATTGTACTTCTCGCTCGCTCATGTCGCGACGGATGACGCTTGCAGTCATCTCCATCGCAAGGACGGCAGGAGCATGCTGGCCATAGCGGGCGCCAACTGGCCCAGGGCGGAGACTTTCCGTTATACTTGCAGCGATGATGATGACACCACTACCCGAACCAGAGCTTGTGCGCGCCGAGCTGCGCCTGCTATTGCTGGAGCGCGCCGTGACGCGCGGGACGTTTACCCTTAGCTCCGGCGCGACCAGCAGCTACTACATCGACTGCCGTGAGGTGACGCTCTCGCCCGATGGGTTGGCCCTCGTGGCGCAACTCATTGGCCAGAGCCTGCCGCCGGACATCGAGGCCGTCGGCGGTCCCCCGCGCGCGGCCGATCCCGTCGCCGTGGGCGTCTGCCTGTGGAGCGGCCAGGCGGGCCGCCCGCGTCCGCTGCGTGCGTTTATGGTGCGCAAGGAGCCCAAGTCCTACGGGCGCGGCAAGCGCATCGAGGGACCCGTGCGTGCCGGGATGCGCGTGGCCATCGTCGAGGATGCCGTGACCAGCGGCGGCTCGATCCTGGAGGCCATCGAGGCGGTCGAGGCGGAGGGGCTGACCGTCGGCGCGGTGCGCTGCATCGTCGACCGCGAGGCCGGCGGCCTGGACGCCCTGCGCGCGCGCGGCTACGACGCGCGCGCCCTTTTCACGGCGACCGAGCTGGGCCTGGCAGACGAGTAGGCAGTGGGCAGTAGGCAGTGGGCAGTGGGCAGTAGGCAGTGGGCAGTACGGACAGGCTATGAGCGGAAATCGGCGGCGTGGTCGCGTGCCCAGAGGGCAAAGTCGCGTCCCGGGCGGCCGGTAATCCGCGCGACGGCGTCGCTGATGGTGGCCGGCACACCGTCGGTCCCTGCCCACATGCGCAGCAGCCCGTCGACAAACGCTGGCGGCATGGTTCGGGCCATCCCTTCGCGGGCCTGATCGGGCGTCAGTTCCACGCACCGCACGTCGCGCCCGATCGCCGCGCCGATGAGCGTGACCTGTCGCTCCTGGGTGAGCGACTCCGGCCCCGTGAGAACGGGAGCCTCGCCGCGGAGCGCGTCGCCGGTCAGGGCGGCGACGGCCACGGCGGCGATGTCGGCCTCGTGGATCGGGGCGCTCTGCGCGCGCGGGTAGGGGAGGCGCACCACGCCCTCAGCGCGGATCGGGCGGGCCCAGCTCAGCGCGTTGGTCGCAAACGCGCCGGGGCGCACGAACGTCCACGCGAGCCCCGACCGCTCCAGCGCCTGTTCGACCGTCCGGTGGCGCTGGGCGATGGGGTCGGCCTCGGCCCCCGGCCTGACGACGGAGGAGGAAGAGAGGAACACGACCTGCTCCACCCCCGCGTCCTGTGCTGCCTGGACAAAGCCATCGACGCCTTCGGGCTGAGCATAGAGGAAGACGCGTGTCACGCCGTCGAGCGCCGCGGGGAGCGTGTCGGGGCGGGTGAGGTCGGCGGCCACGACGGGCACGCCCGCGGGCAACTGGGCCGCGCGCGGGTCGCGGCTGGACGCGCGGACAGCGGCGCCCGCCGCGAGGAGTTGGTCGAGGACGGCGCGGCCGACGTGGCCGCCCGCTCCGGTCACAAGGATGGTCATCGTTGTCTCCTTCTACTTACAAGATCTAAGAGCAATAAGAGCAAAAAGTGGGGACGCCGCACGAGCCGCTCCCTTGCAGCGTCGGCACGTCTCCCACGGCTGCACGGTTGCGTGCCATCATGGCTATCATTGGGCGATGCGGAGCAGCTCGTCCAGGTCGAGCGGGCCGCCCATCATCTGGATATGGCCCGCCGCGTCGCGCGGCCACCGGTCGCCGGGGCGATCCCAGTAGAGTTCGAGCTCGTTGTCGTCCGGGTCCCGGACGTAGAGCGCCTCGTGCGTGCCGTGGTCGAAGGCGTGCTGGAGGGGCCAGCCGGCCGCCCGGAGGCGGCGCAGGGCGTCCGCGAGGTCGGCGCGGGTGGGGTACAGGATGGCGACGTGCTGCAGGCCGGCAACGCCCTCCGGCTGCGGCGGCCCCCCGGCGGAGTGCCAGGTGTTGAAGCCAAGTTGATGGTGATAGCCGCCGGCCGCGAGAAAGAGGAAGTCGCCGCGCCGGCCCGCGTCCGCCGCCCAGCCCAGGGCGCCGCGCCCCTCCATGACGACGTCGAAGCCGAGGACATCGACGTAGAAGGCGCGCACGCGGCCGATGTCCGCCGTGCGGAGGTGGACGTGGCCGATCCGGGCGCCCGGCGCGATCGGGTCCGGGTTGGCGTAGCGGGGGGTGTCCGGCTCCTGGAGATGTCTGTCGGCGGTGATGCTCATGTGATGGTGTTCCTCGTTGGGCATGCGCGCCTCCTCAGTCGAGCGCGACCTGGTTGTCGATAGCGGGACATGATCGAGACGCGTGTCTTTGGCGCGTCGCGCGCCCCTACCGTTCGTCGTTTCCTTCGTCAAGCGTGTGTTTGTCAAGCGCCTTCTCGCCGGACGGCGTGTCCTCCGGGCGGGCCGGGGCCGTCCACACGCGGCGCCCGTCGCGCATCGTCGTCAGGGCGCCCGCGATGTCGCGCCGCAGCCCCCGCATCCACTCCATCTCGCAGCGGCGCTGCGCGAGCTGGTACTCGGTCTCCAGCCCAAACAGGCGGTCGAGCCCTTTGCCGGCGAGCGCGTCGATGACATACTCTTGCTCCCCGATCACGTCGGTCAAGGCCGCGATGCGCGCGGCGCAGAGCGCGTCTACCTCGTCGGGCGAGAGGCGCCCGACAAAGCTCAGGCCCGCCGCGAGCTGGGCGAAATCGTTGACCGGTGTGCTCAGGATGTGGCGCAGCCAGTCCAGGAAGACCACCGAGCCTTTCTCGGTGATGGCGTAGATCGTGCGCTCCGGCCGCCGGCTGTCGCGCTGGACCTCCTGCACGACGATGTAGCCGTCGCGCAGCAACGCCTCGATCGTCGAGTACAACGACCCGTAGTTGAGCTTGATGCTGTTTTCCAGCCGGCGCGTCCGCATCTGGAAGGCGATCTCGTACGGGTGCATCGGCCGCTCTTCGAGTTGCGCGAGGATCGCCAACGCCAGGGGGTTAGAAAGCTTCTTGTCCATACTATCCGCCCTCGTATATACGACTTCGAGTATACAGGATGGAACATCGTGGCGCAAGCGACGCGCGACGCCAGCATCCGTACGCCGGGGCAGGCGCACGGGGCGGGACGGGCGCGACGAGGGAGCGCCCCGTGTTCCCGCATGGCCGCCGTCCTGTCCAATCGCATACGAACGCTGGCCCGATCCATGCCCTTAACTGGCAACTGACAACTGGTAACCGATAACCGCGTGAGGAGGCAATGATGGATTTCCAGGGGCCGCTGCTGGTGGTGGGCGCGCATCCCGACGATACCGAGTTTGGCGCGGGCGGCACGGCCGCCGCGTTCGCGCAGGCGGGCCACGAGGTCCACTTCGTCGTCTGCACCGACGGCAGCAAGGGCAGCAAGGACCGCCAGGTCGATCCGCGCGAGTTGGTGCGGCGCCGCCAGCGGGAGCAGCGCGGCGCGGCCGAGGCCTTGGGCGCATCCAGCGTGACCTTCCTGGAGCAGACCGACGGCGATTTGGAGAACAGTCGTCCGGTCCGCCTGCGCCTGGCCCGCCGTATCCGCGAGGTGCGGCCCAACGTGCTAATCACGCATGACCCCTGGCGGCCCTGGATGTTACACCCGGACCACCGCGCGGCCGGCTTCGCCGTGACCGACGCCTTTGTCGCCGCGCGCGACCACCTCTACCTGCCCGAACTGCTGCAGGAGGGGATGGAGCCCTGGCCCGTGCCGGAAATCTGGCTGTGGGGAACCATCGAGCCGGACCACTGGGTCGACATCGCGCCGACCATCGACCGCAAGCTGGCCGCCCTGCGCTACCACGAGAGCCAGATCTCCGACATGGCCGGGCTGGAGGAGCGCCTGCGCAAGGGCGCGCACGAGTTGGGCGAGCCCCACGGCATGGAGTACGCCGAGGGCTTCAAGCGCCTGTCGCCGCGCTGAGAGGAAGCGTCAGGATGCGGAACGCACGCGGGCTGTGGCGCGCGTCACTAGATAAGAGGTGCGACGATGTTCTGGAAGCGGAAGGAACCGGCGAACGAGATATCGCGAGGCATCGACCGGGCGCAGGACGTGCTACAGGCGACCGAGCACATGGGACAGGGAACGCCGCTTGGGTTCGACTGGCATCTCGACGGGGATATGGTCACGATGCAGCTCGTGCAATCGGACGTGCATCGGAGCATCCCGCACCGGGGCGGCTGGTGGGCTCGCATCCAGGCCGGCATGCTGACCCCCCTCCACCTCGGGGAGGCAAATACCGCCGTCACCTTCCACCCGCAGTGCACGCCGATCGTCGCGGACGATCTCGCCGCGTGGGAGAGACGCCGCGGCGTGGCCATCCCCGGCGGCCCCGGCGAGTACCGCCGCTTGCTGCTCGGCGGTAACGGCGGGGTTCCATCCGCCCCCGGGCTGATCGTGCCGGGACGCCCGGGCGTCCCGCCCAGCACCACGATCATCAAGCTGTTCTACGGCATCGGCGATGCCGCGTACGCCAGCATCGACTGGGCGGTGGATCTCTATGGTCATCGCATGCCCGAAGGTTGTCTGCCTATCGCGGACGACCACTGCGGCAACATGGTTGTGCTGCGCGTAGCCGGCGACCGCAGCGGCGAGGTGTTGTTTTGGGACCACGAGCAGGAGGAAAGCGACGACGGCCCCTTGTTCCCCCTCGCATCATCATTCAGCATGTTTATGCGCGCGCTCAGGGTGTGATGACACGGTCTGTACGTTAGTAGTCGATAACGCGCGGGCGCGAGGGGGCCCGTTCATGAGGGGCAACTCGTCAAACTACCCCTATGGCGCGGCAGGATGGTTATGAGCCGAAATCCGCGACGTGGTCGCGTGCCCAGAGGGCAAAGCTGCGTCCCGGGCGGCCGGTAATCCGCGCGACGGCGTCGCTGATGGTGGCCGGCACACCGTCGGTCGCTGCCCACAGGCGCAGCAGCCCGTCGACAAACGCTGGCGGCATGGTTCGGGCCATCCCTTCGCGGGCCTGATCGGGCGTCAGTTCCACGCACCGCACGTCGCGCCCGATCGCCGCGCCGATGAGCGTGACCTGTCGCTCCTGGGTGAGCGACTCCGGCCCCGTGAGAACGGGGGCCTCGCCGCGGAGCGCGTCGCCGGTCAGGGCGGCGACGGCCACGGCGGCGATGTCGGCCTCGTGGATCGGGGCGCTCTGCGCGCGCGGGTAGGGGAGGCGCACCACACCCTCGGAGCGGAGCGGGCGGGCCAGCTCAGCGCGTTGGTCGCAAACGCGCCGGGGCGCACGAACGTCCACGCGAGCCCCGACCGCTCCAGCGCCTGTTCGACCGTCCGGTGGCGCTGGGCGATGGGGTCGGCCTCGGCCCCCGGCTCGACGACCGAGGCGGAAGAGAGGAACACGACCTGCTCCACTCCCGCGTCCTGTGCTGCCTGGATGAAGCCATCGACGCCCTCAGGCTGGGCATAGAGGAAGACGCGCGTCACGCTGTCGAGCGCCGCGGGGAGCGTGTCGGGGCGGGTGAGGTCGGCGGCCACGACGGGCACGCCCGCGGGCAGATGGGCGGCGCGCGGGTCGCGGCTGGACGCGCGAACAGCGGCGCCTGCCGCGAGGAGTTGGTCGAGGACGGCGCGGCCGACGTGGCCGCTCGCTCCAGTTACAAGGATGGTCATCGTTGTCTCCTTTTACAAGCTATAGGGGGCAAAGAGCAGGGACGACGCCCCATCGCCGCCGCATGTATTATCCCGCATGAGTTGTTCCCTCCTCTGCGCTCCCCGGCCACCGCGCTGATCGGGCCAGCCTCTTGCAAGGCGTCACGGTCACTGCGCCAGAAACATCACGGTCGCTGCGCCGTCCTCCAACAGCCACCGTCCGGAGCGGCGTTGGCCTCGCCTCACGCTCAATACCGTGTGCGCGAGTCCTCACCGCGGCCGCCAGGCCGACGCGGGTCAGGCCGACGCGGAATGCTGTACACTGTCTCCAACGGGCTCGCGCGTGGACAATGGGCAAAGGACCTGTGCGCGCGGATCAGCATGCACATGGTCGACGCGCCCACGGCGCCCACGGCACGGTCCCCGCGCGCGGCGCACACGTCGGTGGTGTGGGGGAAAGGGAGAGGGGGGAGAGATGGCACAGACGCTACGCTTCGAGGGCGTGAGCTTGCGGGTCGGCGATGTGGCGCGCTCGGTGGCGTTCTACCGCGACATGGTAGGCTTCGCCGTGGAACAGAGCAGCCCGGTCTTCGCGCTGCTGCGCCTGGGCGAGGTCACGCTCGGCCTGCTGCGGACCCGCCCGGACGGCGCGTCACCCGACACGGTACACCTCGAGCTGACCACGGACGACCTCGACGCGCTCTACGCGGAGATGCAAGCGCGTGGCGTCTCCTTCCACGAGCCGCCCCACGACGCGCCGTGGGAGCGCACGATGGCGACCTACGACCCCGACGGCTACAAGGTGGAATTTGCCCAGGGACGCCGCGGGCAAAACAAGCCGGGGTAGGCCCAGCGCCCGCGACGCTGACGCCCCCCGGATCGGTCGATCCAACGGCGCCCATGTAAGAAGATGGATTGTCGACATCACCGATGCGCATACCGGTCGTGGTGACGAGCGCGTCGATCTGCGAGCGGGTCAACGCTGACGAGAACGTAAACCGTAAGAGATCAGTCACCATGTTTAGCCCTCCCTTTCTATTATCACCCAATCGGTCTCTATGAAGGAGGACGAGCTAGTATGCGAGGGCGTTCGTTGGCGCTGTCAGGCACAGCTAGATGACGGAGACGTCGACCTCGTCGCCGTCTTTGAGCCCGTAGGCGTCGCGCAGCTTGACGTCGGCCGCTATCTCGAGGGTTGCGAGGCGGTCCGCGGCGTCCTCCGCCGACGCCCCCTGTGGGAGGTCGGGCCGCAGCACGACTGCCGCCCGGTCGAAGAGGCGCACGGGCAGGATGCTGACAGATACCCTGGAGCCATACTCCGCCCCCTCCAGGCGGATAACCTTGGCGACGGGCAGCTCGTAGGGATGGTCGAGCCGCAGGTTCAGGGTCCCGGGGAACAGGGACATGCCCGTCTTGGCCCTGTAATACTCCCGATACCGCTCGATCCACCGCGCGTAGTCCCCGATACCGGTGAAGACCCTGCCCCGCAGAACGTCACGGTGATTGTGCAGGTCGGTCGCCAGGAGCGAAAAGATGATGAGGTCGGCGCGCCGCCCCTGGAACTCCTCGAATGAGCGCAGTATCCCTTCCGCCTGGAAGTCCGCACGCTCGGCAACGCGCCGCGACGCCAGGTTATCCGGCTCTACCAGGAGTTCGAGGCGCGGGATACCGAGCGTTGAGAAGGCCCATGCGCTCAGCAGTCGCACGGCGGCGGCCGCGATGCCACGGCCATGCGCCGCTGGAACGACCCAATAGCCAAGGCTCGCGCGGCCGCGCGCCCTGTGTTCGAAACTGATGCCGACAAAGCCCAGGGCGACGTCCGTGCGCGCATCGGCGACGCACAACGACATCCCCTGGCCGTCCGCGAGGCGCTGCCACTGGCGCTCAATCCAGGCTCGACCAGCTTCATCCGTGTAGGCGGACGGAACCGACGTGACGGTCGGGATGTAGGGGTCGTGGCTCGCCTGCTCGACGACCAGTAGGTCACGCAGGGTCCATGGCCGCAGTCGGATCGCGCCATCCAACAGCGGAGGGTCAGGGTAGGCCAACTGCTGCGTCATGAAAGCCCCCTTTGGTTGTACGTCGTGGTCGAGAGATCTCTAGCGCGCTGTGGAGCGGCCAGGGCCGGCGGCGCCGGTCCTACTCTCCATCATGCGCTTGACGTTGGCGGCGTAGACCTCGGCCGCCTCCGTCTCGACCGCCTCCCGGATCAACTCCGCCACGTACTCCGCCGTGTCACCCTGGATCGTCCTTATCCGGTCGTCGCCGCGCGACTCGGCGGCCGCCCTGTTGGCCGCGAAGTCGGTCGCCGTGATCCAGGGGTAGACGAGTCCCACGCGGATGTTCTCCGCGGCCAGTTCGGCCCTGGCCGTCAGGGTGAGCCCGTTGAGGGCGTGCTTGGTCGAGGCGTAGGGAGCGGTCCCGGGGAGGATGGACTTGGTGGTCCCCGAGCTGATGTTGACGATCACGCCGCCGCCCTGCCGCCGCATCAGCGGGATGGCCGCCTGCATCGCCACCAGCACGCCGACGACGTTGAGCTCGAACAGGTCGCGATAGAGCTGGGGGTCGGCTGTCTCGACCCTGGTGTGCATGCCCTGCCCGGCATTATTCACCAGCGCGTCGAGCCACCCGTAGTGACGCTCGACCGCGGCGACCATCGCGCGCACGGAGGCCTCGTCGCGCATATCGGTCGGGACGGCCAGCGCGTCCGGCAGGTCGGCGGCGATGCGCCGTAGCTTATCGGCCGAACGCGCGGCCAGCGCGACCCGCGCCCCCTGCCGGGCGAACAGCTGTGCGGCGGCCAGGCCGATGCCGCCCGAGGCGCCGGTGATGAGGACGACTTTACCCGCGATCTCCATGTGTGCCCTCCCGAAAACTACTCCCGAGCGAAAGCCGCACGCCGGCCAGCGTGCGGCTCTATGTCTATGCGACTCGCCTCCCGGCCGTTTGTCGCTCCGCCTTGAGTATGCGGCACCAGCCGGATTGTGGCCTCACGTGAGACATCTATGGTACATAAACTGCGCGGGGAGGTGTTTTATCCAGGGGCGCACATGGCGCCGCGACGAGCCCGGGGCTTACACTGAGAGCAAGGAGGGGCCATCATGGGCGACCTATACGTACACGGCTATCACCCGCGAGAGAACGAGCGCCTGCAGGATCAGGCCGGGACGTTGGTCGACCGCCTGCATGCCGACACCGCCTACCCTGACGGGAGTACGGTGCTCGAGGTCGGCTGCGGCGTCGGCGCCCAGACGATCACCCTGGCCCGCTGCTGGGCCGGACGAGGGTAGGGGTGAAGATGGAGAAGGTGGGTGAGATGGCGGACCCGTTCGACGACTGCTCGTTAGCCCAGTTGCGCGCGCGGCGCAGCGAGAAGTGGGCCACCTACCCCGCCGATGTCCTGCCGGCCTTCGTGGCCGAGATGGATGTTGCGCTGGCGGAGCCCATCAAGCGGGCGCTCATCGACGCCATCGAGCGCGGTGACACTGGCTACGCGCACCCCACAGGGCTGGCCGAGGCCTTCGCCGACTTCGCGCGCGCCTGGTTCGGCTGGGCGGTCGATCCCGATCAGGTGGTCCTCGTGTCGGATGTGACGGTCGGCCTGGCCGAGATCCTGCGCCTGACTACCCCGCCGGGCAGCGACGTGGTCATCAACACCCCGGCCTACCCGCCGTTCGCCCCGACCATCGCCGAGTATGGGCGGCGGGTCATCGACGTCCCGTTGCGGCGCACCGCACAGGGCTGGGAGCTGGACCTCGACGCGCTGGAACAGGCGTTCCGGGCCGGGGCGCGCGCGTACCTCCTGTGCAACCCGCACAATCCCACCGGCCGGGTCTTCGGCCGCGCCGATCTGGAGAGGGTCGCCGCGCTGGCACGGCGCTACGATGTCGTGGTCGTCGCCGACGAGAACCACGCGCCGCTGACGCTGGCCGGAGCGACGCACACGCCCTTCGTGTCGCTCGGCGAGGATGTCGTCCCCCGGGCGGCGACCGTGATCTCGGCGGCCAAGGCGTGGAACGTGGCGGGGTTGAAGTGCGCCGTGGTGGTGGCCGGCTCGGCAGGGATGCGCGCGCGGCTGGCCACGCTGCCGGCCGAGGTCCAGACGCGGGCGGGCCACCTGGGCGTGCTGGCGGCAATCGCGGCCTTCCGCGAGGGTCGGCCCTGGCTCACGAGCCTCCTCGCCCATCTCGACCGCAATCGCCGCTTGCTCGCGGACCTGCTTGCCGCCCATCTGCCCGCCGTGGGCTACATCCCGCCGCAGGCCAGCTATCTGGCGTGGCTGGATTGCACGAGACTGGGCCTGGGCGACGACCCTGCGGCGCACTTCCTCGCACGGGGTCGGGTCGCGCTCAGCCGCGGCCTCGATTTCGGCCCGAACGGGGCGGGCTTCGTGCGCCTGAACATGGGCACATCGCGCGCCCTCCTGGAGGAGGTCGTGCGGCGCATGGCCGTGGCCATGACGAACGGAGACGGGACCAACGCGACGGCTGCGCTATAGGTATCATGGCCTCACGTCGCGGCCGCCAAAGCGCCATGTATACTACTGAAGAGGATAACCGCATCGTGCAGGGGAAAGATCTTGTCCTATGATCAGTCCAAGTGTCCCTAGCCCCGTGAGCGAGGTGGTCGAGTTCTTTGCCGGCGCGCCCTCGCGCGTGGCCATCGCGGCCTTTCACCTCTCGCGACCCGCCCATGAGCGCATCCGCACCTTGCTCGACCGCAACGCGGCCGGCATGCTGAGCACCGAAGAAGAAAGGGAGCTCGACCAAATGGTCTTGCTCGACGACATCCTGTCCCTGATCCGGGCCCGGGTCCAGGGCGCACCAGCCCCTGTTGACTGAGGGTGAGCACGATCTCCGCAGTGTTGCGCCGTGCGGTCGTGGAGCGGGCGCAGCGATGAGTGATCCTTTTACACGCCGGCAGGGGCAGTATCTCGCCTACATTCATACCTACACGCGGCGGCACGGCCGCCCACCCTCTGAGGCCGAGCTGGCGACCTATTTCGACGTATCGCCCCCCTCGGCCCATCAGATGGTGGACATGCTGGCGCGGCGTGGATTGATCGCCAGGACGCCGGGACAGGCGCGCTCTATCCGCGTGTTGGTACCGCCCGAGGCGCTGCCGGACCTCGCCAGTGGACGACTCCCGCGCCCCGAGGCCCCGTCCTTCGTGGCGGCGTACCCACAACTGGCGCACTGGATCATGGGCGACGGATGGGTCGAACTCGGGCGCAGCGACGATACGCGCTCCCTGGCGCGGGCGCTCGATGAGGGCGGGGTGGTGTGGGAAGGCAAGGAGCACTACGGGAGTGTGGATGAGTTGCTGCGCGATCTCAATGGCGGGATTACCGTGTGGCTAATGGAGAACGCGTAGCGGGCTGCCGTGCCTCCCCGCATAGTCCGGTTGGTATATCCACCCAGCCAGTGTGGGCGCCACGGACGCATCGTATCCACGAACACCGAGACGTGGAACAACAAAACGAAGAGGTGCTCGGCAGCGTCTGCCGCCGCGTGCCAGGTAAGACGTGCCGCTACGCGCGGAAGATCTTCTTGCGATGCCATGCGCAGGCTTCGTTGGCCGGGTGCAAGGTGTGATCGGCGGGCTGGCGCAACGGGGAAGAACCCAGAGCCAGCAAGGGCGTGGCGGCGCTATCATCGCGCGGGACGATCGTCGAGACCACGACGCGATAATCCGGCGCGACCGTCACCAATCCCTCGTCGAACGCCCAATGGTGCAAGCCGCACAGGGCCAGGCCATTACGCGGATCGTCGTTGTGGCTGACGCTCCAGGGGGCGATGTGCGCCGCCGCCACGGCCGTGTGCCCTTCTGGCGTCTGCAGCCGAACGCCGCACAGGGCGCACATGTGGCTGTACGCCTCCACGATCACGCGGCGGAAGGCCGTCGAGCGCGACTCGGTGCGGTACTGCTCGTCGGCCTCCGGGACCTCGCGTATCGTGAACCTGCCGCGCGACCGTTGCAGCAACTCACGGCTGTACTCGAACGACTCGGCGGTGATATGACTCGCCTCGACGACGTGGGGCCGCACCTCTGGCGCGAAGTAAGTCTCAACCAGGATACGGCGCAGGTCATCGCGCCGGCGCGCGTCGACAAGCAGGGCAAACAGGTCCTCGTCGAGCGTGGCGCCGAGGACGAGGCGGTGTAATCCGATGATGCTATCGACAGACCTGGTCGCGGCAAGGGCCTGCTCCATACCGGGCACGGGGACGAGATGCCAGAAGCCGTCGCCGCGCAGGTGGTAGAACGGCAAGGCGATCTTGCCGTGACTTGGCCGGCCGATGACCTTCGTCCAGTACAACTCGAAAGCATCGACCAGATCGGCGTCGAGCCTGATCTAGTTTCTGCGGCAGGGTGCGCCCCGCGATTGTGATGGTGCGTGCCGACCACCTGACCTTGAAAGGTCATGGCAAGGACGGACCTTAAAAGGTCGGCGTGGGAGTCCTGCGTACACCAGGGTCGCGTCCGATGACGAGCCAGGGGAGACCCTTCAGGGTCCGTGCCCTGCCATGACCATTTATGGTCAGGCGGCGCTCACAATCGCGGGGCGCGCCCTCTGCGGCAGGGGTGCGCGCCAGTTTTTCGCGCTAGGCACAGCGAGGATGCCCAACCGACCCGCGACGCCAGGGATGATTGGCCCCTGGCTTGGAGGGACGATGCTTGTGGGGCAGAGCGGATGCCCGCTGTGCG
>JAABUQ010006387.1_pt1 | contig 17913 bp, 19 predicted proteins | sample 5560001 | NCBI WGS metagenome assembly JAABUQ01 (sample SAMN10711888, study PRJNA513371) | rock metagenome | isolation source: Antarctica rocks | place: Antarctica: Victoria Land, Finger Mt nord | collected 2015-12-18
ACTCGCTACCGGGCGGCTCGCTACACCTTACCCGGGCGGGACTTTCACCCGCTGGACCGCGCCAGCTTCGCCTGGCGCACCCGTTGCTCCTCGGACCCCGGGGTTGACTTCCGCTGTGCGCCCCGGCCGCAGCGAGGGCGCCGGGACGAAAGGCGTCCGCGCTAGTTCAGCACCGCTTCCGGCAGACCGAACGAAAGGCTTCCATCAGCAAGCAAGAGATTGCAGTTCAGCCCGCGCTCAGACCGCGTGCGCGACGTTGTGTCTCCGCAGGTTCCTTCTCTTCGCGGCGAGCGGCCGTAGTCAGCTCACTCACCTTGACAGTCGCAACGCCGATTTCCGCGCGATCGGTGCGGGCAACGTTCTTCCAGTAAGAGGCGGCTTGTAGATCGGCGGAGGCGGCTTCCTTTGACATACGGCATCTCCTGTTGGGGTTCAGGCTAGACGGGTTTGACGTGGAATAATCATAGACGGTTCATTCTTTCTGCAAAAGTAAAGTCGCCTTGCTCAGGACAAAGCCCCTCCATCGCCTCATCCGTAGGTGTCGCAGAGATGACCTCGCCTCCCACGCAATATGATGCGCCGAGGATCACACTGAATCCGGGATTGTAATGGTACACGACCGGCCCGACCAAATAGCCTTCCGCGTGAAGTGACCAGGTGCTTTTAATTACCAACCGCGGACCGCCGGCCAAATGCGACACGTCGAGCGCCCAGTTTACCGCAGAGCGTTTTTCGCCGAGTTCTTCCTGTTCGACTTCATAGGCCGTAAACTCCGCCTGGCTCCACTGATTGACCTGCATGAGACGCTGTTTGACGAGTTGAAACGTCCCTATGACGCGGGCGCGTCCCATGTGAAACATGGCATGACAATCCTCGCAAAGCGCCGCGAGACCTAACAATCGCTGCACGCCAACCATGCCAGGAACAGCATCGGGCGGGGGCAGCGCGTAGGACCAGATTTCGTGACATTCCAGCGGGGCGGTTAGATCGCAGCATACTCGGCAGGCATTCGTAGCCCTAAGAACCGGCTGACGAATACTATCCCATGATGCCCTAGTTAGAAGGTTCGCGAGGCTGGACCCCCAACTCGACATAGGAATGAGGTCGGGCCGGATGCCGGAGCGAGCAGGTGGTTTGTCCGCGCCGAAGCCCTTTGCAGTTGTAGCCCAATACATCGCCGCCGTAAGACCACCAGAGGCATTATCATTGGTCATGGGTGCGTGCTCACCTAATGTTTTTATCAATCGGCAGCCGAGTTAAACCGATTGGCGGCGATCTTCGTCTCCAATCCGGGCCTACGAAAATAGATGGCTCGGCCACACCGCAGCGGCTTTGCACCACGGATGACGATAAACGCTTCGTCCGTTCGGCAATCGTTCATCAGCTCTTCCCGGCGGATGAGGGGTCGGCTGATCTCGTGATAGCTGGTGTTCGATCCTTTCGACCGTGAACCCGCCTCGAAAGGCTTCCCAGATGAGCCGGTGTTCGACCCTTCGGATGTCGCCATAACGGAATAGTTCCCGAACGTTTCCTCAAGCTCCTTTGCGGTCTCAAGGTCCTGCACGGCGGCGTAGGAGCGGTGCGACACGCCGTCATACCACTCCCGTTTGCCCTCCCGGCCCCACTGACGTTCTAGCTGGCCTACCGATTGATACATGAGCTGCAACGTGATGCCATATTTGCGACCGGCGTCGCGGGCGGTCTCAAGGATTTTCATCGGTCCGAGGCGGGCAGCTTCGTCCAGAAGATAGAGGATGCGGCCTTTCACCCGGCCATCTGCCTCATAAGCGGCATTGAGCAACGCGCCGATAACGACGCGGCCAACAGCCGGAGTCGATTGCAATGCGCCCAAGGGGATTTGCAGGAAGACCGATATTTTACCGCTTAATAGGTCCCGCGACTTGAAACTGTTCCCCGAGACTATCGCGGCAAAGGCGGGGTTCGCCAGCCAAGATGTGCTTTCGTCGGCATTGGCATAAACGCCAGAGAATGTCTCTTCGACTAGACCCTTGAGTGTGCCCGCGTAGTCCCGCGCAAGCGGGCTATGACTGTTTACGTGGATGCTTTCTAGCAGCGCCCGTATTTCCTTCTCCGGCGTTGCCAAGCCGATCCGCAGCGTGCGGAGCGTCTTCAGCTCCGGCGGCATCTCCGGGTCCCACAGCATATGCGACAGGACGCACGCAACCAGAGCGCGCCCCCGTGCCTCGAAAAATTCGTTGGGCTTGTCTTTCCCGCCTATCGGCCCGTCGCCGCACACCCAGCCGACAACAGAAAGCACGTTCGTAACCGCCAAGGGTGACTCGATGTTGATCCAGTCGAGCACGTTGAAGCCATTGCCCGTGTGAAGGTCGAGCTGGTGGACCTTGTGGCCCATCGCTTCCCGCGCTGCGGCCAGCATCGGCCCAAGTTCGCCCGAAGGGTCCAGCACGACGGCCGAACCCGTCCAGGTGAGCATCGTCGAGGTCGCGCAGGTGGTTTTGAACGAGCCGGCGCCTGCGAACACGAGGCTATGCGTCGGTCCGGACTGACACGCATCAATAAGCATGGAGGCCTTGCCACCCCTACCCCAAGTGCTTTTGTTGCGAGGATCAAAGGTGATAGCGGCAACCTTGTCCTGATCTACCCGGTACGCCTCGCCAACGACGATGCCGCCAAACTCCGCTGACGGTCCAGCGAAGATTTCTTGCGCCTTAGCGATCGAGAGCCAATCGGCATGACCGTGGTTGTCCGTCGCTCCCCGGATCGGCTCTTGAGCGCCGCCAAACACCGGCGGCCGAAGTGACGGGCCAATCGTGCGGCGGCGAAACACGAGGGCGGCACCGAAGACCACCAGGACGGCGGACGCGACGCCGGCACCGATCTCGAGCCAGCGCGACACCACGGGGTTAGGCGGCGCACTCAGGAAATAGGTCCACCACTGGTAAAACGGATGGGCGAACGACCCGAAAAGATGCGTGCCGGCGAGGAACACGAGCGAGGCAATCAGCGTCCAAGCAGCTCCGAGGAAGACTAGGCCGACGATGGACTTGGCGACCAGCGGCCCCCGTGAGTTTGTAACCATCTGGCGTCTCCTTTGTGGATCAGTTCTCTGTCAGCAGATTGGCGACCGTCTCGCCTCGACGGCGTGCATCGGCCGCGAGCCAGACTTCCCCGATTTCGTAAACCTCCCCGGTCGTGTGGAAAGGAACGATGACGTCGATCGCGGCCGAGAGCATGTCGATCAAAGTCCTGTCTTCGAGTGCCGCGCCCTGTTCGGAACCCTTCACGAGCGAGAACAGCTTCTTGAAGCCTTGCACTGGATTGCCGCCGTGAATCGTGGAAATCGAACCCGGATGGCCGGACACAACCTCGTTTAGATAGGTCCAAGCCGCGTCGTCACGCATCTCACCCAGCAGGATGCGATCGGGGCGCATCCGCAGACTGGCTTGAAGCAACGCTTCGGCCGTGACGCCGCCCAGGCCGATGCCGCTCTTCGAGTAAAGCAAGCGAACATGATTTTCGTGAGAGATGACGAGTTCGAGGGTATCTTCGATCGTGATGAGGCGTTCGCCCGGCGGAATGGCCGACATGAGCGTCTTGCCCATCGTCGTCTTGCCGGAGCCGGTTGCGCCGCAGAGCAGCATGGTAAGCCGGTTGCGGACGCACGCCTTCAAGAAACCTTCGATGTCGCCTTCATCATAGAACGCAAGCACTTCGGCATTTTGGTTTTGCTCGGTTTCCTTACGGTGCTCCCACTTGTTCCACCGGGTCGTTTTATAGCGGTTGGCGATGCTTGAGAGCGGCGAGACCGACGTTCCTGGCCGGCGGATGGTAAGGCTGGCGGTGCCGTTCGGCACAGAAGGCGGCAGGCAGATTTGCAGGCGTTCGCCGCCAGGCAGTTCCGTCGCGCACAGCGGGCTTCGAGGGCCTACGTCCTGCTTACGCAACGCACCGGCCAGGATGGCAATGTCTTCCAGATCGTCATAGTCGAGGGGCAGATCGTGGCGGGCAAAAATGCCCTTTTGACGCACGAACACCTCACCCGGCTTGTTAATCGCGATCTCTTCCGTGGTGGGATCGTCTAGCCAATGCATGATTGGCTTGAGTAGATGCCGGAGCTGAGGTGCGGCTTCACTGGGCATAGGCGGCTCCCGTCACGCGGAGGTTGTACACGTCGGAAAAGTCCAAGTCCTTCGCAACGAAGATGGCGATGTTGTCGCCCTGGTTCTTTTCCAGCGTCGGGGGGATGTTGATGCTGGCCTGCAAAGCTGTGTCGGCAACGTTGGACCCATTACTTTGGAACGAGTTGAAGAGCGTCCCGCTTCCGCCGCCAGAATTACCCGCCAAGGCGGTGCCGGCTTGCAGGCCACCTTGCACCACGGACAATAGGATTGCGCCGCCGAACCGTTCCCAAAAGTGGTTGTTGACCTGTCCTGGCAGACCCGAGCGACCGAGTTCATCGGTGCCCGGCGACGCCAGCTCGATCACCGCATGATCCGGAGTCTCGGCGCGGTCCCATAGCACGAAGACACGGTTCTGACCGCGCAGCAGGCCGCTTTGTATCTCACCGACGACGATTGTACCCCGGTCAAGCAACGTGACGTTGCCCGTGGTGCTGCGAATTGCCTGCGGGATGACGCACTTTACGAAACCGGCGAGCTGCGTGTCGATCGCCGTCTGCAAGGTGCAGGGGATGATCGTGCCTTGGGTCACCATCATGTCGGGATGAGGGAGCAGACGGGCCTTGCTGCCGGTCAGCAATGTGGGCTTGAGGCGGCTACTCAGCGCACTGTCGGCAGCCCCCGGCGGGCCGCTAGGTGCCGTCACGAGCGACGCCGGGGACGGCGTTGCCGGTTCAGCCGACCCGCCACCACCACCCAGAAAAGCAAAGATCGGGCTTTCGGCCGGGGTCATCTCGTGTTGCTGTGGCGGAGTGAAGAGCGCCGCCGAGGGCGATGCTGCGGGCATTGGAAGCTTTGTGGGAGGCGGCAGGGCAAGGGGGGCCTGGGGAGCGGGCTGGAACGCCCCGCCCCCCGCCAGAGACACATCCGGCTGCTTGGCTTCCTGCGTTTTCTTGGTGAGCTGGGCGATCCAAATGAAACCGACAAACACGACCGCCAGCAGGCCGGCGAGGCCAACCTTCTGCGTCGCGGTCATTTGCCGGCGCGGCGTCTCAGAGACGACCGAACCCTCGTCATCCACCCCGCGAGGAGGCTGGTTATCGCTCATGGCAAAGGCTCCTTCACGACGCGCTGCACGTTCGGGCTAGTGGTGCCGGTTTCAGGGTTCTGGCCGACCTGATCGAAGGCCCGGTTCCAAATGCAAAGTACGGTTTGACCATCCCGCAGCCGCCAGCCGCGGGCGACCGAGTCGACCTGCACCAGATCGCCCTTGACGGCATAATTGGCGGTTGCTTCCTTTCCATCCGGGTCAATGACAAAGACGGAGGGGATGCGGACATTGCCGGGGAAGCGGAACACCGTGCTGAAACCGTTATCGAACACTTCGAGGGGAAGGATTGAACGATCGCCTTGCGCGATGTAGTGCCAGTTTCGGTTTCCCGAGAACGGGTCCTGTGCCAGTTGCTCCATCTGCGAATGCGCGAGCTGTAATTGCAGTTGTGCCTCGCGGGCCTGTGACGCTACCTGAACTTTCGCGGCTTGCGCCGCAGCAATGGCCCGCCGTTTGGCCGCTTCCTGGTCCGGGTAGATGAACTGGACGCTGTAATAGACCCCAGGGCTATTCGCACTCAGATCCTTTGCATCCACCGTCGTAATCTCGAAAACATAGCGGCGGGTCATCCCTGTATCGCTTGTCGTGAGCACGATGACGGGCTGCACCGGCAATGGACCTTGCGACTTGAAAAATAGGAAGTTACCCTTCGGCATCGCCTTGAGGTCTTTGCTGTCCGTGACTGCAACGGCTGTCACCGTCTCCTTTTGATCGAAGCCGACGACGAGGGTTGCACCGATAGCCGTGGAGAGATGCACCACCTGGCTTTCGTTATAGGCAATATATCGCATCCGGGTGTCATTCCGGCCGGGCAGGGGGTCCTGTTCTGCCCGAGCGGGCGACGACAGGACGGACGCACACAGGAGCGCAACCGCGAGCCTCTTCACTGTGCGGTGTCCTCCCCAGCCTGGTAGGACGTGACGATGATGCCGCCAGGATTCCGTAGCCGCAGCGGAGTAGGAAGCGCTGCCACGGTCTCGAATTGCAACGTCGCCGTCCATGTCGTCATGATCGGTTGCTGACCGACCATGTTGAGGACACGCCTGTATCGTATTTGCTGGACCGTTGGCGAGATGTAGGCCGACGAAATGTGCTGTATCTCAATCGTGCCCTTCCGACCCACGGTCATCTGCGGCGATGCAGGATTCGGGTAGTTGAAAGATTTCTGGTAGTCAGCCCGGACGTTCGCCGCGCTCATGCCCGAAACAGCGTCGTAGCCGTATTGCGCGGAATCGAAACTGTAGCCCTCTCGGAGCCGAACATACTCCCATAGGGCGGCTGTCTTGACCGCTTCCACCTGCGTAGCCGGCAGGCGGGAAAGCGTTACCGAATCGTCTACGGTTCCGTCAGCACGCACCCAAAGATAGACGGGCACGATCTTCGTCAGAGGGAGCAAGGATGCGATGGTCCAAGCCTGCCCGAGGTTGCCGAGGATTGCGACCCCGGCGACGGCCGCTAAGACCTTCGACGTGCGCCGCGCTGCATTCGCGCGCTGGCGCTGGAACGACTCAACTTGCTTGTAGTGCTCACTCAGGCCGGAACGGTCGATGGGATGGGCAAAGGTGTCTTTGTTCATTCGGTCCTACCGGGCTTAGGCATTTGCAGATCGGCGGCAGTTGCTTGCCAGTGGCCCGTATTCAGCGCGAAAGCCGGCCCTTTGCAGGCGGCCAGCTCTTTGGTGTTGCTGCACGCGGCTAGTCCGATCAGCGCAACCAGGATTGCAACAGTCTTCATGGTCAGTCTCCTTTTTCGGGTTGCGAGGGGGAAAGCCAGGTGAAGCGTTGGGAGCCTCAGCCCTTCGGTTTACCGGCCGAGGCCAACTTCGATGCACCGCTAGAGGCGATGTTGGTCACGGCACGCAGGAGGCCGGCGCCGGGACTGATACCCAGGCCGCCGCCGAGCGTGGCGGCGATGATTGGAAGTGAGACAATAATGAAGGCACCCATCGCGAAGAACATCACGAGAGAAAGCAGTAACTTGATCTCAACGGGAATGGCCGCCAGTCCCGATGCTTGCTGCGTGAGAATGAGACGCATGTATAGCTTTTCGCCTTGAAGCACGACGTTCAGTGTTACATTAATAAGCAAGCTTAGAATACTATACGTGATTAGTTTTCCGATCCACCGATCGGTAACACCCTTGGTCGCGTCGAAAAGATAGCCTACCAAAAGCACGGGGCCGATCGCGACCATAATCCCGACTATGATTATAGCGAATTCGTAGATCGCGAAGGTGATGAGCAGAAAGACGGCGACGAGCAAATCTATTATTGCAAGGCTCACGGCATTGATAAAGTCGAACTGCGAAAGTTGCGCGCTCACTGTCTCGACAGTGTGCTCTGTAACTTGCCAAATATTGTCGAAATTCTGTGGTGTCGTGATCGGGCTAACAGACCCACCAGCCGCCGTCGTGAGCCAGGTCGGAATTGTTGTCATAAATGCTGTCTGGACGTAAGTCGTGTAAAGGCCGGATGACGTGAGAATCCCAACAACGAACGCGACGCGGATTATTCGGGTAATGCCGCCTCTTGCATCCATGTCACCACGCATGACAAGGATGCCTTGAACGATGATCCACAGCGTCACGCAGGCGAGCAGCGGCGTTGCCACGGCCGCAAGCAGAGACGTGATCGCAGTCTGGATGCCGGTGCCAAACGCGGCACCAAAATCCTGATCCATCGTTGTGAAAGGGGTCGGGTTCATGTCCCTACTTGTGCAAGTTCGCGGATGCAGTTTGAGCGGCCTGGCACCATGCAGCCGGAGCTTGATGGTGAGCGCATGACGTGAGCGTAAGCGCGATCATTGCGCCGTCACGGCCGTAATAAGACGGATTGGCTTCCGGGTCTGTTGATCCTGTCTTGGCGCCGAGGCTTTCGGCAAGGGCGCCGTGCGACGCGCTTTGAGCGTTCCGACAATCCCCGGAATCATCGAACGTGTGATCGTTCTGGCACGTCGCCAGAACGGCCTCGCGTGCCTGCTGATGCCTGAGATACCAGGCGACGGTGTGCTTGGCCGGCTCGATCGCCAGCGCGGGACTTGCGCTGGCTAAAGCCACACAGGCGACAAAGCCTAAGATGACATTCCTCACGGCAGGAGATTCGATGTGAAAGCAGCCGCAGCTTGCTCATGGCCCTGGCGAATGTTTGCAAGCTGGGCTTGCTGATCCGCCTGCGCTTGAGCGTTCGCCATCGTGAGGAGGTTCTGTGCCTGGACCTGCTGCCCCTGGATGGCATTGGATTCGATCGCGATACGCCCGTTAATCGCCGCAACCTGCTTGATGTCCGTGGCACCCTGCAACTCGGTCTGCATCTCATTCAAGTTCGCGAGACGTTGCTCGATCGCCTGAAGGTTTGTGGCGGCGATGCCCTGGATGTTCGCCGTGGCGATCGGGGCGCGGTTGAGGTAGGCGGCTTGCGCGTCCGTGCCCGTAGCTGTTGGACCCCGATTGAGGTTGTAGAAGGTTTGCGCGTTAGGCGACATGGACCCGGAGCCGAAGATTTGGACCGGCATCGAGCTTGCCACCGGCATCGGGTTTTGCAGAAAAGAGTTGTTGAGGCCGGGGAACATGCCGGTGACGTTCGACGGGTTCGTGAACATCGTCTGCATGGACGAGACTTGCTGATAAGTCTGCTTGAGTTGGCTGAGCTGATTGTTCAGCACGGTAAGCTGATTGGCAGCCGTCTGCATGGTCTGCAACGTGTTGCCAAAGTTGCTGGCGTCGAAAACCGCCCACTGAGCTTCGGCTTGGTGCCCGAACGTGATGCACGCGACCAGCGCAGCCGTTGCAAGTAGAGACTTTTTCATGGCCTTCATCCTTTCCCTGTTAATCCCGAGCTTCGTGGTAGCGAGCCATGAACTGACCCACCCATGCCGAAGGTTCCTCACCCAACTCACGGCGCAGCCTCTCGGCAAACCGCACCGTATTTGCGCGACCGGACAGGACGGCGACGTACTCGCGCAGCTCCCCTAGGTCGAATTCACAGATGACGCTCCCGGAATCGCGCTTGAGCAAAAAGCGGCGCTTGCCCAGGGCCATGTCCTCCCGAACGGCCTTGAATTCGCCTTCGGTACATTTGAGGCCGTCAACGTAGGCTTCCCGATCGGCCGTGGGCGATGGATAAAGGATCTTGGTCATGCACTGCGCGACCAGCGACGAGCCCAGCTTCGACTCTAAGACATGCTCCGGCTGCTGCGTCGCCAGAATCAGCATTCCGTTGTTTTTCCGCACTGTCAGCAAGAACTTGTCCACCACGGCGGCGAACTGCGGGTTGAGCAAATAGGCCCGGAACTCGTCGCACGACATGACAAACCGGCGGCCGTCAACGACCTCCCCGATACGGTGCAGTAGGTAGGCGGCAGCCGGCGCGCAGACCTCCTCGTAGTCGAGGAGATGCGTCATATCAAAGCCGGTGATCGACGCATCAAGGCGCACTTCGTCAGTGTCTCCATCAAACGCCCAGCCGAGGGAGTTACCACGGCACCAACGCTCCAGGCGGGCACCAGCGCCTTCGGCCTCCCCATGGGAAAGGAACTCCCGCAGGCCCGCCAGAGACCGCATCCCAGGCTCGTAGGAGAGCTGTCGGGCGATGCCCCGATCCAGCCGACGCACCTCTTCCGACGAGATACCGCCCTTGCCGTCACCCTGGATGAGGCCAGTGACCCAATCACGCAGGAAGTCCCGCGCAGCCGGCGTGTCTTCCAGGCCGCGCATCGGTGCCAGGCCGCTCGGCTCCCCACGGCGAAGGACGAGGTAGGTCCCGCCCGTTGCGCGGACCAACAGCTCACCGCCGCGGTCCTTATCGAAGAACACAACGGTGCCGTTTCGCGCGACCGTGGCCTGTTCCAGCATCGCCAGCAGGAACATGAGCAGCGTCGTCTTACCCGAGCCTATCGGCCCGAAGATCACCGTCAAGCCTACATCAATGACGTGCGGCACGTAGTCATAGGGCGTGCCGCCGTCTGTGCGAAACCGGGCCAGCGCAGGTCCCCACCAGCCTTGCGGCGCACCCATCGGAAAGTTGTCGAGGCTGGAAAAGCCCGCAAAGTTGCGCGAGTTAATCGCTCCCGGTCGAGTCCGCCACTCGATGTTGCCGGGGAGCTGCGACCAGAAGGCCGCTTCCATGCCGATCCCTTCTTGCACCACGACCGCGCCGGCATCGGTCAACCGTGCCCGCGCTCGCGCGCCCCGGTCCGCGAGCTGCTTGAGATCGCTGCCGTCCGCATAGACAGCCAGGCTCAGGTGATGCGAACCCATGACGTATTTATTCGAGGCGATGTCGTCTTCCGCCTCCGCCAAGCCCTCCATCTGGCTTACCGCCTTGTCACCGGCGCTCGCCATCTGGCTCGACTTCATCGACAATCGGCCCTGCGCCTGTGCCCGCGTCAGGAAGGCATATGACTGGCTCAGCACCAGGGGAAATTCGGCGCTTAGCAGCGTGTTGAGCATTCCGGGGCGGGTCTTTGCTGGATATTCCCGGAACGAAAACAGCGAGCCGACATAGCTTTCGGCCGGCGAGCGGACCTCGAACCCTCGCTTTCCGCAGATCACGCGATCGGTGTAGATCGACGCGCCAAGCGAGCCGCTGACGATGGGAACGGGCATCCAGCGGCAAGTGATAATTAGCCGTAGCGCCTCACCTATCTCGGTGAAGACGACGTCGCCTTTCTCCCGAAGGCCGAGACGCCGGATGCCATAGCCGGCAAGCCCGTTCGAGACGGACTGCCACAAATCCTCCAACACCCGCACCGTGCCACTGTCTCCGTTCTTGGATGGACCTTTCCGGAAGCGCGCGAGCTTGCTGCCCGCCTTGCCGAGCAAATTGCGCGGGGACACGATCAGCGAGAAGAAGTAGTCATTGCGGAACAGCCGACCATTCAGGATGCGGTCGCGATAGGTGCGATCAAGGCTTTGGGCGAACTCGGAACGGAACCGCGTTTCAGGCAGCTCCGGCACGTCGGGATGGCGGATCAGGTGGGTGCTGACAGCCACGTTGTCGTCAGCGATGTTGCGGAACAACGTGTTGAGGTTGCGGAGCCGAGCGTTCCGCATGTCAGGCTCTTCCATCTCGAACGACATGCCGCCGACGTGGCCCATCGCCATGACCGAGCCGTCTTGTAGAAGCACCACCTGGTCGGCTATGTGCCCAACATAGGGCAGGTAGATTTCACCCGAGCGTTCACCCAGGCCCTTATCCCCAAACATCAGATCATCCCCCGGCCACGCTTCGGAACGCGAATGGGATTGGGGCTAACCGTCGCACCGCCCCATTGCGATCCGTCAACGCCGCGCGCCGCCGTCCGAAGGAACAGATAGACGACGTTCACGGCGTTGTAGTCACGCTCGACGATCACGCGGGCGCCGAACCACAGCGGCACCATCATCAGCTCATACAAAGGGTTCTGCATGATAACGATGACGAAGCCCGCAAGCATGAGGAAAACTCCCGCGACCGGAAGAGGCACGCCAGCGAACAGCGCCGGCCGCGTTGCCGCCAGATACAGCGTGTCCTCTTCCAGCCGCTCGGCCATTAGCCGCCCGTCCCGCCCGTGAGGGTCGATCCGAGGTAGGACGCACCGAACATAATGACGATGCCGCCGATCACGCCCGCAATCAGGCCCAGCGACACCCGACCGAACATCCACGACAGGCCGATCGCAATGATGCCCAACACCGCAAGCGATTGGCCGAACGGCCCGAGGATGAACGTGCAGATGTTGTTTATCATCGTCGCAGGCGACGCGCCGCCCGTGACGGTCTGTGCTTCCGCGACACCCGGAAGTGCGAGCACCGCCCCGATAGCCAGGGCGGCAATCACTTGGTTGGAACGACGTCGGTTCACGACAGAGATGCCCTCACCATACGCTTCGGTCAGCAGCCCCCTGGTAGCCAGAATGACGCTCTTCTTCATGGATTACCTTTCGTTGTCTGGACCGGAGAGAGTCGCCGTTGCGGGAGGCCCCTTGCCCGCATCGGATAGCGCCGCCAAACCCGTTCCAGCGCTTGCGGGCGTTGACGCAGGAGCCACCCGACGATGCGCTGCGTCGTAATCGAACGACGCCCACACATCCCACGTCGGCGGGGCATTCGGATCGCGGGGCGCAGGTGCAGCCGCCGCAGGAAGGGGAGCACTGTCGATCGCAGCCGGCGGCCCCCCTACATCGAGAGCAGGAACGATGTGGCGGGCGGCCAGCTCGACCTTATGGACGTAGCCGTTGTCGAACCCGCGCTGCGCGTCGCCGGTGTTGTACTTCGAGATCGCAACCCGCAGGGCTGCTTGCTGCCCTTCGTGGCTGTCGCCACCACCTGAGAAATTGCCTGTCAAAACGGTTGCGGCGGCAGTAATCGACTTGCAAGGGTCAAAGGCCGCTTCAAGCGTTAACCCGAGCTTCTGGAAGTTGCCCGAGTTAATTTGCATGATACCCACGTCCACCGAATGACCGGCCTCCAGCAGCTTCGAGGCGAGCTGGATTGCTATGTCGCGGGTCGCAGGCACGCCGCTTGTGCCACTCGTGTTGTCGTTGATCGCCAACGCTTCAAAGGCACTCTCCGTCCGCGCTACGGAGGCGAGCGTTGACGGGGCTACGGCGGGGCCGCACCGCAGCGCGAGCTGGCCGAAGTCGCTGACGCTGACCGGGGCGGCGGGGGCCGGCATGGCTATCACGACCGCGCCCAGGAGAACGAGGGCACTGACGCCCCACTTGAGGCTACTCCGGTTCGAAATCGTTCGTGTGGTGCTGCTTAGTTGCCTGACCCTCAGCATCCGAACCGGCGACGTGAAGCGGCTCTTCGAGGTCCTGCGCGGCGACGCCGACGAACTGCCGCAATTCGAAATCGCCCACAGGATAGATCGTGACGCGCCCGAGGAAGTCGAATTTCCGGATGAAACACCAGGCAGATTGCAGGTTCTTGAAACTTCGGTCGCCAGAAGTGCCGCGCCAGGTGCGAATGATGCGGAAGCCGCGCCCGCGAATCCAGTTGCAGCGCAGGTAGATGACGAACTCGTCCTCGCTCCGCGCGACGATGAAGGCACCGAGCACATGACCGCCCTCTTTAAGACCGGCTCGCAAGTCAGCTTCCTCGAAGACGTCGGCCAACAAATTCCTCCCGTACGATCAGCAGCGGGCCAGCCATGCATTGGGCTAACCGCATCTTGAACAGGAATTCGCTGATTCTGCACCTTCTTACCAGACCCCTTAACTTCGAACACAACAAGAACATCTATTTACCCCTCGAAACCGATCGGAGGGCATCACGAAAGTGAAGAATGTGAGGAAACATGGAAACTCACGCTCAAGCAAGCGTAAAGCACAATCAAAGCATCCGGATTACTCCTTGCGAAGTCTCTGTTATAATTAGTTTTCTAAGCTTTTTTGCGAGAACTTGATGCGGTTATCCCACAAACCATAATTCTCTTTTAATGTTTCAACAGCCGATGATTCATTTTTGAGGCCAAGTGCAAAAATGAGGTTACGCTCTTGCATCGTCTGCCGACTGCTTACCAGAGCGCTCAGCTTTTTTTCAAGGCGTCACCCGCTGGAACTTATATTACGAAGGTTTGCGCCCACCGCCTGAGCAGGTTTAAACCCACTCACCCCAGCTTCCATCAAACGTCCGTATGCTGGATTACTGGAAACCCGTCCGGAAACCCTGTTTTAGTTGGGTTGCTGGACCGTATGATTGTTGGACGGGTTTCCGGCAGGGAGGACGGGACTATGGGCATCATCGGCTACGCGCGCGTCAGCACCCTAGGGCAGGAGCTTGACCTACAGCTCGACGCACTCCGAGCAGCGGGATGCGAACCCATCTTCGAGGACCACGGCGTCTCCGGTGCCAAGACTGACCGGCCTGGCCTGGACGAGATGAACCGCTTTCTACGCGATGGCGACGTGCTGACCGTCTATAAACTCGACCGGCTGGGCCGGAGCGTGTCGCACTTGGTGGCGTTCGTCGATGAGCTATCCAAACGAAAAATTGGCTTTCGGTCACTGACCGAGCACCTGGACACAACGACGCCGGGCGGGCGGCTGCTGTTCCACATCTTCGCGTCGATCGGCCAGTTTGAACGGGATCTGATTATCGAACGCACGCGCGCCGGCCTGACGGCCGCCGCAGCGCGCGGTCGCAAAGGAGGACGCCCCCGATCCGTCACAACGGATAAGCTGGCTCGCGCGCTCACGATGCTTGCCGACAGGAGCCTCACCACGCCGGAGATTGCCCGCAGGCTGAAAGTGGGGAAAAGTGCCCTTTATCAAGCCTTGGCCGAGCATAAGGCTAGCTCGCGTCTCAACGCTGCAAAGTCGCCATGATGGCGTCGCTCATGCCGATTGCCGAGTTGACCGAAGCGGAATGGATGCTTCTCGGAGAGGCATTGAGGGCGTTACGGCGAGAACGGGCAGAGGCGTGGAACCTGGCGTGCGATGCAGCCGAGGCACTCGGCAACAAACGCCCATCGTTGAAACCCTACGGCATCGCCAGCACCCGCCGGCTTGCACGGCGTCTCGGTTGCCCGCCTACGCATTGGATGGAAGTCTGAGCGCCATCGGCGTTCCGCGAGGCTGACCGGACAGCGTCCTTTCTGACACTTTCTAACGCAGCCTTTCGTTCGACCCGCCAGAGGCGGGCTCGATGCTGGCGGGACGCCTTTCGTCCCGACGCCTTCGGCGTGGCCGGGGGGCGCAGTGCAGGTCAAACCCCTGGCCCCGCTTGGGGCCAGCCTGAAGGGCGCGGAGCCACGCGCAGGCCGCCCTTCGCGGCCGAGCATGGCGAGCGGGGTTGACCGGAAGGAGCACCCTGGCAACCCCGCTGGGTGATCCGCCCAGGGCTGCCGCTGGTGGAGATACCCTGACGCCCAAGATGCCGGCCAGCTTGCGTCATATGTTCTTTATATGTTCCACTGCGAGCGAGCATTGTTCAAGGTGGAGCGGCATGGAAGCAGGCGAGCACGACGGCGACTCCGGCTATGACGGGTCCAACACCACGGGATTCGTTTCGCCTGCCGCTGATGCTCTAGAGGGTCCGATTGACCTTACCGCAATGCTCGATCTGCGCCGCCCCCACCGCTATCCCGTCCGCGTGCTGGGCGAGGCGCTGGTTGACCGCGGCATCTACCCGGGCGACGTGCTGATCGCCGACACCGCAACTGCCCCCACCCATGGCCGCGTCGCCATCGTCATGCTGCACGGTGAGGTATGGATTGCCCAGCTCGCATTGCACGGCGGCCAGTGGTGGATGCGGCCCGGCCGTGCTGACCAACCACTTGTGGCGCTGGACGGCGACGGCGCCGAGGTTTGGGCCGTGGTCGCCGCCCTTGTCCGTCCCAAGGTCTGACCAGGCCGGGCCGGGCAGGACCGCGCGGCCGTGCCCCGCACCTTCGGGCTGATCGACGGCAACTCGTTCTATTGCAGTTGCGAACGTGCGTTCTCCCCCAGGGGCAACGCATGAAATTCGGTTCCGGTTTAGTGCGGAGATCACCGGCTAGTTGACCAGAAGCTTGAGCATGTAGGCGTCGTTCCAGGCTGCCTTCTTCCGCTTGCCGCGCAAGCTGGCTTTGGTTGTCTTATCTTGGCCGACGATGTTGAGCGCGATCTTGCGCAGGAGCGCCAGGTTGCGGGCCGCGGTGCGGTCACGCACGCGGCTGTCGTCCTCGCGAAACGTGACGTCCAACACCCAGTGCAGCGCGTTCTCCACAGCCCAGTGCGAGCGGATGGCTTGGCCCAGAACGGTTGGGCTGTCGGGGCAGCTCGACAGAAAATAACGGATTTCACTTTCGACCTTGGTGGGCGCGTTGCTGACACTGCGGATGCTCTCGACGGCCAGCACGGTGCGCAAGCCCGGCCAGCCGCTCAGGGCGTCCAGGGCAGTGGCGTCGGTGCTGGCGAACACCCGGCGGCGGACCAGGCGGCCGTGCGTGCCGTCGAACGCGTCACAGTCAGCCCGCCCAGGTGCGCCCCGGCCAAAGCAATGCTGGTCGAAATGCTCCACCACCGCCGCGTGGGCCAGCTTGTGATTGCCCTTGAGCGTCAGCAGGTAGTCGCCCCCGCGCGCCAGGATCTTTTCGGCAATCGCGGTCTGGCACCCCATGGCGTCCAGCGTCACGATGCTGTTCTCCAGCGCCAACTGATCCAGCAGCTCAGGCACGGCGGTGATCTCGTTCGACTTACCGTCGACGCAGCGCTGGCCCAGCACGAGGCCTTGCTCGCTCGCCCAGGCGCTCACCACGTGCAGCGGCGATTGCTCGCGCCCATGGTCGAACGAGCGCCGGATCGTCTTGCCGTCGATGGCGACCACTTCGCGCTCGAAGCCCGCCACGAGGGAGCCGACCCAGGCCGTGAACCCGGCCTCGAACGCGTCGGGGTCGAGCAGCATGAACACGCGCCGAAAGGTGTCGTGCGAGGGGATGCCATTCGGCAGCTCCAGAAACGTCCTGAGCCAGGCCAGCTTGCTGCGGCCATATAGCGCGATGTCGTCCCAGCTTTCGGCACAGGCGATCACCGCGCAGACCGCAATCACAAGGATATCGCGCAGGCGGTGCTCGATCTTGCCGCCGCAGCGCGGGTCCTCGATCGTGTTGAAGTACTGCGCCAGGTTCTCGATCGACACGTCCTGCTCCCTCGCCGTTGCGAGGAAACGTCATCAAACGTCAGCACCGGGGAGGCGAGAGAAATTTCATGCGTCGCCCCTGCGTTCTCCCCTCGCCTGCGTGGTCGGGCCGTGGTCGTGTTGTCCAACAACGACGGATGCGCCGTGGCCCGCACCAGCGAGGCCAAGGCCGCTGGGGTCAAGATGGGCGATCCCTGGCACTTGGCCCGGCGCCGTCCCGAGGTGCGGGCCGCCCGTGTCGAGTGGCTGTCATCGAACTACGCCTTGTACGGCGACATGAGCCGGAGAATGTACGAGGTGCTGGCGGCACGGGTGCCGCGCGTGGAACCCTACTCCATAGATGTTATGTGGACAGTCAAGCCCAACGTGCGGCGGGCCGTGCAGACGCGAAGCCGTTCCGGTCAGGTTGCGTCTTGGTCGAGGAAGGGCGCGACCACCTCGCGGGTTTCCGGGCTCGGCACCACCGGCAAGCATAGGACGCCGAGTAAATCAGCCTGTCAGGCCCAGACACTTACGAGCAAGCTCATACTCCCCGTGCCCAGGCGGAGGCCGCCACTGTTTCAGGCAGGGCTAGCCTCGCTCCGCACCAAGGCCAGCCCCCTCACGCGGAGGCAGGCTTGCCGATGCTCTCCTCGAGAAGGTCGAGCATCGCCCGCCATGAGCGCTCATCCGCACCGCGGTCGTAGCGCAACCCCGGCATGCCATATGCTTTCGCGCCAGGAACGGTGAATGCGTGCAGGACCCCGCCATAGAGGATCATGCGCCAATCGACACCGGCCTCGTTCATCTGCGCCTCGAACGTCGTGCGGATGTCAGGGGGCACCATCGGATCGGCGGCTCCCGTCTGGATCAGGACCCTGCCCTTGATGTTCCTGTTGTCCTCCGGACGCGTCACCGGAAGGCTTGAATGAAAGCCGACCACCGCTGCCACCGCCGCACCGCCGCGCGCGAGCTCGAGCACTGCCGCCCCGCCGAGGCAGTAGCCGATCGCGGCGACCTTGCCGGCATCCACGCCCGGCTGCGCTATCAACGCCGAGAAGCCGGCGGTGATGGCGTCCCGGATCAAGGTGGTGTCGGCAATGGCACTCCCCAATCGAGGTCCGA
>JAABUQ010006388.1_pt1 | contig 17908 bp, 14 predicted proteins | sample 5560001 | NCBI WGS metagenome assembly JAABUQ01 (sample SAMN10711888, study PRJNA513371) | rock metagenome | isolation source: Antarctica rocks | place: Antarctica: Victoria Land, Finger Mt nord | collected 2015-12-18
AGGAGGTCGCGGGCCCGGGCGAGGCGGCCTTTGAGGGTGTCGCGGGGGCAGCCGAGGCGATCGGCCGCCTCGGCGTAGGTCAAGCCTTCGAGGTGGCAGAGGATCAGGGGGGCCCGGTACTTCTCGGGCAGGCGGCCCAGTTCGTCGTCGATCGCCGCGAGCAACTCGGCCCGCTCGGCGTCGGGGGGCGGGTCGTTGGGCGGGGCGGTCGCGGCTTGAGCTTCGCGGGTCCGGCGGTTCCGGCGGTCGGCGCGGGCCCGGGACGCGACCCGGCGGGCCACCCCGTGGAGCCATCGGCCGAGCGAGCCGTCGACCCGGACGGCTCCGGCCCGGCGGGCGAGGATCAGGAAGGTGGCCTGGAAGGCGTCCTCGGCGTCGGCGTGGTCGCCGAGGACCCGCCGGCAGACGCCCCAGACCATCGGGCCGTGGCGGTCCACCAGGGCGGCGAAGGCGGCGTCGGCCTCGGCCCGACGGTCGACGTATTTCTGGAGGAGCTGGTCGTCGGACTGGCCGGCGCTCAGGCCCGAGGCGAGCAGGGCGCGGAGGGCGGACGGGGGTCGTCGCTGGGTCATGCCGATCGGCCTCGCGAGGCAATCCGGTCCGTTCCCAGGACTCCCATGCGGGGAGTCGGCCGGTCGGGTGGATCTTTTCGCGATCCCGGCCGCTCGGGCGGAGGATCAACGAGCCGGGGGCTCGGGGGGGGTGGTCAGGCCGGTCAGGCTCCGGCGGTGGTGCCAGGTCTGGCGGGCGAGGCCGAGGGCTTGGGTTCGTTGGGACCAGGCCCGGGACAGGCCGTCGAGGGCCGATTCGGCCGGCTCGCCCCCGACGGCGGCGACGCGGGCCTTGGCGAGGTCGGCGAGGTAGCCGGCCGCGTCGGGGATGCGGAGGCCGGGGGCGACGCGGTCGGCGGCGAGGGTCCGGCTCACGGCGTCGGCCCAGGGGCGGGGCTCGACCCCGGGGGCCGATCGGGGGTTGGCCATCCCCTGGGCCAGTTGCGTGGCCCGGACCGCCAGCATCGGGAACTCGCGCTCGGCCCGGAGGCGGTTGGTCGAGTCGGCCCCGGCGAGGTAGCGGGCGAACCCCTCGGCGGCGCCTCGGTGGGCGGTCGAGGCGGCCACCCCGACCAGCCAGCCGCCGCCGGTGGGCAGGTAGACCGGCCGGTTCGGCGGCGAGGCGTCTTCCCAGGCCTGGCGGGACGGGTCGTAGACCCGCTTCGAGCCGGGCAGGGGGGCGACGCCGACGGCCGTCCCCTCGGCGCCCCAGGTGTCGGCCCGCTGGGCGAGGTCGATCAGCAAGGCGGCCTCGCCCGAGCGGAACGCGGCGCGAGCGGCCTGGGCGTCGAACGTCTCGGCGCCGGGCGGCCCGGAGCCCTTGAGGGCGACCAGGGCCCGGAGCGCCTCGACGAACGGCGGCGAGGCGACGCGCGGGGCCGTCGTCTCGGAATCGAGGAGGAACGAGAACTGGTCGCGGTGCAGGCCGAGCGCGGCCGACCGGGCGAGGAAGATCGAGTCGCCCACCCCCCCGGCGTCCGGGCCCCAGGCCAGAGCGAGGCCCGATCGAGCCTGGCCGTCGCCCGCCCAGTCGCGACCGTGGAAGAAGCGCGCCAGGGCGTCGAACTGGTCCCAGGTCTTGGGCGGTTCGAGCGTCAGGCCGGCCGCCTGGGCCGCCTCGCGGTTGGCCGGGAGGTCGAAGGCCGATCGGCGGTAGGCCATCACCAGCGCCGACCCGCCGATCGGCAGGGCCACCCGGTCGGGGCCGTACTTCGTCACCTGCTCTCGGTAGGCGACCGCGATATCCTTGAAGGCGAAGGGGTCGGCCGGCGTCGCCTTCTCGGCGGGCGCGTCCTCGCCCGAGGGGGGCGTGGGCGGGTTGGTGAGGGCGTCGGGCAAGACGGCGAGGGCCTTGGCGTCGACGAGGTCGCCGATCCGATCGCCGGGGAAGACGAGGACGTCGACGCCCCCGACCGACTTCGGGTCGACCGTCCCGTCGCGGAAGACGAGTTCGGCGCCGGTCTGGGCGATCCACTCGCCGCGCTGGGTTCCGACGGTCTTCAGGAGCGCGGGCTCGCCCACCACGCCGACCACCAGCTTGGTCCCCGCGAACGGCCGGGCGGGGGGCGGTGCCGGCTTGTTCCCGTCGCACCCCACGACGCCCAGGATCGCGACGATGCCGGGCCAACCCGCGACCCGCGCGATCTGGCCTTTTGCGTGGATACGAAGCCGCATCATCTCCCGCTTCCCCGACTCGGGACGGACCGGATGGTCGATCGACAAGGGACCAGTTTACGACACCCCTGGCGGGTGGTCAAACCGGCGTCCGGGACCGGGAGGTCGCGCCCGGGACGCTCGGCGGGGCGGGTCGCCGGCGTGCCGGCGACCCGCCCCGCGGGATGCTCATCGGGGGTGCAAGCTTCGACCCTCTTGGGAAAGGTCAGATGTCGATGCCGAGGCGATACCGAAGCTCCTCGAACTGGTCGCGGTAGGCGTCGTCGGTCGAGTGGAGGTGTTCGGCTTCGGAGATGAACTTGAGGGTGTCGTCGCGCCTCAAGCCGGCGTCAATGAGGACCTCCTCGAACGGTTCGAGGTCGTGGGCGTAGACGAAGAGGAGCTTGTGCTCGTCGAACTGCACTTCCATCGGCCCGTTGGGATTCAGGGCGGCCAGGCCGGTGCATCCGTCGTTGAGGAGCAGGGATTCGTAATCGTAGAGGGTGCTCTTGAGGATGACGGTGTCCATGTGCTCGCGGTAAAGGTCGGAGTGGGCGCCGGGCTCGCTCTCGTGGCTCGACTCCATCACGACGTCGACCTCTTCGCCCAGGGGGGTGAGCAGGTCCATCAGGACGTCGAACAGCCGCTCCGAGGAGACCGACGCGGCCAGGACCGGCATGGTGTTGCCGGTCTCGGGGTCGCGGTAAACGTCGCGGCGGTACCCTTCGCGGGGGACCACTTCCAGCCCGTAAGAGGGGCGGACGGCGTCGGTCAGCGTGAAGCTCCCGTACCGGCCGACCTGGAGATGGGCATCGAGCTGGTCCTGATTGAGGTCGTCGAAGCTCGTCCGGGGCATACGGGCCGTATTGGTACGCAACACCCGCTCCAGGAAGCGCTGGATAAAGCTCATGGGAAAGGCACCCCTCCTACTTCGATCCACGGTCGGGCCTGTTTCGAGTGTCAGATCCTCGGTCACCGCGCCGGACGACTCCGGGGCTCATCCACCCCGGACCGAGCTATCCCAAAGATTCGTCCGGCACCGCGCCCAAGGGAGTCGAGACCCACCCCGGGGACGGTTGCCTTTCCATGGGCACCGCTTCACTGCCGTTCCTCGTATATATACCACGTGTGGCGGCAAAAATCGCTCGAGGGGTCGAATCAAACTGGAGCGAACACCGGAAGCGAACCGAACCGAACACGACGCGATATCCATCCATCCTTTGAAGATCCGAGGCGGCCCGGCTGGCGTTTCCTGACGAGGAAACACTCAAGCAAAGCCAGTGCCGGACCGACATTAGTTCCCGAGATGGCCCCCTCCGTCAATGTAGGCCAACAACTTGAATCTTTCTTGGGGCGAATTGGCCATTCGACGGGGTCAAGGTCGATTCTTCAAAATTCCGGGGATGTTGTAACCATCCCCCCAGGTCGTCACAAGTCCGTCGCCCCGATAACCGCGAATGATGACGGAAGTGAACGGACCACCCGCGGGCTTCCCCGCCGGGGGTATCGAGCGTCCCGACGACTCCGGAGCAAACCCCGCCTGGGCCGTCGCTTCGGCCGGTCGCCAACTGCTATACTGGCGGTCCCGACGGCCGGCGGGTCGGCGGTCGGGGGGGCGACGGGCGGAGGCGGGACCGACATGGCGATCGAACGGGTGGATGCGTACCTGAAGGCCCACGAGGCCGATTTCGAGGAGCAACTCAAGGCCTTGCTCCGGATTCCGAGCATTTCCGCCCAGCCCGATCACGACGCCGACACCCGCCGCGCCGCCGAATTCCTCCGCGACGACTTCCGGGCGATGGGCCTCGCCGAGGCCACCTTGATCGAGACGGCGGGCCACCCGCTCGTCTACGCCGAAGGGCCCGAGGCCCCCGGCCGTCCCACGGTCTTGATCTACGGACATTACGACGTCCAGCCCCCCGAGCCGCTCGAACCGTGGACGTCGCCGCCGTTCGAGCCGACCGTCCGCGACGGCAACATCGTCGCCCGCGGCGCCACCGACGACAAGGGGCAGATGTTCACCCACCTGAAGGCGGCCGAAGGCTGGCTCAAGGCCGGCGGCGGCTTGCCGGTGAACGTCAAATATCTGATCGAGGGGGAGGAAGAGGTCGGCGGCGCCAACCTCGAAGCCTACGTCGCGGCCAACGCGGCGAAGCTCGCCTGCGACTACGCCGTCATCTCCGACACCAGCCAGTTCGCCCCGGGCATCCCCGCCATCACCTATGGCCTGAAGGGGCTGGCCTACTTCGAGCTGGTCGTCCGGGGGGCGAAGTCCGACCTCCACTCCGGGATGTTCGGCGGGACCGTCGCCAACCCGCTCAACGCCCTGGCCTCGATCCTGGCCGGCCTCAAGGGGGTCGACGGCCGAATCCTGGTCGAAGGGTTCTACGACCCGGTCCGGCCCCTCGAAGCCTGGGAGCGGGCCGAGTTCGCCAAGCTCCCGTTCTCCGAGGCCGATTTCCTGGCCCAGGTCGGCGCGCCGACGCTCGAAGGGGAGGCCGGCTACACGACCCTGGAGCGGCGATGGGCCCGGCCGACCTGCGACGTCAACGGGATCTTCGGCGGCTACCAGGGGGCGGGGCCGAAGACCGTCCTCCCCCGGCAGGCCGGGGCGAAGCTGAGCTTCCGGCTCGTGCCCGACCAGGACCCCAAGCAGGTCGCCGCCCAGTTCCGGGCCCACGTGGCCCGGGCGACCCCGGCGGGCGTGACCGTCGAGGTGATCGAGCACCACGGCGCCCCGGCGGTGCTCGTGGGCGTCGACAGCCCCGGCGTCCGGGCCGCCGCCCGGGCCATCGAGGCCGGCTTCGGCACGCCGCCGGTCTTCATGAGGGAAGGGGGCTCGATCCCCGTCGTCGGCCTCCTCAAGCAGCACCTCGGCGTCGACACCCTGTTGCTCGGCTGGGGCCAGAACGACGACAACCTCCACGGCCCCGACGAGAAGTTCTCGCTGGCCGACTTCCACCGGGGGATCAAGGCCGGCGCCCACCTCCTGGCCGAACTGGCCGGTTGATCGGAAAGGAGTCGCATCGATGGCAACCGTCCTCGTGGAAGCACCCCCGGCGCCGGACCTCCCCTTGCACCGGATCTCGCTCGAAGTTTACGAGCAGATGGTCGAACGGGGCGTGTTCACTCCGAACGACAAGATCGAACTTCTCGACGGCCTGCTGGTGGACAAGATGACCAAAGGTGCCCCGCACGTCACTACCATGCTTCAGGGGATGGCCGCGCTCCAGGCCGCCGCACCGATCGGCTGGCATATCCGCCCAGAGTCGCCGGTAGCATTACGGGGCGGGCCGCGCGGGGACAGCGCGCCGGAGCCCGATTTGATGGTCGTCTTCGGCGATATCCAACATTACAAGAATCGCCACCCTACCGGCGATGAAATCGGCCTGGTGATCGAAATCGCCGCCGACGCCCAGGCCCTCCGCCGCGACCGGGCGGGGCTGGCCCGCTATGCCCACGCGAATATCCCGATCGCCTGCATCATCAACCTTCCCGACGGCTCCATCGAAGTTCACCGCGAGCCGAGCGGCCCGACGGAGGCCCCCGTCTACGGAATTTCCGAAGTCCTCCGCCCCGGCCAATCCCTCGCCGGCTCGATCGGTACTCCCACGACCGGGCCGGCGGTCCTCGCCCCGATCCCGGTCGGGGCCTTCTTCGACTCGCTCTGAACGCTCCCCACGCCGGATCTCGCCAAAGGTTTTCGCATGCTCGACCTGAAATATGTCACGGCCAACACCGAGGCCGTCAAGCAGAATTGCCGGGATCGCAACGTCCCGGCCAACATCGTCGCCGAGGTCGACCTGGTCGTCGCCCTGGACGGGGAGCGGAAGGGGTTGCTCCAGGGGGTCGAGGAGGTCCGCCGCCGCCAGAACGAGCTGGCCCAGGCGACCGGCAAGGAGAAGGACGCCGCGAAGCGGTCGGAACTGATCGCCGAGGGGAAGCGGCTCCGCGCCGAGGTCGCCGAGGGGGAGGAGCGGCTCAAGGGGATCGACGCCGACCTGAAACGCCGGCTCGGCCGGATACCCAACCTCACCCACCCCGACGCCCCGATCGGCGCGACCGAGGACCTGAGCGTTGAAGTCCGCAAGGTCGGCACCCCCCGAGCCTTCGACTTCCAGCCGAGGGACCACGTCGAGATCGGCAAGGCGCTCGACCTGATCGATTTCGAGGCGGGCGGCAAGGTGTCGGGCACCGGCTTCTACTTCCTCAAGAACGACGCGGTGCTCCTGGAACTGGCCCTCCAGCAATTCGCGATCACCAAATTGGCCAGGGCCGGATTCGCCCCCATCACCACGCCCGACCTCGCCCGTAATAGTATCCTGGAAGGGATCGGGTTCACGCCGCGCGGGGTGGAAACGCAGATCTACTCGGTCGAGGACTCGGACCTGAGCCTGATCGGGACCGCCGAGATCACCCTGGGCGGGATGCACGCCGACGAGGTCCTCGACGAGTCGCGGTTGCCGCTCCGCTACGTCGGCCTGTCGCACTGCTTCCGGACCGAGGCCGGCGCCGCCGGCCGGGCGAGCCGGGGCTTGTACCGCGTCCACCAGTTCACCAAGGTCGAAATGTTCGTCTTCTCGACCCCCGAAACCTCGGGCGCGATCCATGCCCAGATCCTCGCCCTCGAAGAGGAAATATTCGCCGAGCTGGGCATCCCTTACCGCGTGCTCGACATCTGCTCGGGCGACCTCGGCGGCCCCGCCTACCGCAAATACGACCTCGAAGCCTGGATGCCCGGCCGGGGCGAGGCCGGCGAATACGGCGAGGTCACCAGCACGTCGGACTGCACCGACTACCAGGCCCGCCGCCTCAACATCCGCTACAAGCCCGCCGGCCAGAAGGGGACCCGCTTCGTCCACACCCTCAACGGCACCGCCGTCGCCCTGAGCCGGGCCCTGATCGTCGTCCTGGAGAACTACCAGAGGGCCGACGGGCTGGTGGACGTGCCCGAGGTGCTCCGGCCTTATCTCGGCAAAGACGTGATCGGCGCGGGGGGGCGGTTTGAGAATCGAGGCGTTGATGATTGATAAATTGCTCACGCGGATCATGGGTTTGTTGCTGATCGCGGGCGGCCTGGGCTGGGCCTGGGCGATCCTGGGATTGGCCAGCCCGAACGATCCGTCGCTCTTTGGCGTCGTCTGGTGGTTCCAGTACTGTGACAACATGGATCGGGGCGGGTGGGGTAACATGGGGACGGGACTGGTCCTGGCGGCCCTCGGGACTTGGTTTCTCGTCGTGCCGATCAACTCGAAGACCGAAGGACAGAAGCCGAAGCGTGTCCCGCGCGACCACGACGCGGATTTTTCTTGACCCGACGGGTGGCCCACCCGGTTCGATGGATGAAGGAGGCCCGCCGCGATGCTTCGTAATCCGCTGCTGGTCCCCGACCTTCGCGAGCTGATCCGGGCGGGCGAGACGTCGGCCTTGCGCGAGTTCCTGGCCGATCACCACCCGGCGCACGTGGCCGAGATCATCGAGGACCTCGGCGACGGTGAAGGGGACTCGGCGCTCGGCCTCTTGCACGACCGGACCCTGGCCGAGGTGATGAGCTACGTCGGCGGCGAGCGGCAGGTCCGGTTCGTCGAGGCGATGGCGCCGGCCGACGCCGCTTCGATGCTCCACCTGATGTCGCACGACGACCGGGCCCACCTGGTCAACCGGCTCGACGAGGACCGCGCCGACGAGATCCTCCGGAACCTGGCCCAGGCCGAGCGCGAGGACATCCGCCGCCTGGCCAGCTACGAGCCGGGGACCGCCGGCGCCGTGATGACGACCGATTACGCGACCTTGCCCCCCGGCCTCACCGTCCGCGAGGCGCTCGACCGCCTCCGCCGCGAGGCCCCGGACCGCGAGACGATCGACTACAGCTTCGTCGTCGACGACGTCCACAAGCTCCTCGGCGTCGTCCCCCTGAAGCGGCTGATCCTGGCCCGACCGCTGGCCCGGGTCGAGGAGATCATGCAGCGCGACGTGATCTCGGCCCGGGTGGCCGAGGACCAGGAGGTCGTCGCCCGCAAGGTCGACAGGTACGACCTGTTCGCCATCCCGATCCTCGACGCCTCCGACCGGCTCGTCGGGATCGTCACCCACGACGACGCGATGGACATCCTCCGCCACGAGCAGACCGAGGACATCCTCGCCTTCGGCGGCGTCACCGCCGCCGCCGAGGTCGACGACGAGCCGTACTGGCAAGGGCGGGTCGTCACCTCGTTCCGGCGCCGGATCAACTGGCTGTTGATGCTGTTCGTCGCCGAGTCGTTCACCGGGAGCGTGTCGCGCTACTACGGATGGGTCGCCGAGCGGGAGCCGCACTTGCAGTATTTCGTCCCCCTCCTGATCGGGACCGGGGGGAACGCCGGGAGCCAGACCGTCGGCACGGTGATCCGAGGGCTGGCCCTGGGCGAGATCCGGGTCCGCGAGGCCGCGCGGGTCGTCGCCCGGGAGTGGCTGATCGGCTCGCTCCTGGGGGTGGCCCTCGGCGTCCTGGGCTTCTTCCACACCTGGCTGTTCCGCGGCGAGACCCCCTACTTCGCGGCCGTGATCGGCCTGACGATCCTGGGGATCTGCATGTGGGCCAACACCGTCGGGGCCCTGGTGCCGCTCCTGGCCCGCCGCTTCGGGATCGACCCGGCCATCGTCTCGGCCCCGTTGATCACCACCCTGGTCGACGCCACCGGGCTGGTCATCTTCTATTCCATCGCCCGAGTGGTGCTAATCTGATCGAATCGAGGGCGGCCCATGATCTTCGCCGAGATGACCGCGCCGGCGATCCGTCGGCTTTCGCGCGACTCGACCCTGGTCGTGGCCCCGATCGCGGCGGTCGAGCAGCACGGCCCGCACCTGCCCGTCGCCACCGACTCCCTCCTGGCCGGCGCCGTGGCCGAGGGGGTCGAGCGGGCCTTGTCCGATCGAGTCCTCCTCCTGCCGGTGCTCTGGCTGGGGGCGAGCGAGCACCATCTCCCGTTCGGCGGGACCTTGACGGCGTCGCTGCCGACGTATGAGCAAATCCTCGTCGAGCTGCCGCGGCCGTTGCTCCGGGACGGCTTCCGCCGGTTCCTCCTGCTCAACGGCCACGGCGGCAACGTCGACCCGCTCCGCGTCGCGCTCCGGCGGCTCGACGCCGAGTTCCCGGCGGCGATCCTGACCGGCGCGGCCTACTGGGACCTCGCCGCCGCCAACCTGGCGGCGCTCTGCCGGGGGCCCCGGCGGGACGTGGGGCACGCCTGCGAGATCGAAACGTCGATGCTCCTGCACCTTCGCCCCGACCTGGTCCAAACCGACCTGATCCGCGACGATCCCGACACCACGCCGGCCGGGTTCCAGGGGCTGTCCTGGGCCCGCGACTTCGGCCGGAGGACCGACCACGGCGTCGTCGGCCACCCCGAATCCGCCGACGCCGACCGCGGCCGGCGGATGGTCGAGGCCGTCGTCGACCGGGTCGCCGCCGTGGCCCGAGAACTCCTGACGCTCTCCTTGCCCGAGGTCATTTCGCCCTGATCGCCACGCAACGTTGTTCCTCGGGGACAGACGCTGGCATTCGACGAGGATCTCATGATAGTCTGTTAGGCCGGTTCACCGGGTTGCCTTGAACGCTTCATTGTCCAAATAGGGAGCGAATCGACGATGATCCGTAAGCAGATCGGACTTCTCGCCCTGGGTGTCGCGGCCGTCTTGTCGATGGGTCAGCTACCGCTGGTCGCGCAGGAGCCGGCGCCCGCCAAGCCGGCCGTCCCGGCTCCGAAGAAGAAAGCGGACCCCGCCCATCGCGTCCCGGCCTACTTCGGGCAGATCGGGCTGACCACCGAGCAGCGTGCCAGCATCTACAACCTTCGAGCCAAGCGGCAGGAAAAAATCCAGGCCCTGGAGAAGCAGATCGCCACCGAGAAGGCCGAGATGATGGCCGAGGCCGAGGCCGTCCTGACCGAGACCCAGCGAAACCTCCTGGTCAACCTCCGCCGAGCCGCCGCCGAGGCCAACACCAGGCCCACCAAGCCCGCCGAGCCCGCCAAGGCCGGGAACTGATCGGCCCGGTCGGGATCGGCCTCCAGTGACAACGAGCGGGGGTCGTTCGCTCGCCGGCGACGCCCCGCCTTCCCCTCGAAGAAGATCGATCGGGTCGCCCGGCGGAGCGGCGTTCCTTTACGCCGACTTCTCCTGCTATACTCGTCTCCTTCATGGGCGCCCCGGCCGAGAGGGCCGGGCGTCGGGGAGTGAGGGGACCGGTCGTCCTCGGCTGTCGGCGACGGGAGGTAGGGGCGAGGGCCCCCGGCCATCCCGGCGACGATCCCCGTCGGGTCGTCGCCCGGGGGGTTCGTGCTTTGATGGAAGGCATGTCCACGATCCCGCCGGCCCTGGGCCGGGATGCGTCCGACCTGGCGGCGTTCGGCTACCGGCAGCGGCTGGATCGGACCTTGGGGGGCTTCTCCAGCTTCGCCGCGGGGTTCTCTTACCTTTCGATCCTGACCGGCCTCCCGCAACTGTTCTATCTCGGCTTCGGGGCCGGTGGCCCGGCGTTCTTCTGGACTTGGCCGGCGGTCTTCGCCGGGCAGTCCCTGGTGGCGCTCTGTTTCGCGGAGCTGGCGGCGGAATATCCGCTCTCGGGCGGCGTCTACCAGTGGGCGAAACGGATCGGCCCGGGGGCGGTCGGCTGGCTGGCGGGCTGGATTTACCTGGCCTGCGCCGTGATCTCGCTGGCCTCGGTGGCGCTGGCGCTCCAGGGGACGTTGCCGCGGGTCGCCCCCTGGTTCCAGGCCGTCGGCGACCCGGCCAACCCCGCCGACTCGGCCCGGAACGCGGTGCGGCTGGGTTGCGGCCTGATCGCCCTGAGCACGCTGGTCAACGTCGCCGGGGTCCGCTGGCTGGCCCGGATCAACAATGTAGGCGTCTTCGCCGAGATGGCGGGCGCGGCCCTCCTGATCGTCCTGTTGGCGGCCCGGGCCCGGCGCGGGCCGGAGGTGGTCCTGGAGACCCAGGGGAGGGGCCTGGGCCTGCCCCTGGGCTACTTCGGCGCGTTCCTGGCGGCGGCCTTGACGCCTTCGTTCGTGATGTACGGCTTCGACACCGCCGGCGCCCTGGCCGAGGAAACCGCCGACCCCCGGCGGAAGGCCCCCCGGGCGATCCTCGGGTCCCTGGCGGCGGTCGGGGTGGCGGGGGCGTTGCTGATCCTCGGGGCGCTCCGGGCGGCCCCGGACCTGGCCGACCCGGACCTGGGCCGGCCGGGCGGGGGGATGCCGGCGATCATCAAGGACGTCCTGGGGTCGGGGTGGGGCCGGCTGCTCCTGGTCGACGTCGCGCTGGCGATCACGGTTTGCGCGCTGACGGTCCACGCGGCGGCCGTCCGCCTGATCTTCGCGATGGCCCGCGACAACGACCTGCCCTGGTCCGAATCCCTGGCCGCCCTGCCGGGCCCGTCGACGACGCCCCGACTGCCGGCGGTCTTGCTCGGCGGGGCGGCGATGGCGGTCCTGCTCGCCAACGCCAATTTCCCCCGGATCGTCGAGCTGCTGGCGTCGGTGGCGATCGTCTGGGCGAACCTGGGTTATCTGTTCGTGACCGTGCCGCTGCTGGTCCGGCGGGTCCGGGGCGGGCCCTCGGGGCGCGGGCGGCCCCTCGACGGCCGGTTCCGGCTGGGTCGGTGGGGGCTCCCGGTGAATCTCCTGGCGGTGGCCTGGGGCCTGGCGATCGTGGTGAATGTCGGCTGGCCGAGGCCGAAAGTTTACGGCGACTCCTGGCCTCGTCGCTTCGTGGCCCCGCTGGCCACCGGGGCCTTGCTCGGGGTGGGCGGGCTTTATTACGGGTACGGGCGACCCCGTCGCCGCGAGGTCGGCGTGCTCCCGGGGCACCGTGCCCCCGGGCTCGTCGACGGTCCGGCCGGGGCGTCGGGTCCGATCGAGGAGCGTCCGGGATGAGGCATGGTCGGGCGGAGGTCATGGTCGAGGCGCACCGGGAGGGGGGCTCGTGGAATGCCGGGGCGCTCCGGGTCGCGGCGTGGTGTGTCCACTTCTACACGGCGGTCGGCCTGCTCCTGGCCGCCCGGATCGCCGTGCTGCTGGTCCGGGGCGGCCCCGGGGCGTTTCGCGAGGTGTTCGCCTGGATGCTGGTGGCCACCGTGGTCGACTCCACCGACGGGACGCTGGCCCGTCGGGTCGGGGTCAAGGCCGTCCTGCCCGGGTTCGACGGCCGGAAGCTGGACGACCTGATCGACTTCCTCACTTACACCTGCCTCCCCCTGCTCCTGGTCTGGCGGGCGGGCCTGCTCCCCGAGGGGTACGAGGCCTGGCTGCTCTTGCCCTTGCTCGCCAGCGCCTATGGGTTTTGCCAGGTCGAGGCCAAGACCGCGGACGGTTACTTCCTCGGCTTCCCCTCGCTCTGGAACGTGGTGGCGTTCTACCTGTACGCCCTCCAGATGCCCGGCCGGCTGGCCTTCGGCCTGGTGGCGACGCTGGCGGTCCTGACGTTCGTGCCCAGCCGCTATCTTTACCCGTCGCTGCCCGGCCGGCTCAACCGGATGAGCAACATCCTGGGCGTCCCCTGGGCCGGCCTCCTGGCGGCGGTCCTCTGGCGGATGCCCTCGGAAGGTTTCCCGACTCGGGGCGACGCGACCTGGTGGATCGCGGTGATTTCGCTCTACTATCCGATCTACTACATGGTCGCGTCCTGGGTCGTCACGCTCCGGCTCCGGCGGTCGCGGTTTTCTTGACCAAGGAGGGCTTGCCGCGCGGCTCGCGCCGGTGTCCGATGGAAGGGGAATCGGGCCGCTTCCCCCGGGACGGAAGGGGCCGAGTGCCACTTTGCGACTCGACCGAGAGAGATGGGCCAGAGATGCCGACCTCGAACCGACTGGGCTTCGCGACGCTGATATTGCTGGCCCTGGGCATCCAGCCCTCGCCGGCCGGGGCCCCGAAGATCACGGCGACCCATGACATCCCGTATGCCAGGGTCGGCCGGGCGGACCTGAAGCTCGACCTGGCCTGCCCGGTCGAGGGGACCGGGCCATTCCCGGCGGTCGTCGTCCTGTATGGGGGGGCGTGGCGGATGGGCAACAAGTGGGGCAACCGGCCGACCCTGGCCGAGTTCGCCCGGCGGGGCTACGTGGCGATCGCGCCCCAGTATCGCCATTGCCCGGCCGACACCTTCCCGGCGCAGGTCCACGACGTCAAGGCGGCCGTCCGCTGGCTCCGAGCTCATGCCGCCGAATATCGGGTCGACCCCGACCACATCGGGGCGATGGGCTTCTCGTCCGGCGGCCACCTGGCCCTGATGCTCGGCGTGACCGGGCCCGCCGACGGCCTCGAAGGGGACGTCCCCCCCGACTCGCCCAGCTCGAAAGTCCAGGCGGTGGTCAACTACTTCGGCCCATCCGATTTCCTGGCCACCGACGTCCCCGAATACTCACAAGGGCTCGTCCGCGATTTCCTGGGCGCCACCCCCGCCGATCTGCCCGAGGTCGCCGCCAAGGCGTCGCCCGTGACCTTCCTTTCCCGCGACGACGCCCCGATCCTCACGTTCCACGGGACCAAGGACCCGCTCGTCCCCCACACCCAGGCCACCCGGCTGGCCGAGGCCATGACCCGCGTCGGCCTCGCCGGCCGGACCGAACTCCTCGTCGGCGCCGGCCACGGCTGGTTCGGCGACCAGATGAAGCGGACCATGGCCGACACCTACACCTTCTTCGAGACGCACCTCCGGCCTACGCCCCGGTGACGAAGCCGGGGCGCCCGGGTCAGGCCGAGCCCCCATCCCGCCCGCCCCCGGGCCTGAAGCCGATCGGGACCGGACGTCGGACCCGGAACGAACCCGGCCGATGCGTGGCCGTCGGCCCGAGGATCACCCGGGGCGCGACCGGCTCGATCGGGCCCGGAGCGGGGCCGTGGGCCGCGACCGCGCCGGGGGAGCCGACCCAGTCGGCCCAACCCGGGGACACCGCGACCCTGGCCGAGATCACCCCCTTGAGCGTCTGCGCGGTCCCGCCCTGGCCAGCCTGGGTGTAGATCCAGTCGCCTTTCGAGCCCTTGACGAACCATTCGGCCGTGTTCGGCCGGAAGACGGCCAGGTCCAGCTTGCCGTCGCCGTCGTATTCCGCCGGGGCCGGCTGGTCCAGGCCGGGAATCCCGAAGTGGACGATGGTCCCGGTGTCCTGGATGAACCAGCCGCCGGTCGCGGGTTGATAAACGGCGACCTCCGCCTTGCCCAGCCCCTCGTAGTCGCCCGGGACCGGGATGCATCCCGGGCACCCGTACTGGACGACCCGGGGGCCGCTCGGCCCGATGATGAACCATTGCCAGGTCGTCGGGTCGAGCACGGCGATCTCGGCCACCCCGCCGCCGTCGTAGGCCGCCGGCACCGGCTGGTCGAGCCCCGGGATGCCCCACTGCTTGACCTGCAAGGTTTGCGTCCGGGAATGCCAAATGTACCAGGTCCCGCTGGACGGGCGGTACAGTCCCAGGTCCGTCGTCCCCTTGCCGTCGTAGCTCCCCGGGACCGGGATGTCGCCGGGCTGGCCGAACGGCCCCTCCCGCAACCCGTTCGGGCCGAGGATGTGCCAGGTCGCGTCGGACGGCCGGAAGACGGCGGGCTCGACCGGGCCGCCGTCGTAGCTCCCCGGGACCGGGATGTCGCCCGGCATCCCGAGGTGGAACGTCCTCGGCCCGGTCGCGGGATTGACGATCGTCCAGTCGCCGGTCGACGGCCGGTAGGTGGCGACCTCGGCCCGGCCGATCCCGTCGTAGTCGACGGGGACCGCCAGGTCCGCCTGCTGGCCCGCGTCGAATCCGACCCCCCAGGCGACGTTGTCCGCCCCGATCGTCACCGTCGTCGTCCGGGCCCCGGGCAAGGGACCCGAGGCCGTGACTTGATAAGTCCCCGGCGGCAGGGCCAGCGAGTAGCCGCCGCTGGACCAGGTTTGCGTCGCGAACGTCCCCTGGCCGGCCGTCCCCACGGCGCGGATGGTCACGGAGCCGAGCCCCTCGCCCGGGCTGTAGAGATGCGTCCCCTGGTAGTCGATGAAGAAGGTTCCCGTCAAGAAGCTGGTCCCTTGCCGCCAGCCGAACTCCTGCGTCACGATCGCCGGGCCGACGTTCAACCCCCCGTTCGCCGGGTTCGACGGGTTCGAGGGTGGCGGGACGGTGGGGGTGACGCCCGTCACCAGGCCGACGCCGACCTCGTTGAACGGGTAGATCCCGGCCGCGAAGTTCGCCTCGGCCGGCCCGGGCGCCAGGAGGTTCTTGAGGTGGCCGAAGTCGGGGTTGCCCCAGTCGAGCAGGAATCCCGCCTCGAAGTAATCGGCGTAGGCCGTCGGGGTCGCGGCGACCCCCTGGGCATAGGCGAAGATGTTCTCGCCGGTCGCCCAACCGCCCGACCCCGTCGGATAATATGCCAGGCCGTCGCCATCGACCGCCACGGTCGGGTTGGTGAGGAACCCAGCGGGCGAATGCTGCTGGCTGTTCTTCGCCAGCATCGACGCATCCTCGGCCAGCGCCGCGTCGATCAGGCGGGGATTGAAGGCCAGCGGCGGCTCGGGGGCGTAGCTCGAGATCGTCCGGGAAAACAGGCCCAGGTCCCAGCGGGCCGTCGCCCGCCGGAGCATGGGGTCGGACCCAGCCAGGGCCACCAGGCGTTGCCCCTCGGCCGCCGGGTTGGCCCGGGCCCGGTTGATCAATTCGAGCATGTACTGCTCGGCATCCGTCGGCGCCGACGCGGTGAGCAACGCCCTCGGCTCCAGCCGTTCCAGGGGGTTGCCGATCGGGAGGCGCGACGAGGCACGGCCTCGCGGCCGGCGCGCAGGCCGGACGCGACGGAAGAACGCCGTCATGGTGCGGTCTCGATGAGGGATACCGCGTCGAATCAGGGGCTTCGACGGGAATATCTGGCAAAAAACGGCCCGCGCCACCGCGCGAAAACGCCGGTCGACTTCTCGGAAACCGTTTGATGTCGCGGTTTTGCCACGCGATCGTCATCCGGTCGAAGGGTCCCGGCGGATCGGCCGTTCGCCCCAGGTTCTTTTAGGTCGCCCCGCAAGCCGCGTCAAACCCGCATCGGCTGCCACTTCCCGTAGGTGAGCGACCGCCAGAGCCACTCCGCCGGCCCGAATCGGAATCGCTCCAGCCAGAGCGGGCAGGCCAGTAGCTGGATCGCCCAGATCGTCGCCACGACCCCATAAAGCAAAGGCCGGTGGAGCGTCCCGAACAGGTCGAAGCCATATCCATAAAACAGCGTCGTGCAGACGATCGAGTCGAACAGGTAGTTGCTCAGGGCCATCCGCCCGGCCGCCGCCAGCCGCCGGGTCAGCCAGGGGACCGCACCCGCCCGGCAGACCAGCATCACCGCCCCGATGTGCCCGAAGACCACGAATAGGCTCCCATAGATGGTCAGCAAGGGCCAGCCCTCCAGCGCATGCCCGAGCTGGCGATCGAGGAAGAACCCATTTCGGGCCTCGTGGAGGGCGTCGAAGATCATCAACGGGAGCCCGACCCCATAGCCCACGGCCACCATGACCGCGTAACTTCGCCTCGACCTCGCCGCCGCGAAGACTCCCAGCTTCATCAGGCCCATCCCGACCAGCATCCGCCCGCCGATGAAGTACCAGCCGCCCAGCACGAATCCCAGCGTCTGCCCCCAGATCAGCGACGAGGCCCGATTCTTGACGATCCCCCAGTACCCACCGCGCATGATCCGGATTTCTTCGAGGAAATCTTCCCGCTTCGGCATCTCCGCCTTCGCCATCTCCTTCCAGCCGTCGCGGACCTTTTCGTCCCACCAGCCCGGCTCTCGACCCGCCTTCACCTCGGCGTCGACCCGCTCGGCCGTCCCGCGCATGTAGGGCACGCCCGCGTAACGGAAGCCGAACAAGAAGGGGATCAGCAGCAGGTCAAGGCAGACGCCCACGATGATCAGGGTCTTCGCCGACCATCGACGCACCGGATAAAGCAAGAACCCGCACGAGGCATACAGGACCAGGATGTCGCCATCCCAGATCAGATAGGAATGGACCAGGCCGATCACCAGGAGCCAGCCCACCCGCCGGTAATACGTCCCCCGGAGTTTCGCCCCCCGCCCGTCGGCCCGGTCCGACATCAGCACCAGCCCGGCGCCAAAGAGCATCGAAAACAAGGTCATCATCTTCGTGTCGAACACCAAGTGATTGAAGCCCCAGAGGCCCATGTCCGCCCAGTCGTGATCGGGGGCCATGATCGGGACACTGTAGACGGGGTCCGGCCAGGCGAACGCGACGATATTCATCGCCAGGATGCCCAGCAAGGCCACCCCCCGGAGCACATCGACCGGATGGACCCGCTCCGAACTTCGAACCGGCAAGACGACCACGAGGGCCGCGGGCTCCTCCCCGACGGTCGCGTTGGCCGATTCGTCGGCCAACAGCCGGCCCGGAGTGGAAGCATCAGTAGTCATGCGAAAACCTTGATTTCTCGATCAGATCGTCCCGCTCCGAAGAGCTTTCGGTCCATGATCGATAGAATGAGCCCAAAAATCAAACGAAGTGCTTGACCACGGCGAAGATTCCGTTAGGATAGTCCTTGTCGCCGATGAGAAGGCCACTGAGAGATTCAGCGGACGAGTCATCGGCGACGGTTCCCCGCGAGAGTCCGACGGGGTGGGGAGGTTCTCGGAACCTTTCAGGCCCGGACGGCGTCACGAAGGGACATGCGGCCGGAGCTTCACCTCTTGGGGTGGCGGGCTCCGGCCGA
>JAABUQ010006389.1_pt1 | contig 17907 bp, 21 predicted proteins | sample 5560001 | NCBI WGS metagenome assembly JAABUQ01 (sample SAMN10711888, study PRJNA513371) | rock metagenome | isolation source: Antarctica rocks | place: Antarctica: Victoria Land, Finger Mt nord | collected 2015-12-18
GGACCGACGAAGTCCAGCACCGCTGCCAAACCATCCTCCAAACCAAAGCCGACGTCTACACCAGTGCTGTCGACGCGATCCTTCAGTCTTCCACCCATGTAGATCCCACCTTGGCTTTGGTTTAGGGCGGTCATTCGCCACTCGTAGACTGCGGCAGCGCTCTTCGCTCCTGCTTCCATACTTGAGCCACCGCCATCGACGTGGACGTCGCGCTCGGTGCGGATGGAGCCACCCATGCCACCGCGTCCGACCATCACCCCCACGCCCGCACTGCACTACTGGCGGGGTCAGCGCGGCCTGCTGCAGCGCGAGCTCGCCCAGCGCGCCAGCGTCAACCGGACCACCGTCACACGGATGGAGCGTGGGCTGCCCGCCGATCGAGACACCATCCGCCGCTTGGCCGAGGCGCTCGACGTTACTCCCGCCGACCTCATATGCCAGCCGCCCGGATGCGACGACAACAGCGTCTCGCAACCCGCGTCGTAGCTTCCAGCAAGAGAGCCCCGTGCCCCGTCCACCCACCGTCGCGCTCCCCGCGCTGCACTACTGGCGCAGCCAACGCATGCTGTCCCAGCTCACGCTCGCTATCAACTCCGGCGTCCACGCGCGAACTATCTCTCTCTTAGAGCACGACGCGCGGGCCGACCCGGAGACGGTTACCCGTCTCGCCGCGGCGCTCGCTGTTGAGCCCAGCGCCCTGATGGCCCAGCCACCAGATGACGTCCAGAAGCCCTGACGCGCTCCGGGACCCCTGGGCGGCCAACCTCGGAGTGACTCCGCGGCACTTCAGCGGCCCGAAACTCATCCGCTCCTCACGACAACCACACCAGAGCGCAACCGCCGCGTCGCATAACCACTTTCCATGTGCAAGTGTGGATACCGCGCCGAGCTGAGCGTTCTCGTGCTGGCCAAAGACCTCTACGTCCACGTCTGCCAGGCGTGCGCCAGGGCCATCAAGCACGAGCTCTCCGAACAGCATGGGCCGTGCGAGTACCGCGGGACCGCCTACCTCGGCAGCGCCTTCCAAGGCTAGCCCGCTTCACCAGCGGCTCGCCGCCACCCGCAGATTGTGGTGGCCCAAGAAAAGCACTAGGCTGCGCTAGCAGCGGCCGTGCGGGCGAGCCGAGCCGGTTCTGTGAACCGTCCTGACACCGGGAGGCGGCGCCTATGCCGTTTGCCCAGCTTCCCGCTTTACGCTACTGGCGCACCCACCGCCTGCTGTCCCAGCGTGCGCTGGCCGAGCGGGCCGGCGTCAGCATCCACACCACCCAGCGCCTGGAGCACGGCTCGGGAGCGAGGCTGGAGACAGTGCGTCGCCTCGCCGAGGCGCTCGACGTTACTCCCGGCGACCTCATCCGCCAGCTGCCAGGATGCGACGATGCGATCGTCACGCCGCCCCGCGTCCAGCCCGCGCGGGCGAGACCGCGACGCGCACCTACATGAGCCAACAGCTAGGACGATGGTTCTGGTGACGATGCCGTCCCTTATGAGCGCAGGCATGGCGAGCCGCCGCTGGCCGCTGCTCGCGCTTTTGGCCGCGGGCGCGCTGCTGATGCAGGTGCTCGATCTGATGACGAGTCTGCACATGATCGCCGTGCACGGGATCCAGGCGGAACTGAACCCGCTGCTGGTGGCCGCGCTCGCCGCTACCGGCATCTCCGCGGCGCTTCCCGGCGATTCAAGCGCGTGTGCACGCAGTAGTAGCCTCAGCGGGGAATGCCGCGTCCTGTCCTGCCCGGACTTTTCTACTGGCGTGTCCGTCGCGCCATGGCTCAGCAGGAGATCGCCAACCTCGTAGGCGTCGACCTCGGGACGGTGCAACGGCTTGAGTCGGGTGGTCTAGCTGACGTGGCAACCGTTCGCCGCTTGGCTGACATCTTGCGCGTGGATGCCGATGATCTGCTGCAGGAGCCGCCCGTCGAGCCCTAGCAGTCCTCGTCTGACTGACCGCACGCTGCCCGTCTCCACACGCTACGTGACAGCAGGCTGACCGGGACAACTCCGCGGCGCTCACGCAGCGTCGTCTCCCGGAGACACTACCGGCCGTACAGGGACGCTTCCTGGGCGTTTCAGGCGTGAAAGTGCGAGTATCTCCTCATACGCGTCGGGGACCTCGGCGAGCTGGTCCAGGACGGTGAACTCTGGCGGTTCACCTATGCCTGCGTTTGACAAGCGGAATTGTGTCGTAGTTCTTGAGCGATTCTGGACGTGGAGTTGGGTCAGGGCATCGGTTCAGGTCGGGTCAGGAAACCATCCATCATCATTTGGGGAATTCTGGACGGTAGGGCGGCAAGCGCCTGGCCGTGGTGTGGGAGCGGCCGGGGGCAGGTGACCGAATCCCAGCTCCTCGCTTTAGGTGCGAATGATGCGAACGCCGAGCCTGCCGAAGACGCTCGCCTGCTGCTGGAGTTCTTCAGCTCGTAGCCCGCCCCGGTTGGATCTGGGACTGGAGCGCGCGCAGCAGCGCTTGCCACCATTCGGCCTCGCGCTCGAGGAAGGCTTCCAAGGGGAAGCCGTGCCGCGCCACGTGCTTCGGCGCAATCGCGTCCCAGCCGGTGTGCTCGACCACGACGCGCGTCTCCTCGCCGACCGGCTCGAAGCGGACGTGGACGTCGGTCGCCTGCTCGGGCGAGAAGCTGGCGGGACGCCATTGGAACGCCAGCGCGGCCGGCGGATCCCACAGCGTGATCCGGCCAACCTCGTACGCGCCGCCGTCGGCGTGCCGCTCCACGAGCCTGCCGCTTGGGCCCGGCTCGAACGCCATCAGGCCGGGCCCGGCCGGTGTCAGCTGGAACAACCCGTTTGGCCGCCACCACTGCCCAATGTCATCGGTGAACGCTGCGAAGGCGCGCTCGGGCGTGGCCGCCACCCGCAGCGCCACCAGCACCCGCGAAGCCACGCCCTACTGCCCCTCGACGTGCTTCTTGAACGACGACAGCTGCTCCGCCCACAGCGCTTCGGTCTCATCCAGCCAGTCCCGCAGCGCCGCCATCGGTCCCAGCCGCAGCGCGTAGATCCGCACGCGGGCGTCGAACTCCGGATGGCTCTCCTCCACCAGCCCGCTCTGGCGAAGCACGCGCAAGTGGCGGCTCATCGCCGGCGCAGGCAGCCCGATCGCCTGGGCCAAATCCCCGGCGCGCCGCGGGCCCTCGCGCAGTAGGTCGATGGCGCGGCGCCGGTCCGGGTCGGCCAAGGCCGCCAGGGTGCGGTCCAGGGCGTCGCCCGACTGGCTCACACCCAGCCGGTGATCTTGAGACCGCTGACCCGCGCGGCCACCTCGCGGGATACGTCGCGGATGGTCTGGCCAAACGTCCAGACATGCCCTTCCGGGTCCTTGGCCCGGTACGTCCGAGCGCCGTAGAACTGGTCAGCGGGTTCCATCTCGATGACCGCGCCGGCCTGCCGGGCGCGCTCGCAGTGAGCGTCGACGTCCGCCTCGAGCGCCACGTGCACGTTGGCCGTGTTGGCCCCACCCACGCTAGCCGGGCTCTTGGCCCATGCGGACCACTCCGCGCCGACCATCACCCGGCCCTTGCCGGCCAGGCTCATCTCGGCGTGCATCATCGTCGGGTCGTCGCCCGGCGGCTCGATCAACATGGTCATCTCGAAGCCAAAGGCCTTCTCCAGTCAGGCCAGAGCCGCCAGCGGATCCTTGTAGAACACCGCGGGAGTAAACGACAATCTGCTGTCCTCCACACATGCTCCTCAGATTCTAGAAATATTATCAGATCGGCCAATCTCCTGGCAAAGTCGGCGCGCAGCTGCTGGTCGTCACCGAGATCGAAAGCGAGCTTCAGCAGGGCTGGTCGTGGGCTCGCGCGGAATCGTCGCTGCTGGCGGAGGGGGCGGGCCAGACGGCACGACACCGTTTGGAGATGGGCGCGCGCTAGGCACAGGCGCGCACGCCGCAAAATCACGAGAACACCTGTGAGTACGCGGGTTAGGACGCCGCCAGGCTTCGCCGATCGATGCTGGGGCCTCCTCCTGCTCGCGGCCGTTGTCATGCTCAACGTCGGCGACGAGCCGGGTCGTGTCCCGCGACGTGGCGCGCGACAGCCTGCCACGTCGCGCGCACCGCCACGCCGATGACCGCGGCCCACAGGCTGTGGACCTCACGCGCGACGGTGGGCGGGGTATTGATCACCCCTGGCGTGTACAGGACCGTCTGCCACGGTCCGCGCGCGCGGCGGGATCCCCGCGTACCGATAGGGCGGCGGTCCCAGCAGCTGGTCCAGCTCGTCCCAGTGGGCGTCGTGCCGGGCGGAGACGGTCTTGCCCACGCCGGGCACGCCGTAGCACAGGCCGATGTAGCGACTGTCGCGACAGGCATCGCAGAACTCGGCGAAGCGGCGGTACTCCTTGGTGACCAGGAACTCCGTCGGCGGCGACGGCAGCGGGGAGGCAGTCACTCGTTGAGGTAGCTCTTCAGGCGTGGCCGTGCTGGCGGCGCTGAGCTCGCCGGCTCGGGCTCCGGCAGCGGCGCGGGCGCTCGGCTGCGGGCACCTCGCCGCGTCGCGCCAGCCTGTTGCGCACGGGGTGGTGAACGGCGGCACAGCTCCTTCACGCCGAGCCTGCGCGGTGGGGTGAGGACCCAGACGTCAGTCGAAGCCTGATAGTTTCGGCGCCCGCGCGCCCGAGGTCCCAAGGCCGCCATCCTGCGGTCAGTATCCCTCCCGACCGACGTTCTCGCATTGTCAGGTAGAATGGGGTCGCTGGATTAGCATGGCGCCCAGAGCACCTTGGGGGAGGGTCGGGTGGCAGTAATGGACACACCGCGGTGTGGGTACTCGGCGTCGGCATCTCGAGTCGGCGATCCCCGTCTGGCCTCGTCATCGCGCTCGATCGGGAGCGGGCTGCAGCAGCGCACGCCCACAGGCGCTTCGAGCGGTGGCATTGACTGCGAGGGCGAGAATCGAAGGGGCACAGCAGGGCCCTGCATTGAGGCATCGACGGGATGTCGAACCGGAGGAGCGGATGGGGCGTCTGCGTACGCACTCGGGTGATGTGATCCTGGTTACGGGCGCCACGGGTCGCATCGGTGGCAACCTCTGCCGCGCGCTCGTAGCACGAGGCTACCGTGTGCGAGCGGTGGTGCTGCCGAACGATCCGAACATCTCCAAGCTTGCCGACGTCGATATCGTGGTCGCTGACTTGCGGGACGCTGCCGCAACGGCGGCGGCGTGCAAGGGAGTCGACGCCATCTGCCACCTGGCCGCCCTGATGGGTCCCGATGCTGGTGACATGTCCGTGCCCGACTACTGGCACCTGAACGTGGACGCCACCCTGCATGTGCTGGAAGGCGCGCGCCAGAATGGGCGTCTGGCCAAGCTCGTCTTCGCCAGCACCGACGCCACCTATGCCGCCGTGAACCCGCGGTACGTGCCGATCGACGAGCACCACCCGCAGAACCCGGTCAACCTGTACGGCCTCACCAAGGTTATCGGCGAGCGCCTGTGCCACGACTACCTCACGGAGTTTGGTGTGCCGGTGGCAGTTGTCCGGTATGGAGGCGTCGCCACCCCGGCCGAGCGTGCCAGCGGCTCGGCCTACCGCCTGAGTGCTCTGCTGCAGCGCTTCCACGACGCGAAGCGGAGCCACAACAATTATCTGTGGATCACTGTCCAGGACTATGAGCGGCCCTGGGAGTACCTGGAGCCGCTCCGCACGGGCGACGAGCAATTGGTCGCTTTGACCGACACCGATGGGCGGCCATGGGTCTCCCACCCGACGGACGTCCGCGACGTGGTGCAGGGGACGCTTCTGGCACTGGAGGCAGAGGCGGCAGTGGGCGAAGCGTTCAACCTCCTCGGGCCGGCACCGGTCGCGAGCACCGAGGCGGCTCCGTATCTGGCTGAACGGCTGCACTTGCCCTGGCGCACCGTGGCCGTGCCGTTCCGCCAGGCGTACGAGATCAGCACGGTCAAGGCACGGTCCGTTCTTGGCTACCGACCCGAGTTTGACTTCTTCCGAGCCGTCGATGACGGTTTCGCCATGGACCGGGGCGAAGATATAGGCGTCGTGCCGATCAGGGTCCCGGCCGCGCCTTGAAAAGGAGGGGCTCACCATGTTGCTCCCATCGCATAGCTTTTCTCGCCGGACGTTGCTGGCTACGTTGCTTGGAGCCAGCGCTCTCCCATTATTGGCCGCCTGTAGCGGATCCCCGAGTTCGTCGCCCAGCCCCACGACCGCTCCGGCCGCAGCCGCCGCTGGAGCAGCCGCGACGTCCAAGCCAGCGTCAACGCCGGCCACTGGGGCAGCCGCGACGCCAGCGGCAGTAGCGGGCGGCAGCCCGGCCACCCTCTCGATGATCGGCCTCTCCGGACACCCATCGTGGCTGGCGACCAAGGAGATGGTGAAGGCCTACAAAGACAAGGCGCCACAAGTCGACTTCAAGCTGTCCGAGTTCGATCTGCCCCAGATCAATGACAAGGTGAATCTGGACTTCCAGGCGAAGAAAGGCGAGTACGACATCGTCTGGATGAACAGCGCTCAGACAGTCGGTTACTGGTCGGAAGCCGGCGTTGTGGCCCCGCTCGACGAGCTCATCACGCCAGCTTACGATCTGGCCGACTTCCTCAAGCTCGCCCATGACATCGGCACCGTGAAGGGCAAGCTCTGGGGCATCGCCATCATGATCGAGCAGCGCATGCTCTCGTACCGGAAAGACCTGCTGGACCAGGCGAGCATTGCGGTGCCGACAACGGTGGATGAGATGGTGGTCGCGGCGGAGAAGCTCACCCACAAGGACAAGAATCAGTTCGGCTTCACCCAGCGCAATGCCGCCGGCGGTGCAGCCGGCTTTGACTGGATGGGCTGGCTCTACGCTTACGGCGGAAAGGTGTACGACGACAACTACAAGACGTTGCTCACGTCGGCCGAGGCCAAGGCCGCGCTCGACAACTACCTGAAGGCGGAGCAGTTCACGTCGCCCGCCAAGAACCGCAGCTACGGCGAGATCGCGAAGGAGCTCCAAACCGGGGTTGCCGCGATGGGCAACGATGTGACGATCATCACGCCGATCCTTGAGGACCCGCAGGCGTCGCAGTTTGCGGGCAAATTTGGCTACGCGGTGGCGCCCGCCGGGCCGAAAGGCCCGCGACCCGAGACCTCGGCCCATCTCCTGGCGATCTCGGCCCTGAGCAAGCAGCGTGACGCCGCCTGGGCCTTCATCCAGTGGATGACCTCGAAGGAGAACAATAAGCCGTGGGTGTTCGCGGGCGGCGCGGCCTTCCGCGAGAGCATGTACCAGGACAAGGACATCATCGCCAAGTACCCCCAGTACACGTTGTTCAAGCAGATTCTCGACCAGGGGAACCCCGACTACGTGCCGCGGATCAAGGTCAGCAACGAGATCCTGACCAAGATCGGTGATGGGATCAACGCTGCGGCGGCGGGCGCCAAGAGCGCCGACCAGGCGCTCGCTGATACCGACAAGGCGGTGGCCGATATTCTCAAGCGCGAGGGCTATCAGAAGTAGGTCCACATGGGACAACAAGCAAGAGCGCTGCCGTCGGCACGACTGCGTGCCGCGCGGTGGTCCTCGCCACTCCGCGGCCCGTGGCCGTACCTGGTGCCAGCACTGGTCTGGTTCGCCGTCTTCGGGATTTTCCCGTTTCTCTACACCATCGTCGTCAGTGTCAGCGACTGGGCAACGGCCAGCCATCCCATCATCGGGCTCCGACACTACGCCAACCTGCTGCAGGATGGCGCCTTGCTGGCCTCGCTGAACGCCACCGCCATCTTCGCCGTGGGCACGCTCTGCCTGTCGTTCGTTCTTGGCTTCGGCACGGCGCTCCTGCTGGCCTCAGAGGACCTCTACGCCGCGTCCTTCTTCCGCAGCATTCTGATTCTGCCCTACGTCATCTCCCCAGTAGTGGTGGGCATCAGCTTCCGTTTGATGCTGCACCCGATCCTCGGCGTGATCAACTATCTCCTCGGCACCACGGGCAAGGACTGGTTCGGCTCACCGGATACTGCCATGCTCTCGGTCATCCTGATCACGTCGTGGGAGCTCACGCCGTTCTTCGCCATCATCCTTCTAGCTGGCTTGCTGGCCCTTCCCCGTGACCCGTACGATGCCGCCCGCGTTGACGGCGCCGGCACCGTACAAGCTTTCCGGTACCTCACCCTGCCGCTCCTGCGCCCGGTCTGCCAGGTCGCTCTACTCATGGGCGTCATCGATGTTCTCAAGGTGTTCGCCATCATCTACGCCACGACGCTGGGCGGGCCAGCAAGCTTGACCGAGGTGATCGGTCTGTACATCTGGCGAACGGGTTTCCGCTTCTATCGGCTTGACTATGCAGCGGCGATGGCGGTCGTGCTCGTGGCTGGCATTGCGGTGCTGGCGTACTTGACCATGCGGGCGCTTGGCGAGCGGGCGCCAATCGAGGGCGGCGCGGCGTGAGGACGCCCGCTCGTCGCCGCTTTCGCCGTGCTGTTCTGACCGCGCTCGCGATCGCCATGACGGTCGTGTTCATCTTCCCGATCTACTGGATCATCACGCTGTCGCTTCAGGACGGTGTAACCTCATCGAGTTACCCGCCAAGGTTCTTCTTTACGCCGACGCTCACCACCTACGTCGCGCTGTTTGATACGTCCGGCTTTGGGGCGGTCTTAGTGAATACGGTCCAGATTGCACTCGGGACAACCATCCTTGCACTACTGCTCGGCACACCCGCCGCGTACGCCCTAGCCCGCTTTCGGGTCGGTTCGGCCGAACAGATCTCCTTTGCCATCTTGAGCGTCCGTATGGTGCCGGGCTATGTCGCGGTCCTGCCCTTGTTTATGCTCCTCCAGGCGCTCAATCTGTTCGGGAGTGTCGTGGGCGTGGTTATCGCGACCAGCCTGGTAGGAGTAAGCTTCGTCATCTGGATGATGCGCGCGTTCTTTGCTGCCGTACCGCAAGAGCTGGAAGAGGCAGCGATGATCGACGGCTGCTCGCGCCTGGTCGCCCTGGTGCGGGTGGTCCTGCCGCTGGTCATGCCCGGGCTTATCGCCACCGGTGTGTTCACCGCGATCGGGGCCTGGAACGAGTTCGTCCTGGTGCTCATCCTGGGAGGGGAGGCGGCCAAGACCATGTCCGTGGCTCTCGGCGGCCTGGTGACCGAGCAAAGGGCGGAGTGGGGTCAACTCGCTGCCGGCGGCGTGATGACGATGCTGCCTGTGCTCATTTTCGCGGTGCTCGTGCGACGATACTTCCTGAGCGGCATCACCGCTGGCAGTGTGAACGCATAGATGCAGGGGCGAAGTCCGCATGAACGGTCTGGACGACATGACCTACGACGCCAACACACGCATCGAGACGTCCCCTGGGGCTTCAGCTCCTGAACGCGCGACCGAGCGACACCCGCGACCCTGCAGCACTTCGGTGCCTGCATCCGCGCCGGACGGCGGCCGCCATAAAGATGCCGCCTGGTCATTTTCTACGCCACCTCGCCACACCGGAGATGGACCTGGTCACGACGATGGAAGGCAACACGGGCACGCGCCTGTCAACCTGGCGCGCCCTGGCGGTGCGGCGGCCATTGCAGCACTACGAAGTGATCGTGAGCATCCATCACAGGGCCACACCGCTTCCGGCTATCCCGAGTACCCAGTCATCAATGAAGTCCTGAACCCAGATGATGGCCAAGAGTATCCGCGGCGAGCAGTCGGTAGAGAATACGCTGCGCCAAGCCTGCGAGGCGACGGGGCAGATTTGCGCAAGCCGGGTACTACACTAGCTGAACCCCGTCGGAAGTGAACACACGCTCGCGTGGAACGCGTGCAGTCCACGTAGGGTATCGCCCGCCAGGAGGCCCGCATGGAGATTGCTTTTTCCACCCACGCGGTCACCGACTATCCCGAGCCGGGCTGGGGCTTGATCCGCTCCGAGAAGACCCGCGCCCAGATTTTTGATTGGGTCAAGGCGGTCGGTTTCGCTGGGGTCGAGGTGGCCGATAGTTGGACCGACATCTACGGCTGCCCGAAGGGGTACCTGGAAGACATCCGGTCCCAGCTGGACCAGCGCGGCCTGGCGACCGCCGCGATCAACTGCCTGCGCAAGTCTCTCTGCCACCGGGAGCTGGGGACCGAGAACGAGCAGCGCCTCCACCAGGCGATCGAGGTCGCGGCCATCCTCGGCTGCACCATCGTCAACGTCTCGCTCTCGGAAGGTCCGGGACCTGGCCTTGGGGCAGTCCGCGGCCGGACGCGGTCGCCGGGCAGCAGCCTCGAGGCCACCGAGCAGGACTATGTCGTCACGGCCGAGCGGCTGCGCGGCGTCGCCCGCCACGCCGCGCAGCTTGGCCAAGAGCTGGCGATCGAGCTGCATCACTGTAGCCTTGCGGACACAAGTCGGGGCGTGCTCAAGGTCATCGACATGACGGGCGAGCCCAACGTCAAGGCCAACCCCGACCTGGTCAACGGGCTGTGGTCCGTCGCCCAGCCGCGCGAGTCGTGGCGAGAAGCGCTCGCCAACGTGGTCGAGCGCATGAACCTCTGGCACGTGAAGAATGTCCAGCGTATCTACCTACCGGAGCACCAGATTGCCGAGTTCGTCGAGGCCCCGCTGCCGCTCGGGGAGGTGGACTACCGGTGGGCGGTCATGTTTGCCGCCGAGCGGGGCTTCGCTGGCTGGATCAGCATCGAGGGTGCCGGCCCGCTCGATCCTTTCGAGAAGATCGGCTGGGCGAAGCGCTACCTGGACAGCTGCCTGGCGGCATGGCAGGCCGGTCGGCTGGCATAGCCCCGGATGCACCAGCGGACGGTACGGGTCGCGTGGCGGCACATGCCGAAGCCCAGGGACGTGCGACCATGCCGCGTGAATGAGGGAGGATCGAATGCGACTCCAAGGTAAAGTGGCCCTGATCACCGGGGGCGCCGGCGGTATCGGGCGGGTGATTGCGCGGCGCTTCGCCCGTGAGGGAGCGGCGGTGCTCATCGCCGACATGCTCGACGACGACGGCGCGCATGTGGTCCGGGCGATCGGCGAGACGGGCGGGCGGGCCCTGTACCAGCGGACCGACGTGACGCGGGCCGACGAGGTCGCGGCCGCCGTCCGTCGTGCCGTGGCCGAGCTGGGCAGCCTCACGACAGTGGTGAACCTGGCAGGCTGGCTGCGCGTCAGCATCGCGACGCAGCAGACGGAGGAGGACTTCGACCTGACGATCGCGAGCCACGTCAAGGGAACGTGGCTGGTGTGCAAGGCGGCGCTGCCCGAGCTGCTGAAGGCGCCCGGGGCGGCCATCGTCAACATGTCCTCGATGCAGGCGTACCGCGCCATCCCGGGCCGCGTGGCGTACGAGGCAGCCAAGGCCGCCATCAGCGGGATGACCCGCGCCATGGCCCTGGAGTTCGGCCCCGGCGGCGTCCGCGTCAACGCCATCTGCCCGGGCGTGATCGTGACCGAGCGCAGCCAGAGCAGGCACGCCGAGGACACGCCAGACGAGCACCAGCAGCGGATCCTGGCCTACCCGCTGCGACGGCTGGGCACCCCGGAGGACGTGGCCAACGTCGCGCTGTTCCTGGCCTCGGACGAGGCATCGTGGGTCACCGGCACCGACGTATTTGTCGACGGCGGGATCTCGATCCAGCTGGCGGAGGCGCTCACCTACCCGCCATTCAGACGGCTCTGGAACGAGGCGGTGCCGGGGGCCAACCCCACGTGAGCTTCTCGGACGTGGTCCGGCGGGACCGGGCGATCGTGTGGAGCGGGTTCATGCGGAGCGGCCAGACGGTAGCGCACCCGGACCACGCGTAGGGGCTACACAGAAGAGTAGCCGGCACCTGGCCCGGCAGATAGCCCTGTGAGGGGAGGAGTTTTGACGATGGAGTACCGAGCAACGATATCGCGGCGCCGGCTACTGAGGACAATGGGCTTGTCGCTGGCCGGACTGGGCGCAATACAGCTTGTTGCGGCTTGCACCCCTGCGGCACCAGCCGCAACGCCGACCGAGCCGGCGAAAGTGCCCGCCCCCGCGTCTACCCCGACCGGGCTGCCTGGTCCCACAGCAGCGTCGGCGCAGCAAGCGCCGAGCACCAAGGTGACGGCCGGAGCCTCAGTTATCGCCGGTCCCGAGGGTGGCTTCATGCGGACGCCTGAGGGCAACGTCAAACGCGGAGGAACTGCGCGCCACGCTGGGCAGATCAGCACCGCCCATTACGACATTCACCAGGGCGCGAACGTCTGGGCCGTTGGCCAGATGTACAACAACCTGGTCCGCTTCAACCTGACCGACGGACTCCAGACTATCATCCCCGATCTTGCCGAACGGTGGGACGTCTCGCCCGACGGCAAGAGTTACACGTTCACTCTGCGCGACGGCGTCCAGTTCCATGATGGCACGCCGTTTACCTCGGCGGACGTGCAGGCGACCTTCCAGCGGATTATTTTCCCGCCCCAGGGCATGGCCAGCATCCTCAAAGATCTGTTCGACTCGGTGGAGAAGGTCGAAGCCACGGACCCCCGCACAGTGCGCTTCAGTCTCAAGGAAGCGCGGCCATGGCTACTGGAGGTGTTCACTAACCCCACCTGCATCATCTACTCGAAGAAGGCGCTCGACGCGAGCAACCAGGACCTGCGCAAGATCATCGCGCCCGGTACCGGAGCGTTCATGCACAAGGAGGTCCGCGAGGGCGAGAAGTGGATCATGGCGAAGAACGCCACTTATTGGGACAAGGAGCTTCCCTACGTCGATAGCCTCGAGATGCTTCACCTGCCTGAATGGACTGATCGCGGAACGGCCGTCCTCACCGGCCAAGCGGAGCTCACGCTGAACACCTCCGTCGAAATGTACATGGAGGGGCAGGGACGCAGCGATGTCGTCACCTCCAGGCAGCTTCCGAGCACGGGCGTGTACATGGTGTATTACAACGCCGCGCAGAAGCCGTTCGACGACCCGCGCGTGCGTCGGGCGATCAACCTGACGCTGAACCACCAGGACATCATTCAAGCTTTTGGTAACAACGAGGCCATCAAGTTCAGCCGATGGATTCCGCGAGCCAGCAGCTACGCCACGCCAGAAGACCAGCTGGCCACGCTGCCCGGGTATCGCCATGACAAGACGGAAGACGTCCCGGCGGCGAAGAAGCTGCTGGCCGACGCCGGCATGCCTGATGGGGTGCCGAACGTCGACCTGGTGTGCGCCTCGGTCGCGTCGCATTCCCAGATCCTGGCCCCGGCGATTCAGGAGCAGCTGAAGCGCAACCTGAACGTGGATGCGAAGATCCGTGTCGTCGAACGCGGCGTGCTGACCCAGGAGCTGATGAACGGGAAGTTCAATCTGGGCATCGTTGCCAACACCATGGTGACGACCCTGGATCCGGCGCCACTGTGGAACCAGTGCTTCAAGACCGGCGGGTCCCAGAATCTCGGCCGCTACACCAATACGAAGTTCGACGATCTGCTCGCCCAGATCAATCGTGAGACCGACGTCGACAAGCGAAGGAAGCTGGTCGGTGACGCCCAGGGTGTGCTCGACGACGACCCTCCGTGGTTCGTGCTTGGCTGGACCGACCACAACCCGATCTGGCGGAACACGACCAAGGGCCTGGCACTCGACAAGCGCCAGGCGTCGGAGCTTGGCCGCATGGAAACAATCTGGCTCGACACATAGGCCGACTTGTGCAGCGCTACATCGGGCAACGGCTGGCGCTAGCCGTTCCCACGCTCTTCGGTGTCACCGTGCTGATCTTCGTCGCTATGCGGGTCCTGCCAGGGGACCCGCTGGCCATGATGGGCGGAGAGTCCGGCGGCTTCACGCTCACTCAGGAGCAGCTGGACGCCGCGCGGGCAAGCCTGGGCCTGGACCGCCCGTACTACATCCAGTACCTCGACTGGATTGGAGCTATCGCGCACGGCGACCTGGGGCATTCCTTCTGGCGGGACACCCCCGTCTCCGACCTCATCCTGCGACGTGCGCCCATCACGATACAGATTGCGCTCATGGCGGTCGTGCTGTCGTGGCTGATCGGGCTGCCGCTCGGCATCTTCAGTGCGGTCTGGCTTCGATCCCGTTTCGACCTCATCTCGCGTGTCATGATTTTGGTGTTCATGGCCATCCCGAGCTTCTGGCTTGGGCTGCTGGTCATCCTGACGTTGGTCGTTTTCTTCACCTGGCGACCGCCGCTCGGCGTTGCCTACTTCTGGGACAACCCGCTCGGGAACTTGCAGATGACGATTGGACCAGCAACGGTGATGGGCATTGGGCTTGCCGCTCAGATGGCCAGGATTACCCGGTCCTCCGCGCTCGAGGTGCTGAGCCAGGATTACGTCCGAACCGCGCGAGCTAAGGGATTACGTGAGTGGGCGGTCATGAGCGGCCACGTCTTGAGGAACGCGCTCCTTCCGATCATCACGATCTCCGGCCTGATGTTCGGCTACCTGTTGGCGGGCTCCGTGGCCGTGGAGAGGGCCTTCTCCGTCCCGGGCCTCGGGCTGGCACTCGTCACCGCCATCGGCGAGCGGGACTGGATGGTCATCCAGAACCTTGTGCTGCTCTACGGCGTCATCTTCGTAGCGGTCAACTTGCTGGTTGACCTGAGCTATGGCTGGGTGGACCCGCGCATCCGGTACCAGTGAGGACACAGTGAGCACGACGGCCGCGCCAATCGCGCCGCGGGTGGCCACGCCCGCAACACCGAGCATCGCACAGACGGCCGTGGGTGGCTGGCGCCGCTTCTCCAGGAGGAATTCTCTCGGCGTCCTGTGCGCCGCGTTTCTGGGCGTTCTCGTGGTTCTAGCGATTTTTGCCGACCAGATTGTGCCGTACGATCCGCTGGCCGCCACCTACGCGGCGGTGCGCGCGGCGCCATCGGCTGCCCATCCGCTGGGCACCGACGACCTGGGCCGCGACGTATTGAGCCGCATCATTCTCGGGACACGCGTGACCTTGCTCGTGGCCATCACGGCGGTGGCGCTGGGTGACTCGGTGGGCTTTGCCTGGGGCCTGCTCAGCGGATACCTCGGTGGCAGGTTCGACCTGCTGAGCCAGCGGGTGCTCGACGTGCTCCTGTCATTTCCATCGCTCATCCTAGCCCTGCTCCTCATGGTCGGGCTTGGGGCCGGACTACAGACGGTCATCATCGCGATCGCGGTGACGCGCGTGCCGACGTCGACGCGGGTCGTTCGTTCGCTGGTGCTCTCGGTCAAACAGGTCACCTTCATCGATGCAGCGCGAGCACTTGGTGCCTCGGCATCACGCATCATGAGGCGCCACGTAGCCCCACAATGTGTCGCGCCGTTCCTTATCGTCGCGACAGCCAACCTGGGGCAGGCGATCTTTGCCGAGGCCGCGCTCAGCTTCCTCGGCGTCGGCGTCCCGCCCCCGACGCCGAGCTGGGGCAACATGCTCGGCGGTGTGCTGGCCCAGGCCTTCCGCCCACCCTGGTGGCTGGCCGTCTTCCCTGGCCTTGCGGTCACGTTGACGATTCTGGCCACCAATCTCCTCGGTGACTCAATCCGTGACTTTATCGATCCGACACTCCGCCGCCGCCTAGACTGAGTCCGCGAGCCTGGCGAGGGATTCGCCGACATTGCCCTGGGGTCGGACTGCTGAGCAGAGCGCTGGCAGCCTGCTCCACCCTGTTGCCAGATCTCTACAGGATCCGTCCCAGCCTGGCGAACATGGTCGCAATGCGTCGGGCGTGGATATAGCTTCGCCCACCGGTGCCGGGCGCCCCCGTAGACGGCACCCGCAAAAAGCCGCGCTCGCCTAGCTGCAGCGCATCCAGCGCAGGGGAACAGGTGAGTGGCGCAGCGGAAGCTCTTGAGCCCCCGTATCGGGGTATGCCGAGATATCTCAGCATGTCCCTTTAATCTCAACACAGGCGACGTGTGTCTAGGAAGCCGAGTGAGTGACCAGCAACGACCTTCACCCGAGGATCTAGCGCGCCAGGTCCATGCGAGCCTACAGGCACTACGCGGGCTCGATGCAGGCCAATCGCCGGTTGACCCAGTGGCCGCGGCGGCCTGGAATCTCGAAACTGACGGCGGGCGGCGGCATCCACTCAACGTGGTCGCCAGCGGCTCACTGCACCCAGCTCTGGCCAAACTCGGGTTCAAGCGGCAGGGCCGCACCTGGAACCGCCGGTCCAGCGGACTGGTGCATGTGATCAACCTGCAGGGCAGCAAGTACAACCTGCTGACGCAGCTCAGCCCGGTGCTGTTCTACGTCAACATCGGCGTGTTCATCCCCGAGGTGCACGAACTGGTCTGGGCCGAGCCGCCACCCGCCTTTGTGCGGGAAGCGTACTGCCAGATCAGGCACCGCTTGAACACGCTCGCGCGTGAGCCCAAACGCTTGATCATGGGTCTCGATCGGACGCGGAGTCTCGAACAGCACGGCGAAGAACTGACACGCGCGGTCCTCGCGTACGGGGTGAGCTATCTGGATCGACTGAGCTCGCTGGAAGCTGTGGACCACGTTCTTACTGAGGCGCTCGCACGCGGTGCCTATCACGGTGACGTCTTCGCCCCGGCGTATGTCGCGGAGGCGGTCGGTGATCATGCACGCGCGGCGCGGCTGGTGCTGGACCTCTATCCGCGTATTGGCAAGGACGCTCTGTGGCAGGGGCGCATCGCTCGGCTGGCCGCACGGGTCGGGGTCACGCTACCGTCGCGTGAACCGACGCGCCAGGCGAGACCCGCCGACGCCGGGGTCGCGGCGGCAGTGGCACACGTCGGTTCGGAACGTGGAACCTCGTCGGCTGGGCTGATCGTCCGCCAGTATCGAGCCAGTACCTGGCGCCTGACGTTTGCCGGCTGCACGGGCATGCACGACGAAGAAGACGTACGTCGGACGGTCGAACGGATGGCGGCTGTGGGATTAGTGCCGTCCTTCGGCCATGGGATGCGGAGTCGACGCCGAAATTGGTGACGGATCTCACCGCGTGGATGCAGCAGGCGCACCGCGTGGACGATGTCCGGCGCCGCTGGCAAAACAGCACGCGCAAGCTGTCGCGCACGCGGTGGATGGAGCATTGGAGTTCGGCGGCGCTTGGGCGTGGACTAGGATGGAAGCCGGGCGGCTTGAGCGTGAGTCGCTACGGCCGCGACAACTGGCAGGTATCGGCGTCGGTCAGCAACTGGGACCACGCCGATGCCGGCCTCAAGCTGGAGGATTATGCGCAGCGTTGGGCGGGCCTGCTACTGCGGCTCGTCGAAGAACTGCGGCCGACTCTTCGACCTGAACTCACCATCCTGTTTGCATCCGGCTCGTATAGCGAGCTGACCGACGATCTCGAGCGCGGCGCGCTGCTGATTGGCTGGCGAACCTGGTATGGCCCACAACAGGTGGAGCGGTTCGGTCGCGAGTTTTTGCTGGGCTTGCCCGACCACGCCCAGGAGCTCGAGGACGGCACGATCGTTCACCGCCTAGACATCAGTGCACCCGCTATGGTGCTGCCACGATCGGGCAAGTATGCGCGGCTGCGGCAGTATTTGGCTGGCCACACAGTCGAACTGGCTTGGCCGCGCCTGTGAGCGCGCACCCGTCAACTATCGCTGAAGAAGTCGGCTCTTGCTCACTTTCGATGATCGGGTCATGCACCTTGGGGCACGCGCTGGCGAAGGAATCCGAACTCGGCGTGCCCCGCCGAAGGTGCGTCTGGAGGAGCTTTGGTGATGGCGCTTGTCGGCCCATCGCAGGGCGGCACTGACACGGCCACCCGCCTCCACGGCTTTGTCCAGCAGCCACCCCATTGCCCAGCGTCGTAGTTCGGCGTCCGCCCTTCGGGCGCTTTGCTGGTGCCCAGTTTCCCTGCTTCGAGGCACCCACCCGCGGTCAAGGCATCATCGAAAGTGATACTGCTGGCAAATTCGGCCAACTGCCCAGTCTTGGTCAGCTTGGGGGCTTCCGGTCAGGTAAGGGTTGGCGGTAGGGTGGCGGCTCACCTCACCGGAGGAGGTTAGCTACCATGTCTCTGCGC